>Ga0209777_10000901_pt1 | contig 45796 bp, 46 predicted proteins | sample FrelakmetHBP12HB_FD_187147 | JGI IMG/M metagenome (GOLD analysis project Ga0209777, IMG submission 187147) | Freshwater lake sediment microbial communities from the University of Notre Dame, USA, for methane emissions studies -HBP12 HB (SPAdes)... | ecosystem: Environmental > Aquatic >... | reverse complement strand
TTACTGTGACCTTAGAAACACCCCAACTCAGCCTCATCGACTTCAACGAAAACCCCAACGTTGGCATCTACTGCCGGGCCAACAACACGGTCGCCTTCATCCAGAAAGGACTGACCAAGAAGGCCAAACAGACCATCGCCAGCACGCTTGCCGTCAAGGTCATCGATGTCAGCATCTGCGACGCAACCATCGTCGGCTCCCTGCTCGCCCTCAACTCCAAAGGCATCATCGTCACAGACACCACCGACGCCATCTCCAACAAAAAAATCAAAGACCTGGGACTGTCCATCCTCTTCCTCAAAGACATCATCAACGCCGCAGGTAACGACATCCTCACCAACGACCACGGCGCCCTCGTCCACCCCGACATGAAAACTCCGACGATGAAAAAGATTCAGGACACACTCGGCGTCCCCGTCGAACGCGGCAGCATCGCAGGCCAAGGCACAGTCGGCATGGCCGCGGTCGTCACCAACAAAGGCTGCCTCTGCCACCCCAAGATTGACGATGCGGAACAACAACAACTGGAGAGCCTCTTCAAAGTCAAAGCCATGATCGGCACCATCAACCACGGCTTCCCCATGATCGGCAGCGGCCTGGTCGCCAACGACCACGGCGCACTCATCGGGAAGATGACCACCGGCATAGAAATGGGCCGTATTGACGAGGCATTGGGCTTCCTCCAATAACTATTGACGCCCCCTTCAGAGCCCTCTGAGACGCCAACGGGAGAATTCAATTTATTTCGATATATTCAAATAGTGCCGCTATGTTACATGGCGCAGGCGGAGAGATGGGATTGCAAGTGAAACACAAAATCGTTTTTTAGGGAATACGGAGTATACACCTCCGCCGCCTCCCCCAAAAACACGTTTTTTTCCTTTTGATTCTTTGTTTTTTCTCACCATTATCTTTATGAACCATCACTGGTTTTACGGCCTCTGATTTGCCATGAAACTCCTCCTTATCCACAGCGATTTCATCGAGTACGAGGTCAAAGAAAAAGCCATCCCCCAACCGGAAGAGATCACCCAGAAATCCGGACGACTCGATGAAGCCCTGACCGCCTTCGTCGCCGTGGAAAAAATCGACGAAACAGCACCAGACCAATCCGTCAAACAAGCCGCAGACGCCATCATCAAAATGGCAGAACAACTCAAAGTCCACAACATCATGGTCTACCCCTACGCCCACCTCAGCAGCAACCTCGCCAGCCCCAAAGTCGGCAAAGACGTCCTCGTCAACCTCGAAAAAGAACTCAGAACCCGCGGCGACTACACCATCCAACGCTCTCCCTTCGGCTGGTACAAGGCCTTCACCCTCAAATGCAAAGGACACCCCCTCTCCGAGCTCTCCCGAGAAATCATCCCCACCGGCGAAACCAAAGAAGCCAAGACCAGCGAGGAGACCGAATCACTCAAACAAGAACGCAAACTCAGCTCCTACTGGTACATCCTCTCACCCGACGGCACCCTCACTGAGATCGACAACTACAACTTCAAAGACCACGACAACCTCAGAACCTTCGCCTTCTACGAAAAAGAAAAATCCCGCGCCGTCAAAGGAGAACCCGCCCACGTCAAACTCATGAAGACCCTGGAGATCGCGGACTACGAACCCGCCTCCGACGCGGGCAACATGCGCTTCTACCCCAAAGGCCGCCTCATCAAAAACCTCCTCGAAGACTACGTCACACAGCGCGTCATCGACTACGGCGGCATGGAAGTCGAAACACCCATCATGTACGACATGGAACACCCGACCCTCTCCAAATACCTGCAACGCTTCCCCGCCCGCCAATACCAAATCGAAAGCGACAAACGCAAATTCTTCCTCAGATTCGCCGCCTGCTTCGGCCAATTCCTCATGGCCCACGACGCCACCATCAGCTACAAAGACCTCCCCCTCAAACTCTACGAACTCACCCGCTACAGCTTCCGCCGCGAACAATCAGGAGAACTCACCGGACTACGCAGACTCCGTGCCTTCACCATGCCCGACGTCCACGCCATGGTCAGCGACATGGACATGGCCATGGACGAATTCCTCGTCCGCTTCCAACTCTGCCTCAGCGTCCTCGACCACATCGGCATCACCACCCACGACATCGAGATGGCGCTACGAACCACCAAAGACTTCTACACTAAAAACAAAGACTTCATGGTCGGCCTCGCCAAAAAATTCAACAAACCCGTCCTCCTCGAAATGTGGGACGAACGCATCTTCTACTTCATCCTCAAATACGAGTTCAATTTCGTCGACCTCTCCGACAAAGCCTCCGCACTCAGCACAGACCAAATCGACATCGAAAACGGCGAACGCTACGACATCACCTTCACCGACAAAGACGGCACCCGCAAACACCCCTACATCCTCCACTGCAGCCCCAGCGGCGCCATCGAACGCGTCATCTATGCCCTCCTCGAAAAAGAAGCCATCAAAATGAGCAAAGGACACAAACCCATGCTGCCCCTCTGGCTCTCACCCACCCAAGTCCGCTTCATCCCCGTCACCTCCGAGTTCCTCCCCGACTGCGAACGACTCAACACTGAACTCACCATGCTCTCACCATATTACCATATCCGCACCGACATCGACGACCGCGATGAAAGCGTCAGCAAAAAAATCCGCGACGCAGAAAAAGAATGGATCCCCTACATCATCGTCATCGGCGACAAAGAACGCACCACCGGCGTCCTCACACCACGCTGCCGCACACCCGAACTCGGCAGCGGCGACTACACCGTCGCCCAGTTCCACCAACACCTCATCACCAAGACCAAGGACTACCCCCAGCAGAAACTCCCCTTGCCCCTCTACCTCTCAAAGCGCCCCAAGTTCACCGGATAACTTCAAAAACCAACCACCACATTACCATTCCATCAAGCAGGGGAGCGGACCTTCATGCTCGCGAGAGGAGACATCCAACAACTCGTAGACTCATACGACCCTTCTGAGATCACCATCGGCGTCCTCGGCGGACACTCAGCCCTGGACGTCTGCCGCGGCGCCAAAAAATACGGCTTCCACACCCTCGCCGTCTGCCAACAAGGCCGCGACAAAACCTACAGCAAATACTACCGCACACGCCCCGACGGACGCGGCTGCGTCGACACCACCATCACCCTCCCGAAATTCGCAGACATCACTAAACCTGACATCCAAGAACAACTCCGCAACCAGAACACCATCTTCATTCACAACCGCTACTTCTGGGTCTACTTCAACTTCACCGACATCGAAAACACCTTCCGCGTCCCCATCTTCGGCACCCGCAGCATGCTCAAACTCGAAGAACGCGACGTCCCAAACAACCAATACTACCTCCTCCAAAAAGCAGGCATCCGCCACCCCAAGATCTTCACCTTGCCTGGCGACATCGACCGCCTTGTACTCGTCAAAGTCAGCGAGGCAGCCCGCGGCTACGAACGCGCCTTCTTCTACGCCTCCACCCCCAAAGATTACCACCAAAAAGCCGACGAACTCCTCCACAAGAAAACCATCACTCCAGAGGCCCTCTCCAAAGCTGTCATCGAAGAATACGTCGTCGGCGCCCAGATTAACTTCAACTACTTCTACTCCAGCCTAGACAACGAACTGGAAATCATGGGGACAGACACCCGCCGGCAGACCAACCTCGACGGACTCATACGACTCCCTGCCAACGAACAGCTCGAAGTCCTCAAATACCTCCAACCCAAGATCATCGAAACCGGACACATCGCAGCCACCACCAAGGAATCAATCATCGAAAAGATCTTTGAACTCGGCGAGAAATTCGTGGCTACCACCCAGAAGGAATGCCCACCCGGCATCATCGGGCCGTTCGCCTTACAAGGCGCCATCGCTGCCGACAGCGGCAAAGAAGAGATGGTCGTCTTCGACGTCTCCATGCGCATCCCCGGCAGCCCCCTCACCCCGTTCACCCCGCACACCAGCTACCTGTACGGGACATCCATCAGCTACGGGGAACGCATCGCCATGGAAATCAAAAAAGCAGTCAATACCGACAGACTCAAAGACATCGTCACCTGATTTTTTATTATTTCTCAGGGATGATGGTCCGCCGCTCCGTCAAAATCATATCTAACGGGATGTCATGCGGTTCAGACGGCAGCGTTTTCACCATCTGGACTTCGAACGCCAAACCGATCTTCAACGCCTGATGTGGAAACCGCAAGAGCCGATCGTAGAACCCCAAACCATGCCCGAGGCGGTGCCCCTTCTCATCAAAGGCGACACCCGGGATAACGCACAAGTCACAATCTTCATAGCGCACCGGCATCCGACAGTCCATTTTTGGCTCAGGAATCGAATACGCCCCCGGGATGAGATCATCCCACCGACGCAACAACGACAACGACAGCGTATTATCCTGGCTGTTGACACACGGAACCGCCACCTGCTTCTTCATCGTCAGCAAACAATCCTTGATCATTTGATGGGTGTCCACTTCGTTGTCATACGACACATAAAAAAGGATGGTCTGCGCTCTTGCAAACTCTGGAAGCATAAACAATCGCTCGCGGATCGTCTCACTTTTCACCTGCACCTCACGAGGCAGCATCGCAAGCCGACGGTCCAACACCTCCGTCCGAATCTCTTCTTTCATAGGTCCCTCCTCATCAGGCTGATAACGACATGGGCCTATAATAAAACTCGGAGTCAGGAGACATCCCCCTGAGGACGATAATCATCCAGCCAATAATAAACAAATTAATAAATAAATACCGTATTCAGAAAAACAACTATTGTGGGGGAATTCCAAATTGGCAGAAGAGGAGTTGACATTTGAGGACGGTATCGCCCTCTGCAAGCATATCTTCCAGTGCGCAATCCACAAAACCCTCAACGGCGTCCCAGAAGAATGGTCGATCTTCTACAAGACCCATCAAGCACTCAACGACCTCGGCCTCGCCACCGACATGCAAAACCTCGAAACCGTCCTTTTCAAACTCAATCTAGACAACCTCTACAAAAAAGTATAAACAAAAAGAAGAAAAGAGACGAGAAAAAACCATCTCCTTCTTAAAAAAAGATGCAAAGGAAGCATCCCGAAGATTTTCCTACACTCCATACCATCCAACACCCTTGCACTTTTTATATTACCTTAAAAAAAAGTCTTACAAACATCCTCACCAATTTGGACAAATATCCCCACGGTAGTTTTAAATACTCAAACACTTATAGAAATTCCAAGGGGACCTTTATGAAGAAACTCCTACCATTATCCATCATAAGTATAGTAGTCCTCAGTGGACTTGCGACCGGCTTACCCGCCGGCAAAAACACTCAGGCAGCTGTCATACAACCCATAACTACTACGACCACCCTGCAATTCACCCAACCCGCCGTCCAGGCAAAAGACGGTTTCTACACGGTCACCATCACCGGCGCCACCACGACACTGATCGAGCGCAACAAACCCGCACTGCCCATCGCCGTCAAGACCGTCGAACTGCCCTATGGATCCACCAACATCCAGATCACCTGCACGCCCACCGACATCCACAGCATGACTCTTGACCAAGACGTCATCCCCGCAACGGTCTACCGCATCGACCAGACACCCAGCGCACCCGTCAAAGATCCTGACGTCTACAGTAGCAACCAACCCTATCCCGCCACCTGGTACACCACAAATCTCGGCGCAGGACGCAACGCAAACCTCATCGAAGTCATCTTCGCCACCGTCATCTGCAACCCCGTCCGCTACACCCCTGCCACCCACCAACTCGATTATACCACCAGTTTCACCATCACGACGACCTACACCCCGCCAGCCAACGGACCAAAGACGTTCACTGAGACCTTCAGCATGGCCATCATCGGCCCGAAGAAATTCGAGAAAACCCTGCAGCCTCTTGTCGATGAAAAGAACGCCAATGGAGTGAAGACGTTCTTTAAATCCGTTGAGGACATCAACAGCCAGTACCAAGGTGCCGATCCCCCTGAGAACCTCAAATTGTTCATCAAGGACGCCTACGACACCTACAACATCACCTACGTCCTGCTCGCCGGCGGCCTCAAATCCTACCTCTTCGACAAAGACAAGGAATCCCGCAGCTACGGCGCGAAAGCCTGGTGGGTCCCCGTCCGCTACGTCTCCATCCCACAGGAGGACGACCACGGCACCATTTGCGACCTATACTACGGCTGCCTCTACAACGCGACCGGCGGCTTCGACAGCTGGGACTCCAACCACGACGGCGTCTACGCCGCCTGGAGCGCCCCCGGAGCCATGAATGACCACTTCGACTTGTATCCCGAGGTCTTCTACGGACGACTCGCCGCAACCTCCGTCCCGGAGTTAAAAAACGTAGTCAAGAAGATCATCACCTACGAGACCTCCTCACCGAAGACCCAACCCTGGTTTAAGAACGTCATCGGCGTCGGAGGGAAAACCTTCGCCTATTACCAAGGCAAGCCTGATGGAGAATGGCTCTGCGACCAGGCGATTGAGAACCTTAGCCTCGTCATCCCCGGCATCAACCCCGTCCACTGCTACACTACCAACAGGGACACCGGTGGACTCACCCCGCGGGCAAAGGACATTATCAAGGCCTGGAACAACGGTGCTAGCTTCATTGACTTCGAAGGCCACGGCAACCCTGACACGTGGGACACCATCTGGTTTGACGGCACTTACCCGGTGAACTGGACCGGTGGTATCCACGTTCAGCAGTTCTGGAAGATTAACAACGGGAACAAATACCCCATGGTCATCGTCGGCGGCTGCCACAATGGGCTGTTTAACGTCTCGATGATTCAATGTGCGCTGGACCCGAAAGGATCGAAGTACTTCGCCTATGGTTACCCGCTACCCTGTTGCTTCAGCTGGGGCTTAATCTCCAAGGGTCATGGCGGTGCGATCGGCTCGACCGGTGACACCGGGTATGGCTTCGGAGCGGAGGACAACCCCAATACGCTGAGTGCCGCGTTGGAGAATAACTTCTTCTACGTCATTGGGCACGATAACATGACGACCTTGGGATCTGCTATTGGTAACGCCGTCCGCAAGTATATCAACGAGAACGCAATCGGCCGGGATGATGCCTTCTGCATCACCGACTTTCAGTTCTTCGGCGACCCCAGCACCGTGATTGGCGGATACTAAGACCGCCATTTTCTCCCTTTTTTTTCTTCTTTTTTTTCACTACAAGTATTGATAAAAAGGGAAAGAAAACAAAGAAAGAGGGTCTGGTTTTGTTATACTTCCTGCATGAGGAACGCGCCGAGACACTGCAGGCCCTCTTCATAGGAATCTGGGAAGAGGAACCGCTCGGTGGCGGCGATGCTGCTGAGCAAGGCGTTGCCGTCTTGGGGTGTGAAGCAGAAGCCGATGACCTCGTTATCGTTGACCACATGGATGGTGGGGATGACGACAACCGTTTGGTCTAGGATCCTGCCGTAATGCCCGTGGTCACGGCCGAAGGAGAACACGAGGTTGGAGGACTTTTTATAGGTGATGGCGACGCGTGGGTTGTCCATGAATCGCTGTGCCGCCTCTTCTTTGGTGATCTTGTGGTCAAGCTTCACATCATACCAGATGCAATGCATATACTGGGTGTTGACTTTCATTGAGCTGGAGAAGATGTTGATGTCGATGCCGAGGGTCTTGTAGAGGTGGTAGGCGTCGACGGCGTGGTGTGTGCCCATGGCGGCGTCCTTATGGACGTCGACTTCCGGGGAGGGGACGAAGCTTTTCACTTGGCTGATGTCGTTGGCGCGTCGGATGCAGAGGAAGCGTCCTTCTTTCATGTGGTTTTTCTTTTTGTCGATGCCGAGGGTGTTGATGATGACGGCGATGTTGTGGGTGTTGCACGAGACTACGTGGATGAACTGGTCTTTGGGTGTGATGGCTTCGTCGTTGATGCCGACGGCGAACATTTTACCGAAGCCGAACTCCGAGCCTTGTGCGATGAAGCCTTTGACTGTGTTGGCGTACTTCAGATAATATTTCTCTTTGTTTTGCATCCCGGTTCCTTTGGGTGTGCAGTCGATGATGACACTGGCGCGTTTCATAGCTTCTTCGGCGTCGTACATTGGTTCGATGCCCAGGGTCTGGAAGTCCTTGAGTTTTTCTGGGTTGACTGCGACGTTCGCCCCTCGGTTCATCATGCCTTTGATTTTCGGGCGGTCTTCTAGTGTGGGGCTGTGTTTGTAGAAGGTTACTTCGTCGATGCCGAGGTCGTCTCTTGCGTCACAAAGCAGGCCGATGAGTGGCTCGCCGATGGTTCCTGTGCCAACCACATGGACAATATTGCCAGCGCTCATTTTCTCCCCGTGGGAGGGATAATAAATGCCATCATATAATGGTTCCTGTTTCTTTCTCGGAGGGCTCTTGGGTCGATATGCTTATTTGACTCAAGCGTATAAGGGTGTGGAGTATGGAGGTTCATCCTGTTTTCGGCAGAGATTATGATGCGAATGTGTTTATCGTGTCTGGTAGAGTCCCGACAGTGATTGATACGGGGACTGGTTTTCATAGCCGGGAGGTGCTTCGTCGTGTTAAGGAGTTCGTGGATCCGGCGGAGATTCAGCAGATTGTGTTGACGCATGAGCATTTTGATCATGTGGGTGGGACGCCGGATTTTCTTGCGGCCACCGGTGGGCGGGCGCGGGTAGGTGCGCATCGAGATGCCGTCGCGAAGTTGAAGGCTGGTCAGAGTACGTTTGCGGAGATGCTGGGTGGTCGGATGCCGTCGTTGGATGTTACCTTGCCGTTGCAGGATGGGATGAGTCTTATCGTTGGTGATGTGACCTGTTCGGTCTTGTCGACGCCGGGTCATAGCCCTGGGAGCCTGTGTTTGTATTGCCCGGAGGAGAAGGTGTTGTTTAGCGGTGATACGGTGTTTGCGGGCGGCGGGTTTGGGCGGTATGATTTCCCCGGGGGGAGTTATGTGGTGTTGGTGGCGTCGGTCCAGCGGTTGGCGTCGTTGGATGTTCAGAGGATGTTTAGCGGTCATGGTCCTGTGGTCGAGGAGAAGGGTACGGTCCATATTCGTCACGCGTTGTCGAATCTCCAGTTGAGGTGAGAGGTGATGCCTGATTTGCGGGCGTTGCTTAATGAGGTGAGGTGGACGCGGGATTTTTCGAAGGTGGAGGTGTGGTACCGTCATCGGGGTGCGCCGAATGATACGATGGTGGTGAGGGGTGGGGAGATTGTGGGGGTGGGTCGGTCGTTTCTTGAGACGGTGTCGGTGTCGATTCCGTTTCATCGGATTTTGAAGGTGTGTTATGAGGGTGAGGTGTTGTTCGACAGGGCTAGGCTTTAAAACTTGTGATGCGTTGTCAGGCTACGCCTCTTGGAGGTTTTGAGTGCTATGGTCGATGAGCCTTCCTCTCTGGTGTCAGGGTTCTATAAGCTTTCTGTGGATGACCGTCGGGCGTTTGTGAGACGTTTCGCTGGGTTGTCTGAAGAGGAGTCCGGGTTGTTTGCGTCAAGCCTGGATTTGGTGACTGCGGATCGGATGATTGAGAATGTGGTGGGGACGTTTGAGCTGCCGTTGGGTCTGGCGGTGAACTTCCGGGTTAACAACAAGGATTATTTGGTTCCGATGGCGACGGAGGAGTCCAGTGTGGTGGCTGCGGCGAGCAATGGTGCGAAGATGGCGCGGGTGCGTGGTGGTTTTTTCGCCTCATGCACGGCGCCGTTGATGATCGGCCAGATTCAGCTCCTGCATCTCAATGATGCTGCCGGTGCTGCCCAGAAGCTGCTCTCACGCAAGAAAGACATCCTGCATCTCGCCAATGAACAGGATAAAATCCTCACTGATCTTGGTGGGGGTGCCAAGGACCTCGAAGTCCGTATCCTGGATAGTCCGCTGGGGAAGATGTTGGTGGTTCATTTGATTGTGGATGTCCGTGATGCGATGGGTGCGAACGCGGTCAATACGATGTGTGAGGCGATCGCGCCAGTCCTAGCGGACCTTGCGGAAGGGACGGCGCGGCTTCGTATTTTGACGAATCTTGCGGACCGTCGGCTGGTGACAGCCCAGACGACGTTTGATGCGAAGACGCTTGGCGGGGATTCGGTGATTGAGGCGTTCCTGGAGTCGTATTCGTTGGCTGTCGTGGACCCGTATCGGGCTGCGACCCATAATAAAGGCATCATGAACGGGATTGATGCGGTGATTATCGCGACCGGGAATGATTCTCGTGCGATCGAGGCTGGCGCGCATGCGTACGCGTCGCGGAACGGCTGCTACAGCTCCTTGACGTCCTATGAGCAGGATGAGGAGGGCAACTTGTTGGGGACGATCGAGATGCCGATGGCGGTCGGCATCGTCGGTGGCGCGGCGAACATGCATCCGAAGGCGCGGCTCTGCCGACGAATCCTCGGTATTAGTTCAGCGGCTGAGCTGGCGATGGTAACTGCGAGCGTCGGGTTGGCGCAGAATTTCGCGGCAGTCCTGGCGTTGTCCACGGTCGGTATCCAGAAGGGTCATATGTCGCTGCATGCGAAGAACATCGCGGTGATGGCGGGTGCGCAGGGACCTGAGATTGATGTGCTAGCGGAAAAACTGGTGGCCGAGGGGAAAGTCAAGCTGGACCGTGCGAAGGTCTTGCTGGATGAGATGCACCGCGGTGGTTAGACGATTCGGTCGATGACGTCCTCAGGTTCGCGCTCGCAGTAGTAGCAGCGGATCCGGGGTGGGTCGTCGCTGATGACGGTGAAGCGGCTTTCGATCGGCTCGCGGGCGTTGCTGATACAGGTGGGGTTGGGGCATTTGAGGATGCCGACGACCTCACGGGGCAGCTGCACCGTGTGTTTCTTGACGACTTCGTAGTCGCGGATGATATTGATGGTCGCCTTTGGGGAGATCAAGGCGATCTTGTTCAGCTCTCGAGGGTCCAGCTCGCGGTTCTCGATCTTGACGATATCTTTGCGGCCGGTGATCTTGCTGGGGACGTTGATGACGACGCTGACGACGGAGGTGGTGTTCTCTGGTATCTTGAGGATGTGCAGGACTTTGAGGGCGTTGCCTGCGGTGATGTGGTCGATGACGGTGCCTTCCTTGATCGGGGTGATCTTCAGCTCCTTCATAGCGTCTTCCTCCCGAAGATGAGAGCAAGCAGCGCCATGCGGACTGGCACGCCGTTGAACGCTTGTTTGAAGTACAGGGCATGAGGTGTGGCATCGACTTCCGGGTCGATCTCTGTGACCCGTGGCAGCGGGTGCATGACGATGAGGTCGTCCTGGCCGGCCTTCAGCAGCTCGCAGGTGACCCGGTAGCTGCCCATGACCTTGTTGTACTCCTCAGGGTCAGGGAAACGCTCCTTCTGGATTCTGGTGACGTAGAGGACATCGGCTTCTTTGATGGCCTTGTCCAAATGTGACGTACTCACCGGCTCGACGCCGAACTCCTTGCATTCGCCCACGACTTCCTTCGGCATGCGCAATGACTCCGGGGAGACGAACGTGAGGTTCGCGCCGAAGAACGCCAACGCATACGCCAACGAGTGCGCAGTACGGCCGTACTTCAGATCACCGAGCAGCACGACGTTCTGCCCTTCAATCTTCTTCTTCTCTGTAAGAATCGTAAACAAATCCAACAGTGTCTGGGTCGGATGCTGCCCAGCGCCATCCCCGGCGTTGATGACGGGATGACTGGCGAACTCCGCGGACAGCCGCGCCGCACCCTCCTGCGGATGACGCAACACGATCGCATCACTATAGGAATCCGCCATACGGATTGTGTCCGCCAGGCTCTCGCCCTTCCGCTGCGACGTACCACTCGGGTCCGCAAACCCGATGACCATGCCACCTAGCCGGCTCATCGCACTCTCAAAACTCAACCGCGTCCGCGTACTCGGCTCAAAGAACAACACCGACAGGATTTTATCCTGCAGCATACGCGTCGACGCCTCCCCCCGCGCATACGGCACCATCTTCTTCGCAAACCCAAGAATCCCAGAAATCTCCTCTTTAGAGAGTTCTTTAATCGAAATCACATCGCGTCCCCGAAAATCCATAGGTATCAAAAACCAAGACAAGCACTGCCGACTTAAGAATCTTTGGGGCTCATCAAAAGGAGAAACCACACCCCCCGTTTTCTCCTGAGGAAACCTATTAATAGTCGACACAGGCTATACAAAAACGGACCACGATTCCAATGCCTGCAGACACCCAAAAAAAACGCCAAGACGTCGACAAACTGCGCAGAATCCTGGACAACCCCAACGACCCCACCCTCGCCACCACCAACGACACCAGCCTTGACAACGTCCGACGCCGCCTCAACCGCACCAAAACCACACCCACCACCACCACACGCACCCGCACCCCATCCTCCATGCAACCCCACGTCACCATCCGACAACCACCCACCACCACCGACCTCCCACGCTGGACCCCCACCGAACCCACCCAACAGACACCAACAACACCCACCACCGACCTCCCCCTCTGGACACCCACCGACACACCCACCACACCACAGAACACCGACAACCTGCCTCTCTGGACACCCCTCGACTCCGACACACCACCCTTCACCAAAAACCCCCTCCTTCTTCAACGCTTCGACTTCTCTGACCAAGACCTCTTCGAAGTCGAACTCCTCCAACCAGGCACCGCCCAATTCGAACTCATCCAGGACACCATGCCACAACCCACCACCCAAACACATGACCTCCCCGACTGGCAACCCGTCACCCCCGAAACCCCCACGCAAGAACCACGCACCATCCCCCTCCAAGAATTCACCGAAATCACCCCGGAACAACCCACCACCCTGCCTCTCCCACCTTCGGAATCCCGTCAGTCCTGGCGCCAACGACGCGCCGCCCGCAAAACCGCTCGCATCCAAGCACGGGAAGCCAAACGACGCGAAAAACTCACCCGCACCACCACACCCACACCACCACCCGAACAACCAACCTCCACGGAACCACCAGCCGAACCACTCCCGACCTTCGAACCAACACCCGCCCCTTCAACAAAAACCACGAACGCGTTTCAGACAATCCCCAGCATCGACGCGACCACCGCAGACCTACTCATCCGCCACCACATCACCACCCCTGCACAACTCAAACACACACCGATAGACACCCTCGTCAAGATCAAAGGCATCAAACGCAAACACGCCAGACAAATCAAAAAAGACGCAGACAAAGCCTACCTCGCCAGAAAAGAACCACCCGCGCTCCCTCAAGAGACGCCGAAACAGCAGTCAAAACGCAAACCAAAGAAAACCGAAAAAACTGAGGAAACCGAAACCGAATGGGAGTCATACGAGACCGCAGGAGAACTCCACATCCCCCCCGTCTGCACCTACGAAGGATACACCCTCTACCAGCGAGAAACCAAGATCGGCAGGAAAACCAGCACCCTGCATTTCTTCAGCAAAACCCATCCGAAAGACGGCATCCCGGCATCTCTCCCCAAAGGCTACACCATCGACGTCAACCGCCGAACCGGCATCCCCTATCTGAAAAAGAAGAAATAACCCCCCCGTTTCAGCATCGCTGTCTTTTTATAGCCTCGAGTCGTACACCGCCGTCATGAGAACCACCTGGGACGGCCCGTTGCAAAAAATCGCCAACTACCGGTATCGCATCCCTGCTGAATATCAAGGCGAACATCAAAACCTGAAGATGAAGACCTCAGCCGTCATCTATGCCAGTGACGCGATGATCCCTTGCATCCGCGCGGACAATGCCCCTGAGCAGGCTGCCAACGTCACAATGCTTCCCGGTATCGTTGGCGAGTCCCTTGCCATGCCGGACATTCATTGGGGTTACGGATTCCCGATAGGTGGCGTCGCTGCAACCGATGCGGAGGTCGGCGTCGTCTCCCCCGGTGGCGTCGGCTTTGACATTAACTGTGGCGTGCGCCTTGTGCGCACCAATCTCCACCGCAAAGACCTCTCTTCTCTGCAGATTCAAGGCCTGGTCGATGAGATGTTCAAGAACGTTCCTTCTGGCCTTGGGTCACATGCGAAAGTCAAGCTCTCTCATGCTCAACTCCAACAAATGTTAACCATGGGTGCCCGATGGGCTGTCGAGAACGGGTACGGCTGGACCGAGGATGTCGAGTACCTTGAGGAGAACGGGTGCCTGCCGAACGCCGACCCGTCCACGGTTTCGGAGTCAGCCAAGCAGCGTGGAGCACCCCAACTCGGGTCGCTAGGCGCTGGGAATCATTTTCTAGAGATTCAACAGGTCGCTGATATCTATGATCCTGTCGCAGCGAAGGCCTATGGGATCACTGGTGTCGGGCAGATCATGATCATGATTCACACTGGTTCGCGAGGGTTCGGGCATCAGGTCTGCACCGATCATCTCCGCGTCCTGGAACAGGCGGTCAAGAAGTATAACATCTGGCTGCCTGATCCGCAGCTTGCCTGCGCCCCTGTTCATTCGAAGGAAGGAGAGGCGTATCTGAAGGCGATGGCGTGTGCCGCGAATTTCGCTTGGTGCAACCGTCAGATGATCGTGCATTGGGTCCGTGAGTCCTTCGAGCATATCCTGCGGCAGAAGGCGGAGGATCTCCAGATGCAGATTGTCTATGATGTCTGTCATAACATCGCGAAGCTTGAGGAACATGTGGTGGATGGGAAGAAGCGGAAGGTCTATGTGCATCGGAAGGGGGCGACCCGGTCGTTTGGCCCCGGGAGAACAGAGGTTCCATTGAAGTATCGGGATGTGGGTCAACCGGTGCTCATCCCTGGTGATATGGGCTCGGAGAGTTATCTGTTACGTGGCACTGCGGAGTCCGAGGTGACGTTTGGTTCCACGTGCCATGGAGCGGGTCGTATCATGAGTCGCAACGAGGCGGTGAAGCGGTGGCGTGGCGAGGATGTGTTCAATGCGCTCAAGCAGAAAGGGATTTATGCGCATCCTGCGAGTTGGAAGGTGATGGCTGAGGAGGCGCCAGGGGCGTATAAGGAAGTCGGTGAGGTCGTCAACGTGACGGATGGCGCGCGGTTGTCGTTGAAGGTCGCCCGATTGCTACCGCTGGGCGTGGTTAAGGGTTGATTTACTCTTTTTCTGTGTAGACATGAGAACCAACCCTGATTATTCTTGATAAACACCCTAGAAAGTCTTATTAGTTGCGTAGGTGATACAAAATATAGATAGGGTTAGGGAGGATTCTTATGAGACTGTCTGCAAGGTCAGGAATCAGCCTGCTTGTTGTAAGCCTCCTCATTTTCGGCTCATTGAGTGTATGTGGATATCAAATCGAACAAGATAACCGACAAAGTACTCAGAGTGGAAGGATTCAATCGAGAGGAATCCATGGCAATGATTTCATCGAAGTCGTCGACCAGCAGCAGACATACGATTGTGGATTTGGTGTGAGCTTCTTCCATGAGAACTGGGTTGCCCAAAGCTTTGTACCTCGCCTCCCTTCGCTTACCAAAATCGAAGTCAACCTCTGCAAGGCAGGGAATCCTTCACCTGACATTCGACTCACCATGCATATCCGCACACAGGCCGATGGAGTGAACATCGCCTCCAGCACCATAAAAGGTGGAGTCGTTCCCAATGGGAATGGCGGCTGGGTCGCCTTTAATTTTTCAAACGTCCAGCTTACGACCGCCAGAACACACTACATTATTCTCGAAGCGACCAATGGCTCCAGCAGCGACGAGTACGCCTGGCTATTCGGAGACAACAACCCCTATCCCCACGGTAAAGCATATTGGTCTGATAATGCAGGCTCGATATGGTACCTTCTTGGCATAGTCCGAGATCCAGATTATTGTTTCAAGACCTACGGATTGGAACAACCGCCGACCACGCCCATCATCACGGGACCCGCATCAGGGAAGATCCGAGAACCTACCCCGTATACCTTCAACGCTAGCGACCCTGACGGGAATCTAGTCCAGTACCTAGTTGATTGGGGCGACGGTCAGACGACGGGATGGACGAGTGAAAATCACTCTGGCTGCCCTGTCTGGATTAACCATACCTATAAGAAGCAAGGGTCGTACACTATTAGGGCCAAGGCTCGGGATGCATTTCTAGCCGAGAGCGATTGGGGAATCCTCCCTGTCCAAATGCCGTTCTCCCGCTCCTTGTCCCGGGAAGGAGGGCTAGAACAGCTCTTCGAACGAATACTGTCTCTCATCCCATTCATGCAGAAACTAGGAAGTTAAACAATCCTTTTCTTCTCTGCGTCTTTATATAACTCCAAGTCAGATACTAATTTCAGAATCAGGTTCTTGCTTCGTAACGGTGTATCATTTTTTACGTAAGTTTAAATCCTTAGGCTGGATTTAGGCATGGATGTGGTGCCGTTCATGGATGACGTACAGATAGTGGATTTTGAAGAAGTCGATCTTTCTGGTGGGACCGTCATTGCTGGGTTCCCCTCCATAGGTCTTGTGAGTACCATTGTTGCGAATTATCTGATTGATGCCCTGGGGCTGCGGCAGATAGGGGCGATGGAGTCCCCGTATTTTCCGACGCTCTCTGTGGTGCATACAGGTGAGCCGTTGTCTCCTGTCCGTATCTATGGTGGTGCGTTGAATAACGGGCAGAAGATCGCGGTGTTCGTCTCCGAGTTCAAACCAAAGCCGAACCTGATTAACTCGCTGTCTGAGTCGATTATGACATGGTCGAAGAAGAAGCACTGTAAATTGTTGATTTCCCCTGAAGGCATGGTCGTGGAGGGCAAGGCGGACGGCGATGAGATGACCGTCGATGCCTATGCCATCGGTTCCACCGAGGTTGCCCGCAACACGTTGCAGGCGAAGAACATCCCGCAGTTTAAGAACGGGATCATCGCCGGCGTCTCCGGGGTGTTGTTGAACAAGGGGAAACATGAGCGGTTTGATGTGATTTCGATTCTGGCGGAGGCACATCCGAATTACCCTGATGCGCGTGCCGCGGCATCCGCGATTAACGTGATTGCGACGGTGATCGGCGTGGAAATCAATGTCGGGCCGTTGTATGATGAGGCGGAGCGTATCGAACGGCAGCTGCAGAAGTTCCATAAGCAGGCCAAGCCGATTGTCTCCGGCGCCGGGCAGATTCCGCAGCCGAACATGTACGGGTAAGCGACCCGTTTTTTTCTTCTTTTTTGCCTCTTTCGCATTTTTTAAGAACCCAGGGCCGTATTCCCTAGCGTATGCAGGGGATTCCGAAGAGTCATCCGCGGTATGAATCGTTGATGCAGCGAGAGCGTATTGCTGCGGCTGTCCGTGAGGGCCTTGCGCATGAGACCGGTTTGATCGCGCATGGGCGTGGCGAGGCGTTCGATTATCTGCTGGGTGAGACGTCGATTCCAGAGGCGCAGGAGGCAGAGGAGACAGCGGTGGCGGCGTTATTGACTGCTTCGAACCCTGTGATATCGGTTAATGGGAACGTCGCGGCGTTGGCAGCAAAGTCGTGTGTCGCGTTCGCGCGGGCTGTGCCCGCGAAGCTTGAGGTGAATCTGTTTCATCGGACAGGGCAGCGGGCAGAGAAGGTCGCGGCGGCGCTGCATGCTGCGGGTGCCGTGGAGGTGTTGGGTGTTCATCCGACGGCACAGATCCCTGGGTTGGAGTCGGATCGCGGGTTGTGTGAGCGGGAGGGTATCTTCTCGGCGGATGTGGTGGTGGTGCCGTTGGAGGATGGCGATCGGTGTGAGGCGTTGCGGCGGATGGGGAAGGTCGTGGTTGCTATTGATTTGAATCCGTTGTCTCGGTCGGCGAAGGCTGCGTCGATTACGATTGTGGATAATGTCGTGCGGGCGGTGCCTGCGATGACGGCCCTTGTGCCGCGGCTTCGGGTTTTGTCTGAGGCGGAGTTGAAGGCATTGGTGGGGAGGTGGGATAATCGGCGGAGTCTGGATAGGGTGCTTGTCTTCCTGTCAAAAAGGTTGAGGGACATTTATTCTTTGTAATATTCATTATTTACAATTCAATTTTAAGAGCTAGTTTGTCAATTCTTTTCAATGAGTTCTTCGTAAGAGTTGATAGGACTCATTCCATGAGGAGAAGACTGTTCAGGATAGAGCCTTGCGGACTGCCCTCAGCACCAATTCTATCGATTGTACTAAGTGTGAATTTATATTATTTGTTTATCTGAATTGTATACAATTAGAGGGATGGGAAGGGATGAGGGTGGGCGGGAATTTTTTTTTGGAGAGGAGAAGTAATTTTTTGGGATGCATCAACTAAAAAGACGGTCCCTCATCCCTTAGTTATTTTATGTGAGTGCTTTAGATTGTTGACTTGGATTGTGTTTCAAGCTCCCCAACAACCATCGGCATAGGTATTGCATAATAGTATTTAAGTGTATGCCTTAATTAATATTATTATGTAAACTGTATTCATTGTTATTCACTATTATTTAGAAATATTTAAAAATGAATAGAGAATATGCCCGAAACGATACTGATGGTTAAAAGAACAACAATTAGCCTCACAGAAGTAGAAATCAAACAACTGAAAGAACTAGCTAAAGAGGAACATCGACCTATTAGTCGTCAGATCGTTCACATGATGGAAATTTATAAAAAACAACACAAAGAAAAATAATTCCACTCTTTACTTTTCAATAATAAATACAGTATTTCTTAGGAGAGAAAATTATTAGAGACATGAAGGTTTGGAAGTTATTGTTGGGACTAGTATTCAAAAGAGACCTTCATTCCCTAATATTGTTTATTTTTTCTTGATTGCTGAATTGTTGTGTTTCCGATAACACTTTTGCAATCAGGAATTAAAGTATCACATAATAGTACTTAAAGTTATGCACAAATGTATATAAATTATAGTCATATTAATTAACTTTGCATAATGTACATTTGTTGAAAAACCTAACAGTAACCGGGGGAGAAACCAATGATCAAAAGAACAACAATAAGTCTTCATATAGAAGACATCGAACACCTGAAAAAATTAGCGAAAAAGGAACACAGACCTATAAGTAGTCAGATAATCCATATGATGGAATTTTATACGAAAAACCATGGAGAAATATAATAAAAAGGCTGCCTCCAATTTATGTTTTTATCTCAGGCTGAACAGTTGATATGCTCACCTGCCACTCAAAAAGACTAAATGCCTTGTATGAATAGAGGGTGCTCATGTTACGTTCCCGGTATTCCAAGGATGTTTCAAGTGCTGATTTCAACACCGTTGTGACGGTGGCTGGATGGATGGAGGAAATCCGCAATCTCGGGTCGATTGCGTTTGTGATCCTTCGTGACCGTAAAGGGACGTTGCAATTGACGCTGCTGAAGAAGAAGACGCCGGAGCTCTTCGAGCAGTTGGTGGGTCTTCCTCGGGAGTCGGTGATCTCGGTCGTTGGCTTGTGCAAGGCGAATGAGAAGGTCCGTAACGGCTATGAGATTCTGCCGGAGAACGTGACTATTTTATCTGTGGCTGAGACGCCATTGCCGTTGGGTATCGTGGATAAGGTGGAGGCGGATTTTGATACGCGGCTGGATAACCGGGTGTTGGATCTGCGCAAGCCTGAGCAGCAGGCGTTGTTCTCTATTCGTGATGCGGTGCTGGAGGCGGCTGACGCGTTCCTGCGCTCTGAGCATTTCCTAGAGGTGCATACACCGAAGATTATCGCGAGTTCCTCCGAGGGTGGAACGGAGATGTTTACGCTGCAGTATTTCGAGCGGTCCGCGTTCCTGGCGCAGTCGCCGCAGTTGTACAAGCAGAGTCTGATGGCGACAGGTCTTGACCGGGTGTTTGAGATTGCCTGGTATTTCCGGGCGGAGGAGCATAACACGCGGCGTCATCTGAACGAGTCGACCGCGGTGGACATCGAGATGGCGTTCATCGACAGCGAGGAAGATGTCATGAATATCTTGGAGCGTCTGGTGCATGCGATGTGGAAGCGGGCGAGTGAATGCACGCAGGAACTCGAAGTGTTGAAGCGGTCGGTCGTGGTGCCGCCGTTGCCGTTTCCCCGGTTGTGCTATGATGATGTGGTACGTGATCTACAGGCGCAGAAGTCCTCAATGGAATGGGGTCAGGACCTCAGCACGGAGGATGAACGGCTCCTGGGTGCCTTGATGAAGGACCAGGGCATGGATTTCTATTTCATCACACGATATCCGTTGAAGGTCAAGCCGTTCTATACGATGCCAGAGGGCACGAAGTATTCACGTGGATTTGATTTGGAATGCAAAGGCATCGAGATTTCGTCCGGCAGCCAGCGGATCCATGATGTAGCGTTATTACAGGAGCGGATGCGGGCGTGCAATCTCGACCCGAAGGATTTTACGGCGTACCTGGCTGCGTTCCGCTATGGGATGCCGCCGCATGGTGGGTTTGGGTTTGGCATCGAGCGGTTCCTCATGGAGCTGTTGGATCTGCCGAACATCCGTGAGGCGATCTTGTTCCCACGGGACCGAACACGTTTGACACCGTGATAAATGCCTAGGCGCCGTCTCACTTAGGAGGCTGAGAGCATTTTGCAGTCTCGTTCTTCAACCGTAGCCTTCCGAATATTGTTCAGAAAAGAAAATATGCTATTAAGTTAAAAAAGAAGAAAAAAAAGAGTTAAGGCCGGGAAAGGTCTTACGAGATTTGGATAGGGCCGTCGAACTTCGCGATGCAGACGTGGTTCCGAAGGACCCCGAAGAAATGCCGTTCCAAGGTCACGAGCTGCAGTCCGTGCAGTACTCCTCGTGTCCAGGATGTCATCCAGTGTGAGCGATAATGCACCCAGACGGCCCGGAATGTGATCTTCTTCCCCCAGTCAGTGTTGCGGAGATGCAGGAAGATGCCGACGACGAAGGTAGCACCGATAGCAGAAGACTCTTTCGAGGGAGTCACTGGAATCGACATGCTTAGCGGCATGATAGCGAAGAGTGTTATGCCAATAGCGGCGATGAGCGATACGCGCATTTATAATTCCTCCACCATTCTGAATGCACTTGGCTAATTTAAATGTTTTCAATAGAAGTCTGTCTCGATATTTCACTAATTCTCTCTGTGCATTCAAAAAACATTTGATAACAACCTTCCTTATATGCGCTACGGGGGTAATTATAGGCTATTTTTGTTATAAATGCCTCCTCTAGTATTTAAAGGAAAAACGGTTCATCAGCAGTTCTCTCCGAGGACGATGAATGACGAAGGGGGAAATCCTTTTTTGAAGTCCATAAGCAGGGATAATGAAGTGGTTATCGAGATTCTTGGGTACAAGACGGAGAGCCACCGATGATAGCAACAAGTAGACGCAGGTCGTACGCCTTGCGTAAATACGTGTCGGTAATCCTATTTTTTTCTGTTTCGGGCTGAGATGGTGAGTGAGAACGCCAGGGTCGCAAACCATATGAGGACTCGAACGGACACCCCGGCCAGCGTCCATGCGAGGAGTGGAGGTAAAAGGGAAAAGAAGAAGAGGCCAGCACACAGGACCTGGTTGTTTCTTTGTACGGTGTGTTGTCGGAGCTGTTGTGTCGTGAGCGTCGCTTTGTTCTCTTTGAGAAGAATCTGGTTGAGTGCAGCGGACAGTCCCATCAGGAACGCCATGTCGATCCCATACAGCATAGTGGACAAGGAAAACAGTGTGGGGCTGGTGCTGAGGATATTGAGCAGATAGGGTTCAATGGCGACAAAGAACAACAACATGATGTTGAGGAGGATGGTTCTGGGTTTTTCGTAATCGATCTTCGACATAATGTCGCTGGTGCCCAACCAGATGACTACCAAAATGATGAAGCTAAGACTGAACAACACCAGCCCTGAGACGACTTCGGCGGTGGTCTCGGGGTTTGCCTTCGTCAGTGACAGCGCGCCGACGGCGAGTGCGAATCCGAACACGGCGGTCGTCAATTTCTCAATCGGCGAATCCAGAGACATCGCAGTACCCGGCCATATAACGCTAGTCGACCACAAAAGCTTTATCACTGCACCTTGAGACTGCCCACCTGTTCAAGTGAATACCTACAAATATCGTGCAGACGATACGACATTATGATGAGTAATAGATCAGCGAAAAAAATCGACGCCTCATTCATCAGCATAGGTCGAATTTCTCTCTTGATCATTGTCACCGTGCTCTGTTACGCTTGCGCGTTTTTCATCCCGATTGTTTTCTTATATGAGGTCAGCAGATTTCTTCAATTCAGCAATGTTCTCCATCTTTTCATCTTCAGTGTCTGTTTGGCTCTTGCGTATCTTATTCTCGTGTTTTCAATGATTGGTTCATCAACATTGTTCATCCGAGTGTTCCGAGTCAGATACAAGGAAGGTGAATATGGGTCAACAATCAAGGATAAAACAGCATTCAAATTCATCATGAGTTACGCACTGTATTTTCCCACGTACAAAGTGATAGGATTTTTAGATATGCCTCCCATCAAAGTCTTGTTTCTCAGGCTGATTGGCTGTAAAATAGGGAAAAACGTCGTCCTCGGAGGAGATGAATGGATCTTCGACCCCTATGTCACGGAGATCGGTGATAACACCACTATCGGAGGCCGCTCGATCCTTACAGGTCACCTCGGAGAAAGCCATGCCATTATCAGAAAGATACGGATCGGGAAGAACTGTCTTATCGGAGGCGACAGTTTTATCATGCCTGGAGCTGTCATCGAGGATAACGTCGTTTTAGGGGCAAAAAGTCTTGTTCTCAAAGACCAAGTGCTTCGCACAGGGAAAATGTACGCCGGAATCCCTGCACGAGAAATCAACACAAACCAAAAGATCAATTGAGATTGTTCCAAACCCACATTCTGCATGAGCTGACTGGAAGATATGTAGATAAATACTCCAGGGATATTGATTCTTTCAGGGTGAATATACCATGGATGATTTTGCGACGTATATGAACCTTCTCGATACGCAATTACAACGATACATGCCGCCGCAGAACACTCCGTTGTATGATGCTATCGTCAAACCGAAAGACCTTTTCCGCGTCCCTCTCCCCGAGGCAGAAAAAATCCAATTCACGTGTATCAAACAAGCGTTCGTCCATAATTACAAGAACAGCCCCTTTTATCATCGGTTCTGCAAAGAAAAAACGATCACGCCGGATGACATCAAGACAAACCATGACCTCGACAAGATCCCTCTCATCCCCGACCGGTTCTTTAAGGACTATCCCGTGGGGAAGGATTTTGCCGTATGGCTTGCCAATATCTACACAGGAGAACTGCCGCACATCACGATCCGACAAAAAAACCCGACCTATGATGAGGTCATCAAGGCCTACGGTGAAGCGGGCGTCATTGTGTCGTACAGTAGCGGAACGGGAGGCCGCTATACCTTTATCCCCCGGAATCAACAAACATTTCTGAACGCTGAATATACACTCGCAAAAACACTGGTTGGTATGGCATATCCCTTATGGAAGCATGATTCCTACGGGTATCTCCTGATGCCACACCCGAAGAAAAACTACATCTTCGCCGGAAAAGCACTCGAAGTGTATTTTGATACAGTTAAAAACGTGAATGTGGCAATCGACCGTGAAGTCACCACCGAGCTTGTGCAAATCACCATGGGACATAGAGAAGGATTGAAAAGCGACCTCATCCGCTATTTGTCCTATCGGCAGCAAAAGAAAATGATTGAAAAAATCGTAGCCTGGCTGGAACAACGTGACCAGGCAAAGGACGTCATCACTCTCCTAGGTGCTCCCTACATCCTGTATGAAGTCATGAAGAAACTCAAAGAAGAAGGAAAAAGTTTTGATTTCGGTGACCGTGGCGGTGTGGCGACGGGTGGCGGCTGGAAAGGCCTGAGTAATACCACGCCCACGGAGTTCCGCGATGAGGTCAACAAAGTCCTTGGGATTTCAAAGAAATTTGTGTTAGACGTGTACAGTATGGTCGAAGGGAATGGATGGATGATCCATTGCCCCGAAGGCCATTACCTTCACGTCCCGTACACGTATTATAAGGCGTTGGTCCTCGACAATGAATACAAGTCAGTCGGCTACGGGGAGTGGGGCCGTTTCGCGTTTCTTGATGGCATCGCCACGAGCCACCCCAGTTTCATCATCACCGGCGACCAGGTGAAGCTGCTTGAGCATTGTCCGGTATGTGATCGGCCAGGTCCCGTCCTTGAGCCGGAGGTCAAACGAGCGGCAGGTGAGGATCTGCGTGGATGTGGCGAGGAAGTCCGTCGCATGCTCTCATCGGATATTGGCCAGTGAATCGATTTAAATTCATGGGATGGGAATTGAAGGCTAAAATGCCCATGAAATTGAACCTTTACTCCTATTGATTTACAAAGAGTATTTTTAAATGTGGTCTGTTGATTTGAAATTGTAGTCTTGAGAGTTGTATGCCATAATCATAACAGCAATCCTGGCAATAATTAAACAATACACATCATTAGGTACTGTTTTTTTCGCTATTGTAAGTGTTTTCGCACTTGGTGTAGACAGGTATGTAGAGAACAAACACCTGAAAGAAGAGGAAGGCATAAACACACCTTCCAAACCATAACTGGTCGGGTATCCTGCCTAGTTTTTGCTTATCGCTGTTGGGTTCAGTGGATTCCAGAAGAACACCATAAAATAACCTGAATTAAAAGATGCAGGGGAAGGGATTTGAACCCGAGGTCACCGGCATAACAAAGAGTGGCGATTTATACAAAACGCATACTGAAAAACTAGGAGGAGATATTCACCTACCACTCTATCATTATCTTACGCGGAGAGATATGCTAACGAATTAAACATATACACCCTACGCGGTACACTATGCTGTGGATAAAAAGGATAGCAAGATCCTCAAAATTTTCTTAGTTGTCATCGCACTGATTTTTGTTGGTGCCCTAGTATACATCCAATTCTTCTCTAGCTCTTTGAACACCTCCTCCGTGTTCCCAGATAACTTGGAACCGTCTGTTGATGTCCAGCAACTTGACAGCCGCATACAAAGCACAAGCCCTGAAAACACATCAGAAACACGACTCGCTGTTCTCCACGACTTCGACGAATTTATTAAAACTAAATTCAAAGACTTAACCACGGCTCAGGGTTACCAAGAAATCTACATGCTCCTCAAGACCAGGATAGATAGAGTCATCAAAGAAATAAACGAAACCAGTGTACCATCAGGCGAACTGAAACTCTGGTACATCTACAACATGGGCATCATCGCGAAAACCAGCAATGCAACCATCGGATTTGACCTGGCCGGCACATATGTCTACCCCTCCTTAGCAGACCTTGGCGGATATATTGACATACTTTTAATTACCCATACTCACGGCGATCACTTCGACAAGAACGTTATAATGAAAGCAAACGAACACGAAGCTACCATTATTATCCCGGATGGAAAAGTCAGGGTCGACCACTCTGGCCTCACGCCGTTCATAGTCAAAGACGCCAATGGAGTAGACATGCTGGATGCAATGCAGCAACTCGGCATTGACACGTCTGGTTTAACTGCGATTAGACCCAACGAGACGATTAACGTGAAAGGAGTGTCCGTGACCGCATTCTCAGGAGAACACAGATCTCCAAGTGAGAGCTCCGTCGACAGTATATATGACACTCCTGTAGACTGGTATTATGTGAATTTATCAGGATTCGGCTTGTTACACACTGGTGACGGATTCCTTTTCGACAACATCCCAGATTTCTCAACCAAACACGTGGATGTTTACTTTATCCATTATACTGATGGACTATCGACCGAATCGTTCTATAGGATAGTGCCAAACGCCTCGGTGATGATACCTCTTCACCTCCACGAGCTTGGCCATGGTAGGGAGATATTCGATTATGGCATGTTCAAAAACGCATTGGACCAGTACGATAATGGTTATCTGACATTGAATTTTGTACAACCAAAACCGACGCCGATGAGATATGTACCAATGATTTGGGGCGAAAGCTTAAAACTAGAGAAGACACCCTAATAAACGCTACTTTAATAAACAGTTTTAGTGATAAACGGATATCATGAAAGAACTCTACTTTTATATTTTATTTGCAGCAATTTTCGCAGCCGAGGCAGGTCTGATACTAGTCGGGGGTCTAGACCCAGTAACCATCTATTCTGCAAGAAACATCGTTTTCAACGTATTCGTAGTGGTCGTTGTCATTTACATGGGATGGAACCTTTCGGATTTCGGCATAAAAAAAGTCGCTATAAAAGGAGTTATCGCAGCGTTTGTCAGCGTTACAATCTTGACTTGTTTTACAATAATCGGGTACACCATTGGGAAACCGATACTGGGAGTATCACTTCCGTCAGCAACCTACCTATTTGTCCCTTTACTGACAATACTCGTATTGAACATCATATTGTATGCAGTGCTCGCAGTATTGGGAACTTGGGCCGCGCAAAGATTCAAGCCATCACAAAGTAAGAAAAAAATTGCAGACTCTGCCAAGAAGTAATACAGGAAATCACTAAAACCGTCTTCGTCAGATAAAGTAGTCTAGTGACAAGGATATAAGATTATAACACGAGTTTATTGGTAAATAGGGATTCAAAACGTTTTCAAAAATTTTAATAGTTTCTCCTGTGAAAATATATAAATTAGTGCAGGGGACGAGATTTGAACTCGCGGACCTCTACAGGACAAGACCCTCGATCTTGCGCCGTTGACCATGCTTGGCTACCCCTGCATGAACACCAGGGAACACGTCCTGGGGGTGGTGCTCCCCTAAATATGACACGACTAATATACCTTTTGGGCAGTCTCTACAGGGTGTCGAGATCCTGACCGACACGCTCACTAAGCTCCTTGTGCAAAGAGCGCAGCCGTGCGGCGTGCTGAGGCTGGCCCTTGGCCAGTGCTTTCTCGATTTCGTTCGAGATAGGTTGACGGCGGTCATTGTCAATGAGGTTGTCTGCGTGTGCCACGATTTTCTCCTCGATGGTTCGCGGGACGTAATCCTTCTCAGGCAGCCCTATTTTGACCGCCTCGGCGCGGGGGATACCGGCGCCGATATGCCGCTCAATGATTAGCACGACTTCGCGAGGCAAACAATGGTCTTGTGCAATGCGGGCGCCTTCAATCGCATGACGCATCCCTTGCGTCTGCGACCGGCCGATGTCATGAAGCAGGGCGCCGACTTCAACGAGCCGCACATTCGCCTCGGCTTTCTGAGCGATGAGCACAGCAAGAGTGGCGACCGCCTGGCAATGGGCGATAACCTCCTCTGAGCACCCCACGGAGCGGAGTAACTGCAGACATTGATCCCGCGTGGGAAGGTTTGTCTCCAAAGAGGGTCACGATCCTTGCGTCTCGACAGTCTTGCCTCGAGGGTTTGGCTTAATAGTTAATTTCCCATGGAACTGCTGTGTTTCCCATCCGCCTTGCGTGAACCGGTCCAGGAATAAGGCGACGGCCGCGACTTCGGAGTGCGGTTGGTTGCTGACCGCGATGTTCACATCAGCGGCTTCGTAGAAGTAGCGGGGGACTTTCTCCGCGCCGACGACCAAGAGGAGGTCTTTGGTTCTGTCGATCTTCGCCAGGCCTGTGTCCAGGGATTCTCCGTACATGGTGAGATGGACGATGGTGCCTGGCCATTCTTTCATGATTCGTTTGCCGTCGACACCGGTCTGTATGGTGAACGTGCCTCCGAAACGTTGTACGACTGAGGTGATGGTCCTCGCGAGCTGTTCATCTTTGGTGGTGATGAAGATTTTGTCTGCTCCAAAAGCGCGTGCGACGAGTGCGACGTGTGTGGTGATGCGTTTGTCGCGTTCGAGACGATGTCCATGGCGGAGGATGGCGATCACGCTAGGTTCACCCGAGAGTCATGAATGGTTTATATGCGTGGTTTCTTTTTCTTTTCAATGAGTTGGTCGACTTGCAGGTCGATGGTGCTGGGACGAGCCGCCGTCTTTTTGGTTAAGGCTTTTCCTTTCGCTGAGATGCGGTCGACCTGGGTTTCGACTGCCTCGGGTGGCTCCCAGGAGGTGCGTGTCCATGTTTTCGTCGGCTCCGGCCTAGGTGTTGTGCTGCGTCGGTCTTCGGCGATGAGCGTCTCGGTGTATTCGAGGACTGGTTGTGGTCGCGACTCACCGGTTTGTTCGTCTGCGGGTGTGATAGCCGTTTGAGGTGGGCGTTCTTTTCGTTTCAGGATGCTCCATTTCGGCAGAGGACTCCCTCCTGCAGTTGACAGTAGATGGATGGTACTTCCTGTTTGTTGATAAGGTTTTGTGTAAACAGGATTGGTGGGTGAACGAAAGACATATATCCCGCCCTGAAATTCAGGAGGCTGCCAAGGTATCTGTTGGGCTCATGGTCTAGCTGGTTATGACGTCGCCTTCACACGGCGAAGGTCGCCGGTTCGAATCCGGCTGAGCCCATTTTTGTTTCTCGGATTGATAATACTAACCTTCGGTTATTCCCGCTACAAAGGCGGAGCCTAAATAATGTGTTTCTGGTTTTAAAGAAAGCCATCCGATTTGGATACCCGTAAACCCATACAATGCATCTTGGTCCCATACGGAAAATGGTCCTGGTAGGATTCCGCTGACGGAGCCTTGCCAAGTCTTGGATCCAAAAATGCCAAGTGTAGACACAGAACCTTTACCATAGTCAATTTCTCCTGCTATTTTTACACCAATGGTGAGAATAGTGAGAACGGATAACGGATTTAGTTCGACAAGCCACACCGGTCCGAGAATTAACATCAGTAATAGCCAACTTGCAATAGTATTCCCAAGGCTAACGAGGATGGAAACTACCAGATTTTCTGTAAAACGTCGTATTTCGGTAAGGGTGGTATTCCCTGATACCAAACAGAAAGCGTTTTTATCTTGAAGGGATGGAATTGTAAGATGCTTAGGCCCGACTCGGTACCAAAACGTTACCAACTTTTCAGCCCTATCACGCGTAAGATTCCCGAAAACGCCATACGGATACAGAGCAGCAACCGTTGAGGCATAAACCTGGTATTGATCCTTTTCATTCGTAGCATTGTTAAGTCTCGGGTTCACGCTATCAAGAATTTCCAAGACATGTCGAGCGTCAACAGACGAAAGTGTCAGCGTCGTGTTTCGAACCGATGAGATGTCATACAGCCTCACCACAAGACTCTGCATCGGTTGAGAAACCTCTACCGAAGGGATAACAGGCGTAGTCAGAATCAGTACCAGAGCAAACAATCCTCCACATTGAAGAAGTCTTTTGCGTCCATTCATTCGTATACTCCCTCTCGACAAATGAAGAACACATTCCAAATATATAAACAAGAGTTAATTATATTTTAAAGACTCTTAGATCAAAAAATGGGTTCAAATGAAAGGTAATTCTCCTGTTACCTTAGTAGGAATCGGCTGAGCCCATATATTTTTCTCAGGGGTGTTCCAGGCGTGGGTATAAGAACAATGATTCCGTCGGATTGTAAGTATCGTTTGCATAGTGTCCGTTGCGGTCGTCAAGCATGGTTGCAAGACTTCGATACATCTCTCCCGTAGAGTTATAGAGGAAGACGTGGAGCATATACTTACCTTTGGGTGCCTGTGACGGTAACGTCGCATTGAGGCATCCGGTGATTTCAGTGGTAATGTTGTAAATGCGTTGGGTCGTGTATCTGAAAAGAATAGGATTTTGGACGGAGATGAGGTATGCTTTGACTAATACTTTATCTGGGAGTGAGGCCTTGATGGTGAAGGTTATTTGAGCGGTATCATTGAAGGTATTGTTCGACGTATCTATGGTTTTGTAGTGGATATCTTGGAACCAGCATGATGACGGGGTGCCGAGGGCTACGACTCCCCCAAGCCAGGTACTGAAAAGGATGCGAATTTGGCCATCTTTTGTCAAAGGTATATAGTCTCCGTTGGCATAATTCATAGTGTTGTGGATTGTTTCATTTAAGGCAACCTTCCAAAGAACTGTGTTGTGGCCGGTTTTTGTTGTATCATTATATTGAAGTTTGACGGCAAGGACCCATTTTCCTGGCGCGTTTCCCATATGGTTTGCAGAAATCAGCATCACTGGATCGGTGGCGTTTCCGAAAATCGTCATATCTGAACCAGGCATAATCGGACTATTCCGGTACGGCCCCTGCTCGTTCAGAAGTTCTTTCATGTCGATTGCTTCAATTTGACGACCGTCAGCTTCAGAAAAACGGACTAATCTATTTCCACCAGTACGTGTAACAGGATCAGTATCCTTGTACCAAAAACCGCCGCGAGGATCGGCCGTAAATGTATACCAGGTGATGTTATCGTACGGCCTGCTCCATTTTTCAGTACCATTCGAGGTGTACACTGCATAAATGTATGGGTCTCTTTTACTGATATTCAACGAGGCATTGTAGCCATCAAAATAGACCGTGTCACCAATAATGGTAGGGGTTGCTTGACTCTTATGGCTTTTCCGAGAGTAATCGTAATACCAGGCTACTTTCAAGCGCTCTTTAGGGGCTGCGTCTGGGAAAACGTCAACGGCGTACAACCGTCCGGATTTGCCGCTCTTCGTGCAGACGAGAAACACCCTATTGCCTTGTACGCACGCTGAATTCGTCGTCGAATAATACCCAGTTAAATCTTTCCCCAGCTTCATCGAAGCGAGTAATGTCCCATCCTTTTCATCATACGCTAAAACGGGTCCTTTTGACGACGGCAAGATGATAGTTCTACTCTCCACGATCGAAGGGCTTATGGGAAGCGGATAAAACGGAATGATATGAGGGATATTGCTGACCCAGTCCACATGAATATTGCTATGATCTGATGCATTTACTAAAATGATATGTCGGTCATCACACGACACGACTCTATCATGGATGTCAACCATCGGTGAGGATGCGCATGATTCTGAGCTGAGAGACCACGGATACTGCGGAAAGAAAATCCTCCATGTCCCTGAGGACCACAAACGATTTCCAAAATAATCGTAAATAATAAGATTATCAGGACCAAGGTAATTGTTGAGATTCACAGCTGCGATGTTGCCGTTACCTACGATTCCATTACCCCAGGTTCCAAACCTTTCTCCCCCAAAACCATGAGAATACCAGACCATAGTCAAATTATTGTTTGGTAACGACACCTTGATGTTTTCAGACATCTGAGGATCGCAGTGAACCATTCCACCTCCTTGCGGAGGCAGGATGAAAGCTCCTTCGGCCAAGGGGAAAAAGGCTGCCGTGGATAGCAGTACTACTAATTCAATGCCTAATGCTTTAGTTTTCGTCATCAAAGTACTTTTCCCCCGAAAAGAAAATATTTCTGCATGACTCTAACTTCTTTATTGATTTCCTCCCTAATACTTGAAATGAATAGACACAGTACCATATCAAGCTGTCGAATGTTTAAATAAAATCCTTAAATAAGAGAAAAAACGGTAACAGGGAATGATAGACTTCGAATCCTGCTGAGCCCATCCAAGTATTTTTTAGTTTAATACTAAAATTTGCTTTATATAGCTCGTGGATAGGCTTATTAGAGTCGTTTTGAATTAATTTTCTTGAGAGAAAGAAACAATGAAGAAGTGGTTCTTAGCAGGAATCAGCCTCGCGGCCGTCATACTTCTTGCCCTTGGATCGCAGACCAGCGTGATTGGCTATCAAACTGTCAAAGCCTCTCAGCAGCATCTGCTGCAAGCAACTATCGACCAACAAGAAGTGCTGCTTAAGAAAGTGAAAGACTTTTCTCAGAAAATAACTGCACTGCGAAATCAAAACGTCTCTCTTCACTACATCATCATCTACCTGATTGGTTTTCTCTATGGACTGATCACGTGGATCCCTGCAGCCATCATCATTTCAATTGAATACCTGATACTCTTTGTGGTTCTCGGCATAGTCCAAACTATGATCGGCATTAATTTTTCCTGGGAAGATTTTTTCATAATGCTCGTTTCTTATGCGATCTATGGTATCATCATGTATCCCTTTCTTTGTGGTTATCACTTTGTTGAGAGATTCCCATAAAACGTCCATAAGCATTTAATGGAACGGCCACACGCACCAAGCAACAACTCATTCTATTCAAGGTATTGAAAAGAAAAAATATCTTTTGCTAGGAAGATTTTCAAAGTTACTAAATGAAGATTTATTTGAAATCTGGTCCTATGTAGAATTCTCGAATGATTTCCTCGAATAAATCAATCATCTCTTGATCTTCCTCTTTCTTTCTCAGATGTTCTTCTTTTAATGAATCAAGCCATCGCATACTATCTCTCCTTTTACCAATACAAGGAATTCTGTCCTTGATACTATAAAAAAATGGTGTGGAAGAATATCAATTAGGACAACTGTGGTTTTTCAGCATATTTCTCCTTTGACTATTGATCCTGTATTTGAGCCAAATCATTATAAATCCTCAAGATTCTACGCCTCCTATCAGGGGGTCATCTTGATTCAGAAAATCCTTTCCTTTATCGTGATGATGTTGCTCGTGGGAACTATCCTTCCATGTACGCCTCAACATGTGGCTGCGCAGACACCGTCACCACAAAAAAGCGTCGGTGAAGACCTTGATCCACTCGTTGATTTGAATATCACTATCGATTTCCTCTATATCCGCGGTCTCAAAGAAGACTTCCTCAACAACCCGCCTGACTTCTTTATCAAACTCTGGATTAATGGACAACTCTATGAAAGCCCTATCTGGCAGGATGCAAGCCGGCTCTACAACCCCTGGACTGTCACGTCTGATATCCCTGATACTATCGACAATGTCTCAATCATCATTGAACTCTGGGATAATAATGATGGTTCGCCACGACTCTGTGATATCAGTGCAGCACCAAATACAGGGACGACCGGATATTCGGTCGCTTTGACCTATCATGTGAAGACCGGCCATTGGGATGGAGATGACAAGATTGGTGACGCCAGTGGCTACGGTCGGCTCAACGGCTGCGATGACGGCAGCCTCTACGACAATCAACTTGATTGTGAATTAGGTTTTACTTTGCATACGAATGATTACGACGGCGACGGCATCCCGTATTGGACGGAAGTCAATGTGTACGGGACTGATCCGACTGTCAGTAATCTCGGGGAGGATGCGGATGGTGACGGTGTCCCTATCGAATGGGAATTCTGGTGGGGCTACAACCCCTTCGTCGCTGACAACCATAGCCAGCTCGACCCTGATAATGATAGTATTTCTAATCTTGAGGAATATTACACCGCCTCCTTTTTTTCTGACCCCTTCCGTCCAGATCTCTTCCTTGAAATGGACTTCATGGCGGATGGCCCTCATGGTGAGCACAGCGTCGTCCCCCTGGAGGCTCAGGAGCGCGTCAGAGACCCGTACGATCGACGCAACATCATGTTCCACATTGACAGCGGTCAACTCAACGGCGGTGAACGCATCCCCTTTGAGCCGTTCACGAACGTCTCCGAGATTCGACGCTTGTATCAGTGGTATTTCCTGCACAATGATTCGACCACGTGGCGACGCGGCGTCTTCCATTACGCCATGTATGTCAACGCGACGTTTCCCAAAGGGTTCGGCTTCAGCGCTGACGTCGACCCGTTCATGGGATATCTTCCCGGGACTAATGCGTTCATCATCTCAAGTTCGTTGATGGAACAATACGCAGGACGGCATATCTACCCGCTCTACCACTACTATGCGGGCGTCACCATGCACGAGGTGGGTCACACCCTGGGACTGCGGCATGGGCATCCTCCGGGCGTTGACGTCCGGTGGAGTGCATGGCCCTGGCAGCCGTTCTATTGGTATTATCGGACGTATCGAAGCGTCATGAACTACCATTACACCTACTGCATCCTCGATTATTCCGACGGGTCACATGGCAGACATGATTTCAATGATTGGGCGAACATCAACCTCTCGCACTTCGAGATCCCAAAAAACTTCGCATAACAGGTTAAAAGCCATCGACAATGATTCGCCGGGATACTCCTATTCTTCAGACCCACCGTGCCGGTACCATTCAAACATCGTGGTCACCTGGCTTTCCTCCACCTGCTCCATGTCACCGGACTCGTACCGCACCACGAACCAACGACTCGGCTTCGGGTACGTCCGAATCACGGTCGCCCGTCTCGGCGGCGCATCCGGATTATCTAACGGGTGGACCAGAACATCTATTCCTCTGCGGATTCCACGGTCCTCAAGCATCCAGATCCCTTCAAACCAAGCAAACACACCGTGTGCTTTTAACTCTTCTCCCCGGGCTCAAAGATGAGAATTTATAAGGACATATCTGATTCCCACCCGTGGTGAGACTTCGGATGCACACACGAACCTTTCTCCTCTTAGCAGGCAGCCTTCTCCTCATCGTAGGCATGCTCTCCGCCAATGCCGTTAACCAACCCTCGATCACCGTCCTCCAACCACAAGCTATCGTCGCCAACACCCGACAAGTTGGCGACCGCCTCATCCGCAACTACACCTTCGTCCTCACTGTACAGAACCACGGTTCTGCACCGACGGAAGACATCACCTTCTTCGTTGCTGACCCTGATGGTGGTCCTGGGAACATCACCCTGGGGAACTGTTCGATTAAAGCTGGTGAATCAAAACAGGTCACAAAGACGGATTTCCCTGTCGCGCATCAAGGGGCCTTTTACTTCAATGTCACCTGGGCTCCGACTTCGGAGAAGTCTCCCCACATCGCCGACAATTCAGGGTCTGCCTCCTTCATCATTGGTGGGACGACGAACAAGAAATCAACACCAGGATTTGAAGGAGCCGCGGTCATCCTTTCACTCTGTATCGCCGCGCTCCTGTATCGGAAACGGTTTAGAGGATCTCGGTCGTCGTGATGACGACGTGGTCGACCTTGCCGGCGTCAGCGCCTGCGTACATCACCCAGTTGGCCGGTGAGAACCCGCGCTCCTTGTACCCTGCGGCCATGTTCACCAGCGTCTTGGTCTGATTATACAACAGCTTGTTCGCCGAATCAAAGAATTGCACGTTGATCAGGATGTTGATCGTCCGGCCCGCGATATTCTCAAACATCCAGCTGACTTTCACAGAGACGTTGTTCTTCGCCTTGTCCGTGACCCGTTCCACACTGGAGTTGATGAATTTCACGAGACCATTGGAGTCGAGGCGGATCTTCGAGGACAAATCCGAGACGACAGCACTTTGGTTCTGACAGCCACTCAACATTAGACATGCTAGCGTTATCCCACTTAGAAGAGCAATAAGTCGCTTCTCCATACAACCCCTCCTAGTTCACGAGCGAGATATCATCTCTCATCATAAATAGATTTCTCCAAACTAATAATGACCGATATCTTTAACCGTGTCTGACTCATTCGTCCCATCAGGAGGTGTGGGAATGCCCCATGTGGAAAAAGACGAAGTCGTTCGTAACATTCTTGAGCGGCTCATCTCGATCTCCGGACGCAAGACCGACAAGGTCTACGCCGTCATGACCATGGAGTCACTGATCAAAGATCTCGAACAGCAGTTCAAGTTTCTGAAAAACATCGAGATCAATGACGACGTCTACTCTGAAGACGCGGTGACGACCGTCAACCTGCGCGGCAATTTCAATAACGTCACCCCCCACGACCTCGGCAAAGCCCTCCACGCCATCATCTACGAACTCAACCGTAACCTCGGCGACCGAGCCGGCCATTTCTTCATCAAAGAACTACGCAACACCCTCAGCGACGACTACCTTACCACCATGCACGAGATGGGCGTCGACCTCGGACTCATGCAGCTCGAGACCGAAGTCAACCGCCTCGAACAGCAAGTCATCCACCACAAACTACCAGAAGAGCCACAAAACGAGTAAACCACGATTCTCTCATCGTCGATGGAAGACGTACAGGGTCGGAATCTTCTTCTTTTTTCCTGTCCAGTACCCGCATGAAGCGCACTTGAACTCAAGCGTCACCTCACCGCCGTACAACGTCAGGTTCTTCACCCGCTCTAGGGGAGCACAACAGACAGGGCAGCGGTGCAGCAGCTTCTCCGGATCCCCCTCCCGACTATGAATCTCTATACGGGCGACACCAGATTGCAACGAAAGAACCCGTAAGCGTGATTCACTGACCTGATATCGCTTCTTCTTTGCATGCAGCTCCTTTTCCACCAAGCTTTTGAGGCGATGCTGGGAGCTGACCGTCTGGTACTTCTCCATCACCTTCCGAAGAGCGTCGACCACCTGCTCGTCGCTAGGAACGTGATACTCCATGCAAAGAGTGCATCGCCCTGACCACTTATAACGTTTACAGCTGGATAGTCCTTAAGAGATCTGTACGCGTGACCATGCCGATCATCCGGTCATGGTCCAGGATAGGCAACGACCCGATGTTATGTTGCAACATGGTCTTGGCGGCATCAGACGCCGGCAGGTTTGGGCTCGCCCAAATCACCGGCGAGCGCATCGTATCCCGGACCAGCACCTCATCCAGATACCGGTTCTGATGTCCCAACGTCACGTCCTTGATCTTCGCGAATGCCAACGCGATCTCAAAATCCGAAATCATCCCCACCAACTCCTTCTGGTTGCCCAAGACAGGAAGCCGGGCGATGTTCTTGTCAATCAGCAGTCGTCGGGCATGAATCACACGATCATCCGGAGACGCCGTGATGATATGCGTCTGCATTACCGACGAGACAGGCACCCTGCTTTTCACCAGAGGAAGCAAGTTGGCCTTGGTGACGACCCCGACCAGCTTCCCGCCATTCAGCACCGGCAGCATCGTCGGACCAGGGGCACCCACGGTCCGCAAGATATCCGCCACCTCATCATCTGGCGCGATATACGGAAGACCCTTTTCAATAACAGACGAGGCGTGCAGCCGGGAGGTAGTGACCTCCCGCTTCCGCACCGAACCAAGCTTATGGGCAATAGTGTTATCAGAGACAATGCCGAGGAACTCTTTCCCATCCAGCACCGGCATCTTCGTAATCGCGTGCTTCTTCATCAGTTCCAGGATGTGCGTCAGGCTATCGTTCTTCCCCACCGCGATAACCTTCGTGGTCATGATCTCTTCGATTTTCATACAGAATTCCTCCAACGTGGTGAACTGGGATACAAAACACTACCGTGTATAATCAGTAATTCAGACGTCATGGTTCCAAAGACTCTTTGACAGAAAACCTATGCTTATCCCAAATCATTAAAAGATTAGCCGGTATTTTACCTTTATCGTATGAGCAGCGCTTACGAACGGGAACTCAAAGGCATTCTGGAAGGCAACGAACACGTCCTCACCAAGATCACCCACTCCTGTTCCAAAGAAGAAACAGACAACTACCGCCGCATCCAAACCAGACCTTTCATCGTCGTCCGCGCCGCAGGATCCCTCGGCGTCGACCTCGTCGCCCTGCGCGGCGACGTCTCCTTCCTCATCGAAGTCAAATCCAGCCTCGAACCCACCCTGCACTTCAGCAGCGTCAACGGCAAACTCCAAACCCAAGCCGAAACCATGCGCCACGACTGCGAAAAAACCAAGACCCTCCCCATCTATGCGTATCGATACAAAGGCTTCCGCGGGGATACCTGGCGTATTTTCACCTTCGACCTCCCCACCTTAGAAGGACGCGCCCAGATCCTCAACCGCCACCTCCCCAAACTGCAGACCAGCAAACAAGGCAACTACATCATGCGCTGGGACGACGGCCTCCCCTGCTCCGAGTTCATCTCCTACCTCTGCCGCTAACACCCGCATCAGAACCAAATCTTTTTACCACCATTCCAGTATATGCCCCCGCATGAAAAAACTCCTGATTGCCTATGACGGCTCCGACGCCAGCCAACGCGCCATCGACACCGCCGTCAACTGCGCAACACCTGAAGACGAAATCATCCTTCTCACCGTCATCCCCCAAGCCCTCGTCGAATCCACCTTCACCAACATGCTCCTCCCCACCATCGACCTCAGCCAAGTCATCCAACCCGGCACCTTCAAAGAAAAAGCCATGGAAAACCTCTCCAAAGTCGCCAAAACAATCGAAAACAAAGTCAGCAAAGTCGACGTCGTCGTCGAAGCAGGCGACCCCGCCGACGAAATCCTCCTCATCGCAAAAAAATACGACTCCGACATCATCCTCATCGGCTTCAAAGGCTACGGCAAGGAAGGCAGATTCCTCCTCGGCAGCGTCACCGACAAAGTCGTACGACACGCCAGCCGCTCCGTCCTCGTCGTCCGCTAAACCAACACACCACCCCACACACGTGAAGGGCATGCATCCCGTCGAAGACATCAAAGGCACCCTCAGCACAACCCTCCACGGCAAACGCATTCTCCTCGGCGTCACCGGCAGCATCGCCGCCATCGACACCATCCACATCGCCAGAGACCTCATCCGCCACGACGCCGACGTCATCCCCGTCATGACACCCGCCGCCACCCACATCATCCACCCCGACGCCCTCGAATTCGCCACCGGACACCCCCCCATCACACAACTCACCGGCCAAGTCGAACACGTCCAACTCTGCGGCATCGTCCCCAACCCCGTCCACCTCGTCCTCCTCCCCGCCTGCACCGCCAACACCATCTCCAAAATCGCCCACGGCATCGACGACACACCCGTCACCACCTGCGTCACCACCGCACTCGGATCCCACATCCCCATCCTCCTCATCCCCGCCATGCACGGCTCCATGTACACTAACACCCTCGTCCAACACAACATCCAAACCTGCCGCAACACAGGCATCCACATCCTCGAACCAACACTCGACCGCACCAAAGCACGACCCCCAGACCGACCTACCATCACCGCCACCATCACCCGCCTCCTCACACCCCAAACCTACCACGACACACCCCTCCTCATCATCGGCGGAGCCACCGCAGAACCCATCGACGACATCCGCATCCTCACCAACCGCAGCAGCGGCAAAATCGCAGTCGCACTCGCCCAAACCGCCTACGAACACGGCGCCACCATCGACCTCTGGTACGGCAACGCCACCGAACCCGTCCCACCCTACATCACCCACACCCCCTTCACCACCACCCACGACCTCCTCACACTCATCAAAAAAACACGCCCCAACACCTACCAAGGCATCATCGTCTGCGCCGCCATCGCCAACTACATCCCCCACCCCACCCCAGGCAAGATCCCCTCAGGAAAACCCACCCTCACCCTCACCTGCCACCCCGCACCCAACATCCTCGAAGCCCTCAGAAAAAAAGCACCAACCACCCCCATCATCGCCTTCAAAGCCGAAACAACCAAAGCCAACCTCCGACGAAAAACCCAGGCCCTCATCACCCGCCACCACCTCCAAGGCGCAGTCGGCAACACCCTCACCGCCTTCGGCGCCCGCAACACCGAAATCCTCATCCTCACCCCCAAAGGAAAACCACTCTGGAAAACCGGCACCAAACCCGAACTCGCCAAAGAAATCCTCAAGACGTTCAAACCAACCTTGACGTAAACAGACACCACCATGCACGCCACCGCCTTCGTCCCCGGCCACATCTCCGCCTTCTTCGAACCCGTTTATATCGCCCACGATCTCGACCGCACTGGCTCCCGTGGCGCAGGACTCTCCCTTTCACTCGGAACCACCAGCACCGTCACCCTCACACCCGCCAAGACCCAAGAAATCACCATCACACTCAACGGAAAAACCACGCCAGCACCAGTCACCACACTCGCCTGCAAACACCTCCTCACAGACTCCCTCTACCACGCCAGCATCAAGACCACATCCTCGCTCCCCGAAAGCCAAGGCTTCGGCATGAGCGCAGCCGGCGCCTTCAGCACCGCACTCGCCCTCGCACGCCTCCTCGCACAACCCCACTCAGACGCCCTGCGCGCAGCCCACTACGCTGAAATCCAGATGCACACCGGCCTCGGCGACGTCATCGCCAGCACCATCGGCGGCATCGAAATCCGCCGACAACCCGGCCTCCCACCCTGGGGGATGCTCGAACACATCCCCGGCCAATGCGAACTCGTCCTCTGCGTCGTCGGCGAGAAAATCAAAACCAAAGACATCCTCACCAATCAGAACAAACTTAAAAAGATTGCAACCATCGGAAAACGCTGCACCCAACAACTCCTCCAACATCCCTCTCTTGAGAACCTTTTCCGCCTAGGTCAACGCTTCACCAAAGACACAGGTCTTGCAAGCGACAACGTCCAAGCCGCCATCGACGCCGCCGCCCCCTTCGGCTTGGCCAGCATGTGCATGCTGGGCAACTCTGTCTTCGCCACCGGTAACACACCGATGCTGCGACAGACGCTCGAAGCCTTCGGAAACGTCTGGGTCTGCACGCTGGACCTTGCCGGCGCACGCCTCGTCGACTAAAAAAAAAGACAGACCTATTTCTTCAAGTAACAGGTGCGATACCGCTCCCACGTACGGTCGACATCATCTTCAATAGCCTGCAGCCGTGCCGCATCCCGCTGAGGCTTGAACAGATGACTGAAACGCCCCTGTTGTTTAATCCACTCCTCAACAGACTTCCTGGGGACCTTCTTCTCCAGCAGAAGCTTACTTTTCCCTGTGAACGTCATGACATCGTTTTCGCATTCCCACATCGCCCACGCGCCACAGTCGACCGCCAGTCTGCCCATCTCCACGGTGCTATCCATACTGAACCGCCACCCGGGGGGACACGGAGCGAGGATCTCGATATACTTCGGTCCTTTGATCCCTTTGGCTTTCGAGACCTTCGCATAGACGTCCTCAGGATAACTGATACAGGTCTGGGCAGCGTACGGGATATGATGAGCTAGGACGATTTCTCCCATCTCCTTGCGGAACTCCGTCTTCCCACCAACCGTTGTTGTGGTCCACGCCGCATATGGCGTCGCACCGCTACGCTGGATACCAGTATTGGAGTAAATCTGATTGTTGTAACAGATGTAAATAAAGTTCGTTCCCCGCTCAAACGCACCAGAAAGCGCTTGTAACCCGATATCGTAGGTCCCACCGTCACCAGCCCAGGCGACGACCGTAATATCCTCACGGCCTTGTTTGCGGAGTGCCGCTTCGACGCCAGAGGCGCCAGCCGCTGCCGCTTCGAACGCGATGTTCATGACCGGCACATCGAACGAGGTGTTCGGATAGAGGCTTTCGATGACGGCGGTGCAGCATGCAGGCACGACCATGATCGTCTTTTTCCCCAGTGCTTTGAGCACCAGTCGCAGCCCCATCGTGGCTGGACAACCAGGGCAGGCGGCGTTGCCTTGTAATAAGCATTCATCAACGGGCATATCTTTGAGAGCCATGGTCACCGTTCCTCCTCGATGCCGTACCAGATTTGGTGTGTCGACTTCCCTTTCATGGCCTTCTCAATCATGGTTTCGATGTCATGGTACGTGACGTCTTTGCCACCGAGGCCAGCGATGTATCCCTGCACACTAGTGTCTGGGATGCCTGAGAGCGCAGCCTTTGTCTCGGTGAAGAGTGCTCCTTCATTACCGACGGAGATATTGCGGTCTATAACGATGAGGTTTGCTTGCTTTCCGAGTCGGATAATGTCTTCCTCTGGGAATGGCCGGAAGACGCGTACCCTCGCCAGGCCGATCTTGTGACCTTTATGGCGGAGTTCTTTGAGCGCGAATTTGCTTTCTGCGCCAATCGCGCCCATAGCGAGCAGTATGTAGTCGGCGTCCTCGCAGTCAACGTATTCAATGAGATCTCCATGGAAGTACCCTGTGCGTTTTTTCCAGTCTTGTGCAATCTGAGGGATCAGCTGCTTGGCTTTGAGCTGTGCTTGTTGCATCGCGTAGCGGATCTTGTAGTAGTACTCGGGGCCGATGATGTTACCAAAGGTCACGGGGTTGTCGATGTCAAGTTTCCATCCGGGCACATAGTTGCCGAGGAACTCGTCGACGACGTGTTGTTCCTGGATGTCGGCGGGTAATGAGGTATGGGATAAGATGAAGGCGTTGAGGTTGACCATGACGGGGAGGAGGATGTCAGCATGTTCTGCGAGTTTGAATGCTTGGATGACGGTGTCGTAAATTTCCTGGTTGCTGCTGCAGTAGAACTGGATCCAGCCGGTGTCGCGTTGCGAGATGGAGTCGTTTTCGTCGACCCAGATGTTCCAGCCGGGTCCGATGACTCGGTTGATGTTGCACATGACAACGGGGAGTCGTGCGAGTGCTGCCCAGTGGAGCATCTCGTGCATTAAGAGGAGGCCGTGGGAGGAGGTGGCGGTGAAGGTCCGTGAGCCTGCGGCGCTGGCGCCGATGCAGGCGCTCATGGCGGAGTGTTCGCTTTCGACGCAGATGTATTCGCCGGTGTATTCTTTTTTGGCGTAGTATTCGGCGATGGCTTCGACGAGGGTGGTTTGGGGGGTGATGGGGTAGGCGGCGACGACGTCGGGTTTGGCTTGGATCGCGGCTTTGGCTGCGATGCGGTTGCCGGTGTCGATCATGACGGTCATTCTTTTTCGCCCTCCCGTGTCATGATGATGGCTTTGACGTTGCATTCTTTGGCGCAGACGCCGCAGCCTTTGCAGTAGTCGTAGTCGATGGTGACGGTGCCGTCTGGTTCCCGGTGGATGCTTCCTTCTGGGCAGTAGATCCAGCAGCGGAGGCATTTGACGCATTTGGTTTTGTCGAGGGTGGGTCGGAAGACTCTCCAGCTGCCGGTTTTGCCCATGGCGCCTTTTTTAGGGTAGGAAATCGAGGTGACGACGGAGTATTTCTTCAGAAGTTCACCTCCGTTTTGGCGTAGGCGTCTTGGGTGGCTTGGATGTTGCGTTCGCGGAGTTCTGTTTTGCCTTCCCATTTGTTGCGTATGGCTTCTTGGATGGATGGGAGGGTGACTCTGTCGAGGATGCGGGGGATGGAGCCGAGGATGGGTGTGTTGACGACGGGGATGCCGCCGACTTTGATGTCGTGGGCGATGGCGATGCCGGTGGCGTCGACGGTGGCGACGTGGTAGTGTTTGGAGAAGGGGAAGTCGGTGGGTTTGGTGCGGGTGTTGATGAGGATTTTGCCTTGTGGTTTGAGTCCTTTGAGGACGTCGACGATGCCAAGGATGCTTTCGTCGAGGACGATGACGATGTCGGGGGTGTAGATTTCGCTGCGGAGGTGTATTTCTTCGCCGCTGATGCGGGCGAAGGCTTTGACGGGTGCGCCGCGTCGTTCTGCGCCGAAGAGGGGGAATGCTTGGACGCCTTTGTTGCCGTCTTGGTATGCGGCAACAGCGAGGAGGTTGGCTGCGGTGACTGCGCCTTGTCCGCCTCGTCCGTGGAAAACGATTTCTATGAGGGGTTTTGAGGCCACAATGGATACCTTCCCGGGTGTCGAAATACAGCTACCCCATATAACTGTTTTGACTGAAGGAAAAAAGGGGTTAATGAGAGATGGATTTGAGTTTGGTTTCGACGGTGGCGTTTTTGTCGTGGCGGTCGTCGATTTTGAGGGTGGTGATGATGCGTGGTGCGCCGGTGGTGGCGACGGCGGTGTGGGCGTGGTGGACGGCGGTGAGGAGGGTTGTGAGGTCTGGTGCTTGGATGACGGTGGCCATGGCGTTGGGGTAGATGGTGATGTTTTTTTCTTTGTGGAGGGTGGTAAGGACGAGGTTGACGGTGGTGCTTTGGCTGGTGGTGGTGCCGAGGGTGATGATGCTGAGTTCTGCGATGATCATAGAAAGCGTATATATCTTTTTGTATATATGGTTTGGTTGTTAGATGAGTCTGCCGAGGGATTCGCGGTCTCGGAGGGCGTCTTCTTCGTGGACCTGGAAGTCTGTTTTGTTGAGGTCTTTCATTTCTTGTTTGACAAGGTCCAGGATGCCGACGATGGAGATGATGCTGAGTTGTTTGTGGTAGCGTCGGCAGGATTTGACGAGCTCTCCATAAAGACGGGTCTCCATGGCTTTGTATTCGAGCATCTTGGGGCTGTCTAGAACGTTTGCTTTCTCGTTCTCCATGTTCTCCTCAGGGTAGAGAATCGTAGAGGGCATTTATATCAGTTCTTTTCGTAAAAAAAGAGGGGGGTTAATGGAGTCGTTTGTTCATGAACGCTTCCATTTCGTTGAATGCGCTCTCGAGGGTCTCCATGGGTGGGAGGATGACGGCGCGGAAATGGCCTTTACCGTAGGTTTGGCAGAAGCCGGAGCCGTTGACGACGAGGACGTGGGCTTGTTGGAGGAGGTCGAGGACGTAGTCTTTGTCGGTCTTCCAGGGTCCTTGTTCGAGGGCGATTTTGGGGAAGATGTAGAAGGCGCCGTCGGGTCTGGCGGTGGAGATGCCGGGGATTTCGTTGAGGCGTTTGTAGGAGAAGTCGCGGCGTTTGCGCAGCTTGTCGTTGACCATTTTGATGTGGTCCTGTGGGCCGCGTAGGGCGGTGATACAGGCTTGTTGGCAGACGCTGCTTGCGCAGAGGCGTGATCGGGCGATGCGCATGTAGGCGTCTTGGATTTGGGTGAGTTCTCCGTGGTGGTGGAACATGGTGTAGCCGACGCGCCAGCCGGGCATGAGGTAGACTTTGGAGAAGCCGTTGAAGGTGACGACGGGGACGTCTTTGGCGAGGGTGGCGGTGGCGGTCATGTGGCCGTCGAAGGTGAGGTCGTCGTAGATTTCGTCGGAGATGATGAAGAGGTTGTGGTCTGCGGCGATGTCGATAATTTCTTGGAGGACTTTAGGACTGTAGAGGGCGCCGGTGGGGTTGTTGGGGTTGATGAGGACGATGGCTTTGGTGCGTGGCGTGATCTTGGTGCGGATGTCGTCGACGTCAGGCTGCCAGTTTTGTTCTTCGATGCAGCGGTAGGCGACGGGGACGGCGTCGTCAAATTTTGTGAGAAGAGTATATTGAGGGTAGGTGGGGCCGGGGATGAGCATTTCGTCGCCGGGGTCGAGGCTGGCGTTGAGGAGCATCTGGAGTCCTTCGGTGACGCCGGTGGTGAGGCAGATGTCGTCCATGGTGTAGGTAACGTTGTTGCGGTGTTTCTCCCTGTCGATGATGGCTTGGCGTAGCTCGGGGTAGCCTTCGGAGGGGGAGTAGCCGTTGTAGCCGTCGTTGGCGGCTTTGTAGAGTGCGTCTTTGATGTGTTGGGGGGTGTCGAAGTCGTAGGCATTGGGGTCGCCGATGTTGAGGTGGAGGACCTTGATGCCTTTCTTTTCGAGTTCCTTGGCTGGTTTGAGGACTTCGCGGATGGCGTAGGAGACGCCTTGCGATCTTTTAGAAGCACTCACCTGTGTTGTCATCATGCTCTCACGAGAACAGGGGATGGGGATGCAAGATAAAAAGCTACTGGTGTAGGGTGCGGTGTTCCTAGAGGTCGGGGCGGTACTGGAACAGATTCTTGTCTTTTAAATACTCGAGGATGCCGGTGGTCTCGAGGGAGCTGCCGTCGCCTTTGCGGTGGCGGAGGGTTACGGAGATGGCGCCCTTTTGTTTCACCGCGTCGAGCGCCTCGCGTGGTGAGCCGTACCCAGGGAAGGAGAGGAGCTCGGTGAGGTCGCGGTGGAGGACCTCGATGCGTGACATTCCGAGTTGTTCGGAGAGGTTCTGGGAGCAGTCGACGACTCGGAGGTCGTCGGTGAACAGGACCATGAAGTCGGTGCCGTTTGGCTCTGAGGCTTTGGCAAGGGAGATGGGTGACGGTGTCGCCTTGAAGAGGTTGTGGACATCCGTGTTGAGGGACTTCAGCTTCGCGTGCAGGGCTTCGACTTGGGCGAGCGCGGTCTGGGTCTCGGTGACGTCGCGGCTGTAGCAGGAGAACCCGATGACTTTTCCTGAGAGGTCTTTGAAGGGGACGATCTGCGTTTGCACGTACACGAGGTGTCCGTCTGCATGCTGCAGGGTGTGTTCCAGGCTGAACGGCGTGTCCTTGTTCTCATTGAGCCGTTCGCGTAGTTTTTCACGGACGGCTGACAGACGCGACTCGTCGAAGAACACAGTAAGGTCTTTGCCGATGACGAAAGCGGCTGGCTGTCCGATGGCGTAGGTGATCTTCTCGGTGCAGGCGGTGCAGCGGCCGTCGAGGGATAGTTCCCAGACCCAGCCGTCGAGGGTCTGGAGGAGATGTTGATATTTGTATTCCGCCTCGACTCTGGCTTTCTCCGCTTT
>Ga0209777_10000900_pt1 | contig 45802 bp, 41 predicted proteins | sample FrelakmetHBP12HB_FD_187147 | JGI IMG/M metagenome (GOLD analysis project Ga0209777, IMG submission 187147) | Freshwater lake sediment microbial communities from the University of Notre Dame, USA, for methane emissions studies -HBP12 HB (SPAdes)... | ecosystem: Environmental > Aquatic >... | reverse complement strand
CGCCGCTCGCTCGGTTCCCGACGCCCAGCAAGTGGCCTAATCTATCGGAGCGGAGGAGCCCAGGCCGTCACGCTTTTACAGCAGATCCCGGACGCGACCTAACGACCAAGGAGCTTGCGTCTAGCAGCGTAGGGAGGCTTATGCAAGCGTCGATGTCGCGCCACCCAGGATGGCGACGTGGCTTCCTCAACCGGCTCGGCGCCATGGTGGTCATCGCCGTGGTGGCGGCCTGCAACAGCAGTGTGCCGACGCCCTCGCCGAGCGGCACCCTTCAGACAGCCGTTGCGGCCACCGCCACCCATACCGCCACCGCCATCGGCTCACCGACAGAAACTACCCTGCCCCACACCACCGTCGATCCATCCACGATGGACGGCAAGCTGATGATGGGCTACCAGGGCTGGTTCAGTTGCCCGGACGACGGATCGGACACTGGCTGGTTTCACTGGTTCAACGACGCCGTGCCCGACGCCGCCCATCTGCGCGTGGACATGTGGCCCGATACGGGCGAACTGACCCCGGCCGAACGCTGCCCGACCTCGATGAAGTATCCAGACGGGTCTCCGGCCTACCTCTACTCCGCATCCAACCCCACGACCGTCATGCGCCATTTCCAGTGGATGAGCCAGTACGGGATCGACGGTGTGTTCCTGCAGCGATTCGTCAGCGAGCTGTCGCTTCCCAACTTCTTCGCCGAGCGCAACCGCGTCACGGCCAATGTTCGCGCGGGTGCGGAGGCCTACGGCAGGGTATTCGCGATCGAGTACGACGTCGGCATGGACACGGCCAACCCAGATTTGGTCTCGGAGATCGAGGCCGACTGGAAGTACCTGGTGGACGTCGAGCAGGTGACCGCGAGCCCCTCGTACGTGCACCACCACGGTTTGCCAGTCCTGGGCATCTACGGACTGGGGTTGAACCTGATTCCCACCGTGCCAGCCCAGGCGATGGAGCTTGTGAACTTCTTCGAGCACAACCCGGATCCCCGCTATCGGGTCACGCTGATGGGCGGTGTGCCCGGCTCCTGGCGGACCCTCACCGAGGATTCGCTGACCGATCCCGCCTGGGCCGATTACTACTGCTCGCTCAACATCATCAGCCCCTGGACCGTGGGGCGGATCAGCACCGATGCGGAGGTCGACAACTACTACGACCCAAAGATGGTCGCGGACATGGCCCGAGCGGCTGAATGCGGAGCGGAGTACATGCCCGTCGTGTTCCCCGGTACGGCCTTCCACAACTCGAACAACGGGATCGGGCCCCCGACTGTGGCGTTCAACCTGATCCCGCGCCGCGGTGGCGAGTTCTACTGGCGACAGGTCTACGACGCCGTCGGGATGGGCGCGCCGATGATCTTCAACGCCATGTTCGACGAAGTGGACGAAGACACGGCGATGTACAAGATCGCCGCGACGGTGAACGACCAGCCCGTAGGCGTCCAGCTCCTGTCGTTGGATGCCGATGGTCAGAAGCTGCCCAACGACTGGTACCTGCGACTCGGCGGCGCGGCCACGGAGATGCTGCGAGGGGAGATCCCCTTGACCCCGGAGCTACCGCTCAATCCCGATGGAAGCCTCCGCTCCACGTTCGCGACGCCGCCGCCGACCCCGCAGACGTTCCGGGCCAGGATCAGCATCCAGACCACCGCGGACTGGACCACGGTCGAGGTCAAGGGTGCCACCCTCACGGGGCTGAATCGCGTCAGTCTGACGGGTTCGACGACGCGAGCGGACTACGCCGACGGGCAGTTCGCGTTGAACCAGCCGCTGGACGCCGCGCAGGCGGGCAAGGCCGTGTCGATGACCTGGGACGTTCTCATCAGCGGCGCGACAGCGGACTCCACCCTGACGGTCGAGATCGAGCGCGGCGATCTCGGGGCCACCACCGTGACGCTCTACAACTACCTCGGGGCCCAGCCCGTCGCTGTTGAGTCGACCACCTGGGCCGGGCTGTCCGGGGGGCTCAACCCCAAGTCGGTGCAGTGGCCCGCGCGAGTCCTCGTCGAGCCGGTGCCGGGGAGCAGCTGAGCCGAAGCTCCTCGGGCGGCTCGCCCCGGCCGCGCTCCGCCGCCAGGCTAAGTCGCGACAGCAAGACCGACGCATTGGGCGCATTTACACCGGCGTCAGAATCTGGGCTGTGCACGGGGGCACTGGCCTACGGTACAGGCACTGGCCGCGGGGATCGGCCGAGCCACCAGCGAGATCGACCCCGTACCGGGCTCGGACGGGTAGGAGAGCACCGCGAGCGCCCAACACGGGCACGGAGGTCCGGATTGTGAGTGATCTTGCCGTGCAGACCATCTGGTTCGGGGTTGTCATGGGCTGTTTCGTGCTCATCCCGACGTTCGGCTGTGCGCGTGGAAGAGCCTGGGGGCCCGTCCTTCTCGGACTCGGCTTCGCGAGTTGGGGGGCGTTGTACGTGCTGGACGGCTACGAGTTCCAGGCGCGGGCCATCGGACTCCTGTTTCTCGGCGGGGGCATCGCGGAGTTCATCGCGGCCAGCGCGTTCTTGCGGTGGGGTGGGGACGCGGGCGGACCGCCACATGAGTGGAGGCGCTGGGCGGCTACCGTCGGCGTCGCTGGCTACGTCCTGTTTATGGTGCAGTTCATGCTGAATCTTCAGGGCGGCCTGAGCACGATTGGCTGACCTCCGATCCCACGGCCCGACCGAGCTCGAGCGTCATGCGAGTGATCCGGGCTGAGCCGCGGCAGGACACGACAAATGCCTTCTCGAAGTAGGGCATATACGCGGCCGAGGGATCCGTCATACAGGGCCAAGGGGCGCGACAACTTCTCACGCCTCTAGCACTACCCCCCGAATCGTTTGACGGGGTAGTAGTCAGAGGGTCAGGAAGTTGCCGCCCCCGTGGTCGACACTCTGTGTTGCCTGCCGAGCGATGACCACAAGAGCTTGTCGTAGAACTCGAGCGCAAGGAGACGAACGACCCGAGAAGGAGGCCCTTGCGGAGTGCGATCAATGATCATCGTTCCTCACGGCGGCGCCGACTCGTGCGCTCGGCTCGGCACCCGGCCCGCTCTTCTCGCTGCTGGAGACGGTCGGCTCGCGGGCGCCGCCGGCAGACGGCAGCCGCCCTGCCTCGCGCAACGCACGACGGAGCAGGAACTCGATCTGCCCGTTCAGGCTGCGCAGGTCGTCGCCCGCCCAGGCGCGCAGCGCCTCCATCGTGGCGGGATCGAGCCGCAGCAGGAACGACTTACGCTCCATCGTCGTGCCTCGCCCTCGGCTACTGGTACAAGGTGCCCGCGTTCACGATCGGCTGCGTCTCGCGTTCGCTGCAGAGCACGACCAGGAGGTTGCTGACCATCGTCGCCTTGCGGTCCTCGTCGAGATCGACGATGTGCTTCTCCGAGAGCTGATCGAGCGCCATCTGGACCATGCTCACGGCGCCCTCGACGATCCGCGTCCGAGCATCGATGACCGCGCTCGCCTGCTGGCGCCGCAGCATGGCGTTGGCGATCTCGGGGGCATAGGCGAGGTGACTGATACGGGTGTCCATCACCTCGAGGCCGGCTTTCTGTAGGCGGCCTTGCACCTCCGCCTGCAGCTGCTCGCCGACCTCATGGGGATTGCCGCGCAGCGACAGCTCGTCGCGGTGGGGCTCGTACGGGTAGGAGGTGGTGAGCGTGCGGATGGCAGCCTCCGTCTGGACCTTCAGGAACTGCTCGTAGTCGTCGACCTCGAAGAGCGCCTCCGCGGTGTCCGCCACGCGCCACACCACGACTGCCGCGATCTCGATCGGATTGCCGTCGCGGTCGTTGACCTTGAGCTTCTGGCTCTCGAAGTTGCGGACCTTGATCGAGATGCGAGGACGGCGGGTGAACGGGTTGACCCACCAGAAGCCCTGCTGCTTGAGGCTCCCGGCGTACCGGCCGAACAGCACCAGTGCCCGTGCCTCGTTGGGGTTCACCACCGTCAGGCCCTCCCACCCGAGAATGACGAGCACGGCATATGCGACGAGCCCGATTTGGAGATAGGCCGGGCCGGTCGACACCTGGCTCGCGATGTCGGCGACGTTGAAGACGATGGCTACGACCGGCACTACGGTGGCCACGAGCAAAACGAACAACACCGGGAAACCAGCGAGTGCCGGGCCCTTCCGCTCCTGGATCATGTCCTTCTCCCACTATCGAAGTGATATCAAGAAGATACTATCACGGCGCGCAATCGTCCACTCGGTCTCTGTGTAGGAGTTGCCGGACGGGCCTGCTCGTGAGGCTCCCGTTTGGGAGCGAGACGCCCGCCCTCGGCGTCTCAACTCCCCCCGAGGCCAGCGGCAACTTCTGACGCCTCTAACTACTACCCCACCGAATCGTTTGACACGCCTGCCGGTGTGCCTATACTCATTCCCGACGCTTTTTGTCGGAATTGGCGTGGGCGCGAAGGACCCGCCACGCCCGACCGGCGATCGTCAAGAGGTCGCGGCGCTCGCCCAGCACCGAAAGGTGTCGACGGCGTCCCCCGAGCGCCACGCCGGACCTTCCGAGGAGGCGGAGTGCCCCCTGGTCGGCACCCGGATGGACCGTGATGGGCGGACGCTGCCGCCGAAACGGAGCACCGAACTGGCTACAAGGACGTACCACAGCACCGGCGCCGTCTCCTTCTCCACAAAGGGCGAGTACGGCGTTCGCTTGATGACCCAGCTTGCCCGCCGCCACGGCTCCGGTCCGGCCAGCCTGACCGAGATCGCCGCGGACGAGGGCCTGCCGCGGGCATACCTCGAACAGCTGGCCATCAGCCTCCGCGAGGCCCATCTCGTGCAGAGCACTCGCGGCGCTCACGGCGGCTACGAGCTCACGCGCGCGCCCGAGCTGGTGGTCATGGGCGAGGTTCTGCGAGCCCTCGAAGGGCCCATCGCACCGATGATGTGCGTGACCGACGACGCCAGCCACATGACGTGCGAGCGCAGCGGCCACTGCACCGTCAACTTCATGTGGGTTCGGGTTCGCGACGCCATCGCCGGTGCGCTCGACTCGATGACCCTGGCCGACCTCGTCCCGTCGGCCGCGCGTTCGAACTACCCGGGCGTGCCGGCTCTGGGCGCACGACCAGATCGTGCTTCGGCGGGCAAGGCCGGCCCCGTCACCCTCGCCAAGTGAGCGATACCATCCGCCCAAGGAGCCGCAGATCCACGTGAGCGACCAAGACCTCGTCATCCGCGACCTGCACGTGGCCCCGGCCGCGAACCCCGATCACGAGATCCTCCAGGGAATCGACCTGTCGGTTCGCAAGGGCGAAGTCCACGCCATCATGGGTCCCAACGGCTCGGGCAAGACGACGCTGGCATACGCGTTGATGGGCCACCCGGCGTACAAGGTGAACGCCGGCGAAGTGCTCTGGAAGGGCCACGACCTGCTCAAGATGTCGGCCGACAAGAGGGCGCGGCTGGGCATGTTCCTGGCCTTCCAGTACCCCATGGCCATTCCCGGCCTGTCCGTGGCGAGCTTCCTCCGGTCGGCCATCAACGCTCGTCGGGCTGGCCTCAACCCGGACCCTGCCATCGATCCAACCGACGCCGTGAGGGGCGGGATTCCGATGGGCGAGTTCCGCAAGCTCGTCCGGGAGAAGATGGCGCTGCTCAAGATGGACGAGTCGATCGCGGCGCGCTACGTCAACGAGGGCTTCTCCGGTGGCGAGAAGAAGCGGCTCGAGATGCTCCAGATGGCCGTCCTGCAGCCGGAGATGGCAATCCTCGACGAGACCGACTCGGGCCTCGACATAGACGCCCTGCGGATCGTGGCCGAGGGCGTGAACGCGATGCTGAACCCGAACATGGGCGTGCTGGTGATCACCCACTACCAGCGGCTGCTCAACTACATCACTCCGGACACCATCCACGTCCTGGCGGCCGGCAGGATCATCACCAGCGGCGGCAAGGACCTGGCGCTGCGCCTCGAGGAAGAGGGCTACGCGCCCATCCTCGCCGCAGCCGGGCTCGAGGGCGAGGTGACCGACGAGGCGCCTGACGAGGCAGCACTCGTCGACGGCACGGCCGCCCGGCCGGCCATGGAGGCCGCCCGCAAGGGCTGACCGACAATGGCCGACACCGCTACGCAGCCTGCCAGGACCAACCCCGTGCCGTCGCGGCTCGACCCGTATCGCCTGCGGGCCGACTTCCCGATCCTGGCCACCGCGAATCGTTTCGGCAAGCCGCTGATCTACCTGGACAGTGCCGCGACCAGCCTGAAGCCGCGGGCCGTCATCAACGCCGTGGACGGTTACAACGGCGAGTTCTCCTCGAACATCCATCGCGGCATCTACGAGATCGCCGAACGTGCCACGGCCGTCTATGAGGCGGCTCGCGCCTCCACGGCCAGGCTCATCAACGCCCCCGAGGCGGCCGAGATCGTCTTCGTCCGCAATGCCACCGAGGCCATCAACCTCGTCGCGTATTCGTGGGGCCGCCGCAACATCGGCCGCGGCGACACCATCGTCCTGACCGAGATGGAACATCACGCCAACCTGGTGCCGTGGCAGATCCTGGTCCAGGAGAAGGACGGCGACCTGGAGTTCGTGCCGATCACTGACGACGGCCTGCTCCGCCTGGAGGTCTACGAGGCGCTGCTCCACCTGCGTCCCAAGCTCGTGGCGTTCACCCACGTCTCGAACATGCTCGGGACGGTGAACCCGGTCCGCGAGCTGACGGAAATGGCCCACGCAGCCGGAGCGCTCGTCCTCATCGATGGCGCGCAGGCCGTACCGCACATGCCGGTCGACGTCGGGGCGATCGGCGCCGACTTCTACGTCTTCTCCGGACACAAGATGCTCGGCCCCACCGGCTCCGGCGCCCTGTGGGCGCGCCGCGAGCTGCTGGAAGCCATGCCGCCGTTCATGGCGGGCGGCGACATGATCCGCGAGGTCCACCTTCGCCGCTCCGACTGGAACGAGATCCCGTACAAGTTCGAGGCCGGAACGCCCGATATTTCGGCTGAAATCGGCATGGGCGCCGCCGCCGAATACCTGCTGGCCCTCGGCCTGGATGCGGTCCGAGCTCACGAGCGGGAGCTGACGCGCCATGCCATGGAGACGCTGCGGCGCGAGGTTCCCGGCATCGAGCTGTACGGGCCGACGGCCGAGGAGCGCGGCGGCGTCGTCTCGTTCAACCTGCCCGGCATCCATCCGCACGACGTAGCTCAGATCCTCGACCGGTCCGGCATCTGCGTCCGCGCCGGCCACCACTGCACGATGCCCCTCCACGAGCGCTTCGACCTGGCAGCGACGGCCCGGGCAAGCTTCAACGTGTATACGATCCCGGAAGAGATCGACGCCCTGGCGGTCGGGCTACGAGAAGTCATCCGCATCTTCGAGCGCTGAAGGTATCCTCGACGTCGATGGACGACCTCTACCGCGACTACATCCTCGAACACTACCGGCGGCCTCACAACTTCGGCGTCCTCGACGCGCCTTCGGTGAGCTACGAAGGCGCCAACCCGCTCTGCGGCGACCGCATCACGATGATGCTCGGGATCTCGGATGGGATCGTGCGTGAAGTCGCTTTCACCGGACGCGGCTGTGCCATCAGCCAGGCGAGCGCTTCGCTGCTGACCGACGAGATCAAGGGCAAGACCGTCGAAGAAGTCGAGAAGATGACACCCGACGACGTCCTCGACTTGATCGGCATCGATATCAGCCCGGCACGACTCAAATGCGCTTTGCTCTCGCTCGACACGGTCGCTCACGCCCTGGCCGACGGCGCATCTGAGCCAGCGACCCACAGCGACGAAGGCCAGCACGATCGGGGCTAGCGGAGGACGCGGGGGCGCCCGATCGGCAGGGAAGTGGCGCGAGGTGGCGGATCGGGTATTCGTTCGCCGCTTCCTCGACCTCAACGTCAACGTCGGGCTGATCGTCGGCGAGGAAGCCGCGCTCGTCGTCGATACGCGCTCCTCGGAGCGGCAGGGCCGGGAGCTGGCCGACGAGATTCGCCGGATCGAACACGGCCGGCTGATCGTCGCCAACACTCACCACCACTACGACCATGCGTTTGGCAACTTCTCCTTCCTGCCGGCCGACATATGGGGCCACGAACAATGCGCCGCACGTCTCCGAGCCGATGGCCGGGCGACGCAGCTGGCCCTGGCCGCGGCCATGCCGGAGTCGGCCGAGGAGTACATGGAGACTCGCATCACCCCGCCGACCAGTACCTTGCGCGAAAGCGTCTCGCTCGAGCTGGGCGGCAGGAAGGTCGACCTCACGCATTTCGGGCGCGCTCATACCGACGATGACATGGTGGCCGTCGTGCCGGACGTGAACGTGCTCTTCGCCGGCGACCTGGTCGAGCACGGCGCTCCGCCATCTTTCGAGGACTCGTACCCGCTCGACTGGCCGGGCACCCTCGGCCGGATGCTCGACCTGGCCTGCGAAATCGTGGTTCCGGGGCACGGGGAGGTTGTCGGGCAGGAGTTCGTGGAGGGGCAGCTGGCCGAGCTTTCGGCCCTGGCCGAGCTGGCGCATCGCGTCCGGTTCGATGGCGGCTCGGTCGACGACGCGCTGCCGCTTGCGCCGTTTCCCGCGGTCACAGCGCGGACCGCCCTGCTTCGGGCGTTCGCCCAACTCGACGGGGAGCTGTAGGGCGGCTTCAGGGGGCGCCTGCGGGCGATCGTCGGGGTCGCCGCTCGCGCGGCATTGCCGGATTCGCGCCCGGACGACATTCGGCAGGATCCTGGGCGTCCGGCGGGGCGAACATCGGCCGCAAATGCCGGTCTCGGCCCCACCTGGGCTCTCGTTCCGGGCCGAGGCGCCCCCTCCTCTGCCTCGCGTCGGTCTGGTGTGAAATAGGAAAGATTTGGCCGGGCAGGCCCGAGCGGCCAAGCCACGCAGCGCAGGGCCGGGCGGGGCCGGGCAGCGCCGGGCAGCGCCGGACGCCCCAGGCCACGCAAAGCGCAGGGCAGCTCAGGAGCGGCCGGCGCCACCGACTCGGGCTGCCTCGCGAGCGACGATGAGGTCCTCGCGGGCCACGATCCGGAGCACCGCCGGGGAAATGCCCGCGGACGACACCACGGCGTCCTCAACGACCGCCTCATCCCGGATCGGCGCCAGGCCGATCGACCCGAGTCGCTGCACGATCCGGACGCGCAGGCTGGCGGCATTCTCGCCGATGCCGCCGGTGAAGACGATCGCGTCCAGCCCCGGGAGCGACGTCGCCGCGGCGGCGATGCATTCGGCGGCTCGCCTCACGAAGATCGCCAGTGCGAGGGTGGCCGCCTCGTCACCGGCGGCCTCGAGCCGGAGCAGCTCGCGCACATCGGAAGTGCGACCGGATACGCCGAGCAGCCCGGCCTTGTGGTCGAGTTCTTCCGCCAGCACGTCGGGATCGAGGCGCCCCGTCCGCAGAAGGTAGAGGAGGATGCCCGGGTCGATCGAGCCGGCTCGGGTCCCCATCATCAGGCCCTCGAGAGGGGTCAGGCCCATCGATGTCCCGACGGAGCGGCCGCCGTCGACCGCGGTGACGGAGCAGCCGCTGCCCAGGTGCGCGACCACGGTTCGCAACTCCCCGACGGGTCGGGCGAGAAGGGCCGCGGCCCGCTCGTCGGACCAGGCCACCGACATTCCGTGGAAACCGTACCGGCGAACGCCCCACTCCCGAAACCAGCGCTCGGGGACGGCATAGCGGTATGCCTCTTCCGGCAGCGACGCGTGGAAGGCGGTGTCGAAAACGGCCACCTGTGGGAGCTTCGGGATCGCCGCCAGGCCGGCGGCCATGGTCGCCGCCGCGATGCCGTTGTGGAGTGGCGCAAGGTCGGTCAGGGCCATAACCTGCGCGATCACGGCACCCGTCACGAGCACGGGCTGCCGGAGCGTGCCTCCTCCATGGACGACGCGATACCCCACCGCCGCCAGCGACGCGGCCGAGATTCCCGCCACCTCGTACTTCGCAATCAGCGAGAGGATGTCGTCCGTGGGGTCGGCTCCGGCCGTGGCGTCCACGCCCCAGTCGACATCGATCTGCGCCAGCGGCGACAGGGAGTCGGCCGGCGCGGCCCGGATCAGTCCATCGGCGCCGGCCGAGGGGATCGACGCGGTCTCCACCACGCTCGACTTGAGTGAGCTCGATCCGGGGTTCAGTACGAGGATGCGCATTGCCTCGTAGGCTACCCCGTTCCTCGCCCGGCCGGTTCGGGCGGTCTGCCGCCGGGTCGGGCGGCACGACGGCCGGTTCTCCTGGCGCGGCCCCGGTCAGCTTCGCGCGTGCCCCGGCCGTTGCCCCAGCGCGGCCACGAACGCAAGGGCCGTCGGCGTCGCCCCCAGGCCCAGTCGCGCCCCGGCTACCGCCGCAAACGGAGGCGCCAGGTAGGTGGCCCGCAGCTCGTCCCAGGAGGCCTCGCCGAACACGACGTCCGGCGTCCCATCCAGGATCACCCGCCCGGCCCGCATGACCACGACCCGCCGGAAGCATTCGGCCACGAAGCGCATGTCGTGGCTTATGGCGATGACGGTTCGCCCTTCCCCCGCCGCCACGGCCACGACCGCCCGGACCCTCGCCCCGCCCCGCGCATCCTGTCCGGTAGTGGGTTCGTCGAGCACCAGCACCGGCGTCCGCATCGCCAGCACCGACGCGAGGGCCAGGAGCTTGCGCCGCGAGTAGCCCAGGTCGTACGGGTTCGAGGCCGCCTCGGCGCTGAGACCCACGGCGTCCAGGGCCGCTCGAACCCGCTCGTCGACTTCCGCGCCACGGACTCCGAGGTTGTGCGGCCCGAAGGCGACTTCAGCCGAGACGCGGCCGGCGAACAGCTGCCGATCCGGGTTCTGGAACGCCAGCCCGACGCGCTCGGCCAGGCGGGCCACGTGCAGCCCGCGAACGTCCCGCCCGTCGAGCAGCATTCGCCCGGTCGTCGGCCGGAGGAGCCCGTTCAGGTGGCGCGCCAGCGTCGACTTGCCGGAGCCGTTCTGGCCGACGATCGCGACCAGCTCGCCGGGATCGATCCGCAGGTCGACGTTCTCAAGCGCCCGAGTGCCATCCGGGTAGGTGAACGAGATCCCATCGAGTTCGATATAGGGCGCCGTCGACGGAGCGACCGAAGACGGCGCCGACGAAACGGACGATCGCGCGACCGAAAGATCGGTCGGAGCCGAGCTTGCGCGGGTCGACCCGTTTCCCGCGCGGTCGGAGCCGGGTGAACCGGAATCGGCCATCGCTCCGGCGGAAGCCGCCGGAGCCGGGTGATCGGGATGGCGATCAAGCCCGCTCACCCAATGCCCTCCGCCAGTGCAGCCGGCCAATCGAGCCCCGCCGCCCGGACGTCCCGTTCGAGCGCCACTCGTGCCGGCGGCTCGACTCCGAGCTCCGCCAGGATCGAGTCGGCGAGCACAGCGGCCGCCGGGCCGGCAAGAGCAACCGAACCTTCCCGGAGGACGACGACCTCGTCCGCGATGCGCGCCAGCACCTCCGTCTTGTGCTCGACGAGCAGGATCCCCGCCCCCGTCTCGGCCGCCACCCTGGCCAGGGCTTCGCCGACGAGCGCCGTCCCGGCCGGATCGAGCTCGCTGGTCGGTTCGTCGAGGATCAGGTAGCGTGGGCGCAGCGCCAGGACCGAGGCCAGCGCAACCAGCTGCCCCTGGCCGCCCGAGAGCCGCGCGGGGTCGCGCGGGGCCAGGTCCTCGATGCCGACGGTCTTGAGCGCCCACCAGACGCGCTCGATCACTTCCGACACCGCCAGCCCGAGATTGCATGGACCGAAGCCGACCTCCTCGAAGACGGTGGCCGTGGTGTTGGAGAGTTGCGTCGCCGGGTTCTGGAAGAGCAGCCCGCAATGCAGGGCCAGGGCGTGGGCCGGGATGGACGTCGTTTCGGCGCCGTCGATCCTCGCCGATCCCTCCAGGCGCCCGCCGACGACCCCCGGCGCGAACCCGCCGGCGACCAGGCAAAGCGTCGTCTTGCCCGACTCGTTCGCGCCCGCGACACCCAGGACGCGGCCCGGATCCAAACGCAGGTCGACCGACTGGAGCGCGGGCCTGGATGCGCCCGCGTACCGGTAGCGAACGGCCGAAAGCTCGATCGCCACGGCTCAGCCGAGCCTCCCGGCGACCCGCAGGCCGACGATCGCGACGACTGCCAGGACGGCCGCCCAGCGCAGAACCCGGTCGGGCGCTCGATCCGCCGGAACTCGAAGCAGCGTCTGGCGGCCCGGAGCTGAGAAGGCCCGAGCATCGAGGGCCATCGTTCGCTCTTCGACCTCGGTCAACGCGCCGAATACGACCGGCGCCGCCAGCGGCACGATGCCGCGGGCGCGTTGCCAGAAACGGCCCTCGGTGTCCATGCCGCGGGCGCGCTGCGCATCCACGATCTCGCCCGCGCGCTCGATCGTCCGGGGCACCATCTGGACGGCCGCGCCGACGACGAAGATGGCCCGGCGTCCCAGTCCCCGTCGCGCCAGGTCGGCCAGCAGGTCGTCGACGGCCGTCGTCAGGTAGACCAGGGCGATCGCCGCCGAGAAGGCGAACAGTCGAGCGGCCGTCTGAAGCCCGAACCACAGCCCGCTCCACGTGGGAGCGAGCGGCCCGAACCGGGCGATCGGATCGCTGGCCCCCGGTAGCAGGAACAGGTTGACCAACAGGATCGAGCCGACGATTGGCGACGCGGCGAGAGCGATGACGCCGAGCCCGCGCAACCGCCGGGCGGCGGCTGCCGTCGCAAGGACGGCCCCCAGGACGAGGAGCGGCCCCGGCCAGCCGGGCACGACGAAGGCCGCCACTACCTCCAGCGCGGCGATCGCCAGTTTGGTCGACGGGTTGGCCGAGCGATAGAAGCCGCCGGCCCGGCGGGTGACGTATTCGGGCAGGCCGGCACCCGGGGCTGAAGAAGCCATAGACAAGCTGGGTCAGCTCTCCGAGGCCGCAGGCGCCCCGGCTTCGGCCTCGTCTCCGAGGGCCCTCTCGCCGTTGGGGAAGCGGGCGATGAAGCGGCGCGAGAGACTGCCGATGATGAAGAAGACGACGAACGAAGTGATCATCTTGTCCATCGGGTCCGACAGGAGGCCCTGCTTCAGCGTCGCCTGGTAGAGGCTGTCGCCGCCGGCTCGGAACGCCGCCACGAGTGCGTCGGTTCCGCTGCCGGTGACTCCGCCGTACACGACTGCGGCGATGGGCGCCGAGACGACCGCCGCCGCGATCCCGGTCACCAGGCCTGCCCCGATGGCATAGACGGCGCCGACGTTTCGACGCAGGAAGATGGCCCACGCCACGAGGACGACGTAGACGAGCATGACAACCAGGAAGAAGACCTTCGACTGGTCGATCGTGATGGCCGAGTTGCCCGAGACGTTGTTGTTGAACGCCTCCGGGCTGGCGTAGGCGCGCGCATACGTGTAGACGGCCAGCGCCCCGACGAGCACGACCGCGACGACGGCCCCGATGACGTTGACAGCCCCGGTCCGGCGCGGCCGGAAGAGGCCGAGCTGGCCCCAGATGCCTGCCAGCAGTCCGATCACGCCGGCCGTTATGGCGAACGGGCCGATGGTGCTCGATCCGACGGGGGCCGGGAGCAGGTACCCCCAGATCAGGTTGGCCAGGATGCCCGTCAGGGCGCCAGCCAGCGGGCCCGCCAGGACGCCGACCAGGATCGTGCCGATCGAGTCCAGGTAGATCGGCAGCTTGAGGGCCTGCTGGATCGTGGCCCCGAGGACGATGTTGATGGCGATCGCGACCGGCATCAGGACGATGACCCGGGTCGTGAACTGGCGAGCTACCCAGCGCCTCAGCAGATCCATCTCTCCTGCTCTCCTCGTGCGGAGCGCGGCCAGGTCGGATGTTCGGGTGCCGCGCGGGCGAAGCTTGGCAGGTCTAGCGGGTCCCCGCCAGTCCACCTCGCTGCGCGGCCAGGTCCCCGACCCGCTCGACGAAACGGGCCATGAAGCGGTCCGCGTCGGCTTCGACGGCCACGTCCACGTTCGGCGGCCTGCCCCAGACGCGGCGCCAGTCCGTCACCGTTTCGCCCGTGGTGAGCCGCCCGCCCAGTTCCACGTCCACGGTGAGTGGCTCGGTCCGCACGAGTGTCGGGTCGAGAGCCGTGGCGAGGGCAAGCGGGTCGTGGATGAAGGCGCCGTAGAAGCCGTCGTACCGGCTATGGAACTCCATGTAGAAACGGAGAGCGTCGGCGACGTACCGAACGATCGGGTTGACCGCCGACCCGATCGAGCCGCCCGAGCCGCCGCTCATCGATCCGTCAGGCGCGCAACCGGCCCGCGACGCCAGCGCCGCCAGATGCTCGGGCAGCATCCGGGCCCTCTCGGTAACGTCCAGCCCGAGGGCCGTCGGTCGAGTCGATCGCGCGGCGGCCGAGCCTTCGGTCGAAGCCGAGCCTTCGGCGATCCTCGACCCGAACGCCTCGAAGACGATCTTGGCCGCTTCCGGATCGACGCTTACGTTCCACTCGGTCGTGGGCGCGGTATTGCCGGGCGATCGATAGCTCCCGCCCATGACCACCAGGCGCCGCAGAAGGCGCGGCAGCCCAGGTTCGCGCAAAACGGCCAGGGCCACGTTCGTGAGCGGTGCCAGCGTGACAAGGGTCAGCGCGCCCGGCCGGCGGCGCGCCTCCTCGACGATCAGGTCCGGGCTGAAGCGCTGCGAAAGCGGCATCGTCGCCGGGGGAAGCTCGGCGTAGCCGATGCCCTGCGGGCCGTGTGTCTCCGGGGTGGTGACGAGGACCCGCGCCAGCGGCGTCTCGCGGCCGATCGCCACCTCCACGTCCGGACGACCGGCCAGCTCCAGGACCGCCCGGGTGTTCTCGGCGACCTGGCGCGCATCCACGTTGCCCGCGGTGCAGGTCACCGCGACGAGCTCACAGTCCGGCGACGCGACCGCGTACAACAGGGCCAGGCTGTCGTCGATGCCGGTGTCGCAGTCGACGAGAATCGGGGTTCGGCCGGCGGCTTTGCTCACGTCCGCATCGTAGGGCAGACGTCTTGGTCGGGCATCTCGGTGCCCTCCGAGGTTCAGCCCTGGCGGGGCGGCTCCCCCTGGGGAGCGACGGGCTGATCCGCCGGAGCGAACGGAGACGGCTGTGCTACCACCGGCTGACCGGCCGGCGGAGCATAGGGTTGAGCCGGCATCGGCGGTTGGTATGGCGCCTGCGGGTACGGTTGCTGCGGGTAAACCGGAGCCGCGGGCTGCGGTGGGTACGCCTGCTGCGGTGGGTACGGTTGCTGCGGCGGGTACGGTTGCTGCGGGTAAACCGGAGCCGCGGGCTGCGGTGGGTACGCCTGCTGCGGCGGGTACTGCGGCAGCGGATAAACCGGAGCCCCGGCCTGCGGCGGCTGCGGCGGCGGAACCGCCTGCTGCTCCGTCGCCGAATGGCCGGTTTCGCCGGTATCCACGGCGTCCTTGAAGCCCCTCAGGGCCTTTCCGATCGCCGCGCCCGTGTCCGGCAGCTTGCCGGGGCCGACGACGATCAGCACGATCACGAGGATGATGATCAGGTGGGCGGGAGTGAGGCCCCACGGCATGTCGTTACTCCTTGCGACCTACTGAGTGAGGGCCGCGCATTACAAGGCGGTCGAAATACGATCACCAGCCCGTGAACAATACTCCTTGAGGACGTCTAAGTCATGGCCGCAGCGGGCGCTCAAGGCTGGCGGGCGCTCGGATGAACCCAAGAAACAGCCCACGACCGACGTTGACGTGCCGGGCTCACGGACACGGTCGTGCCGTAGCTAGCTCGCGAGTGCGGCGAGATGGGAAGTGGGCCGGCTGTGTCACCTCTGGGATCGCGGCTGAGCTCGTGATCCGCAGCCGCTTCAGCCGACGGCGGACTGCCTCCAGATCCGCCCTAGAAATCTGTGATCCTCCTCGTCCGGTCCAGGTACTTGGCGCGGAACTGGGCGTTCAGGCGCAGAACCTGGCTCTCGGGCCCGACAAACGAACAGCGCAGGCAGTAATACTCCCCTGCCGCTCCGTCGTACAGCATGTCCATGTCGATCTCCCGCATCAGGCAACGCGGGCATCGGTAATTCAGCTTGCCTTTTCGACCCTGAGCCACGTCCGCAACTCTCCAGTCCCTCTGAATGTCTTCTTGATTCCGATGGTGTACATCGGCGAAAAGGCGACACCCTCACGGAAGTAGCCGACCGCGTCTTTCGCGTCGGAACGCATCGAAAGCTTCGTATCGACCTGGGGGACGAGCACCTCAGCCGATTCGATTTCGTCGACGGCCGCTTCGCGGCACTCGTACGCATAGTCGATCGACTCCGACCCGAGTCTCCCTTTGAGCATGAGCCGTACGCCCGTGAGATCCTCCGGGTACTCGGTCGTCCCGTAACAGGCGGTTATGTACTCGTCGACGGCCACGTCGGCATCGGGGTCGGTGGTTCTCACGATCGTACGGACGATCTCGATCTCGCCGGTGCCTTCTGTGAGGCGGAAGATCGACTGCACCTCGATCGTGAACTCCTCGAATCCGATTTCCACGGGATCGAGGGTCACGACGCGGGTGTCGCCCTCCTCGGAGAACGAGGCCAGGGTTCGACAGGCGCACAGGTCGACCTCTTCACCCGAGTGGCCGAGCTTGCAGCTCTTGACGGCCCCTTCGCCCGCGTAGTGAGTGAAGTAGCCGGCCCGGTAGAGCGACTGCACGATGAACGGGTAGGACGCATCCTGGATGTGCTGGGTGCCGACGCCGCAGGGCCTGATCAGCTTTGCCGCATAGGGCCGCAGGTCGATCATGGCGCCGCCCTGGTTCATGTCGAGGCAGAACCGCATCCACGGATCGGCGAACCAGAACTGCTGCCGTTTGGACCCGTACAGGATGTCCTTCCAGAGCGTGCACTCGGGCCGGGTGTAGGGACGATCCTGCCGGTATGCGTCTGCAAACTCACTCATCGTGAGGTCTACCGCCTGCCCCTCCTTCTTCAGCTGCCCGTAGTAAGACATCCCATCCTGGTAGCTCTTCAGAAGGAAGTCGTAGTCGGCTTCCCATCGTCCGCTTCTGCTCATCCAGCCGGGTCCGACGAACATCATGTTGTAGGCATAGCCGCGGTTGTATTTCGCCATCGACCTGTACTGATCGACGATGTTCATGAAGTACGGTATCTCGCGGTCCTCGTACACCATTCCGCGCAGGATGTTCTGCGGATGAGTGCCGTAGTAGGAGCCCGGGCCGTCGAACACCGCCATCAGATCGCGTGACAGATGCGGGATCGCCACTATCCCGATATCGTCCGACTCGTCCGATGCCGGGCAGTGGATGTTGCGCCTGGAAGGAATCCAGGGGTTCCAGGGGCCGCCGTCGAGGAGCGTGTACCACGAGTTGTTGGCGTTGTGGTAGGCCTTGGGGCCCTCCTCCCAACACGTGGCCACGGCGGCCTTGACCGCTGGATACCGCTCTTTGACGTAGTTGACCAGTTCCGCGTCCATGTAGTAGGAGCCGGTCGAAGTCGGCAGGAAGCCGAAGACCTCCTCGAACTTCCCAAAGACCTCGTCCACGATCCTGCGCTTGTCTTCCATGGAGAAGAGCCAGATCGCCAGCTCCCTTGATGCGAACTTCTCCCTGAACTGGCGGCATTGCAGCCCTAAGAAGGTTGATCCGATCTCGTCGCCGTACTTCGAGTGATGGTCCCTCGCGAGAGACACGGCTTCATCATTGAAAAGGCTCGCATATGTCATCTGTATGGTCGTGCGAATGCCGTTTTCGTGGGCGGCGCGTTGCTGGGTGCGGAAGATGTCCAGTGACTCCCTTATGACTTCGCTTCGGGCGATGTCTTCGGCCTTGCCCGCCTCCGCCCCTTTCTGGAGGTACTCGGGCACCATTTCCGGCCGATGGATCACGGTCAGGTAGAAGGTCGTCATGACGGGTCCTCCAGCCGCGCGTTCTGCGCGTTGCCGATGACGGGCTCCCCGATCGGGGACGGCCCCATCGGTGTGCTACGAGATCATAGGGTCGCGACGACGGGCGGCAGGCCGGGGCCGCGGGGGCGGAGGCCTTTCACTCTAGACTTACCGCCGACATGAGGTGGTTGCTCGTTCTGGCGGCTATGGGCGTGGCCGCGCTCGCGCTGCAGATACTCATCTGGGAGCGGCGGGGGGGCCGACGTGGGCCGTCGATGCTGGGCCGGCTCGCCCTGGCCGTGCTTACTGTGGCCCTCGTGGGCGGCGCGGTGTACTCGGCTCATTTGCTCGGAATCTTCTCCGTCCCGCTGGTGGCCATCGCGTTCGTGCCCTTTGGCGTCGCGGCCCGCTGGCTGACCCTCGCCACTCGAGGGTCGCGGCAGCGGGCGGGCGTGGCTCGCGCTGGCCTGGGGCCGCCGATCTCAACGCGCGCCCGGCTGCTCGAGATGGCGGCGTTGCCCGTCTTCCTGATCCTGGCAGCGGTGGTCGTGATCCTCGGCCTGGTCGTCGGCACCATGGTCTGGCCGCACTGAAGCCGCGCGCTAGCGGGCGGTGCTGGCCGGAAACGTGCGGGTCGCGTCGCACGGCTGCCTGCGACCCGATCAGACCGGCTTCTTCGCCACCATCGGTCTGACCTCGCGGGCCAGCCGCTCCAGGGTCTCGCGGTCGTACGGCGCCGGCATCTCGACGATCGCTGTGTTGAAGCCGGCGTCGACATATTCGAGCAAGCGGGCCGCTATCGTCTCGGGCGTTCCCAATACCGGCCTTGACGGTTCGATCTTCGTCTCGACAGGCGTTCGGTTCAGCTCCATCGAGGCCGCCCACTCGCGCCGCGCCTCCGCCTCCGAGTCGCGGATCACGAGCCAGAGGTTGATCGACCGCTCGATCTCGCGCTCGTCGCGGCCCACCTCTTCGCAGTGGCGCCGGAGCACGCCGTCGAGCTCGCGGACCTCCGCCGGCAGCCCGAACGCATTCCACATGTCGCCGTACTTAGCGAGCGTTCTCAGCGTCTTGGTCCGGCCGTTGCCGCCGATCAGGATCGGGAGACGCCGCTGGACCGGCAGCGGGTTGATGGACAGGCCCTCGAAGGCGTAGCGGCCGCCCTCCGGCGAGGTCACCGTTTTGCCCGACACGAGCGCCCGGATTGCACCGACCGACTCGTCCAGCCAGTCGAGACGCTGGCCGACGCTGCTGCCGAACTCGATCCCGAACTCGCGGTGCTCCAGCTCGAACCACGCGCCGCCGATGCCCAGGATGGCCCGCCCTCCAGACGCATGATCGAGAGTAGTCACGATCTTCGCCACCAGCGCCGGATTGCGGAACGTGTTCGCCCCGACCATGAGGCCGATCTTGATCCGCTTGGTCGCCATGGCCCAGGCCGTGACCGTGGTCCAGCCCTCATGGATCGGTTGGTCCGGGTCGCCGACGATGGCCTTGACATGGTCCCACGTCCAGAGGTGCTCGTAACCGAGCCGGTCCACCGCCAGGGCCGCATCCAGCATGTCGGACCAGGAGCTTGCCTGGCTCCAGAGGTTTATCCCGATCTCGAAGTCTTTCATGGCGGCCTCCTGCCGTGCTGAAAGGCGGAAACCGCCACTAATCGCTTCCCGGCTGGTGCCCGGGTGGCGGCCCGAGCGGTGAAATCGCCCACGACCACTCGTAGATGCCGGGGCCGAGGAGATACTCGGGCAGGGTGTCCGGGCCGCAGCTGGCCGTCCCGAGGCCGCGGTGCGCGACGTCGAGATGGATCACCGTCTCCGGCCGCGGCTTCAGTTCCACGTCGTGTTTCGCCGCGGCCAGGTCCTCGGCCCGGAAGTGCGTCGCCGACATCTGGCGGGGCCTGTCGGTCGTGATGCGGAAGCCCCTGCCGGTCCCGTCCGAAAGCTCGAACCAGCGGACCCCGGCGTGGCCGCCGTTCTCCTGCGGTCTGACGTACGGAACGTATTCCCCGGCCACGGTCGAGCGCCACCGCGAGACCGGGCTCCCATGCCACCGGTCGGGATAGCTCTCGACGGGGCCGCGGCCGAACCACTCGGTCTGCTCGAGCCCCGAGACGGCTTCCATCACGACGCCAACCCGGGCCAGGTCGGTGAGGGCCGCCGGAATCGAGACCGTGTCCGTCACGAGCACACCGCCGCCGGCCAGCGCCCGAAGCCTCTGCGCGTGCGACACGACGATGTCCCCTGCATGTTCGGCGCTCTCGACCACGGTGACGTCGCCCTCCCGGCGAACCGAAAGCAACGTCCGGGTGAGCTCCTCGACCCCCCAGTCACGCCATTGCGCCGCCAGGCCCATGATTCGATCGTTGTCGGTTGGGGCGCGCCACAGGGCCAAACGCGGGGGAGCCGCCAGCAGCTCGTGTACGAGAAGCCCGGCCTGATCGAGAGTGACGGGGACCCCCGCCGGCGCGCCAAGATGGCGGGTCGGCGGCTTCGCCGAAAGAGGCAGCTGCGCCCAGCAGACTTCGAACCCTGCCGGGGCCCAGGACCTCGCGGCCGCGGTGCGGAAGTGGAGGGTCAGCCACTGCTCGCGCCCGTCGGGGGCGGGTGCCGCCCAGCCCGGCAGTCTGAGCGTGCCACTCTTGCCGGGTGCCACGTCCGGCAGCGGCAGCTCGCCGCGGGCGACGGCCTCGCCGTTGGCAGTCAGTTCCCACGCGGCGCGGAGCCACCCGAGTCCGGTGAAGTACTGGCGATTGGTCAGTTCGACCGTGCCCGCGCGGGCCCGCTCGGGAGTCGCCGAGACCGCGATCGGAGCAGCCAGCTGGCGATGCTCGAACAGCACCGGCTTGGGCCGCCGGTCGGGCCAGTTCAGACCGTCCAGGCAGAAGTTGCCGTCGTTGGGTTGATCGCCGAAGTCGCCGCCGTAGGCCCAGCGAGTGGTTCCGTCCGGCAGCCGCTGCACAAGGCCGTGGTCCCACCACTCCCAGATGAATCCGCCCTGCAGACCGTCCGTGGATTCGATCGCCTCCCAGTATTCGGCAAGGGTGCCGTTGCTGTTGCCCATGGCATGCGAGTACTCGGACATGATCAGCGGGTGCAGCTGCCGGCCGGACCCGGCATGGGCGACGAGGGCCGAGATGGGCGGGTACATCGGGCACGTGATGTCGCTGATCTCCTGATCGGCCGACCAGTCCCAGCGGATGCAGCCCTCGTAGTGGAGCGGGCGGCTCGGGTCGTAGCGCCGGATGTAGCCGGCCGCGGCGTCGTGGTTGGGGCCGTGGCCCGATTCGTTTCCAAGGGACCAGGCGATCACCGAGACGTGGCTCTTGTCTCGTTGGACCATTCGAGCCGCGCGATCCACCCAGGCGTTCAGGTAGCGCGGGTCCTTGCAGGCCTCGTCGATGAAGGCGTGGGACTCGATGTCCGCCTCGGCGATGACGTACAGGCCGAGCTCGTCGGTGAGGTCCGGGAAGACCGGGTCGTTGGGATAGTGCGACGTCCGAACCGCGTTGAAGCCGAACTGCTTCATCGCCACCAGGTCGGCCCGCATCGACTCGGCCGAAACGACGCGCCCGGTGTGCTGGTCGAAGTCGTGGCGGTTCACGCCGCGGAACAGCACCTCGGCGCCGTTGATGAGAAGGTGGACGCCGTCGATCTCGATTCGCCTGAAGCCGACCCGGAGGTCCGCCTCCTCAACGGCCTCGCCCGAGGGCGAGCGCAGCACGACGTGCAAAGGGTAGAGGCTCGGCAGCTCCGCGGACCATTGCCGCACGTTGGGAATCTCGGCGCGCAGTGAAGCTTGCCCATCGAGAGGCGGACGCAGCTGCGGAGCCACCGTCTCCCACTCGGCCTTCTCGGCTCCATCCAGGCCGACCGACACGAGTCTTGCGACCATTTCGTGACGATGGCGGCTCATCGTCTCGGAGTCCGCGCGGCTGACTCTCGGACCCGGTCCCTTGTTGGCGAGCGGCACGGCCGCGGTCAGCGGCGCCAGATCGCCCAGCTTCGCCTCGACGGTCCAGCCCGGCTCCGCCTCCGTGCCGTCGAAATCGACGTCGGCCAACAGCTCGAAGGTCCCGGTCGCCAGGTCATCCGTCAGACCGGCGTTCACCCGCAGGTCGGCGAAGTGCACCCGAGGCGTGGCGTAGAGATAGACCGAACGCGTGATTCCGCCGTGCCACCACTGGTCCTGGTCCTCGATATAGGTGGCATCGGACCACTTCACGACACGCAGGGAAATGGCGTTGGCACCCGGTCGGAGAACGGCCGTGACGTCGAACTCGGACGCCAGGTGAGAGTCCTTGCCGATGCCGACGCGCTGTCCGTTGACGCTGGCGATCAGGACGCTTTCCGCCGCCCCGACGTGAAGCACGATCCGGCGACCGGCGACCCATGCGGCGGGCACGTCGAAGTCGCGCTCGTAGATGCCGGTGGGGTTCGTCTCCGGCAACTCGAGCAGGCGGCCCGGGAACGGCATCTGGACGTTGGTGTAGTGCGGCAGATCGAAGAAGCCCTGCATCGTCCAGCAGCCGGGCACCTCGACCTCGCTCCAGCTCGGGGCCGGCTCTCCCTCGGGCGTCTGAAGGAGCTGGAACCGCCAGCGGCCGTCCAGCTCGACGCGATCGGCGTGCGGGACGCCGTGCATCGGCAGACGGCCGATCGAGGTCAGCTCGGGCGTCGCCCACGGCCGAAGGTTCAAGACTCAACGCCCGGCGAACTTGCCCCCTCGGCGGCTTCCAGGACGTACAGGCGGGCGCGGAAGTCGCCTTGCGTTGCCGACTTGCGGTCTGACTCGACCACGAGACCGGCCGACATGAGTTCGTCTCCTCCCAGCGCTTCGCGGCTTGCAGCCACGCCGTCCGCCTCTGCAGAGGCCGGCCAGATCGAGACGCGATACGAAGCCTCGGCGTTCAGGCCGCGCAGCCGCAGCCTCTGCGGCCCGGGATTCGGGCGGCTGAGGATGCGATAGTGGGCGACGATGGCCGAGCGGCCGTCGTCGGCGACGGTCATCCACGCAACCTCGTCCCGGTCGCCCTCGAACGGGCTGCGCAGGCGGAGGAACCGGCCACGCTGGAGCAGCTCGCGCCATTTCTTGTAGAAGGCAACCTGGTCGGCGATCTGCGCGCGCTCTCCGTCCGACAGGGCCGTCGGGTCCAGTTCGTAGCCGAAGACGCCGAAGAAAGCGACCGCCGCCCTCGTGGCGAGCGGCGTGACCCGCCCGACCTGGTGATTGGGCACTGCCGAGACGTGGGCCGCTATCGAGCTGAGCGGATACGCCAGCGAGGATCCCCACTGTATCTTCAGGCGCTCGACGGCGTCCGTGTCGTCGCTCGCCCAGGCCTGGGGCGCAAACGCCAGCATGCCGGGATCGAACCGGCCACCGCCGCCGGCGCAGGACTCGAAGAGAATCCCGGGGAACGCTTGGATCAGCCGGTCGTACAACGTGTAGACGCCGAGGATGTAGCGGTGGAGGAACTCGCCCTGCCGCCAGGCTGGAAGAGTCGGGCTGTACGGCTCCGTGATGGTCCGGTTCATGTCCCACTTGACGTACGAGATCGGAGCGCTTCCCAGAACCGCCGACAGGACCTCGAAGAGGTGGTCCACGACTTCGGGCCGTGACATGTCGAGGACGTACTGGTTACGTCCCTCCGTGCGCGGGCGCGACGGGATGCCGATCGTCCATTCGGGATGCTCGGCAAAGAGGTTGCTGCTGCGACTGACCATCTCGGGCTCGATCCAGATCCCGAAGCGCATGCCCAGGGCCTCGACCTTTCGGGCGAGCGAATCGAGTCCGCCCGGGAGCTTGGAAAGGTTCACCTGCCAGTCACCCAGCGATGTCGAGCTGTCGTTACGTTGGCCAAACCAGCCGTCGTCGAGGACGAATAGCTCGATCCCCATCTCCCTGGCGGCCGTCGCGATCGCCAGCAGCCTCGCCTCGTCGAAGTCGAAGTAGGTCGCCTCCCAGTTGTTGATGACGATGGGCCTGGCCCGGTCCCGCCACGAGCCGCGGGCCAGGCGCTCGCGGAAGAGGCGATGATATGCGTCGCTCAGCTCGCCGAGGCCGCCGCTGGAGTAGGCCAGGATCGCCTCGGGCGTAGCGAACTCACCGCCCGGCTCGAGCACCCAGGAGAATCCATTCGGATTGATTCCGGCACGGAGCCGGGCCGTCCCGAACGGTTCGACCTCGGCTTCCGCGATGAAGTTGCCCGAGTAGACCAGGCTCAGGCCGATCGCTTCGCCCGACGCTTCCGTCGTGCTTGGCCGCACCAGGGCCACGAATGGATTGTGCTGGTGACCGGATGCTCCTCGGGCGCTCGACACGGACTGCGCGCCCGGCCGAAGCCGGAGCCGCTCGACGTGGCGCTCACGAGCCCACTCCCCGCTCAACGTGATGAGCTCCCAGTCCGAGTCGGGCAGGTCCAGCGAGGCGCTCATCGCGCACCGAACGATTGCCGACGACGCCCCGGAGTTGCTGATCCGCGCGCCGCGGACGACTACCGGCCGATCGCGATAGATCGTGTACAGGAGGCGGACCTGGATCGCCGCGATCTCATCGGCCAGGACGACCTCGAGCGTCTCCGCCTCTCCTCCGACCTCGACGTAAGTCGAGGGCAAGCCCGGAGTTGCGGACTTGCCCTTGATGACGCGGTGGCTCGTGTAGCGCAGATCCAGGACGCCGGAGCCATCGGCGAGCTCGATCGCCAAACCGGGGATCCGGTAGTCCCCGCCACCTCCGCTTGGGTACTCCAGCGGCACCGGCTGGCCGAGACGGTTGGAGAAGCCGTAGAACTCTCCCGGGGCCAGGTGGCCGTACGATCTGGCCTCCGCCAGACTCGGCCCAAAGTAGACGTGGCCGAGCCAGCCGTTCTCCAGCACGCGCACGACGTAGCTGGCGAGGCCGTTTCGGAGGTGAAACTCCCGGGTCGCCGGGTTCCAGTCAATCATCATCGGACCTCCGCCGCCCGTGTCCAACCGAAATGGCGCGTCAGCCCTTGGTCGAACCGAGCGTCAGGCCCCGGACGAAGTTTCGCTGCAGGATCATGTAGAGCACGATCGTCGGTATCGCCGCCAGCACCGAGAGCGCCGCAAGTTGCGTCGGGTCGGTGAAGAACGTGCCCGACAGGTTGTTCAGGGCCGCGGTGATAGGGCGTTTGCCACCCGACTTGAACAGCATCAGCGCCCAGAAGAAGTCGTTGTAGATCCAGGTGAACAACAGCGTAGCCAGGGCTGCGATGGCCGGCCGGCACAGGGGCAGGATCACGCGGTAGTAGACCGTGAAGACCCCGGCACCGTCGATCATGGCCGCCTCCATCAGCTCCTTGGACAGCGTCTTCATGTAGTTGCTCAGCACGAAGGTGCAGAAGCCGGTCTGGAACGTGGTGTGGATCAGGATCAGGCCGGCGAACTGGTCGTAGATGAGCCCGTTGTCGCTCAGCGGAGCCGGTAGCGGGAGGAGCAGGTACAGCCGGTACAGCGGCACGATGATGACCTGCGGGGGCAACAGGTTGCCGGCCGTGAAGATCATCAGGACCATGAGGTTGAAGCGCCAGCTGTATTTCGCGATCGCGAACGCCAGCATCGAGGAGATCCACAGGGTGAGAAGCACCGCCGGGATGGTGATGACGGCCGTGTTCCAGTAGTACGCGTTGAGGTTCTGGCCGTTCCAAACCGAGAAGTAGTTGTCCAGGTTGAGCGTGGCGGGCAGCGAGAATGGGCCGTTGGGGTTGGCGACGATTTCGCCGTACGGCCGCAGCGACATGTAGACCGCGTAGAACAAGGGCCAGGCGAAGATGATGGCGAGGGCGATCAGGAACAGATGCAGTCCCACGCGCGACATCCGGCGTCGAGCGCGATTGTGCGTCGTCCGCTGTCCGGCCATTACGTTGGCGCTCACTGCTCCTCCGACCTCATGACGCGTGTCAGGTACAGCACGATGGGCACGAGCGAGATCACTAGCAGCACGACCGCGATGGCAGACCCGAAGCCGATCAGGCTGGCCTCGCTGATGCTGTTGTTGGTGATCAGGGTGGACAGCAACTCCAGGCCGTTCTTGCCGTGGTTGATGATGTAGGCGATGTCGAATGCCCGCAGGGACTCGATGACGGTGACGACGACGATCACGACGTTGATCGGGGCCATGACCGGGAAGACGACGTGGAAGAAGGTCTGGCGCTCGTTTGCGCCGTCGATGGCAGCAGCCTCACGCAGCGAAGGATCGACGCTCTTCAGCCCGGCCAGGTACAGGACCATGATGTAGCCGATGTGGCGCCAGCTGGCCGCCACCAGCACTGCCCAGATGTTGATGGAGGGGTCGCCCAGCCAGTCGGGCGTGCTGTTCGCGCTCACCAGTCCCGTCCCCGACAGGAGGCTGTCGATGAAGCCGTTGCCGGCGATCGGCGAGTACTGGAGCTCCCAGATGAAACCGACGACCGCGAGGGACAGGACGACGGGCGTGAAGAAGATGCTCTGGTAGATCCACGACCCCCTCAGCGGCCGGTCGAGGCACACCGCCAGCAGGATCCCCATCGGCGTGGCGAAGCAGACGAAGAAGAGCAGCCACAGCAGGTTGTGCGAGAGGGCCGGCCAGAACGCCGGATAACTCTGGAACAGGTACGTGTAGTTCTGCAGGCCGACGAAGTTGAGAGGACCGATGCCCTGCCAGTCGGTGAACGACAGCACGACCGACACGAGGGCCATCGCCCAGATCAGCACGACGAAGATGAAGAGGGGCACCCCCACCATGACGGCGAGCAACACTTTGTCGCGCCGGGTTAGCACGCTGTAGTGCCGCGGGCGTCTCTTGGGAACGGGAACTCCCGCCCCGGCGGCGACCGCCGGGGCGGGAGTTAGAGCCTTGTGCTCCACTTCGGACATCCAGGACTGCGCGGGCAAGTTCTAGAGGCTAGTCCCTTGGGTCGAGCTAACCGGCGTAGGCCGGCAGCGCATCCCAGAACTTCTGGATCGAAGCCTGCAGGGCCGTCGTGTCCTGGGTCGGGTTCTTGAGGAAGCTGAGAAGGAAGCTCTGCATGCCGTTCGCGCCGGCGAAGTCAGGCCGCGTGTCGCGGTCCATGAACTGGGTGATCTTCTGGGCCGCGCTGACGATCTTGACGGCCTTCTGCGTCAAGGGGTCGTACTGGGTGGTATCGGCGTCGTTGGCCGTCGGGATGAAGCCGTTGTTGGCCTTGTACATGAGCACCTGGGTGGAGCCCTTGGCCCAGAAGCTCATGTAGGCCTTGACGTTGGCGAGGTCCGCAGCAAGCGACGGCGACTTGGCGCTCACCATCCAGATGTCGATCGGGGCGTCGAGCGCAGCCTCGGCGTCGTAGCTATTGCCGAGCGTCGGGAACGGGAAGAAGTCGACGTCTGTGACGGTCCCCTTCTCGACCGTGGAGAACTCGCCCGTCAGGAAGAGGCCGAGGAAGAACATGCCGGCCTTCTTGGAGATGAGCGTGTCGCATGCCTGCTGCCAGGTCAGGCCTGCGTAGCCGCTGGTGTAGAACGGGACGAGCTGGGCCCACTGCTTGAAGACGGCGGTGACCTTCGGGTCGGTCCACTTGTTCGCGCCGGTCATCAGGCCGATGTGGAAGTCGTAGCCGTTGAGGCGAAGGTCGAGGATGTCGAACGTGCCCATCGCCGGCCAGCCGTCCTTGTCGGAGAAGGCAATCGGCGTCAAGCCGTCGGTCTTCATCTTGTTGCAGAGGGCGATGAAGTCCGTCCAGGTGGCCGGGACCGTGTAGCCCTTGGCGGTGAAGACGCTCGGGCGATAGAAGACGCACCACGGGTAGTAGTCGACCGGGATGCCGTAGACATGCTGGTCGTCGCCGGTCACGGACGTGGCAAAGCCGGCCGTGTAGTTGCTCTTGGCCGTGGCCCAGACGTCGTCGATATTGGTGGCCAGGCCCTTGGACGCGAAGAACCGCATCCGGAAGCCGGAGAACCAGGTGAAGGCGTCGTCAGGGGTGCCGCCGAGGTAGCTGTTGATCTGGTCCTGGAACGTGTTGTGGTCGACCGTGTTCATCGTCGGCGCGAGGCCCGTCGCAGCCGCGAACGCGGCGTTGATGGCCTTCATGCCCGACAGCTCGCTCGCATCGGAGTGGTTGCTGCCGATCTTGAGCGTTCCGGTGAGCTGGCCGGCCGGCGTCGCGGGGGCGGCGGTGGGCGTCGGGCCTGTCGCCGGGGTGACGACCGGCGTCGCGGGGGCGGCGGTGGGCGTGGCCGTCGTGCTGCTGCAGGCGGCGAGGACCGTCGGCAGGACCGTCAGGCCGGCCGCGCCGATCAAACCCTTCTTTAGGACTTCTCGCCTGGTGACTTGATCATCCATGAACGGTTACTCCTCCCTTCACGGCCGGGGTAACCGGTCGTGGTTCAACAGGAACCCACAGGACGCCTCGATTGTCCAGCCCGGTCGGGTTCCGTGTCAAGGGGGCTGAGGCGGAAGATGTGTGATTATGGTGGAAAACGTTGACTTACAGTGGTGAGTGCGGCAGGATCTAGGAGATGCCATGCGGCCGGAGAGGCCGGCCACCAACTGGAGACATGCTTGGATCCAAACCCGTGGACCCGGTAATTGGCGAGATGGCGGACCCGGATGCGGGCGGCAGACGCCCCGCCTTGGCCAGGCAGCGCCAGTCCCTGATTCTCGAGCGCGTCCGCGAGAAAGGAGCGGTCCGCGTTGCCGATCTCGTGCGGGCGTTGGGCGTCTCGGACATGACCGTGCGCCGCGATCTGGAACTCCTCCGCGAACGCGGTCTGATTGAGAAGGTGCACGGCGGCGCAGCGGCCATCGAGGGCAGTTCCCTGTTCGAGCCGAGCTTCACCGTCAAGTCGAGGCTGATGCAGGAAGAGAAGGCGCTCATCGCCGCGACGGCCGCATCCCTGGTCACACCCGGCACCGCCATCGCCCTCTCGGCCGGAACCACGACCTTCGCCCTCGCCAGGCGGCTGATCGACGTCCCCAGCCTGACGGTCCTGACCAACTCGATCCCGGTTGCAGACGCCCTCCACAAGGACGGTCGCCCGGACCAGACCGTCATTCTGAGCGGCGGCGTACGCACACCCTCCGACGCGCTCGTCGGACCGTTCGCCGTCGACGTCATCCGGTCGTTGCACGTCGACACCGTCTTCATGGGCACCCACGGCATGGACTCCAAGTCCGGCTTCACGACGCCGAACATCCTCGAGGCGGAAACGAACCGCGCCCTGATCGAGGCCGGGCGCCACCTCGTTGTCCTTGCGGACAGCACCAAGTGGGGCACGGTCGGCATCAGCTCGGTGGCACGACTTGAGGAAGCGGAGACGATCATCTCCGACACCGGACTCGATTTGGCGGTCCGTCACCACCTCGCCTCGACGATCCGACGGCTGATTCTCGTTGACGTCGCCACGGGCGAGGTTCAAACGATCGAGGGTGAGGGCGGCCGCTCGGCGGGTCCGCTCGAACCCGAGGAGCAAGCGTGACAGAGAACGCGACGGCGGCCCCCGCGACAACGCCTCTCCTGTCGGGACCGCACCGGCGCTACAACGCGCTGATCGACGAGTGGCTCCTGGTCTCGGCCGAGCGGACGAGTCGTCCGTGGCGCGGTCGCGAAGAGACCCCGCAACCTCAGGATCTGCCCACCTACGACCCGTCCTGCTACCTGTGCCCTGGCAACGTCAGAGCCAACGGCGAGATGAACCCTAAGTACGAGTCCACGTTCGTCTTCACCAACGACTTCGCAGCGCTGCGGCCGGATTCGCCGGTGGAATCCGTCGAAGACGGTCTCCTTCGAGCCCAGAGCGAACGCGGCATGTGCCAGGTCATCTGTTTCTCGCCGCGCCACGACCTGAGCATGTCGCGGATGAACGCAGCCCAGGCCAGACGCGTCGTTGACCTGTGGTCGACACAGTCGGAATCCTTGGGCAAGAGTTTCGAATGGGTCCAGGTCTTCGAGAACCGCGGCTCGGCGATGGGAGCTTCGAACCCCCACCCGCACGGCCAGATCTGGGCCGGAAACGCTCTGCCGCGCGAGGCCGAGAGAGAGGATGCGACGCAGCGGCGTCATTTCGCGGCGACCGGACGCAGGCTCATGCTCGACTACGCCGAGCAGGAGGTGAATGGGCCGAGGGATCTCGGCGGCGACGACGAATGGCTGGTCGTCGTTCCGTTCTGGGCGGCCTGGCCCTTCGAAACGATGATCATCCCAAGGCGGGCTGCTTCCAGACTGCCGGACCTGGACGACGGCCAGCGCAACGCGCTGGCGAATCGGCTGGTGCGGTTGCTGCGCGGATACGACACACTGTTCCAGGCGCCGTTCCCTTACTCGATGGGCTGGCACCAGGCGCCGTTCGACGGCGCCGACAGACGGCACTGGCAGCTCCACGCCCACTTCTACCCGCCGCTTCTCGGGGCGACGGTTCGCAAATTCATGGTGGGGTACGAGCTTCTTTCCGAGCCGCAGCGAGACATAACCGCGGAGGCCGCGGCGGATCGTCTGCGGTCGGCGATCATGGCCTCGAACCCCGAAGCTGCCTCCTCGGGCGCCTGAGGGTCACGCGGCTCGGTAAACCGGGAAGTCAACCACGAAGGAAGAGAAGAACGATGCTTGGTGGCCTCAGTCCCGCGCACCTGGTGATCATCCTGGTCATTGCCCTGATCGTGGTCGGGCCGGGGAAACTGCCCGAAGTGGGCGCGGCAATCGGCAGAAGCATCCGTGAGTTTCAGAAGGCGACCGGCGGGATCCAGGAGACCGTGACCGGCGCGCTGAACCTTCAGACGCCACCCGCTCAGCCCCCGCAGATCGCGCCGCAGCCGCCCGCACAGCCCTACTACGCGCCCCAGCCCTACCCGGCCCCGGCCCAGGTGGCCCCGACGCAGTACCCGCCGGCGGCCGGCATCATTGCGCCCGCCCCGGCCGCCCCCGCTCAGTACGTGCCGGCCGACTACTCACAGCCGAATCCCGTTGTTCAGCAACCGCCCTCGCCCCCGACAGTCGCCTGAGCTCAACGTTCTCCGGCCGCACAACGAAGGAGGCAAGGTGATCGACGGGCGCACAGGAAGCTCGCCCACGGCGCGAGTTGCCGCCCTGCGAGCCCGGCTCGAAGCGCTGGCCGGCGCGTCCGATGCCGGGTCGAAGCCGTCCGGGCCGGTTCAACTGGTCCGTGCCCCGGGCCGCGTCAATCTGATCGGCGAGCACACCGACTACAACGAGGGGCTGGTCCTTCCGGCCGCCATCGACCGCGAGATCTGGATCGCGTTCCGGCCGTGGGGCCGGCCCGAAGTCGAGCTGACGTCGGTCGAGATGAACGAGACTCGCTCGTTCCGGTTCGACGGCCTGGCGCCGGAAACTCGCGGCGCCAAGTCCTGGATCGACTACGTCGCCGGTACGGCCTGGGCGATGCACGAGGCCGGCCTGCCGGTGCGGGGTTTCCGGGGCGTGATGGACTCCACGATCCCCATCGGCTCGGGGTTGAGCTCGTCGGCCGCGCTCGAGATGGTTTCCAGCTGGGCGCTCGCCGTCCCGGGCGAGGCGCGGCCTGATGCCGGCGCGATGGCCGCAATCGCCCAGCGCGCGGAGAACCGCTACGTCGGCGTCAACTGCGGGATCATGGACCAGTTCGCGAGCGCGGCCGGCCGTGCCGGGCACGCGCTCCTGATCGACTGTCGAATCAACCAGTTCACGGTCGCGCCCATTCCGGCGAGTCTGTCCCTCGTAGTCTGCGAGACCGGCTCCACGCGCCGTCTCGACTCGTCCGCCTACAACACCCGGCGCTCCGAATGCGAGCTCGGGGCCAAGCTGATCGCCGAGCGTGAGCCGGGGGTCAAGTCGCTTCGCGACGTGGATGAGGCGATGCTGCGGCGCAATCGCGACCGGCTGCCCGAGGTCGTGGCGCGCCGTTGCGAGCACGTCGTCGAAGAGGATGGACGAGTCCTGGCCACGGTCGCTGCGCTTCGGGACGGCGATCTCGAGGCCCTGGGCCGGCTCTTCGCCGCCTCGCACGCTTCGTTGCGAGACCTGTTCGAAGTGAGCTCGGCCGAGCTCGACGCGATGGTCGATATCGCGGTTTCGGTGCCCGGGGTAGTGGCCAGCCGGATGACGGGCGCGGGCTTCGGCGGCTGCACCGTCAGCCTGGTCGAGCGCGGAGCAGAGGAGGCTTTGCGAGACGCCGTGCTGGCCGGGTACCGGAAGCGGACCGGGCTCGAGCCCGGCGTCTACGTCGTCGATGCAGTGGACGGCGCGGGCCCCCTGAAGCTGAGCGAATAACGCTTCGCGCGCTCACCGGCGTGAGCCCGATCGGACCCTCGAGCGGCACCGACCGATTGGACGCCACCTGCTCCTGCCCCGCTGCAGGCATACTTGAGGCCGTGCCGACACTCAAAGACCGTAAAGCAACCGATTTACAGGCGTCGCGGCGCGGCTTCACCCGGGGCTGATCATGGATCCGGACCTCGAACTGCAGAGCGCCGCCTCGCCGGCCGCCAGCGCAATGCCTCGCCGTTCCGGGCGCCGCTGGCTCCGGGTTCCGTTCCGGCATCGGGGCGCGTCCCCGCAACCGCCGGCGGGCTCGGTGGAGATGTCGCTGTCTGGCCACCTGGTCGAGCTGCGCAATCGGATCTTCATCTCGGTTTTCGCGCTTCTGCCGGGTACGGTCCTGGGCTTCATCTTCTCCGGTGAGATAATCCACTTCCTCATCGCGCCGCTCCCGAAGGGCGAGTATCTCGTCGCCTTTGGGCTGACCGAGCCGTTCATGATCGACCTGCAGGTGGCCGTCACGGTGGGGGTCATCACGGCCATGCCGGTGATCCTGTACCAGCTGTGGCGGTTCATCTCGCCGGGCCTGACGGCCCAGGAGCGGTCGACCGCCCGGCCGTGGGTGCCCCTGGCCCTGGTCTTCTTCGTGCTCGGCGTCGGCGTTGCGTACTTCATCCTGCCCTACGCCTCAGGCTTCCTGTTCACCTTCCAGACCCAGGACATCCACCTGATGCTGTCCGCGGAGTCGTACTTCGGGTTCGTGACCATCCTATTCCTGGCCTTCGGCGTGGTGATGGAGTTCCCGATCATCCTGGTCCTGCTCTCGAAGGTGGGCATCGTCACTTCCAAGCGCTTGCGGAGCTCGCGCCGCATGGCCGTGCTCGGGATCGTGATCTTCTCCGCGGTCATCACTCCCGGGGCGGACCTGGTGAGCCCGATCGTCATGGCGGTGGTCATGTACGGTCTTTACGAAGTGTCGATCGTGATGATCCGGATGGGCGGGCGCTAACCGGGGTCGGTGGACGGCGTCCCCGGGCGGCCAGCGGCGCCATAATCCCGTCCATCACCAGGATGCGGAGACAAGCATGGCCGAACAAGAGAAGGCGCCCCGGGTGGGGATCGTATGCGGGAGCCGCTCGGACTTCCCCGTGATGGAGAGGGCCGTCCAGCTGCTCGGCCGGCTTGAAGTCCCTTGCGAACTGCATTCCATCTCGGCCCACCGCGCCCCGGACCTGCTTTCCCGTTTCGTGGGCGAGGCCGACGCGCGCGGCATCCGCGTGTTCATCGCCGGAGCGGGCGGGGCCGCGCACCTGCCGGGAGTCCTGGCGGCCAGGACGATCCTGCCGGTCATCGGCGTACCCATCCCGACCCAGGTGGCGGGCGGCCTCGACTCCCTGCTTTCGATCGTGCAGATGCCAAAGGGCATTCCGGTCGCCACGGTTACGGTCGGTGGCGCGGAGAACGCGGCCCTGCTGGCGGCCGAGATCCTGGCCCTCTCCGACCCGTCGCTGAGCCGGCGACTCCAGGCATACCGAGACGCCCAGACCCGCTCGATCGAAGACGACGAGTCGAACGCAGACCTCCACGGGACGCCCTAGCGGAATGGAGCACGTCCGAATGGACGAGGTGAAGCTCGGCCCCGGAGGGGTCCCTGACTGGCTCGCGCCGATGGTCCGGTTCTGCTCGCGGTGCGGCACGGAGCTCCGGTTCGGCCCCATCGAAGGAGAAGAGCGAGACCGACTTCGCTGCCCGAGCTGCGGCTTCGTCTTCTACGTCAACCCGAGGCTCGTGGTCACGACGCTGCCCATCACGGACCGCGGCGAAGTCATGCTCATCCGTCGCGGCATTGCTCCGGGATTCAACCAGTGGGCGCAGCCGGGCGGCTTTCTCGAGATCGATGAGACGGTCCGCGACGCGGCCATCCGCGAGACACTTGAAGAGACCGGCCTGCGAGTCGAACCCGGGTCTATCGTCGGCCTCTACTCGCGTGTTCCGGCAGCCGTGGTCGTGATCGCCTTCGAGGCGCGAATCGTGGGCGGTGCGCCGACGGTAACCCCGGAGTCGCTTGAGACGCGGCCCTTCGCCCCCGCCGGCATCCCGTGGCCCGAGATCGCGTTCGAGACCAGCATTCTCGCGCTGCGCGATTGGGTGGCGCGCGTCCGGCCCGATCTGCCGCTGCCCGACCCATCGACGATTCACCGCGACTTCGGCGCGTGATCGCGATCAAGCGCATGTAGCCGGGGGCGCGACCGGGCGGGCGCCGGGGCCGCAACCTGCCGCAAGATGATCTCCGGGCCCGCGCCGACGCCCCTGCCCACGTGAGAAACTGACCGCCATGGACGCAGCGACCATCGCCCTGGTGCTTGTCCCGGTCCTGATCCTCCAGGTCGGCCTGATGCTCTACGCCCTGTACGACCTCTTCCAGGAAGATCGACGAGTTCGCGGCGACAGCAAGATCGCCTGGGCCCTGATCATCGCCTTCGTCAACCTGCTGGGCCCGCTGTGCTACTTCTTCGTCGGCCGTGACGACTCTCGCGGCGCCGAGACGGGCGGAATGGGCTCGACCGGGCCCGCCGCGGCTTCCATCGCCCGCATCCTCGACACGTGGCCCCGGCTCGCCCAGACAACCGAGGCAGCCGTTGTTACGACCAACCTGACCAAGCGCTACGGCGGCGGCGTGGTGGCCCTCGACGGGTTGAACCTGGCCGTCCCGAGCGGCAGCATCTTCGGGTTCCTGGGGCCCAACGGGGCGGGCAAGACCACGACCCTGCGGCTGCTGACCGGCCTGGCCTCCGCAACCGACGGCACCGGCACGGTGGCCGGCGTCCCGATCGGCGGCGCGGGCGGCGAGCTGGCACGCAACATCGGCTACCTGGACCAGGACCCGCGCTTCTACGGCTGGATGCGGGGACGCGAGCTGCTGGACATGGTCGGCCGGCTCCACGGCCTCAGTGGGACGGCGCTGCGGCAGCGCGTCGGAGAGGTGCTCGAAATCGTGGGCCTGACCGACGCCGCGTCTCGACGGATCGGCGGCTACTCGGGCGGGATGCGCCAGCGCCTCGGCATCGGCCAGGCGATCATCAACCAGCCACGCGTCCTGTTCCTGGACGAGCCGGTCAGCTCGCTGGATCCCGAGGGCCGGCGCGACGTCCTTGGAATCATCTCGCGGCTGCGCGGGACGGCAACCGTCTTCATGAGCACTCACATCCTCAACGACGTAGAGCGCGTCTGCGATCGGGTCGCGATCCTCAACCTCGGTCACCTGGTCGTCGAAGGACCGATCGACGAGCTGCTCGACCGATACGCCCAGCCGGTCTACGAGCTCGAGCCCGAACCCCAGCAGGCGGGGTCGATCGATCGACTGGCGGCCGCAATCCGCGGGCAGACCTGGGCCGGCGACGTCCAGACCACGCCCGACACGCTGCGGGTCTTCGTCAGCGATCCGGGGGTTGCCGGCCCGGCGATTCTGCCGCTGGTCGCGGCGACCGGCGTCAGCCTGGTCCGATACGAGCGGGCACGACCGAGCCTGGAGGACGTGTTCCTGCGCCTGGTCGCCGAGAGCGGTCCGCCGATCGCGCCGGCGGTAACCGTTCCCGCCTGGGGCCTGGACGGGAGGGGCCGGCGATGATGGGCTTCCGGGTCCTGTTGATCAAGGAACTGCGCGAGCAACTCCGGACCAACAGGCTGATCGCCGTGGCGGCCGTCTTCGTCCTCTTTGGGATCGTCGGTCCGCTTACCGATCGGTACATGAAGCAGCTGATCGACGCGATCGGCAGCCAGCGCGGCGGCTTCTCGATCCAGGTCCCGGGGCCCAGCCTCGACGGCGCGGGGGGCCAGATCCTCAAGAACCTGTCGCAGTTCGGCATACTCTGCGCGCTGCTGCTGGGCATGGGATCCGTGGCCTGGGAGAAGGAGCGCGGCACGGCCGGGATGATCCTGGCCAAGCCGGCGTCACGAGCGGCCTTCCTCGCGGCCAAGCTCGTTGCCATCTCCCTGACCCTGGGCGTCGCCGTGACCCTGGGCTGTGGCTTTGGCTACCTCTACACGCTGCTTCTCTACCCCACCGTCTTCCCGCTCGCCGGCTATCTCGCCATGGCGCTGCTGATGTGGTGGATGCTCGTGGTCTTCGCCGCGATCACGCTGCTCGGCAGCACCCTGACCCGATCCGCGATCGCCGCCGCGGGCATCGGCGTGGTCGCGCTGATCGTCTTCGGCATCGCCGGCGTGCTGCCGGTGATCGGCGACTACATGCCGTCGTCGTTGGGGGCGCCGGCCCTGGACCTGATGCTCGGCCGGGACCCGGGCGGGATCGCCGGCCCGGTGCTCTTCAACGTCGGCCTGGTCGTGGCGTTGTTCGGCGTCACATGGCTCGCCTTCCGCCGCCAGGAGCTGTAAGGCACCGCGCCGTGGACGGCGGCGCAACATGACCGGCCCGGTCGGGCTCGCCCCTCAGCCGATCTTCTGGCCTCGCACCAGCCTTGCGGGCTCCAACGCGGTGCGCTTGCCGAGGTTGGCCATCGCCTTGGCCAGGGCCACGTCGTGGGCGCGGTTCTCGAGCTCGTCGTCGAGGGGAGCCAGAAAGACCCGGCCTCTCGGCAGGCCCTCGGCGCGGCCAAGCGCAAGCCTGATCAGCTGGTCGGTCAGCCACGGGTTCTTGGGCAGGCATGGGCCGTGCAGGTATGTCGCGAAGACGTTTCGGAACCGTGCCCCCTCCAAACCGTCGCGCCCGTTGTTGCCGGCCCCGGCGATCACGCGACCGAACGACTCGCACCCCATGCCGAGTTCCGTCAGGCCGGAGTGATTCTCGAAGCCGACGACCGTCTCGGTGACGCCGTCGATGGTGACCTCGCAGGCCGCGTGTTGCATGAAGCGCTGCGGTCCGCCGCGCGTCTCCAGGTCGAGGATGTCTGCCCCGAGCATCTCCTCGGCGTCGTTCGAGATGTACCGGTGGCCCAGCAGCTGGAGCCCGGCGCACACGGCGAACACCACCACGCCGTCGGCCGCGGCCTCGCGGAGCGACGGCGACTTGCGAGCGAAGTCCCTGGCCGCAACCGCCATCTCCACGTCCTGGCCTCCGTGGAACAGGACGATGTCGAACTTCGTGAAGTCCGGCGTCTCGTCCTTCTCCACCGCGACGGTCTCGACGGGAATGCCCCGCCACTCGGCCCGACGCTGGAGCGCGATGAGATTGCCGCCGTCGCCGGCGACGTTGAGCAGCGACGGATACAGGTGGGCGATGCGGAGCGGCGCGTGGTCGCGCGAGTGGCCCGTCCGGGTGAAGTGGGGTGCGGGAACCGGCGGAGCCGCAGGGATCGGGAACATCGGGGGGTCCGAACGGGCAGCCGGAAGCGGCTCAGTGGCGGGATCCGCGGCCTTCGGGGGCTTCGGCTCCACGTCTGCAGCCCGGGCGATCCGAGGGTACCGATCGGCGGGCTCGGCCTCGTAACCGGTCGGGACCCGGCGGACGACGACGGTCTTCGGCGCGGGCTTTGGCGGAACCGGAGCCTTGCCGTTCTTCCTTTCGCTCATACCGCCCAGTATCTCCCGGTCCAGCCGCGCCGCCGCATCTCGTCGCGCAGCTCGATCAACGGCGTGTAGCCGGAAAGCACGACCAGTCGCCCTCCCGGCAGCAGCCCCGTGAGCGCCTCGGTCAGGGCTTCTCGCCGATCCTCCACGACCTTCAGCTTCTCTGCGGAGACGCCCGCGTAGTAGAGGCGATTGGCCAGCTCGTCGGCCCGAGTGCCCGAGACGACGGCCCGGACGACTTTCGGAGCCATCGACTCGAAGTCCACGTCCCAAAGCCAGCCGAAGTCCTCGCCGTCGACCAGGGTGTTGGACGCCGCGATGAGGAGCTGGCGTGGCTCCCCTTCGGTGGCGAGCGAATGCAGCATGGTGTTGTACGAGGTCGGGTTCTTCGCAAAGGCCAGGATTACGGTTCGACCGTCGGCGTCGATCTTTTCGAGCCGGCCGAACGCCGGACCGACCGAAGCCAGGGATTCGGCGGCGTGATCGAGCGAAAGGCCGAGCCCGACCATGATGGCAATGGCGCCGGCGGCGTCGTAGGCGATGTGCACGCCCGACTGCGGGATACCGACGGTCAGCCCGCCGGTCGGCGTCCGAACGTCGAAGCGCGTCTGGTCGAGCCCGACCACTTCCAGCGCCGTCACGGCGACATCGAGCCGGGGCCGCGCGAACCCGCATTTGGTACACAGGTAGTCGCCCATGTGAGATAGGTAGACGTGGAGGTACTTCAGGTCCGCCCGGCAGCGCGGGCAGCGGATCGTGTCGGCGGCGCGAGTGATCCGGTCGGTGGATCGCTTGATGTCGAGGCCGAAAGTGACCCGCCGCCCTTCGCGCGTGTCGGCGAGCGTCGCCACCATTGGGTCGTCCGCGTTCACGATCAGGGCGGCATCGACGGGAAGCGCCGCGGCCACCGATTCGATCGCGTCGGCCACGGCGTAAATCTCGCCGAATCGGTCGAGCTGGTCGCGGAACAGGTCCGTCACGAGGAGGGCCCGAGGCAGCGTCTCCGGGGCCACTTCCGGGAGCGCGCCTTCGTCCACCTCGGCCACGAGCACGCCGTCGGGCAGGCGGCCGTGCAGGTCCGAATAGCTGACCGCCAGGCTTGTCACGCCCTGGACGAGGTTCGCGCCCGCGGAGTTGTGGCAGACGGTGATGCCCTCGCCGCGGAGCAGCGCGGCCGTGAAACGGGCCGTGGTGGTCTTGCCGTTGCTGCCGGTGATGGCGACGACCGGCACGCCGGGGATGCGGACCAGCTCGTCGAGGATGCGCGGATCCACCTTCCGGGCGACCATGCCCGTTATGGCGGTGCCTCCGCCACGGCCGACAAGGCGAGTGGCGCGGGCGGCGGCCTTACCGGCGAAGAGAGCAAGGCGGCCACGCAGCGGAAGAGGCTCTTCGGCTCCGGCGGGACGCCGGCTGATCAGGCTGGTCATCGCCGCGGAGTGTAGCGGATCGGCCGCAATTGGCCCCGTGGGGACGCGACGCCCGGGGATCAGCGAAGGTCGACGTAGACGGTAAGCCTCGGTCGATCGGGCGCTCTCACACTGACTCAATGGGCGACGACTTCCAGATCGGCCGGATGATCCGCGATGTTCGTCTCGCCCACAACCTCAGACAGGAGGACGTGGCTGCGCGCGCCGGCGTGGGCCGGCAGACCATTTCCCGACTGGAATCCGGACTGCTCGACGGCATGACGGTGGGATCGCTTCGGGCGATCAGTCGGGCCATGGGCATGCCGTCGATCGTGGGTCTCGGGTGGCGTAGCCCGGAGATCGATCGACTTCGGGACAGGTGGCATGCCGCGCTCGTGGAGAGAATCGCCCGCGCCCTGCTGACTTCCGGCTGGGAGGTCGTTCCGGAGTACACGTTCAGCAGCTACGGCGAGCGAGGCGCAGTCGACAGCCTGGCGTGGAATTCGGCCCGGCGAGCGCTCTTCATCGGCGAGGGCAAGACGCGCATCTGGGATTTGCAGGACACACTCGCCAGGCTCGACCGGAAGCGAAGGCTCCTGCCGGTGCTGCTGCGACGCGAACGAGGGTGGCGCGCCGAGGCCGTCGGAGTGGTCCTGGTCATGCCGGAGAAGAGCACCCACCGTCACCTGATCGAGCGCCACGCGGCGACTTTCGGTGCTGCTCTGCTTGATCGGCAGATCCGGGTCCGCCGATGGATCCAACAGCCGTCGGGTAACCTCCGCGGCAGCTGGTTCTTGCCGATTTCCCACCAGACAGTCACGGGGAAACCGCCGCCGGTTCCGAGCCGGCCCACTGCGGCCCGAGACGGGCCCACTGCGGCCCGAGGCGGCGCGTAAGTGCCGTTACACAACCGGATCCGGCGCTCCCCGGGACCGATTCACGAGGGTGGGCAGCCGCCGGGCCGGGCTCCTGGCAGCCACGCTCGTTTCGAGGACTGCCGGCCCGGCAGTGTCTTGCCCCTGGCGTTCTGGCGTGAATCTGGAAAGAATCGCGCGCGGCGGCCCCCGAATGGCGGCGGGCGCCGGTGGTCGCCCGATAAAGCTGCCGGCATAGGGGTGGCCGCCCGATGAAGCTGCCGCGGCACGCTTCGGCATTGCGCCGCTCCTCTCCACCCTCTCGCCCGGCTAGAATCGAGCTGCCATCTGTCAGAGCGAGGTGACCAGTGGTCGAGTCGGGTGGGCGGGGCCGCGGCGGGGCGAGTGCCGACGGCCCGGTGTCACCGTTGACACGTGCCCTCCGGTCGGGTCGGTCGGACCTGGCGGCAACGGCGGCGATCACCCCGACCCACGTTCGGATATGGCTGGCCGTGGTCGTAGGAGCGATCGTCATCGGGACGACGGGGTTCCTGGTCCTCGAGCCCGGATGGCGGCTCATCGACGCCCTCTACATGACGGTCATCACGCTCACGACCGTCGGTTTCCGAGAGGTCCAGCCCCTCAGTGACGCGGGCCGGGTGTGGACCATGATCCTGTCGCTGGCCGGCGTCGGTCTCATCTTCGGATCGGTCGGCATCGTGGCCGAGTACCTTGTTGTCGAAGCGACCAGCGGACGGCGGGAGGCAAAGCGGATGGCAGACGCGGTCAAGGAGCTGTCGGGCCACTACATCCTGTGCGGCTACGGCCGCGTCGGCCAGACTGTGGCCCGCGAGCTCGTCCACGCCGGTCGGAAGGCCGTCGTCATCGACATCCTGCCCGAGTCGCTCGCCCGGGCCAGGCGCGAGGGATTCCTGGAGGTCGAGGGCGATGCCACGGAGGAGGCGACTCTTCGGGCGGCCGGCATCGAACGAGCGAGCGGCCTGATCACCACCATCGACTCGGACGCCCACAATGTCTACGTGATCCTGTCGGCCCGTGCGGTCAATCCGCAGCTCTTCGTCGTGGCTCGGGCAAACGCCGCCGACTCCGAGGCCAGGCTCATGCAGGCCGGAGCCGACCGTGTCGTCTCCCCGTACACGATGGCCGGCCATCGTCTGGCCGAGCTGGCAACGCGGCCGCGCGTGGTCGACTTCATCGACGCAGCGCTCTCCCACGGCGAGCTGGCGTTCTCGATGGAGGAGGTCGAGGTCGTGTCCGGCGACGCGAGCCTGGACGGCGCAACGGTGGGATCGCTGAGAGATACCGGCGTCTTCGCCCTGGCCATCGTTACCGGCGAGCGAAGCTACGAGGCCAACCCGCCGGCCGATCGTGTCCTGCGAGCCGGCGAGACGCTGGTCGTGTCGGGCAGCGTGCCGCGGCTGCGGGAGCTGCGCGGGATCGGAACGAAAGGGTAACGGTCACCGGTCGATCCGGGCCGGCCGACCTGTTCACGCCCGGCCGCTGCGCATGGACCGGCCGCGGAACGCTGGCATCGTTCATCTGCGAATGCGGGCCAAACCACTACCGCTGGTGGCAGTCAAAATCAAACGCGGGCTCAGGGTCCGGAGTTAGGGCCTCGCGGTGCCTGCGGCGCGCGCAGGGCCGTGCGCAAGGCCGCGCGCAGTGCCGCGCGCAATCAGCGCACCTTTGCCGCGGCAGCCTAACGCGATCGCTTCTCGTCGGCCAGCAGCGCGGCGCCGACGATCCCGGCGTTGTTCTTGAGGGTCGCCACCACGACCGGCGTCTTGACCGTCAGGTACTGCAGGTAGTTGTCGGCGCGCTTGGAAGCCCCGCCGCCGAGGATGAACAGGTCGGGCCAGAAGAGGCGTTCGAGCATGTGCAGGTAGTCGTCGAAGCCCGCGGCCCAATCCTTCCAGGTGAGATCGAGCCGGTTGCGGGCCGACTCGGCCACGCGCACCTCGGCATCGCCGCCGTTGAGCTCCAGGTGCCCCAGCTCGGTGTTCGGCACCAGGCGGCCGTCGACGAAGAGGCCGGACCCCACTCCCGTTCCGATCGTCAGAACGATGATCGTGCCGCCCTGCCCGCGCCCGGCTCCGAAGCGCAGTTCGGCCAGGCCGGCGACATCGGCATCGTTGCCGATGGCCACCGGCCGCTTCATGACCAGGCCCATCTCCCGTTCCGCCGAAAAGCCTATCCAGGCAGGGTCGATGTTCGCGGCCGTGAGGACCGTGCCGGCACGACTAGCGGAGGGAATGCCGACGCCTACCGGCAGAGCCGCGGCGTCGACGGCCGCAATCGGCGCCTCGGCGTGCCCGACCACGGCATCGAGCAGCCTCCGGACGAGCGAATCCATCACCGCCACGACTTCACGCGGGACCGATGGCTGCGGCGTCGGAATGCGAATGCGATCGCCCACAAACTGGCCCGTGCGAAGGTCGACGACGGCACCCTTGATGCCGCTGCCGCCGAAGTCGATCCCGATCGCCAGGTCGCCCGGGCTTGGCTCAACTGCCATCGCCGCTCCTCCGTCCTTCGCTTACGCTGGTCCTGCCGGCCCGAGAAGTAGTCGACGCTGATACCGCCGTCGATCACGAGCGAAGCTCCGTTGGCCCAGGCCGACTCGTCGGAGGCGAGATAGACCGCCAGCGAGACGACCTTTTCGGACTTGCCGAACCGACCGGTCGGGTTTCGAGCCAAGCGAACCTGCGATAGCTTACCGGAGGCGCCCCGGACGCGCGGTTGAACCGGGCGACTCCAGCGTGGGGCGAGTCGTCGGCGGGCGGCCGCTGCAGTTTTCGAGCCCGCCACGTCCGTCGGAGGGTGGGCTGTCGATTCCAGCCTATGCTGTTTCGAGACGGCGTTGGGCAGCTTCGCCGGAAGCCAGGAGGCATCTGGTGGGTTCCGAATCGTCGGTTGTGGCCGTTGCCGGGGGAACCGGTTTCGTCGGTGGGGCGATAGCCAGGGAGCTCCAGGCTCGCGGCCATCGAGTGGTGGTCCTGACGCACCGGCCCGGCGCGGCGGCGGCCGCAGCCGCCCCTGCCGCCGGCGCGAGCGGTGCCGCCGGCGCGAGTGCGCCGTTCGAGTACCGGGGGGCCGACGTAACCCGGCCCGAGAGCCTCGCCACCGCCCTGGCGGGCGTCGAGGCCCTGGTCATCAGCCTGGCCTTCCGCAACTCGCCGATCGAGGCGCCCCGCCGGGGCCGGACCTTCGAGCGCGTGGATGCTGCCGGGACGGAGGCGCTCGTGGCCGCCGCAAAGACGGCCGGCGTGGGCCGCCTCGTGTACATGTCGGGCGCCGGCGCGGCGCCGGACGCCCCGAAGCACTGGTTTCGGGCCAAGTGGCGCGCCGAGGAGGCGGTCCGGGGTAGCGGCATCGTCTACACCATCTTCCGCCCGAGCTGGATCTACGGCCCCGGCGATCGCTCCCTGAACCGGTTCCTCGGCTTCTCCGGGTGGCTGCCGTTCATCCCGCAGATCGGCAACGGCCGGCAGCTTCTCGCGCCCGTGTATGTGGGCGACATCGGCGCCCTCGCGGCGGACGCGCTGGTCACCCCGGCGGCCGCAAACGTCACTCTCGAGGTCGGTGGCCCCGAGACGCTCACGATGGACGAGATCATTCGGACGGCCCTGCGAACACTGGGCCGGCGGCGGCCGATCCTGCACGCACCGGTCGCGCTCATGAAAGCGCTGACCGCGCCGCTCACGCTGCTGCCGTCGCCGCCGATGACACCCGCCGCGATCGACTTCATCGCGGAGTCCGCCCGGGTGGACAGCGGCCCGCTCCACGAACGGCTGCCACGCCGACTCCTGCCGCTATCCGAGGCGCTGGCGACGTACCTCGCCCGGAAGAACTGAGTGGGACGGTCATCCGTGTGAAGGCCGGCCGCTCGGCGTCGGCACAAGCCGCTGCATAAATGGATCGACGGGCCGTGAGAACGGCCCGTCGATCATGTCAGCTGAGCGGTCGCCGCTCGAGGCGACGTCGATCTAGCCTAGCGGCGGATGCTCCGTCGCTGCTCTGCGACCGCCGCCAGGGCGAGCCCGCCGAAGGCGACGCTGATCAGCAGTGCGAACACCGGCGTCGAGCTGTTGCTCGAACCGTTGCTGCCGGTGCTGGTAGGCGGCGGGGTTACCGTCACAGCGGTCTGACCAGCCTCAGACTGGGCCGGCGTGGCCGTGGGCGGAACCGTCGGCGGAACCGTCGGCGTGAAGCAGGGCGTGGGCTCGGGGGCCACCAGTGCGACTCCCTCAATAATCGAAAAGTCGGAGGCGGCGGTGGGACCCGGCAGGATCAGCGGGGGACTGGTCACATTGGAGCAGGGCGGCACGCAGGGCGTCGGCACCGGCGTCACGAGCGCGACTGAATCAGCCCCTGGCTGGGTCCCCCGCGAGGGTACCTGCGTGGGACCTGGAATAACCACTCGCGCGGTTGGGCAGGGGTTGGGCGTGGCGCTCACGAACACGGCCGGCTGTGCGGTCGTCGGCGCGGCAGACGCCACTGCGGTGATGAGGGGGATTGCCAGGGCGGCGAGCGCGACGGCTACCGCCAGAACTGGGATTCGGTGCTTCATAGTTCCTCCCTTGGGTCGGACGGCTTCCAAGTGCCTCGTCGCGGTGCGGATGAGGTCCTTCACCTCGCGGCGGTCCGTTCTAGACCACTATGACACTAGTCGTTTGGCTAGTACATGACCACCAGTTTCAGGAGTTGACAGTCATGTGTGCTGTCGGGCGCAACAGGGTCAACCCCTGAGGTCGGGGTGGCCGAGGCTTGAGCCCCGGCTTCTTACTCCTGAAAGGCCGGCCGGGTGGCGAGACCGCCGGGTTCCGGCGACCTCGGCCGCGACCGTTTGCCGCTCAGCCGCGCTCCAGGTAGCGCTGGCGATCCCAGGCATGGACGGCCGAGTCGTACGCGTCGCGCTCTACTCGGGCGGCGTTCAGGTAGTGGTCCACCACGTCTCGGCCGAATAGATCGACCGCGATCTTGCTCTTCTCCAACTCCTCGATGGCCTCGTAAAGCGCCCGCGGCATGCGATCGCAGCCCGTGGCAACGTAGCCGTTGCCCTTGTACTCGGCCGGCGGCTCGATCTTGTGCTCGATGCCGTACAGCCCCGCGCCCAATTCGGCCGCATAGGCCAGGTAGGCGTTCATGTCGCCGCCGGGGAAGCGGTTCTCGATGTGAAGTCCGGACCCGCGGCCGACGATGCGGAAGCCGGTGGTGCGGTTGTCTCGGCCCCAGACCACGTTCACCGGAGCCCAGCTGGCCACCGCGTAACGCTTGTACGAGTTGACGTTGGGGGCGATGAAGAGGGCCAGCTCGCGCTGAAGCGCCATCATCCCGCCGAGGAACCAGCGCATCACCTGGCTCATGCCGTAGGGTCCGCCGGCCTCGTCGAAGAAGAGAGCCTTCTCGCCGGCTTTGTCCCACAACGACATGTGGAGATGGCCCGAAGAGCCGGTCCATTCCGCGTACGGCTTGGCCATGAAGGTCAGGCCGTAGCCGTTCAGCCAGGCGATTTCCTTGGCCCCGTGCTTGAAGAGAACGCTGCGGTCGGCCGATTCGAGGACCTCGTCGTAGCGGATGTTGACCTCGTGCTGGCTCGGGGCCGCCTCGCCCTTGCTGAACTCGATCGGGATTCGCGCCGCCGTCATCTGGTTGCGAATCTGGTGGTAGAGCGGCTCCAGCTTGGTCGCCTGCAGCAGGTGGTAGTCCTCGTTGTAATAGCCGACCCGCTCGAGGTTCTCGTAGCCCTTCTCGGCAAGATCCTCGAAGGTGTCGGCGAGAACGTAGAACTCGAACTCGGTGCCGGACTTGGCCGTGTAGCCGAGGCTCACCGCCCGCTCGACCTGGCGCTTCAGCATCGTCCGGGGCGAGATCGGGATCTCCTCGCCCGTCTCTTCGTCGATCGCATCGCACAGGATGATGGCGGTCGACTCGAGCCACGGCAGCACCCGGGTCGTCTCCCAGACTTGGCGGCCGATCCAAGATCGGAA
>Ga0209777_10000899_pt1 | contig 45815 bp, 35 predicted proteins | sample FrelakmetHBP12HB_FD_187147 | JGI IMG/M metagenome (GOLD analysis project Ga0209777, IMG submission 187147) | Freshwater lake sediment microbial communities from the University of Notre Dame, USA, for methane emissions studies -HBP12 HB (SPAdes)... | ecosystem: Environmental > Aquatic >... | reverse complement strand
GGTGGACGGCATGGACGTGCTGGCCGTGCGCAGCGCAGTGGCCAAGGCCGCCGAGCGCGCCCGCCACGGCGAAGGCCCCACCCTGATCGAGGCCAAAACCTACCGCTGGTTCGGACACTCGCACTCTGACCCGCGTACCTACCGTACCCGCGAGGAGGAGGCCGAGTGGAAGACGCGCGACCCGATCACGGTGATGAAAGACAACCTGCAAGTGGTCAAGATGCTGACCGACGGGGAGTTCGAGGCGCTCGAAAACGCTGTAGATGCCAAGTTGGAAAAGGCCATGGAGTTCGGCAACAACTCCCCGGAGCCCAAAGCCGAGGATATGGACTCTGATGTCTACGCCCCGTCCAAGTTTACACCGGCCGATTATGAGACCGACCTCCGCCTGCGTCTCGCCATTGCCAGGGATGAGGTCAAGCGCGAGATCACCTACGCCCAAGCGCTGGTGGAGGCTGCCCGCGAGGAAATGCTGCGCGACCCCAAGGTATTCATCATGGGCGAGGACGTGGGCCTATACGGCGGCGCCTACGGTGCCACGCGCGACCTATATAAGGAGTTCGGCGAGTGGCGCGTGATTGACACGCCCATCTCAGAAGCCACCATCGGCGGCGCGGCCGTCGGGGCGGCTATGGCTGGTATGCGCCCCATCGCCGAAATCATGTACGTCGACTTCACCCCCCTGGCCATGGACCAGATCGCCAACCAGGGTGCCAAGAATCGCTACATGTTTGGAGGCAAGACCAGCGTCCCGATGGTGATCCGTACCGAGGGAGGAGCCGGGCGTGCCATTGCCGCCCACCACTCGCAGAGCCTCGAATCGCTATGGACGCACTTCCCTGGAATCTACGTGGTCATGCCCTCCACCCCCTATGACGCCAAGGGATTGCTCAAGGCGGCCATTCGCGATGACAACCCGGTCATGTTCATCGAGCACAAGATGCTCTATAAAGAAAAAGGCTTTGTACCGGAAGAAGAATATATCATCCCATTCGGCGTGGCGGACATCAAGCGCCCTGGCAAGGATGTCACCCTGGTGACCTACTCGCGCATGGTCTACCGCTCCCTGGAAGTTGCCGAGGCCCTCGCTAAGGATGGCCTGGATGTGGAGGTGATCGACCTGCGCACGCTCAAGCCGCTGGACATCAACACCGTGGCCGCCTCGGTCAAGAAGACCGGGCACCTTGTGTGCGTCAGCGAGGCCTACGAAAACACCGGCTTCATCAACGAGGTCATGATGCAGGTCAATGAGCAGGCTTTCGACTACCTGGACGCGCCAATGGTGCGCGTCGCCTCCGCTAACGTGCCCGTGCCACGCGCCGAGATCCTGGAAGACGGTGCCATTCCCAATGTCAGCCGGATCATGGCGGCCTGCCGGAAGGTGGTGAGTTGATGGCTGAAGATTTTTTCATACCCAAGCTCGGTCAAACGGTCGAGGAAGTCACCCTGGTCAAGTGGCTGGTCGAAGATGGAGCCAGGGTCAGCCAGGGCCAACCCATTATGGAAGTGGAGACGGACAAGGCTGTCTTCCCGGTCGAAGCCAATGCTCGCGGAATGATCCACATCGGCCCTTACCAAGAAGGCCAAGTGCTGCCGGTGCTGACCGTGGTGGCTGTGATCGGCAAGCCGGAGGATAAGTTCGAGGTCAAGGGGACTTCCTCATCTCTTCCCTCTCTCTCTGATGAAGAGAAGGTTTCCTCAGCGGCCGCTACCACTGGAGCGTCTTTCCTCCCCTCTCCCACGGGGAGAAGGGCCGGGGGTGAGGGTCTTTTTGCTTCCCCGCGCGCCCGCAAGCTGGCTGGTGAGAAGAACGTGGACCTTGCCGTGGTGCCACCGACCGGCTACGGCGGTGCGCGTATCGCCGAGCGCGACGTGCTCGCCTTCCTAACCCAGGCTCCGAAGGCTACACCCGTTGCCCAGCGCATGGCCGCCGAGATCGGGGTCGACCTGCGTACAGTCGTCGGGACTGGCCCGGCTGGGCGCATCGGCAAGGAGGATATTGCCCGCGCCGCGCAACCCCAATCATCAATCGTAAATCCTCAATCTGAAATCCTAGAGCGAATTCCTTTGAAAGGCGTGCGCGCCATCATCGCCGAGCGCGTAGCTGCCAGCGTGCACACAACCGCCCGCGTAACCCTGGTCACCGAAGCTGATGCCACCGATTTCATCGTCGTCCGGACGCGCATCAAGGAAAAGGTCGAGCAGGACTGGGGCTTCGCCCCTGGCTACAACGACCTGCTGGCCAGGATCGTGACTGCCGCGCTGCGCCGCTTCCCGTACATGAACGCCCGTTTGGCCCTGGACGCCATCGAGATTCTCAGCCACGTGCACCTAGGCATGGCCGTGGATACCGAGCGCGGCCTGTTGGTCCCGGTCATCCGCGACGCCGACCAGAAGAGCTTGCGCCAGTTTGGCGCTGACTTCCGTGCCCTGGTGGAGCGGGCGCGCAACGGCCGCTCGCTGCCCGATGACCTGACCGGCGGCACCTTCACCATCACCAACCTGGGCATGTACGACATCGACGCTTTCACTCCCGTCATCAACCTGCCCGAAGCGGCCATCCTGGGCGTAGGCCGTATCGCCCCCAAGGTCGTGGCCTATCATGGCGAGGCCGCCATCCGCCAGATGTGGACCCTCAGCCTGGTCTTCGACCACCGCCTGACCGACGGCGCCCCCGCCGCCCGCTTCTTGCAGGCCATTAAACAAATAGTGGAGGAGCCTTATCTGCTCCTGACTGCCTGAAACTTTTTTCATGTAGAGAGACACTTTTCTACTCAGCCTGAACCGAGTGCCCTTCATCTTGTCAGAAATCCAAGAGGTGGTTTTCGCACCGTAAATCCGTAAAGGACACAATTAAAGGAAAATCATGTTTCAACCTAATTTCACCATTGGCGCCTGTATTGGGGCGGGGATTATCGGCAATGGAAAGGACGCCCACGGGCTGATACATCTTAAGAAAGCGGTGAGAGATGGTATCATAAAAACCTGCGGCATCACCACTGCCTCAAGCACCCTATTTTCTTTTTTCGGTGGAAGTTGATCATGAAGCGATCAGAAATTAACGACATTATACAAAAGGCGGACAAGTTTATCCGTAAGCGGGGATTTTACCTGCCTCCCTTTGCTTATTGGACACCCGACGATTGGGCGAAAAAAGGGCCGGAAGTAAGCGAAATCGTCGAAAATAACCTAGGCTGGGACATCACCGACTTCGGCAAGGGAGATTTCAGCCACTTCGGGCTGTTCCTTTTCACCCTCCGCAGCGGCAACCCACGAAACTTGCAAACGATGACCGGCAAGCTCTATGCAGAGAAAATTATGATTGTTGAGGACGGTCAGATAACGCCGATGCATTTCCATTGGAGCAAAATGGAGGACATCATCAACCGCGGCGGCGGTAAACTTCTCATCCAGCTTTACAATGTCACTCCGAACGAGGATCTGGATACGAAAAACGATGTGCATGTTTCCATGGATGGCATATGGCGCGTAGTCAAGGCGGGCGAACTCATCAAACTAGAATCCGGTGAGAGCATCTCATTCGAGCAACGTTGTTATCATAAATTTTGGGGTGAGGGGCGTGTCCTGATTGGCGAAGTGTCACTGGTCAACGATGATCACAGCGACAATCGTTTTTACGAGCCGGTTGGACGTTTTCCTGCTATTGAGGAAGACGCGCCTCCGCTTTATCCGCTTTGCAACGATTACAGGCGTTACTATAAAGTGAAGTAGAACTCTTATGGATATGGCGTTAGGTGCTATCGTTGCTGGTCACATTTGCCTGGATATTATCCCGGAAATAGAGGCGCAGGCGACCGGCAGTTTTAAAAATTACTTTCTACCAGGGCACCTGGTTGAAATCGGCTCTGCGGCGATATCCACAGGTGGGCCAGTCTCCAACACCGGACTGGCTTTGCATTATTTGGGAATCCCAACCTCGTTGATTTGCAAAGTGGGAGCCGATCCATTCGGGCAGATAGTTTGCGATCTAATGGAAACTCATGGCTTCGGCCTGTCGAGGGGTATCCTGGTTAGCGCGCAGGTTTCCACATCTTATTCATTGATCCTCAGTCCTCCTGACGTGGATCGCATCATCTTGCATAACCCGGCCGCCAACCATACCTTCAGCGCAGACGATATTGATTATGAATTGGTGAACAAAGCTGCCTTGTTTCACTTTGGCTATCCACCGGTCATGCGCAAGATGTATGAACGCAATGGAGAAGGGTTGGTCGAGTTGTTCCGCCGTGTTAAACAGACCGGGGCGACTACTTCGCTGGATATGTGCTATCCCGACCCGGCAGCTGAAGGTGGTAAGGTTGATTGGGCCGCCATTTTGAAAGCGACTCTGCCTTATGTGGACATTTTTCTGCCGAGTATCGAAGAATTGCTTATCATGCTGCGGCGGGCCGACTCCGAGGCCATGGCCCGGCGCGGGAATATATTGGATCAGGTATCGGCCTCATTGCTACATGACTTAGGAGATGAATTGCTGGACATGGGTGTTCGTCTGGCAGTCATCAAGCTAGGTGAGCGCGGCTTATACCTGCGTACTGCCGGACAAATGACCCTTGAAAAAATGGGGCGCGCTAGGCCAGCCGACCTGAATGCTTGGGCAGAAAAAGAATTCTGGGCTCCATGCTTCCGCGTTCATGTATTGGGCACTACCGGCTCTGGAGATGCCACTATTGCGGGTTTTTTATCATCTCTGCTGAGGAATTTGAGCCCCGAAAAAGCAATAACCATCGCTGTGGCCGTCGGCGCCTGCAATGTGGAAGCTGCAGATGCCTTGAGCGGGTTACGCCCCTGGGATGCCACACTTAAACGAATTCAGACTGGTTGGGAACGCCTGCCACTGCACTTGGATGAACCTACCTGGATTTGGGAAAAAACCTTTCAGCTCTGGCAAAATATCAGCAAAAAGTCTTGAAGAAATTCGTTCTAAAGACTTGTTCAATGCAAACCAAAGACCAGAACAGAAAAAAGGCATTATTTCACTTAACTATCCGGTTGGCTTTGCCAATGTGCCGAACTAACGATCTTAGATTGCAGATAGCAACGAGGATACAGTTTTCCCACCGCAATCTTTTTTAATCTGCTGCCAGGTACTCCAGCACGACCTGTTTTTGCTAATGCAGGATTCTAACTACAGTTAGAATGTACTCGACAAACTGGCTGCTACTCTTGTTTTGTGTCCCAAAACTGCGCCGACGCCAGATGAAACCGTTCCGTGCAGAGTGATCGGCGGTATTACGGGTAGGTTCAATTCCTTTCCATTCTACAAAGGCTCAGAAAGCCTGTTTCAACTTCAAGCATCATTCTGTCCACCGAAAGGATATTCTTCATGTCAAATCTCAAACTTGCTGTGTTAGGCGCTGGTTGGTGGTCAACCAGTTTCCAAATCCCGGCCTGGTTGGAATTCAAAAATCAGGTGGATCTGGTGGCTGTCTGTGACCGCGACCTGACCAAAGCCCAGGCCATTGCAGAAAGTCTCCATATTCCGCACGCCTATGCTGAGGCCGAGGCTGTTTTCGAGAGAGAAAAACCGGATTTTGTTGACATTGTCGCCTCTATCCTTGCTCACGAACCCCTGGTGAACCTGGCCGCTCGCTATCAAGTTCCCGTCATTTGTCAGAAACCAATGGGACCTGATTACGCCACGTGTCAACGCATGGTTCAAACCTGCAGCCAGGCCGGGATCCCCTTCCTTGTGCATGAAAACACTCGATGGCAAGCCGGGTTCCGGGCGATGAAACGGCTTCTGGATTCCGGTGTTATCGGCGAGCCGTTCCGCGCCAAAATTGTATTGAATGATTACGACAATTTTACCAACCAGCCTTACATGAAGGTAGAACGCCGCCTGACGATTGCTGATACTGGCAGCCATACACTGGATGTAATACGCTTCTTTTTTGGCGAAGCTCAGGAAATCTACTGTAGAACTCAACGCATACGCTCAGATATCGCAGGCGAGGATGTGGCAACGATCATGCTGCGTTGCGGTGATGTAACCGTGCTGAACGAATTGAGCAATTCAACCCACATGTATGATGCACACACCCAGATGGTAATCGAAGGCACATCAGGAACGCTGGAATTATTGACTGAACACAGGGTCCGCCTTACCACCGCTGAAGGCACGCGCATCGAGCGCCATGTGCCGCCGGTTTATGCTTGGAGCCAGGGTGCCCACCCATGGCTGACCAGCATTGTCCCCTGTCATGCCAATCTGCTGCAAGCTATTCAGGGGGGCAATGCCAGTCTAGCCGAAACGAACAGTGCAGACAACCTCAAGACCATGCGTCTGGTATATGCTGCCTATGATTCGGCAGAACGTAATGAATTGATCGAGTGTTCCTAAGTTACCTTCGGAGGCGTTCAACTTACGATAGATATCCGGGTTAGCTCGGCGCAGATCTCTGACTTGTGCCCAATTGATTTTGCAGCTAATGCTCTTGCTTGTCTCGCGGTAGGTCTGGACGTGTTGTTCCAAAGCTGCATGCTAGTCCTGCTTGGACTGCCACAAGAGAAAATCCAGGACCTAGAAGGTCATCAAATTGGTTGGCGAGAGATTTTCTGCGCAAGTTTGTCGAGGAGGCAGAAGCAGAATAGCCGGTTCCCCGCTTCCCATGACACTCACTCCTTAGAGCGTCAGTGTCATGGACCATAAGTTGAGGTTCCATAGCCGGCGAGTTTCTGGAACATCAGCAGAATCGGTGTCAAGGGCAAGACCGATTTTCAACTGGATGCCTGTGCTGGCTTCCATCGGTTGAATCAGACGGACAAAACTGGGATATTTCTTAGAATCCACAGGAGGGTTATCCGGTGACTACAATCTTGGCAGATTCTACGTAGCAAGCCACAGACAGTGTTTTCCGTAGATACGCCATTCGTCACTGCTGGTTTTCCCGACCTGCCCGGGGTACTCCTTGAACTCGTTCTCGTCTCCATTGTAACCAAAGCAAATGATGCGCGGCCTGATATATGTAGTTTCAATCAGCTCTACACAGTCATTCGATAAGCGGCAGGAATCCTGTCAGCCCCTAAAGTCGATTTTGGTAACGTGTACAGTGAACTGCCCCCCCTTTTTAATACTTGCCGTATAAAGGACTGAAATTGGCACAGGCGCGGAAATCGGCTCCTTGAGGATCCATCGCTCCGAAAGCGCTCCAAGCACTCGGTCGGAAGACCATCTCTTCCGGTATATTGTGCATGCTCACCGGGATACGCAAAATCGAAGCCAGTGTGATCAGGTCAGCGCCGATGTGGCCATAGCTGATGGCACCATGGTTGGCGCCCCAGTTGACCATGACGGAATATACATCCTTGAATGGTCTACTGCCCGTCAAGCGAGGAACAAACCAGTGGGTGGGCCAGGTCGGGTTCGTGCGCTCGTCGAGCTGGTGGTGCACCTTTGGCGGTAAGTCCGCCATCCACCCTTCAGCAAGTTGCAATATTGGTCCGAGCCCCTTAACTAGGTTGAGCCGGATCATGGTCACGGGCATGCCCCCGCGGGTGAGGAAGTTCGATGAAAATCCACCACCACGGAAGTATTCGGTAACTGCCGGATACCAAGTGGTTGCCTGGAGGCAATTCTCTGCCTCTTCCGGTGTGATCTCCCAATAAGGTTTCATAACCGGCTTGCAATTGACTTCCTGTTGCCCGGTAGCATCCAAAGTGGCGGCTCCGGAGTTGATCAAATGAATGAAACCATTCTCTGTCACACCAGTAAGCTTGTAACCGGTCACCCGTCGGACGGCTTCCGGGCTCCAGTAGGTGCGGACGTCAGCGAAGATCTGGGCGGTACCGGTCAGCAAGTGCCCAAAGAGCATAGAGACCCCGTTCAGGCTGTCGTTCTCAGTGGCGAATGTGAAGGCTTCCCGGATGCCGTTCCAATCGAAAGAGGTGTTGAGTATAGCCTCCATGAAATCACCGTTCGTGAAGTGGTCGGTCCAGTGGCGCTGGCCCTGGAATCCGCCCAAGATGGCATTGTGTCCTAACGCCTCTTCTCCATAGCCCAACTCTGCCAAGCGGGGGTTTCCGATCATCAAGTCGCGGGCAATCATTGTCATCTTCACTACAGTCTCCCAGTCTTTGTCTTTCTGATTCCGGTTGCGCTGTTTGTCAGGCGGGTTGTAGTCGTGCCCTTCCTTGCACTTCGCCTTGGTCCAAGCCAGGGCTTTAGAGAACTCTTCACGATCGTAAATCCCTTCCTCGATGCGGCGGGTGATCTCGGTCATGTCGATCGCTTCCACACGCATTCCCAGGTAGTTTTCAAAGAAGGACTGGTCAACGATCGAGCCTGCGATGCCCATGGATGTCCCGCCCAGGGAAAGGTAGGACTTTCCGCGCAGCCGAGCCGCGGTAAGACCAGCGCGGGCGAAACGTAATAGTTTTTCCTTCACATCGTTTGGAATCTCGCGATCCCCGGCATCCTGAACATCGTGGCCGTAGATGCTGAAGGCAGGTAATCCCTTCTGGTCGTGAGCAGCCATTACCGCTGCCAGGTAGACTGCTCCTGGACGTTCGGTACCATTGAAACCCCATACAGCTTTGGGGATCAAAGGGTCCATATCCATGGTCTCGGATCCGTAACACCAACAGGGGGTTACGGTAATCGAAAGACTTACCCCTTGGCGGGAAAATTTCGCGGCCGTTTGAGCTGCTTCGGCCACTCCACCGATACAGGTATCGGCAACGATACACTTGACTGGCTGACCATTGGAGTGACGTAAGTGATCGCTGAGCAATTGCGCTGTGGATTTTGCCAATCCCATAGTGGTTTCTTCCAGTGACTCGCGCACACCTTTCCTCCGGCCATCGATCACCGGACGGATCCCAATCTTGGGAAGATCGTTAGTGGGATATTGGATATTTTTCATAGCGGTTTTCCTTTACTATGGGTATCGACCTTCATGACCTCGTGCATAAGGATAACGTCAGGGTGACGAGCCAGCTGAAGACCGGCATCGCTTCCGGTGTGTTTGCCGTCCAATCGCGGTTCAGGTAACCAAAGCCGGCTTTCGCGAGCCCATGCAGGAAGTAGACATTCTGGTTGCTCGTGTAAAGAGGGGACTGGGCATAGATAACTCTAAAAATCAGTGACCGGCCCAACATATTATACCGAATACGTAACCATTTATAAACGTTTTCAAAAATTAACTTGACAAATTACAACAAATTACGTATTATATATTTACTGAATACAACAATCTTCAACAAGTTACGATAAGAGGTGTCTGATTTGACCACTTATGAACGCCGTCAATCCCTTTTGGAACTAATGCGAAATACGCCAGGTTTACGCGTTCGAGAGGCAGCTATAATTCTGGCGGTCTCGGAAGGCACCGTTCGGAATGATCTCAATGCACTTGAACTGCAGGGATCGCTTATACGAGTGCATGGGGGAGCTGTTCTGAACCAGCAAGATCAATATCAAAACAGTTCTTTTTCACGGCGTAATGAACATAATGCGACTGCCAAACTTGCGATTGCTCGTGAAGTAGCTATTTTGGTTAATGATAATGACTCGATTTTTCTGGATGCAAGCAGCACGGCTTACTACTTAGCAAAAGCATTATCAAAGCGCCGACGCTTGCGTGTTATGACGAATGGTTTTGAAGTGGCACGCGAGCTAGGGCAAAACTGCTCCAACACGGTCATACTTGTCGGGGGTGTCGTAAATACTGAATCTTCATCGGTGACGGGATTGTTGAGCGAACATATCATCGAGGAATTGCATATTCAAAAGGCATTTCTTTCCTGTAGTGGTTTCAGCCTGGAGCGCGGCATGACGGAGGTTCACTTGGCTGAGGCTCAACTGAAGCGGAAGGTTATTGAGTCATCCCAGCAATTGTTTGCGTTAGTGGATTCGTCCAAGTTTGGCAAAGAAGACCTGACATCCTTTTTGCGTTATGAAAAAATCACACACTTGTTCACTGATACAGGTCTATCGCCAGAGTGGTTTACGCGTTTAGGACAAGCGGGAGTTGAGTTTACGATTTGTAAAGAAGAAGTTATGAACAAAATAGCACTGCCATCCTAAGGATTGAAATACGGTTATTACTATAAAGGATTAAATTTCGCGACTTTGGGGTCGCATTATGGAAGATGTCACTTTAAAAAGCGGTCCACATCAACTGCAAGTCTATCTGACCAAGAGAGATCAAGGACAAACAGTTCTGTCAATTGGACTGATACCATACTCGTTTTTAGAGCTGGACTCGCTGTGTGCAAGTAATCAAACTCTATTAAGAAAAGGATATCTGCCTATGACATGATGATGTGGACCGCTATTCCCAATTATAATCCAAACATTTTCTCAAAAGGAGCGAAAAGAATGCACACCAAATTTTTAGTCTCAATCACTTTGGCAGTCTTTCTAGTCTCGATGCTAGCTGGCTGCGGACCACAACCCCCAACACTGGCGCCTACGAACACTGGCCCTGCCGATACGGTGGTAGCGCCGACAACCGCACCAACAACCGAGCCGACGGCATCAGTCCCGACGGTTTATGGCGGTCTCCCTCGAAATGAAACGTTTATTATCGGACATCAGTTTAACAATTCGGAGGTCTGGGACGCGTACAACACTTTCGTTGATGCCATGGCGAACAGTTGCACCGGCTTCAAAAACGCGATCGAGGAGATGCCTTTCCTTACCTTTAACGGCAAGCTCTACCCCTACCTGGCCCAATCCTGGCAATACAATTCCGATGGGACCGAATTTACACTGACCATTACGACAGGGGCCAACTGGAATGATGGGACGCCCTTAACCATGGACGATTGGCTGTTCAGCCTGGATTTCTTCAAGCAGTGGGCAGGAAAGGGGATTGAAGGGGGATCTTTCTTCCCCGAGGTAGCCAGCTATGAGGCAGTAGGGGACAATCAGATCCTCTTCAAACTGACGGCGCCTGATTTCCGCTTCCACAATAACTTCATTGCAACCATCTGTCTTTCCAACTTCTATCCCATTGCCAAGCATATCTGGGAAGGGCAGGATCCTACAACCTTCAAGAACCCCACGGCCGTAGGGTCGGGGCCGTTCATTCTCAAGAGTTGTAACGCGGATACGAAGGTCTGTATTTTGGAACGTCGGGATGATTACTACAACAAGGATGCCATGCCGGCGATGAAGTACCTGGTATTTACAGAGGCACCTGCCCTTGACCTTTCTACCCAAGAGTGGGCAAATGGCAACTATGATTTGGGCAATCTGCCATTAAGCAACGTTATTTCAGCGGAGGCACAGAATCCAAACATATCCACTTTCGAATCTGGTAATCCTTGTCCGCCACGGATGGCCTTCAACATGGCCAAACCGCCACTCGACGATGTCGCAGTACGCCATGCATTGAGCTTACTGCTGGATCGTCAGAAGATAAACAACCAGGCAGATGTGCCAGGACAAATACCAGTGATATTCTGGCCCTACGCCGGCGAACCGGATCCAAAATTTTACGATCCAGCAGCTGCAACTCAATATAATCTTGGCGTTTTCGATCCCCAGAAAGCCGCCCAGATCCTGGACGATGCAGGCTACAAACTGGTGGATGGAAAACGCATAGATCCAAAAACCGGAAAGCCTCTTGTTTTTACAGTTACCACGTCAGCTCTTGGTTATACCTTCGAGACGGCGTTCCCACAAGTTTTTAAAGAAGGAGCAGCGACAGTAGGAATTGAAATTGATCCCCGAGACCTGGAGATGAGCTCCTTCCTTACAGCGGGTCCTCTGGGTGACTTCGATATCACCTACCAGTGGTTCTGCTCAGATGCCAGCGATCCGATCGGAGTTTATACGGACCTGCTTTCCTCCAATGCCATGCCTATCGGAAAAAGTAATGGAGTGGCAATGCAAGGTCTCAATATATACCGCTACAATAACCCCGAGCTGGATGCGTTGGTAGTGAAGATGCAAGCCGGTAGCATCGATGATCCAGCCATACAAGCACTCTACAGGCAAGCCTATGCGATCGTTGCCAGGGATATGCCCTTCTCAATGGTATGGTCTGAAGGGGCAGCCATGCCAATTAATCTCCAGTATTGGACTGGTCTACAGAATCAAGATATGTATGTCTATTGGTGCACACACTTCCAACAAATGTTACGTTCAATTAAATCCGTGCCGCAACCTTAGGTTCAGAACGTAATACAGCCCGTGTCCGGGATAGGCTGAGAGTGTCCCAGCCTGTCCCGGACGCAACCCAAGGGTAAAAAATTGATATTTATTCCAATACCTTTTTTAGCCGAAAAGCCCTATTTCACCAGGTCAATTCTGGCGAAGGTATTATAAACAACCACGATTATTTTTCGATAAGATCCAAAATTAATAAGTAAAAAGATAATGACAGTTACCTCCTCGGAAAATAGGAAAATTCCCTTCTTTTCTGCTCCATTCTGGCGATCAGGATTCCTGAAGTATATATCGCGCAGGCTTGGTTGGTATGTGCTAACCCTTTTGGGATCTATCACCCTGGCTTTTATTATCTTCCACCTGATGCCCGGAGACCCGATGGAAATCCTCCTGGGCAATCTATCGCGTATGGAAGGAGCAAAAGTCGGTACGCAACTGATCGTGGCATATTACCGGCAGCTTTTTGGCCTGGATCGTCCCCTTTACATTCAATATTTTTTATTCCTTAGGAATGTGATCTTTCGAGGACTTGATTTTGGGCCATCATTTATGGCGTATCCGAATACAGCGCGCGACCTCATTTTTCACCAGCTCCCCTGGACCCTGGGCCTGTTCACCGGCGCAATGTTGATTTCCTGGTTACTAGGAACAATAATAGGGGTGTTTATGGGCTGGCTTCGCCGTCACAAGTTAACCTCACTTATGACTGGGATAACGGTTCTTTTACAAGCCACCCCAAACTATCTGTTAGCCATTATATTAATAATATATGTGGGATATCTATTAAAGTGGTTACCTCCCTATGGTCCATACGATAACGGACTCCAGCCTGCATTTACTTGGGAATTTATCCACAGCCTTTTATTACACATGGTCTTACCAATGCTCTCCCTCGTGCTTGTTTTAGGAGCAGGCTGGGCGATTTCGATGCGGTCACTTATGATCTCGATTCTGGGAGAAGATTATTTGTTATATGCCAAAGCCAGAGGCTTATTGCCTTTTGAAATCCTGAAGGATTACGCATTTCGCAATGCCATGTTGCCCCAACTAGCAGCCTTAGCCATTACGCTTGGTACAACGCTCACAGGAACATACATTATTGAAGTAATCTTCCATGTTCCCGGATTGGGGGATTTGTTTATCAGGGCATTGGGTTTCCGCGACTATAACGTCCTGCAAGGAATTGTTTTATTCTCCATCTTTGCAGTATTAACGGCCAGCTTGATTATCGATCTGATCCTGCCGCTTTTGGATCCAAGGATAAGAGAGTTTAATGAGTAATGCAAAGTTGATCTCGGGTATTTGTCTTCTATCATTTTTAATAATCCTGGCCATTACTGGACCGGCAATTGCCAAGGCCATGTTCCCCAACGAGAATGCCCTTGGGATAGGGGCATATCCTCGCTATGAGCCTCCCTCAATCAAGCACCCAATCGGAACCGATGCTGGTGGTGTAGATGCCTTTGCACTGGTCTTAAATAGTATCTGGCCCTCAATGGTAATCGGCCTGCTTGCCGGGGTCACGGCAACCTTTTTGGGGGTGATTGTTGGCTTTACTGCTGGTTACATTGGCAAGAATGTAGATACGATCTTACGCACTTTCACGGATATGGTGCTTGTTTTCCCGGTCTTACCATTATTCCTGATGATGGGTACTTACATTACACATTGGGATTTGTTCAAAATGTCCATGCTTTTGGGTGTGTTTGGTTGGCCATTCACTGCGCGGGTCATCCGCGCACAGGTATTAAGCTTGCGCGAACGCCCATACATAGATCTGGTTAAACTTTCGGGTGAGAACACTTTTGAGATCATTTTTTTCGAGCTTCTGCCTGGGTTACTCCCCTATGTAGGCTTCAGTTTGGCAATGGGCACTGTTGGAGCAATGTTTACGGAAGCCGGTCTCCAATTGATAGGGTTGGGAGCACAAAATTTATCTACGCTTGGCGCTATGATCGGGCACGGCCTTTCCAGGGGAGTAATTGGAATTGGCCTGTACGGGCAAATGGTGGTACCGGCAGGCATTCTCATTCTTTTGTTCCTCAGTCTTAATCTAATCAATATGGGCCTGGAAGAGGTCTTTAACCCGCGCCTCCGGACGAAGATCGATGTGAAGTGATCTATGACAACAATACTGCGAGTATGTGATCTTTCGGTGGGTTTGACCGGACGCAGCTCGATCATCCAGGTATTAAGTAATGTCAACCTGGAGGTTGAGGCAGGTGAGATTCTTGGAGTGGTCGGCGAGTCTGGTTGTGGCAAGAGCACTCTCGTAGTCGCGGTTTTAAATCTGTTGGAGCTTCCCCAAATACTGCAAGCGGGTGAAGTGGAATTTATCCCCGCGAATGGGAAGCCTCAGGATTTACTTAAATTAACAGGAGAGGCGCTTCGCCAATTCCGCTGGCGGAAAATGGCCTACATCCCACAAGGATCGATGAACGCTTTGAACCCCGTATTGCGTGTTCGCAAACAAATGATTGAGACGCTCACACAACATGGGATGACAGAGAGAGAGGCCAACGAGCAAGTCCAGCTTGCATTGCAAATGGTCCATTTAAAACAAGATGTTCTCGACCTATATTCTCATGAACTTAGCGGTGGGATGCGCCAACGCGTGATCATCGCGACGGCGATCAGTATGCACCCAGTTGTCCTTATTGCCGATGAACCGACAACAGCCCTGGACGTTGTTACTCAAAGATTGATACTGCAGGAATTGGCAAGGATTTGCAGGGAATTAGGTATTACGATAATCCTGGTCAGCCATGATATGGGGGTGATGGCGCAAATTGCTGATCGCTTAGCAGTAATGTATGCTGGCCGGATTGTAGAAATAGGTGCTATCAACGAAGTTTTTAAATCTTCATTACATCCATACACCCAAGAACTGATTGCTTCAATTCCTAATCAAAGTGGAGAACATGTTGAAGGCCTGGCTGGGGAAGCACCCGGCCCATGGAATTATCCTCCTGGCTGTCGTTTTCACCCGCGCTGTCCATCCGTCATGGAGATATGCAGACAGCAAGTACCTCCTTCGGTAGAGCAACGTCCCGCTCATTGGGTCTCTTGTCATCTTTTTAGGAATGAGGAGGGATCGAATGGGTGATTTGCTGGCAGTTCAAAATATTACGCAAGTATTTGGCACGCGGAAACCGACATTCGCTGTAGATGACGTATCTTTCCGAATGCCAGAAACGGCTTCCATCGTCAATTTGGTAGGCGAAAGCGGCAGCGGAAAATCAACGATTGCCCGAATCATACTGGGATTATCGAGACCTAAATCGGGAGAGGTTACCTATAAGGGAATGAGCATTTTTACCCGCAACGGGGGATGGCAACGGCAATTCCGGTGCGAATGCCAGGCAGTATTTCAAGATCCTTATAGTGCTTATAATCCTTTCTACAAAATCGAGCGAGTCTTAAAGGTCTCGATTCGCAAGTTCAAGCTTGTCAATAATCCGCCGGAGGCGAAAGCAAGAATCGAAGAATCCTTAAGGGCAGTGGATCTGCGCCCGGAGGAGATTTTGGGTAAGTATCCACATCAATTAAGCGGGGGGCAACGCCAACGTGTAATGTTGGCGCGCATTCACCTGATTCGCCCTCGGCTGATCATCGCAGATGAACCAGTCTCCATGGTGGATGCAGGTATGCGCGCGACTGTTTTGAACATATTAATGGAATTCCAGGCACGCTATAACATTTCCTCTCTCTTTATCACCCACGACTTATCAACTGCTCGTTATCTGGGCGGAGAAATTATCATTCTCTACCAGGGGCGCATTGTAGAACGCGGTGAAACCATCTGTGTAACTTCTCAACCTCTTCACCCGTACGCACAGTTATTGATAAGCTCAATTCCAGCCCCAGACCCCGATAAGCGCTGGCGGGAGACCCTGCAATTTGCCCCGGAAGCCAAATCAAGTCAATCACAGAACCGAGAACGATGTTTGTATGCAGAGCGTTGCCTCCATGTAATGGAGGTGTGTTGGAAAGAACGCCCACCTCTGCGAACATCGCCTAGCCAGGATGCTTCCTGGCAGGTTGCATGTCACCTATATGGTGGTAACCCATAGAGTTCGTCATTAGCGAAGTAACATAAACTTTGAATCTGGAATGTACTTCTGAAAATATCACCTTCATTGGTTCAAGAGGAGGAATACGTGAAAACCCAATTTAATGGCATGGGTATGTGTCTCGGCAACCTTTCTCAGCTCTCAAATGCGGTAACCCGCTCGATAAGTGCCGAAAACCCGACTGGCGGGAAAGGTATAGGTGGGATGGCAACTGAGGGCACGTGCACTATCTATTCTCGCGAGTTGGGACGTGGTTGGAAAATCTCTCCCAGTATCCATGTGGCAGGGAAGACCAGTGCCGTATTGGCCGATATTACTGGGCCGGGTGTGATCCAGCACATATGGATGACCGTTGACCCTCATGCCTGGCGCCAGTTGATATTACGTATTTATTGGGACCATGAAGACACACCTTCAGTCGAGGTCCCTATTGGTGATTTCTTCGCAAACGGATGGTGTGTACGTTGTAATGTCAACTCATTCCCATTAGCTGTCAACCCAGCGGGCGGTTTTAATTGCTATTGGGAAATGCCATTCCGCCAACACGCGCGGATTACCATTGAAAACCTTTCCTCAGATCTTATCCGTGGTTTTACTTACCAGATTAGCTACACTTTAACCGAGGTGCCTGATGAGCATGCATATTTCCACGCCCAATGGCGGCGAAGCAACCCGGTAAAGACGATGCAGGTGCACACAATCCTGGATGGGGTGGGCGGATTGGGCCACTATGTTGGTACTTATCTGGCATGGGGAGTACACAACAATGGCTGGTGGGGTGAGGGTGAGATTAAATTCTATCTCGATGGGGATCAGGAATGGCCGACCATTTGCGGTACAGGCACCGAGGATTATTTCGGTGGTGCATGGGGGTTCGAACTACCCCAAGGACAATACTGTATCTTCTCAAGTGCCTTCCAGGGAGTCCCCCAATTAATCCAACCAGATGGTTTGTATCAGAGCCAGCAACGTTTTGGTATGTACCGCTGGCATGTCATGGACCCAATTCGGTTTCAGCAAGATATTCGAGTGACCATTCAGGACTTGGGATGGCGCTCAACCATGGAAGGACAAATGCGCTTTGCCACCCGCCAAGATGATATTGCATCGACTGCATTCTGGTACCAGACCGAACCACATGGTCCATTTCCTGCACTCCCCGGGCTGAATGACCTGGAAGTCATTTAAACTCGTGATGAGTGAAACGGTTATGCATATAAAGATGATGATTGTTGATGGAGTTTGCTTGAATGAAAGAACGTTATCCTATTGGGATAAATTATGGCACCTAAAGGCATTCATGGCTTGAGCCTTACTCTATTTCATACAGGTTATGAATATGGCCAACCGTGAAAAAAATTCTATAGTAGAGCGACCATTAATCTTACGCGCAGGCTCTCTCTCCATGTTGTTTGAACCAGAGCTGGCTTTTCTACGCTATATATGCTTTGGCAATCGAGAAATCCTGCGTGGGATTTATGCTGCCGTCCGCGACGGGGCCTGGGGGACCATCACACCGGAAATATCAAATATCTGCCTGGAAGCCGAACAAGATCATTTCAAGCTTACATTTGATGTCAACTGCTGGCGAAAGGAGATCGATTTCTTCTGGCAGGGCTCCATCACGGGAGATCCGCAAGGGATGGTGGTCTACTCCATGAACGGGATGGCCCGTTCTGGATTTATAAGCAATCGGATAGGTTTTTGTGTGCTTCATCCGATTCAAGAGTGCGCCGGTAGAGCTTGTCTCGTTGAAAAAGTGGACGGCAAACTGGAACGCGGCCGTTTTCCGGAAGCAATTTCACCTCACCAGCCATTCTTAAACATGCGTGCCATCTCCTATGAGGTCACACCGACCATTTCCGCCCAGGTACGTTTTGAGGGTGATATTTTCGAAATGGAAGATCAGCGGAACTGGAGCGATGCTTCGTTCAAAACTTATTGTACGCCGTTGAGTTTACCTTTTCCATTTGAGGTGGCGCCTGGTCAGAACTTCAAACAAACAATCACCCTTCGCTTAAAGGGGACCATAAACGAGATACCCACGCAGGTTTCCCCCGCAGCCGGCATTTCATTCCAGGTCTATCAGGACGTCAGGTTCCGTTTGCCAGATATCGGGCTTCAAATGGCTTCCCACAGTCGCCCTTTACAGGAAGAGGAACTAACCCGCTTGAAGAAACTCAATCTCCATCATCTGAGAGTTGACCTAAATCTATCGGATTCCACCTATCCAAAAATTTTTGCGCGTGCACGCTCAGAAGCCCTCTCGCTCGGGATTTTTCTTGAAATTGCCCTGTTTCTTGGGCAATCCCCGGATCAAGAATTGCGGGCGTTTATCAAGGAACTACAGAGAATAAAGCCGAAGGTTTCGTCATGGTTAATCTTCCACTTGGGGGAAAACTCCACGAGCGAAAAGTGGATCACTCTGGCCAGAGACTTTTTATCAGAATACGATGGCCAGGCGAAAATTGGGGCCGGTTCTCACCAATACTTTGTTGATTTAAACCGCTCGCACCCACCTGCTGAATTGTTGAGTCTTGTATGTTATCCAGTCACCCCGCAGGTTCACGCATCTGACAATGCCTCGATAATTGAGACCTTACCAATTCTTGCTCAGATGGCTGAAAATGCCCACCACTTTATGGGGGGAATCCCGATAGCGGTGACACCGGTGAGCCTGAAACCACGCCCCGCACCACTTATCTACAGCGATGAGCCTGATTGGTCGGGCGACAGCCTATCTTCCTGGGCAGATGTACGCCAATCCTCGTTATTTGGAGCTGGTTGGACATTGGGCACACTTAAATATCTCTCGCAAGGAGGGGTTGAAAGCATTAGTTACTATGAAACGACCGGCCCCGAGGGTATCATGGAATCATCCATGAACATGCGAGCAATGAAACGAGCCAAACTATTCCCAGGCAAGGTCTTTCCCATCTACCATGTGCTGGCTGATGTAGGTGAGTATGCGGGTGGCATGGTACTTAAGACCATTTCTAGCGATCCTCTGACATTGGAAGGTTTGGCATTCATAAAGGGTGATCTCCTCACCGTTATCCTAGCTAATCTGACTACTAAAGAAATATCGGTCGCCCTAACCGGGTTGAAATCACAGGCATCCATTCGTTATTTATCCCGTGATAATGCGGAACTGGCCTGCACAAATCCGGAAGCGTACCGTGCCCAGGTCGATGAACTCAGGCGGCCGGAGACCGGATTGATCCACTTAAAACTCGGCCCCTATTCTCTTGCGCATATCGAAACAATACAATCAAATCGAAAATTCAATCATTTAATCTAGATAAGGAGACTCATATGACGACTATCGCTTTGTTCGGTGCAGGCGGAAAGGCTGGTTACCGCCTTACTGAGAACCTGATGAAATCCGACTACCCCATGCTCTACCTCGAGGTTAGCAAACAAGGGATCGAGGCTCTTACGAAGCTTGGGCTGAAGACCACCTCCCAAGAGGAAGCGATACAAAAAGCGGATGTCGTCATCCTTGCGGTACCCGATCGCCTGATCGACAAAATTGCTGCGGAGATCGTACCCCAGATGAAAAGAGGCTCAATGGTGATTTGTCTGGATGTGTGCGCCGCTTACGCAGGTAAACTACCCCAGAGTGACAATATCTCTTATTTCATTGTTCATCCATGCCACCCACCGTTCCTCAACGAGGAAACAGACCCTGAAGCCCGTAAGGATTTGTTTGGAGGTCGCAAGGCTAAGCATCATATTATATGTGGGCTTCTACAGGGAGAGGAAGAGGATTATACGAGAGGCGTGGAAATATCACGCTGTATGTACGCTCCTGTCATGAAAGCTCACCGCCTCACCATTGAGCAAATGGCCTTGCTTGAACCGGCCCTGGCCGAGACCCTTTCGGCTACCTGCATGGTTAATATTCAGGAAGGGACGCAAGAGGTCATTCGAAAAGGCGTGCCAAAAGAGGCTGCCTTCGACTTCATTATGGGCCACATGAATATCGCCATCGGCATCGCATTCGGTCTCATTGACGATCAATTCTCCGACGGATGCAAGTTGACAATCGAGCGTGGAAAGAAGATTATTTTCAAGCCAGACTGGATGAAAATCTTTGAGAAAGAGAATGTCATGGCAGAAGTGGTTGCGATTACATCCGGCGAGTAGCGTCGTTCCAATAAGGCAAATTAATATGAAACTGGCATTAAGCTCGTACGCTTACAATTGGGCTGTTGGCATTCCTGGCTATCCTCCTGAGCGACCGATGACCGTCTTCGACCTGCTGGATCAGGCGGTCCGACTTGGCGTGCATGTCGTCCAAGTGGTTGACAATATCCCCTTTGAGTTGCTATCACGAGAAGAACAGGACCAGTTTGTCAAACGCGCAGTTCAGTTGGGTATTGAGATTGAATTGGGGATGCGCGGTATCGAGGGCGACCACTTGGAGCAGGGCATACAACTTGCCGGAAGGATACACGCCAAGGTTCTACGAGTGGTTGTGGACAAGGGAAATTACCGTCCTAGTGAGGAGAAAATTGTACAGACGATCCAGGGGGTAGTTCCCTGGCTGGAGAAATATGGGGTTCGTCTGGCGATAGAAAACACCGAGCGTTTCAAAGCCAGGAAATTTGCGGAGCTGGTTGAACTCATTGGCAGCAAACATGTCGGAATATGTTTGGATACGGCAAACAATTACGGTATCGGAGAAGGGATCGAAGCTGTCATCGAAGCCCTCGGAGTGATAACTTTCGATTTACATCTAAAAGATTATTCCATACGCAGGATGAGTCACCAGTTAGGTTATATCCTCGAGGGCAGCCCAGCCGGGCAGGGGCAATTAGACATATCCTGGATTCTGGAAACGCTAATGCAATTTGGCCATGACCCCAACGTTGTTCTGGAGATCTGGACACCTCCGGAAGCCAGCCTTGAGGACACAATTAAAAAAGAAAAAGAATGGGTTGACCAGAGTACAAAGTATCTACGAGGCCTGGTTCTCGATTGATAAGATCGGGCAAAAAAGACCCATCATTCTGATACTCTTGCATTGAGGTTACATTTTCGAGAAAGGAGGTGAACCAACAAAAAGGTCTGATGCTGCAATTAACCACAATAAGCATGTTGTAAACGGTTCTTCCTGATTTAGAAAGGAGAGAATGATATGTTCAAGCGTTTAAATTACATCGTGAGTGTCGTGATCGCTTTGACCATGATTCTGACAGCCTGCCAACCCAAACCCACCGCCAAAGTCGTGATCAACTTTTGGCACATGAACAGCCAGGCGGCAGAAGGCGCCCCCATGCAGACCATCGCTGACGCGTATACAAAAATACACCCCAATGTTGAGATCAACTTCGTTTGGGATGCGACCCTGGATAAGGCGATTGCCGCCATTTTGGCTAATAATGCACCCGATCTTATACAATCATGGGGGCCGCAGTTTGTCGGCTCCTGGGCCAATACTGGTGCATTGGAGCCCCTCGATGGCTATTTCAATCAGGCCGGGTTCGATGCTAATGACATCCTTCCGGGACTGTTGAATTCGACCACCTGGAAAGGCCAAGTATATGGTCTACCGTACGGCACTGACATGTCCATGCTCTACTATAACGCTGATATGTTTACAGCCGCCGGTTTAGACCCGAGTAAACCGCCGACGACCATCGAAGAGCTCATCACTTATTCAGAACAATTGACCGTTGTTGAAAATGGGGCGATCACGCAAATCGGCTGGCTCCCCGATTATGGCTGGACCCATGTCGCCGGTGATGGCTCGATTACCATTCGCTATGGTGCTCCCTTCTTCCACGAAGATGGGTCTCCCGCCTTTGATGACCCCAGGTGGGTGGAAGTCTTCAACTTTGCAAAATCGGTGTATGACGAGTATGGGTCTGATAACATCAAGAGCTTCAGGGCTGGCTTTGGTGGGTATGGGACCGCCCAAGATCCACTTTGCATGGGACAGCTGGCCATGAGTTATGATGGTGAATGGGCTATCGCGGGTTATAAGAAGAACTGCCCGCAGGCAGATATTCGCGTAGCACCCTTCCCTTACCCGGCCGCCCATCCTGACCTGAAAGACAATTTCGAAATGGGAGGCACGACTATCGTTATGCCCTCCACGGGGCCTAATAAGGCAGAAGCCTGGAAATTCCTGGCCTTCATGATGGAACCCGAGAATGTGGCGATGTTCTGCTTATCGCCCACACTGGGAAATATCCCCAGCAGCCTGGAGGCTCTAAAGTTGTATGATACATATAAGGGCAACCTCCCCGATGATTTCAAGTCTTTTATCAATTTGGCGCAGAACGCGAAGCCTACGGTCATCACTGCATCGCCCATCTCCGATGAAGAATTCACTGAATTGATGAATACAGAGGAGCTGATCTATTCCGGCCAGGTCAGTGTAGAACAAGGCCTGGCAGATCTGCAAGCCAAGTTGATGATTGTCTTCAATGAGAAAGTAAAGTAACACTGATAATTATGCATAACTCTTTTACCAGCGATCATCTGGTAGAAAGGAGGCGATCTAGGGTGAGAGTGCGCGGTAATACTGCGGGATGGTGCATACTGCTATCACGTCGAGGAAATTCCGCAGGCCGCGAACCGGGTTGATCTTCCCCGGCCCGGTACTCTTACGAGGAATACAATCTCCCAGCCGAGTAAGAAGTTGGCTGACTTCCCATTCCGGGGCAATACCGGACTGGAATGGGAAGTCAACACCAGGCGAAGCTGGAAACCTTCTAGGGACAAATCCTGCGCCCGTTCTTTGCTCGAGGTTAGGAGGAAGTTATTCTGAATCCCTGATCGGGTATCAACCACACTTGTCTCTGGCGCGGATTCCGGTCTGTTTTTATCTCTGCTCCAAACGATTTGCACAAATCCTCCTTCCAGAGAAAGACAATCACTTTGTGCAAGAATAGCTTTTTTTGCTCAACCAGGGCAACTGTCAAGCGAGTCCCGAGGAGAGCGATTTTTGGCGAACGAAATATATAGGTTTCCACTTTACTTGACTGCCAGTGATATCAAACCCCCATGGTTTCCCGTAAGTTTAAGTTATGTACAATTTTCAAAAAGCAATAAAGGAATCGATTATGAAGCGCAAAAAAAACTTCCTTCCCTGGTTATTCCTATCTCCATGGCTGATCGGTTTGGTAGTATTTAGCCTTTTCCCTATTCTAGCCACACTATATTACAGCTTTACCCAGTATAACTTTTTCAGTCCTCCGCACTGGGTAGGCCTGTCAAATTTCGGCAAGCTCTTCAGTGACAATCTGTTCTGGAAGTCTTTATTGAATACGGCTTTCATAACCTTTATTGGTGTGCCGTTGAGTCTGGGTTTCGCGATCCTGATCGCAATCTTACTCAACCAGACCTTCAAGGGAGTAGGGTTTTTACGTGCCCTCTTCTATCTGCCGTCAGCCATCCCGCCAGTAGCGGCTGCTGTGACTTGGGCTTGGGTGCTCAATCCACAGTACGGGATTTTAAATATCATCCTGCACTTGGTGGGCATCCGAGGCCCTAATTGGTTCTATGACCCAAACTGGAGTAAGCCGGGTCTGATCTTGCTGATGATATGGTGCTCCGGCTATTCCATCATGATCTACTTGGCTGGGTTGCAAGATATTCCCAATACCCTTTACGAGGCGGCTCAATTGGATGGAGCCTCTCGTCCGCAGCTCCTTTGGTACATCACCATACCGATGCTCAAACCTGTAACTATGTTTAACCTCATTATCGGCCTTTTAGGGGGTCTGCAGTACTTCACTCAGGCATATGTCATCTCCTCTCCAGGGACGTTAGGTCCAGCGATGAACGGGGCACCGGAAGGCTCCATGCTCTTTTATGCCATGTATCTTTATGTGCAAGCTTTTAAAAGCCTAGAGATGGGCAGTGCTTCGGCGATGGCTTGGATGCTGTTCCTCATTTCAGCTGTTCTCATTTCAATGTTGTTGAGGAGGTTTTCATGGGAAAGCGCGTAAACTTGAGCGGCAGAATACTTGTAATCTTGATTTCATTTACCTTTGCAGCCCCACTGATTTGGCTGGTTTTGAGTTCTTTTAAACCACCTAATCAAATCTTTCTGCAACCGCCCAAGTGGATACCGAATCCAGCAACTATTGAGAATTACATTCAAGCAGTTACGACAATTCCGTTTTTTGTCTACTTGAAAAACACCATCATTATCAGTGTTTGTTCAACCATCGGCGTTGTTTTGAGCTGTATTACACCGGCTTATGCCTTATCCCGCATGAAATTTCGAGGAAAAGGCATCCTGCTGGGCATTCTCCTGGCGACCATGTTCCTGCCCTTCCCGGCGATTATGATCCCAACCTACCTGATTTTTGCCAAGCTGGGCTGGACAGGAACCTTTTTGCCTCTCATTGCTCCTTCTTTTTTTGGAGACGCATTTAGTATATTCCTTTTGCGGCAGTTCTTCATTCGTTTACCCGGCGAGCTCTTAGACGCCGCCCGGGTGGATGGCGCCAATGACTTCCAGGTGATGAGATATGTGGTCATTCCTCTTTCGGGCGCCGCTATTGCTACCGTTGCGGTATTAAATTTCACTTTCATGTGGTCAGATTTTGTCCGCCCTCTGCTGTACTTGAATGATTCCTCCCTATACACACTTTCAATTGGAATCCAAGACTATCAATCTCACCACGCAACATCATGGCATCTTGTCCTTGCAGCAACGGTTATCTTTATACTGCCGATCTTCGTAACCTTCTGGGCGGCTCAGCGAACTTTTATCTCGGGGCTGACACTGGGAAGTGTGAAGGAATAGCGGATGGAATTAATTCTCCGGTCCTGGCAAACCTTTCCGTTTGTCTTTCTTGTGGCCGTTTGCGGATTCTTTACACAACTACAAGGCAACACCCAAGACGAACCTCGTCTATTTCTAAGATACGTGCAGGAGTAGAGCGTATGCAATTAGAACAGGGAGATTCGATATGAATAAAATCGGAATTTACTACGCATATTGGACCCATGAATGGAGCGCAGATTTTCACCCCTTTATTGACAAAGCAGCCGACCTGGGCTTTGATATATTGGAAACCCACGCCGGGGTTATTGCAGGCATGAGTCTGGATGATCGTAAAAAGCTCAAGGAACATGCGGATTCAAGGAACATCTCCCTGACGTACTGTATTGGTCTAGACCATGGGTATGACATTGCTTCGGTAAATAAAACGGTTCGAAAAAGAGGCATTGAGTTCCTTAAAAAACAGGCCAAAGCGATAGGTGAAATGGGTGGTGAAATATTATCGGGCATTATTTATGGTGCTTGGCCTGCGACGATGCCTGCAGGAGAAATAGATAAGCGTCCTTATCTAGAGCGAAGCATTACCAGTATGAAGGAAGCAGTTAAAGCCGCCGAGGACAACCATGTGCTGTTCAATGTTGAGGTGGTAAACCGGTTTGAGCAGTTTCTCCTTAATACCTGTGACGAAGCTCTGGCATATGTGCAGGCTGTTGGCAGCCCAAATTTGAAGATTTTGTTGGATACATTTCATATGAACATTGAGGAGGATTCGATCGGCTGCGCAATTTCCAAAGCAGGGAAATACTTGGGACACGTCCATGTTGGCGAAAATAATCGGACTCCGCCGGGATGTGGTCGTGGGCACATCCCATGGGATGAATTAGCTTTAGCCCTGAAAGAGATGAAATACCAGGGCGCTGTAGTCATGGAACCCTTTGTGATGCCTGGTGGGGAAGTAGGACGCAATATTAAGGTGTTCCGCAATCTTAGTGCTGGATATGATATAGATGCCGAAGCCCGCAATGCCTGCCAGTTCATTCGTAGCAAGTTGCAGATCGAGGCATAACATCCCACCTTTGCCAGGGTAAGATGCAATTATTGCAGCAACCAGGCGGTTAAAAAAATAGTTGATCGGAGTGGATTCTTGAGAAAAACGGATTTGTATCAACTGAGAGACCGGAAGTACACTGTACCGGTTGGGTGAATGTAGGTGCTTTGTGCCAGAAAATAAGGCAATCGCGCATAGCGAATACATTAATTGCGGAATCTTCTCTGTGGACGATTTACCTTGAAAGGGTAAACTTCAATATGGTAATCCTCCATTCGTCGAGACGTAAGTCATGAAGGAGTTCCGCCCATTTCTGAATTAAGACCATTTGGTTTCGGATTATAGAAGGACCAAGTTATGCTATGGAAATTTGTGTTACCCGATGTGCTGGTATGGAAGGATAGCTGCAATGTCTATGCCGTCGTCGGATCAGAGGGGGTATTGATTGTTAACGCTGGTACCGGGGAATGGCTCGACCATCTCCATGAGTTGCCTAAAAGACCAGTCGCTCTGGCCTGTACCCATTTCTTCCGAGATCACAGCGCAGGCGCTATAAAAGCCGCGCGCGCTGGAATTCCAATATATGTGCCGGAGGGTGAGCGTGAAATATTCGCCGACCCAGAGCAGCATTTCCGGCAATGCGATACTTATCTCATCTATGAGAACTACAGGGATCTCTTCGCGCCCATTGATCCAATCCCGGTCACAGGTGTCCTGCGCGATTATGACCAGCTCAAATTGGCTGGACTCGACATCTCGGTGCTACCTCTGCCTGGCGTTACGATAACGCAAGTGGGATTAGCGCTCCTGCGGCCAGGTTTAGGTCCAGTTGTTTTTTGCGGAGAGGCGATTCATTCCCCAGGAAGAATGGCCCGGATCGCACCGCTTCAATACGATTACAATGACTTAAAGGGCGTGGTAAATGCCTATAGTACAGCGAAAGACCTGCGAAAATTGGGACCTTCCGCCTTGTTACCCAGCCTAGGTGTGCCGATATTGCGCGACTGTGACAAGGCATTGGAGCAATTACAGGCCTCGCTGCGTTCGTTATGTCTGGGGCGGCCAGAGGAATTGGCCACTCTTAACCTACTTGAAAGCGCCTCGCTCCATGAGGTGACAAAGCATGTATGGATGTCAACCGAATGCTTAAGCTACAGCTGGTTCATCATAAGCGATTCAGGCAAGGCACTGGTGATTGATTATGGTTACAACATCATTGGTTCCATGCTCACCGCACCCTCGGTTGCAAAACCTCATCACCGGCGCGCCCTGCTGCACAGCCTGGATGGGCTAAGGCGACAATTTGGGATTAACCGGGTGGATGTAGTGCTGCTCAGTCACTACCATGATGACCATGTTTGCGGGGTTCCGCTCTTGCAGCGCATTTTTAATACTCAATGCTGGGTTGTTGAAACATTTGCCGACCTGGTAGCTCATCCTGAAGCCCACTGCTTTCCATGCAACTGGCCACAACCGATTCGCATTGATCAGCGTTTGCCATTGGATCAATCCCTACAATGGGAAGAATACACATTTCGCTTTACAACGATGAACGGGCATTCTCGCTTTGAAGTGGCAATTGACTTCGAGGCTGATGGAAAACGATTTACCCATACCGGTGATCAGTACTTCTTTCAAAATGGCAAGAGCGATTGGGAAAACGATGCTGTTCAGCAGAATCATGTTTATCGAAATGGTGCATTGCTTGACGGTTACGCAAAAAGCGCAGCGCATTTACGGAAATGGCGACCTGATATCCTGCTTACGGGGCATCAGGAAGCCATGTATACCGATGGTGCTTTTTTTAACCTGCTTGATTCATGGGTGGATCAGTACGAAAGTTCGCATCGGCGCGCAATGATACTCGGTGACGATGAAGATCACTTCAATCTTGATAGTTGGGGTGGATGGATTTGGCCGTATCGCCTCCATCTGCCGGAAGTGGGGCCCGTTCAGGTTCAAGTGACGGTTCGCAACCCATTGCCGCGAGCAGCCATATTAGACGTACATCTCGTCGGTCCACAAGGCTGGGTGGGGAGCACAGCTTCGCTCCATGCAGAGGCGCGTGCCGAGGTTAGTTGCGAATTGCAAATAACACCGGCAGGCCACTGCCGTCGCCAACCGTTTGTAGTTGAACTCTTCGCGGATGGGCGACCCTATGGGCAAGTCGCTGAAGCGCTCGTAACTATCGGTGGGCCTGAGTTTTAAGGCCATGCCTTAATTCGTTCTTATGATTCCAATCTTCCTGGCTTCTGGGCGGCTCAGCGAGCTTTACAATGGTGATTTTTGGGTAATATCGGACCCTCACACTATATAACTACTGCTTCTTGCATAAATGAGTCCACTGCAAGAAGTCCTTTTACCACCAAGACACGAAGGCTCAAAGGTTCTATAAAATGAAGCATCGTGACTTTGTGACTTCGTAGTAAAGCCCTTTTTGAAGTGCAGTCATAAATACGTGAACATTGAAGGATCAAAAAACAGGGAATTACAGCAATATGGGCTCACATTTTTGCACATTGTCCTGTAAGATCGAAGAGCTTTCAGCCTTTTTGAGTAGGAGGTGATCTTATGCTCAAGCGCATTGATCTTAATGGCTGGTGGAAAATCAAATTTGATGAGGAAAATCAAGGTATGGAACTGGGCTGGCCGGAAAAACAGCCAGAAGGCTGCCTGGATATTCACGTACCATCTTGTTGGAATGAAGTTTTCCCGGAATACCATAGTTACGACGGAACTGCCTGGTATTATAAGGAAATTTATGTCGCCCCTCAAGAACTGTTTGAAAGAGTAACGCTCTGTTTTGAAGGGGTAAACTACTGTTGTGATGTGTTCCTGAATGGTAAGCAGGTTGGCGTTCATGAAGGAGGCTTTACTTTCTTTGATTTTGATGTCAGCCAACTCCTTCAAAGCGATGTCGTGAATTTGCTCGTTATAAGGGTGAATGGCGAGCACGATCAATGGACTCTGCCTCCACGGAATCCGGACTGGTTTAACTACAATGGCATTTACCGCCTGCTCTATTTTGATGTTAGCCGGGCAATTTACATAAACGATTTCAGGATTAATAGTGGTATGGATGGTTTGGTGACGATTCAAGCAAATATTATCAGAAATGAAGTCGAAGGTCGCTTTTTACTATTTGCCAAGATCAGCGATCAATTGGGTATTGAAGTAGCTCACCAGCAAATTGAAATCGGTGACTGTCAAGGCCCTGAACTGCCTGTTCGAATTGAGATGCAAATCCCGTCCCCGCGTTTGTGGAGGTTGCGGGATTCCTATCTCTATTCTCTAATCTTAGAATTGAGGCAAGGCACAGACCAGTTGTGCGATCGAGTCGAAAAACGCTTTGGGCTACGCGAGATCCGCATCGATGGGCAGAAAGTCTTGATCAATGGCGAGGAGGTAAAACTGGTTGGCTGCGCCAAGCACGATGAGTATCCTCTGACAGGCCGTACGGTTTCCCGTTTGCAGCTTGTAAGAGATTACGACCTGCTACGACAGATGAATGCAAATTTTGTCCGGCTCGCTCATTATCCTCATAACCGTTTAGAGCACGAGGTTTTAAACGAGCTGGGAATAGCGGCTATCTCTGAGGCACCCCTGGTTTTTCTTCAAGAAGAACAGATGACCAATGAGGTGATGCTTGAAAAAGCGAAGCGCATGCTGGCAGAAATGATCAGAACAGAGAAAAACGAGACTTGCATTATCTTCTGGAGCCTCTTTATCGAATGTGATACACACCTCCCCAGCACAAAAAGGTTTGTCAAGGAAATCGTCGAATATGTCAAGTCCCTAGATGCAACACGTCTTATCATCATGGCCTCCATCCGTCCAGTAGAGGATGTTACTTACGATTACTTTGACGTGATCGGGGTCAATTATTGGGAAGGCTGGTATCAAAACGCACCGGCCGAACAGGCAGTGGACTGGCTGACGATCATGGCGCGCCGGTTTCCGAATAAACCACTGTTGATTACCTCGCACGGTTGGGATGGTATTTATAACGAACGCAGTTATGTAGAAAAAATTCACTGGTCTGAAGATTTGCAATCAGATTATCTACGCCGTGTGGCGGATATCTTCCAGGGCTTTAAAAATATTGTGGGAGAGATTATCTGGAATTTCGCTGATTTTGGTGTATCCTCCTGGGATCATCCCTCCCAGCCACCGATAAAATCTCCGCGTTATCTCCTCCGCCCACTGGAGCTTAACCATAAAGGCATGCTGGATTTCTATCGGCGACCGAAGTCCACGTACTATGACATGAAAGAAAAATTCGCCGAGTGGCAAGAATACATTGCTTCTCCGCTGTATTATGGCCGCGGCTTGCGCACTCGCATTTTCTCTAACCGCCGTCTGGCAGGAAACATGGCTGCTTTCGATTTCGTCGATAAAGTTCAGAAGCTGCTGGTCCAAAAAGACGTTCTTAATGTCTTTTTTGCTTCTGCCAGTTCGCAAATTGAATTAATCCAGGGCCTGCTGCGTAACCGCATGTTTGTCGAATGGGACAGGATTAACGCTTTCCAGCTTGATGAATATATTAATGCCTGCCCGGACACCTCCTACGGTCTTGCCCATTGGATCAAAACACATCTGGTTGATCATCTGCCGTTCCGCTCTTTTGAGTGCTTTAACGGCAGGGCAAAGAATTTGACAGACGAATGCAAGCGATATTCGTCAATAATGGGGGAGAGGGAAATCGATCTGGCCTGCTTGGGGATCGGGGAAAACGGCCATATGGCCTTTAATGACCCGCCAGTGGCGGATTTTGCAGATTCAACCTTCGTGAAAGTTGTGGAACTGGAAGAGACCAGCCGCGAACAACAGTTCAGAGATGGGGCTTTCAAGAACATCGAAGAAGTCCCGCGACAGGCCTTGACAGTGACTATTCCGGGCCTCCTTCGTGCGCATTCGATTCTCTGTGTCGTAACGAGCAGCTTTAAATCTATTGCCGTCTGGAAAACACTCTATGGAGATATTTCAACGGCCTGTCCTGCGTCTATTTTGCGGCAGCATCCAGATGTTGCCCTCTACCTGGATCGGGATTCGGCTGTTTTGTTACCTGTCATGAAAGGGTCGTAAATTAGTTTAATTACATAAGTTTCCCTTGGGAGTCCGAAAGAACATGAGCAATTCTTCAGAAGAACGCCGGAAAGAACTTTATGGCCTGCTCGGAGATCTGCCTGACCGGAATCGAGAGGTTACGGTGATGCGGATTGCTCAAGAGGAGCGCGAAGCGTATACGCTTGAGAAACTTGTTCTGGACCTGAATGGGATCGATCCTGTTCCGGTTTATTTTGTCCGCCCCAAAAACGCCAACGGAAAGCTGCCTGTCGTTTTATATAACCATGCTCATGGTGGGGACTATGGGTTAGGGAAGGATGAGCTGATCAACGGACGCGATTCGCTTCAGCACCCTCCCTATGCTGAGGTTCTCACGCAGCGGGGCTATGCCGCGTTGTGCATTGATGCATGGATTTTTGGGGAACGGGGGGGACGGTCTGAGACGGAAACCTTCAAGCAGATGCTCTGGTATGGCCAGGTGATGTGGGGCCTGATGGTCTACGACAACCTGCGCGCCGTGGATTATTTAGTCTCCCGTCCAGATGTGGATCCGGACCGCATTGGGACGATGGGGATTTCCATGGGCAGTACCATGGCTTGGTGGATGGCGGCTCTGGACACGCGCATTAAAATATGTATTGATCTATGCTGCTTGACGGATTATCACACGTTGATCTCTACCCGGGGGCTGGATTGTCATAGCGTCTATTATTATGTTCCGAGCCTGCTCAAACACTTTACTACATCACAAATTAATGCATTAATCGCTCCTCGTCCCCATCTCAGCCTTGCCGGGAACTTTGATCCTCTAACCCCTCCAGCCGGTCTCGACAAAATTGATGATGAGCTTCGCCAAGCCTATCAGGAAGCAGGCTCCCCAAGTGCTTGGAGATTGTTACGATATAATACCGGTCACTTTGAAACCGCTGCGATGCGCATGGAAATTTGTTCCTTCTTGGACCGTTGGTTATAACCTTCCAGAACTGTTATGAAAATGGAGAGCAATAAAATTCTGATTTTAGGGTATCCGAGCACGGAGACAGCTTTACCGGGTCTGATCGAAGCACTAAGAAAATGATATCGTCCCATGACAACTTCTAGCTTAATCCGTACCTTTCCTGCGAGCGCAACTTCAGTAGCCTTCCCCCTCGGCGGCATTGGTACTGGCAATGTTTCACTAGGCGCGCGCGGTGAATTACGCGACTGGGAAATCTTCAATCATGCCAGGAAAGGCACGCAACTACCGAATTCCTTCTTTGCCATCCGTGTCCAGAATGGCAACCAGGTGCCCATGTTGCGTGTCCTGGAAGGTCCAGTGCAACCACCGCATACGCTCTCGCACGGTTACTGGCCTTGGACTGGAGCTGGTTTGCCGCGCTTCGCGAGCACCACTTTCCGGGGTGAATATCCGTTTGCGATGATCGAATTTGAAGACCCGAGCCTGCCGGTTCTTGTCCGGCTTGAAGCTTTTACACCGCTAATTCCATTAAACCCCGATGACTCCGGCTTGCCATGTGCAGTATTAATCTATACGGTTACCAACACGGCAATTAAGCCGGTGCACATCACCATTGTTGGCTCGTTGATCAACCCGGTTGGCGGTGTCGGGATTGATCGTTCTGGAAATTTGGCTAGTGAGGATGTGGGTCAGAATATTGGTCAGAATATTAACGAGTACCGCGACGAGCCGGGTCTGCGCGGGCTCTTCCTGCATTCTTTGCAATTTGGTCCAGAAGATCTGCGCTATGGGAGTCTGGGTCTCAGCACTAACCATCCTGAGGTGACCGTTAAGCGCGCCTGGTTGCGGGGAGCTTGGTACGACTATCTCCAAGAATTCTGGGATGATTTATTTACTGATGGTAGACTGGAGGATCAGGGCTATGAAACGCCGTCTGCCATGGGCAGGACAGATACCGGTTCCTTGGGATTGGTGGACACATTGGTGCCAGGAATAAGCAAGGCGTACCGTTTCATTCTCACATGGCATTTTCCTAATCGGACCAACAGTTGGGATAACAAGCCAGGCGCATCACTGGTTCGTAATCATTACGCCACCCACTTTACCGACGCCTGGGAAGTGGCCCGCTATGTGGTCGATCAGTTTCCGCGCCTTGAGAAGGACACACGGCGATTTCATGCAGCCCTCTTTGGCAGTACCCTACCGCGCCCTGTTCTGGATGCTATCTCTGCCAATATCGTTCCGATACGCAGCAACACTTGTTTTTGGCTCGAGGACGGCCGATTCTATAGCTTTGAGGGATGTTTTGATGATGGAGGCTGTTGTGAAGGGTCATGTACCCATGTATGGAGCTATGCTCAAACCATGGCGTTTCTTTTCCCCAGCCTGGAGCGCGAGATGCGGCGCATCGAGTTTGTTATCGAAACCGAATCAGACGGCTACATGTCTTTCCGGACTTATAAATCGTTCGGGGAGACGTTAGTTTGGTCCTGGGGTGACCAGAAGCCAGAGGCCGCAGTCGACGGCCAGATGGGGAGCATTCTCCGTGTCTACCGGGAGTGGTTATTCTGTGCTGACCGCGGCTGGTTGGAGTCGGTCTGGCCAGGTGTAAAACGTGCCATTGCTTTTGCCGACGCCCATTGGGACACTGATGGGGATGGTGTATTAGATGGGCGCCAGCACAATACATATGATATTGAGTTCTATGGCCCCAATCCGCTGTGCAGCATCTACTATTTGGCCGGGCTGCAGGCCGTGGCCGCACTGGCCGAAGAAATGGGCGAACCAGACCTTGCAGAGAACATGCACCAAGTTGCTGTGCGGGGCGGCCAAAAATTGGATGCCCTGCTATGGAATGGGGATTACTATGTGCAGCGCCTCGACGATGTAAACGTCCACAAGTATCAACATGGCTTGGGTTGCCTCGCCGACCAGCTACTCGGCCAGCTCTATGCCCGCATCCTGGGCTTGGGAGATCTGGTCCCCATCGAACATGTGCGCATGGTTCTGCGGTCGATTTATACCTATAACTTCAAGCGTGATTTCAGAGAGCACGTGAACTGCCAGCGAACTTTCGTGCTGAACGACGAGGCAGGGTTAGTGTTGTGCACCTGGCCGCATGGCGGCCGGCCAAAATTCCCATTTGTTTATTCCGATGAAGTATGGACCGGCGTTGAGTATCAAGTAGCCGCACACCTTATCTATGAGGGGTGGATTAGCGAGGGTCTGGCTATCGTTGAGGCAGTACGCGATAGACATGATGGCATACGGCGTAATCCTTGGAACGAAGTTGAATGTGGCCATCATTACGTACGGAGCATGGCAAGTTGGGCATTGTTGCTGGCATTGAGTGGCTTTCATTACAATTGTTCCAAGGGCCATATTTCCTTTGCCCCAGCAGTTAAAGCTGAAGATTTTCGCTGCTTTTTTATTACAGGGAGTGGATGGGGCAGCTTCATCCAGAAAATGATCGACTTTCAATTTTCTGCCAGCCTCGTGTGTCAGTACGGAAACTTACATCTCCATCGGATCGGCTTGAAACCTTCAAAGGTGCCCTTGTCTGTAAATGTGAAAGTGGAAGGGCATTCTTTGCCTGCACGAATCGAAAACTTCAGATCAGAAGTAGTTGTCGCCATGGTACATGAACTGGTGTTGTCCGAAGGTGAAACACTTCAAATTTTGCTTGATTAATGATATCTGGGAAGACGCTGCTGACCCACCAGAGTTCAAGCGCCATCCAGACGCTCATGTAATCCTTCGTTCGATAATGATTTGAAGTATCAGACTGCTAGATTTTGAACGACTCTTTGGTAAAGAATAAGGAGATGGTCACCATGAAAAAATTTTCCCCCTTAGATCTATCGGCTTATTTCAATGCAGGGCGAAGCAATGAAACCTTTAATGACCAAATGGTGTGGCATAAGGCGATACACCCACTGTTACTGGAATTGCCAGGCGGGCAGCAGACATTCTGGGGTATTCCTTTTCTTTTAGGCAAATCGGAAGACGATAGATGTTGGGTCGTGCTGGGCGCTCGCCAGAAAAGCGTTACCATAACGGTTGCGAAGCAGGCTAGCTATGTGGTCTTCGCACATTTTGCAGATTCTTCGAATAAACCGGATGCCCAGGGCCCATCGCTCGAAGGTGAGGTGGGGTATGTGCAGCGGCCAGGTGAACTGTTGGCAAATTATACACTTGTATATATGGATGGAAGCGAAGCCAACCAACCTATTCGCCGTCGGTTTGAAATCAATGATGCCTGTATTACGTGGGGCCATTTGCCGTTCACCTCACGCTCTCATAATATGGTAGAACCGTTGGATTTTAGAGGTTCGTACCCCCCAACTTTATGGGGGCTTTACCAGACTGGTCAGGATATGGGCGAGTATAAGACCCCGGTCCATTATTGGATCTATGCACTACCGAATCCTCATCCAGAAAAAAAATTGGCCTCGATACGTCTGGATGCCAGCGAAGCAGGGCGCTTGGCTGTTGCAGGGATTACCATCTTTCACGGGCGAGAACACCCCTTACGCCATCAAAGATTGGAAGCCATAAATATAAAGCTACCGGATGAGGATTTGGCCAGGCTACAAGATATCCAAATGGAAATCGATCAAGGAATCATCGCCCGAACATATACCGTCCCCTCTTTCCATCCAGAAGCCTGGTTAAATACGCTGCCCCTTGGTTGTGGCGAAGAACCGGAACAGCCGCAGCCAGTTAAACAACTCATTGCGGAGATCACCGCCAGTCCAGATGCTCTGCTTAAGATCGCCGGACATAACATCGAGTTGAAAGATCTCTTCTCGAAGGGCAAGAGTATGAGCCGGGACAGAAAAGCATCTGTCGAAATTCTCACACCCCGCAAAACCTGGCTGGACGTTACCATTGAAGATGTATCGACCGGTCTGCCAACCCCGGCTCGGGTTCACTTCCGCGCTCCAGATGGGCGTTATCTGCCTCCTTATGGGCATCGCCATGAAGTCAATGACAACTGGTTTGAGGATTACGGTGCGGACCTGAAGCTGGGTTCTACCCAGTATGCATATGTAGATGGTAAGTTCAAGATCGAGCTGCCTGTCGGAGAGGTATACGTAGAGCTGAGCAAAGGATTCGAGTATCGCCCGGTACGACAGAAACTGGCCATTCAAGCGGGACAACAGGAGCTCAAACTGCACTTGGAGCACCCGATAAATTGGCGATCCAACGGCTGGGTTACCGCAGATACACATGTCCATTTTATTTCACCGGAGACGGCTGTACTCCAGGCACAAGGAGAGGGAATCAATCTAGTTAACCTCTTAGCCTCCCAATGGGGTGATCTCTTCACCAATGTCGGTGATATCACCGGCAGCGCGTCGGGCTCTAGCCGGAACGATACGATCGTCTGGGTAGGGACAGAGAACCGGCAACATATTCTTGGCCACATCAGCCTGTTGGGCACGAAGGGAACCCCCGTTTTTCCGATGTGCACCGGTGGACCTGGTGAAAGTTACATAGGCGATCCGACCTGGATGAGCCTGTCTGAATGGGCAGACCAATGCAGGCAGAAAGAGGGGGTGGTCATCTCCCCCCATTTTCCTAACCCCTTGTGCGAAGTGGTAGCCGATATTATCTTGGGTAAAGTGGATGGCGTTGAAATTCGTGACTTTTACGCTCCTGCACTCGATACTTATTCTGTCACAGAATGGTATCGATTTCTCAACTTGGGCTACCACCTGGCGGCCGTTGGTGGGACCGATAAGATGTCTGCCGGAATACCAGTAGGGGGTGTGCGTACATATGCCCAAATCGAAGATCAGGATTTTACTTTCGAAAACTGGGGCAAGGCCGTCCGTGCTGGCCGGACTTTTACAACCAGTGGCCCTCTGCTCGAACTGAAGGTTGAGGGCCAATCACTGGGCGCTGAAATCCGCCTGCCCAAGGGTGGTGGAACGTTAGATGTGGAGGCTTGTGCTCTTTCGACCCAACCTTTCCATGAGTTGCAAATCGTTGTGAACGGAGCAGTTGTTGCCAGAGAAACTGCCGGTGCGGGAAGTTTGTCCATCACTCTCCACACTCAACTTCGGTTAGAAAAAAGCAGCTGGATAGCCGCACGCTGCCTGGGTCGGTTAAAGGTATGGTTCTATGAGCCTGTGTTCATGGCTGCACACACCTCCCCTATTTATATTCAGGTGAAGGAGAATGAGCTGTTTAACCCCTCCGATGCTATGTACATGCAAACCCTGCTCGAAGGAGGCTTAGCCTGGCTGGACACCCTATCGATCCCCGCTGATCCGATGAGACATGCCAGAATACGCAACGTTTTTGAAGCGGCGCAGCAAAAGTTGAACGAACAACATCATCATCTTCCCCGTTCTGATTAAGCCCAATATGGGCCTCCACTTTTGTATGCATTTGGAATGGAAGCAACCTGGGCTGTCGAGAACATTCGCTACTTGCGCAAAATAATCAAGGAGGAATAATGTCAAACTTGCGTTTTGCGATGTTTGGGACGGGCTTTTGGTCCACGTTTCAGCTCGCGGGCTGGTTGGAAGCTGGTGGCGTAGAATGTGTAGCTCTATATAACCGCACCCTTGCCAAAGCCAAGGCATTGGCAGAGCGCTTCGGGGTGCCGGCTGTGTACGCTGACCCGGCAGAATTGTTGAAAAACGAGAAACTGGATTTCCTCGATATCTGCACCAATGTGGAAACCCACGCCATGTTCACCCGCATGGGCGCAGAAAACGGGCTGGGAGTTGTCTGCCAGAAACCGATGGCGGTCAGCTTGCAGGAAGCCGAGCAAATGGTGGCGGATTGCGAAAAAGCCGGTGTGTCCCTGCTGATCAATGATAACTGGCGCTGGCAATATCCCATCCGGCAGCTCAAACACCTGATGGATGAAGGCCGCATCGGCAAAGCATTCCGGGCGCGCATCCATTACTGTAACAGCTTCCCGGTCTTTGACAATCAACCCTTCCTAAAGGAATTGAGCCAGTTCATCCTGACCGATATTGGTAGTCACATCCTGGATACGGCTCGTTTCTTATTTGGCGAAGCCTGCAGCCTGTACTGCCAGACCTCGCGCGTCCATGCTGACATTAAAGGTGAGGACGTGGCAATCGTGATTATGCAAATGGGGGAACGGCCCCTGACGGTGGTGGCTGAGATGAGTTGCGCCAGTAAAACTGAGATCGAACGGTTTCCTGAGACGTACATTTACATCGAGGGCGATCAGGGTTTTCTGGAGTTAGGACCCGATTTTGTCATCCGCGAAACAACTGCCCAGGGAACCTTGATCAAGCGTTTTCCACCGCCGCGGTACACCTGGGCAGACCCGGCCTACGATGTCGTCCAATCCAGCATTGTCCCGTGCCAGGCAAACTTCGTCCAGCATTTGAAGGGTGGGCAGGCGGAAACGACTGGCGAAGATTACTTAAAAACGGTCCGGCTGGTCTTTGGCGCTTATCAGTCTGCGGCAAACAACAAGGTGCTGCTATTCAAGTAAATGACAATCTGAATCGACACCTCAAATTTAGGACAGGCAAAAGGCTTGTAACAGAAAGGAAGTCCCATGCGCCAAAAAAAAGGTAACATCGGCAGCTCCAACGTTGATTTCATCATGAAAGCCGTATTTCATCGAGGCTAATCGGGCGGATGCAATGCGCGCGCATTTGGATCGGTACGGGACGGTAATGCGCCGTTTAGCGACCACTTACCAGGCGCAGGTAGTGGACACGCAAGCGGCCTTTGACGCATTAATGCAGCATGCGCATTCGATGATGCTGGCTTGGGATCGAGTGCCTCCCACGCGAGCCGGGCATAGGATGTTGGCGCGGGCATTTTTACAGAGCGTGGAGTATGAATGTGAGTAAGATAACAGGTTTGCTTGGTCTAGATATAGGCACCATTGGTCACCCTTGGTGCGTGTGCGCTCGAGTTGATCTGGCTGCTATAGTACCACTTGTGCATGAGACCATCAGAGCGCTTGAGTCCTAATCTATCTTGCAACGAAAAATCTTGCTGAAAGAGAAACCATTTATGAACCCCACTCACCCCTGGAAACAGGTTGAACTGACCCTGACCTCCCAACAATCCTACGATAATCCCTACACCGACATCGATGTCGTTGCCCACTTTCGGCACGAAAGTGGCATGGAACTGCTGCGCCCGGCCTTTTGGGATGGTGGCAACACCTGGAAGTTGCGCTTCGCCTCCCCGCTGGCTGAGGGAACCTGGCGCTGGGAGAGTTTCAGTGCTCCGCGCGACTCTGGCCTGGCCGGGCAAAATGGCGTGATCCGCGTCGAAGCAGGCGACTCCGCCAACCGCTTCCAGCGCCACGGCTTCTGGCGCATTCCACCCGGCGGACGCAACCTGATCCACGCCGACGGTAAGCCCGCTCTGCTGGTGGGCGACACGGTCTGGGCCTTGCCATGGCGCGCCACTCATGAGCAGTGCGAAATCTATGCCCGCGATCGCCAATCCAAAGGCTTCAACGCCGCCCTGCTGACGTCCGTCCAGCCGGATCGCCGCGCAGTTGGTCCGCGCAGCCGCACCGAGCACGATGGCTTCGATGTCGGCTTCGAAGACCTGCCCAACGGTCACATCAACCTGATTAACACGGCCTATTTCCAATATCTCGACGGTCTGGCCCAAACTTTGGTGGATCACGAAATCGTCCCCGTCTGGCAGCCGGTTTTCCACGGCTATGGCTGGAAAGGGATGGATGCGGCTGGACCGGTCATCTCGCCAGTTGAATATGCCCGCTACTGCCGCTATCTCGTTGCCCGCTATGGGGCGTTGCCTGCTATCTGGTTGGTTTCCGCCGATGGCGATGGTTTTGCCCCCGGGGTGGACCCGGGCGGCTGGGAAATTGAACGCTGGGATGCCTACCAGCAGCCCACCGGCATCCACTACGCCCCCCACCAAAACCCATGGGCTTACCAGGATCGCCCCTGGCTCGACTTCCAGTGGTGCCAGACCGGCCACAACGGCGAACACGTTCCCCAGCGCGTGGCGATGATGTGGGAAAAGCGCCCGGTCAAAGCGATTGCCAACGGCGAACCGACTTACGAACAAATCGGCGAAGCGGGCCGCGCTGCCGGCTGGTGGCAGGGGCACGAGGCCTGGCAAAATCTGACGGCCGGCGGTACGATGGGCGTCGTCTATGGTGCAGGCAGCCTGTGGCAGTGGCGGTTGGATACCACCGAGGAACACCAGGAATGGTGCGTGGCGCACCAAGCTGACTGGCGCGAGGCGCTCGATTTCGAAGGCTCGCGCTATGTCGGCATTCTCTCCCGTATCTTTGATGGCTTGCCTTTCGCCGGAATGGAGCCTAACTACCAGCACACCTACGGGCGGCCCGGGTTGATCGTTCCTGGTAAATTCTATCTGGTATACCTATACAAAGGCGGCTCGTTGGAGATTGCCAAATCCGAGGGAGTTCCTGAAAAATATCGGGTGCTCGACCCAAAAACGGCTGACATCGTTGCCTCGGGCGAAGGTCACGGCTGGATTCAGATCAATACAAACGAACCCCGGGTGGTGATCTTTGCTGACTTCGATCCGGGGAATATTGACCACGACACCCGCCGCGAATGATATTCATAATCAGAGTTTGTCATTTGCCATCACCTTTTTCATTCAACGATCAGTCTGCCTGGAAATGCGGGTGCTTGCTCCGATTGGCAAAATCGAGACGAATAGTAGATTGAAATTATCCGCGCCCAGTTGGGGCACAGCCGCCGGGTTGATTGGTGCTGCCAGTTAGGCGAAAAATAAATTGGACTATTCAAAATGGAAAGGAGATCGCTATGAAGACAAAGGCAATTGTGTTCACAAGCCCCTGGAACGTGGAGTTCAAAGATGTGGAACTGGCTACGGAGGGGCTCAAACCGGGGCAGGCAGTCATTAGGACCGAGGCATCCATCCTTAGCGCTGGGACAGAGTCCGCAATCCTCGCGGGTACGGAAAGCTCCTGGGCGCCCCTGCCGTACATCCCGGGTTACGGAGCCGTGGGAAGGATTCAGGAGACTGGACCCGGGCTTGAGCATCTATCAAAGGGCGACCTTGTGTTCTCGCATTCGAAGCATGCCTCGGCCAGCCTCTCCGACATAATGATCGCAAAGGTGCCTGAAGGCCTGTCGGCGAGAAAGGCGGTGTTCACAAGAATGGCCCAGGTTTCAATCACTGCCCTCAGGGTCGCGGATGTCGGGCTTGGCGACTTCGTCACGGTGTATGGACTTGGACTCGTCGGCAACCTGGCGGCCCAGTTCTTTACACTCGCGGGGTGCGAAGTCATTGGCATCGACTTAGCTGAGGATCGGCTCAGCCTTGCTCAGCAGTGTGGGATCCGCCACGTTGTGGACGGGCGGTCGGATGTGAACCAGGAGGTCTCCCGCATCACTGGGGGGGCACTCTGCCGTGCGGTCGTGGAGGCGACCGGCGTACCCTCGATAGCACTGAAGGCAGCCGAACTTGTCGGTCCCTTGGGTGACCTCGTGCTTTTGGGAACCCCGAGAGGAGAATGGATGACGAATCTGACGGATTTCCTCAACCGGTCTCATCTCTGGGGAAATGGTTGCATCACGGTAAAGGGAGCGCACGAATGGCGGTTTCCTGTCGAGAAGGGAACATCTGGCCATGTGCGATATTCGTTCCAGAATAATGCCGAATGCATCTTCCGCCTCCTCGCAGACGATCGGCTTAAGATCAACCCGCTCATGACCATGGTTGCGGACCCCGCGGACGCACAGGCTGTGTATGCAGGTGTCCGGGCAAAGAAGCCGGAGTACGTGGGCGTTGTATTCGACTGGAGCGGGTATGCTTAGTAGGACAGAACGGGTGTTCAAAATGACAAATCAAGAGAAATCAGGAGATCAACAATGAACAAGATCAGAATTGCTTACATCGGACTAGGATGGATTGCGGATTGGCATTTCAAGGCGATGAAAAGGGTTTCCTCGATTGAGGTTGTGGGAGCATGCGATGTACCAAAGAATTACGAGGCGTGCCGGGCGCGGTGTAATGAATGGGGGATCAAAGCCTGGATGTCCTACGAGGAGGTACTTGGCGACCCCGGGGTCGACGCGGTTGCTATTCTGACCCCAACATGGCTCCATACGGAACAGACCTTCGCCGCAATCAGAGCAAAGAAGCACGTGCTCGTGGAGAAACCCGTTGCGCTTTCGGCGGAGGAGATAGGAAGGATGGAGCAGGCTGGAAAGGCTGCGGGTGTGGTTGTGTTGCCAGGTCACAATTTTGTGTATAGACCGGTCGTCCGCAAGGCAAAGGAGATCCTCGAGTCCGGCATGCTGGGGAACGTTTCATACGCGTCCTTCCGCGCTGTCCACTTTATTCCCAAGGCAGCCTCCGCGGGCTGGAGGAAGACGTATCGCGCATCCGGTGGGGGCGCGATGATTGACAGCGGGACACATCTTGTTTACCAATCCCTCTATCTCATGGGACGGCCCTCCTACCTCGCCTCCTTCGATGCGAAGAAGCACTACCTCGAATTAGAGAGCGAGGACATCTCGTTGATCGGGCTCCAATACCCGGACGGCGCGATCGGAAATATTCTTCAATCCTGGGCGAGTGGAGATCCGTCGGCTGGCGAGATCCGCATCGATGGTGACAAAGCCAACCTGCTCATCGCTGACGGCCTGTATGTGGATGGGAAGAAGATGGACACTGACTTTGAATACGGCGACTCGTTCTACCATCTCGCGCAGGCGTTCAGCGACGCGGTGCTTAAGGGCACTAAACCGCTCTCGACCCTGGAGGATGCCCGGGCAGCCCTCATCCTCATCCAAAACGCATATGCGTCCGCGAAGGAGAAGAGGGTAATCCATAACCCCGCTGGCTGAGTTTGCCTTGCTAAGGCCTCTGCGCGAGCACCTTCACCTTGCATCCGTAGAACAGAAAGATAACTAATGGAAAGAGACAAATCGTGCACTTGGATTATCTGCTGGCGCTGCCACGGCTGAGAGGCATTCAGCGGAAAGATAGGTACTGCTATCCCATCTTATCGATACAGGAGTTGATCCTATGACAGACCTGGAACAATATATACAGAAAACGCCTTTAATGGACACTCACGAACACACGGCAAAAGAAGACGTGTATGTCAATGATGGCCCGGATGTGTTGAGTGATCTGTTCGATAATTACACACAAATGGATTTGATCGTAGCAGGGGCAACACCTGATGCAGTTCAGCACCTAATAAACTCTCATGATCCCGACATCGAGGCTCGCTGGGTGGGGGTGAGCCAGGCATGGCAGCATTGCCAGTATACTGGTTTTGGTCAAGCGACCCGACTGATTGCAAAGCAGGCGTATGGGATGGATGAAATAACTCTACCCGCGATCGATGCTGCTGGTAAAAAGAATAAAGAGTTCCGCCAACCTGGTGAACGGTTGCGGATTCTAAAAGAAATAGGCAATCTGGACCATGTCCAAATTGATGATGGGATATGGGCCTGTTATCCTGACTCTAGCGGTCCGGATTTCTTCCTGTATGATCTCCAGTGGGCTCACCTGAGTTCAGGTATGATAGATCTGGGCGCCCTTCAAAAGGAGACGGGAATTGAAATTGTAAATATTAAATCAATGCGCCAAGCTTTGGAAAAGCTTTTTGCTTTGTACGGTCAGATCGCCGTGGCAGTAAAATCCCAATATGCTTATAACCGGATCCTGCTCTGGCACGAACGAACTGATATGGAGGCTGAACAAGTCCTAATGGGGATGATAAAAGGTGAGGTCATTAGTGAAGAGGGAAAATTATGTATTGGTGATTGGTGCTTGTCTCGGGGGATTGAACTGGCAATTGAGTACAACCTACCCTTCAAAATACACACGGGTTACATATATGGTTATAGCGTAATGTTTACCGAGCGAATTTCCTCTGGACATTTATGCGGCTTGTTACAGCATTATCCTAAAGCTCGCTTCGTCCTGATGCATATCGCTTATCCTTATTACCACGAACTGGTTGGCATGGCCAAACATTTTCCGAATGTGTATGTGGATATGTGTTGGTCCTGGAGCATTGACCCTCTCGGTGCCGCTGACTTCCTTCGCCATATCATCCATGCCGTGCCTTCCAACAAGCTGTTCGTGTTTGGGGGCGATACTCACTGGCCTAACCAATCAGCGGCATATGCTACCCAAGCCCGTTCCTGGTTGACGCGTGCATTGCAAGCTGAAATTGATGAGGGCTTACTCGGCGAAGCTGAGGCGATATCCCTCGCGACCCTCTTTATGCGTAAAAATCAAGAAGCCTGCTTTAATTTAGACAAAAAACGAGCAGCGATCCGGAGGGCATATACACAGCAAAAATGACCAGAATATCACTGGCACGTACCTGGAACATTACGTGGACCGATGGTTTGCATGGATGAATGGAACATTTCCTGCAGCCGCTTCCCGGTTCTGGGCGCTAGCTTCCTTGTCTGTTACCCGGCAGCATTCAGGCTGGCTTGATTACCAAGAGGCAGTTGAAGGACCCCCGGATTGGAATTATCTCACTGACAAAGCGGGTCACATGGGTTATGTAACATTCATTCAAGCCGGGTGGGTTTTGTACTGTTGAGACAGGTGACAACGATTTCTGAAACGTTCAAAGGCGTTGGAGTGGTAATCCCAATCCCTCGTGTTTCCCCAGGCAACAGATCAAAATAATTATCTGAGGGAATCGCATGGTCGGGAAGCTTGAAAACCACCGCGTGTGCATAAGCCTGTGCACTCACCCTGGCTGTGTAACGGTTCCCACCCTCATTCTTGAATGACAAAGAGATGCCGGGGTCCATAATCTTCAATTGGCGGTAATCGGCAGCTCGGAAAACCCCCGGTGAAATCGCAGGGTTTGCACACGCGCGAACGATCCAGAGACCAGAAAGAGGGTCATGCCCCCCCAGATGGAAAGAGAACACTTCACCACGGGTTAGCGCCGGTACTTCCACCTGGCGCCGATCTAATTCCATTGTTTTTCCATCCAGGCTGACATACCCATACTCTAGTTCCATTGATACCGTCTCGGATGTATCATTGGCGACCACAACCCGGATGCCATCCTTGCTTTTCCTCAAGATAAGGCGAATGGGTTCTAAGGCGCGGCGCACAAAATACCATGAGGGTTTCCGGCGAAGATAATAATCTATGATGGACCATCCTACTTCACCCCAACAATCGTTGTACATCCAAACCAGACTACCAAAACAATTCGAATGGGAACGCATTGAATCAAAAGCATAACCGTACATCAAGCCCTGGCATAAACCACTGTAAAGTAAATATTCGTCGAGATCGATTACATCTGAATTCTTATAGTGCTTGCGGATTCCCGCTATTACCGTATCTTGTTCAAAGGTATTGGTATGGTGACGCCACACCTCACTACCGCGATCTAACGGTAAGTTATCGATGTAATCACGCGTAGTTACTTCACAGCAAGCGCCGATATACCCGAACTCGGTGATAAATAAAGCATTACACTGATCATATTCTTCCGGTGTAATACGCTTTTCCATAGAAGGATTCATCATGCATTCATCCCAATGATGATGATCTCCGACTTCATAACTGTTAGGGTGATCGCCGCCATACGGGGAACCATTCCAGTAGGGGATTTCCGGGCAGTTGCGCGCCACAATGGTTGGTAACAAATAGTTATAGTTCCAGGCGCCAGCATATGTGCTTTCATGCCACCATTCCTCAAATCCCCAGTTGTTTTCGTTGCATCCGGACCATAATACAATACAAGCATGATGTTGGAGACGCTTGGTCTGGTATTCGGCTTCCAA
>Ga0209777_10000898_pt1 | contig 45885 bp, 43 predicted proteins | sample FrelakmetHBP12HB_FD_187147 | JGI IMG/M metagenome (GOLD analysis project Ga0209777, IMG submission 187147) | Freshwater lake sediment microbial communities from the University of Notre Dame, USA, for methane emissions studies -HBP12 HB (SPAdes)... | ecosystem: Environmental > Aquatic >... | reverse complement strand
TGCAGGAACTGGTAGCGCGAAGTGATGTGATCCAAATCAAAGCGGCCAACACCCATACTGGCCTGGCGCCAGAACGCTACATTGTTACTTACAACTGTAAAGGGATTATCGGCGTAGATCGCAGTGGTAATCCAAAATATGGGTTAAAGCATCAGGTCGAAATTTATTTGCATAATCAATACCCGCAGCGCTGGCCGGGGATGAAGTGGTTAACCCCCATCTGGCACCCGAATATTAATCATGCCAATGGCAGTGTATGCATTGATGCTGCTTGGTGGTCTGCCAGCCGGTCACTGGACCGTTTGGTGATCATGCTGGGTGAAATGCTGCAATACAAAAATTATCATGATGACCCTACCAAACCGCCTTTCCCCTGGGATATGGAAGCAGCTCAGTGGTGCAGGCAATATCGCAAAAAGCATCCCAATGCTTTCCCGGTGGACAGGACTGAATTATTGCGTCCTGAGCGGATAAAACTGGTCAAAGTCGCGGCTAAGCCAAAACCGCGCATAAGACTCAAATAATAACAAAACAAGGAGAAATAAAATGGCTGACAAAAATATCGCTATCGTTTTACCCTCTGGCGGAACTCGTAATGCAGAGGTCCCGGATGATGTGGTCATTAAAGAATTAATACCGGAATTAGCTACAACATTGGAACTGCCGACCGTTGGTCCGGATGGGCGCCCCATTAGTTACCGATTGGATAGCAAGGCGCTTGGTCGTGAATTAAAAGAAGATGAAACTCTTTCTTCAGCCGCAATTCCGGACAATGACCGCTTAATGATCACGGCTGATATCACTGCCGGTTAATGGTCCATCAATTAAAAAGGATTGAATCTGAACCCCAAAGTTCATTTATCCCCTGGGGAAGGGCGCGGGTCGAAATATACACACATGCCATTGCGCTCTTCCCTACAATGGGTCACAACAGAAGTGGAGAATGTTGGTATTAAACCAACTCTGACTGTCTTTGTTACCCAACCAGCTTATTTACGCATCTGCGCACATGCAGGCAGTGATCTGGAGAATGAAGTTGGCGGTTGGTTGGCTGGTAAGCATTGCATTGACCAGGAAACTAAAGAAAGATTTATTGTCATTGATACTGTTTTGCCGGGAGAACATACTGAACAAGGACCTGCCCACCTGACCTTTACCGGTGATTCACAAATAGCCATGCATAAGCATTTGGAAAACAATTTGCCTGGAAAGGTACTTCTGGGTTGGTATCACACCCATCCCAAAATGGGAGTATTCCTCTCACAGTGGGATGTCTGGCTGCATCAGAACTTTTTTCCTGAAACATGGCAGGTGGCGCTGGTGGTTGAACCACATTCCTCCACAGGTGGTTTTTTTATCCGCCAAGTGGATGGCAGCCTGGATCATCATCAATACTTTGGATTTCATGAAATCCTAGGGCAAAAAAAGCGCAGCGTTGTTATCTGGCAGAACTTAAAGATGATTGAAGAAATGAAAGGAGAAAGTATTAAATGAGCAGATATACACGGTTTTATATTTACGGTATTCTGGGCGCCATTGGTGGTCTTTTTGCCTGGCAACTCAGCAATATTTTGGGCTTGTCCTTTACTCGTAACCTATTCCTGAGTGAGGTGATTGTTGGTGCCTTAATGGGTTTGTTAATTGGCTTTTTCATCGGTTTTGCAGAAGGAATTGCCGGTCAAAATTTACTATTCGGTTTGCGGAAAAGCCTGATCAGTGCACTTCTGGGGGCAGTTGGTGGAGCGATAGCATTGCCATTGGCGGAAGGCGTATTCCTATTTGTCGGTGGTCAAGCCTGGACTCGGCCGTTAGGTTGGGCAATCTTTGGATTATTGACCGGATTGGCAACCGGCATCACTGGTGGCGCACAAATGTGGAAGGGCGGTCTGGGAGGTTTCCTTGGTGGATTATTGGGTGGAGCATTACTGGAAGCAACCCGCTTGATCTTCAAAGATACACTGATAGGCAAAGGAGCGGGATTGATCCTCTTGGGAACTGCGGTGGGAGTCTTCATTGCCCTGATCGTTTTCATCCTCTCGCGGGTATGGTTTGAAGTGACCTCTGGAAAGCTTAAAGGGATGGAATTCATCCTTGATAAATTTCTACCGGAAAATGGTCCAACGGCATATATTGGTAATAGCCCAATGAAATCTGATATTGTCCTGATGGATCCGGAAATTTCAGCACAACATGCTATTCTCAAAGGGCATGGTAGCCATTTCACCCTTAAGGACATCAGCATGAGCGGAACCTATATCAATGGAAAGAAAGTTGAGCAGGTCAGATTATCAAACGGCCAACATATCCGTATGGGCAAGACTGAATTTGTCTATCACGAAAAGAGGTAAATATGCGAAAAAGAATAAACACAATCATTATCATTTTTGCCCTGCTCACCATGGTGTTTACTGGCGCTTCACGACCATTGAGTGGATATTTACAGCAAAGCAGCATTGTTTTACAGATCACCCAGGTAGATACTTCTGAATTTCCAGTAATTCATGTTTATGTCTCTGTGCGGGATGCACAAGGAGAGCCATTGCCAATTAATCCTGGTCGCTTGGTGCTAAAGGAAAATGGCGTGGCTGTGAATGCCCCAGATATCAAGGGATCGACCGTCGTTAACGAATTGACTTCTCTTCTGGTTATGGATGTTTCAGGCAGCATGAATGTTGCCGGTAAACTGGATGCTGCCAAGGATGCTGCTCGCGATTATATTAAGCAATTACGGGTTCAGGATCAGACAGGGATTATTACCTTTGATACCAAAGTGAATGTTGTCAATCCTGTCACTCTGGATCATTCCACACTGCTTAAGGCAATCGATAAAATCCAAGCTAAGTATGATGATACTGCCATGTACGATGCGTTGATCAAAGCCGTGGAATTACTTAATCCATTACCTGGTCGAAAAGCCATCATCGTTCTAACCGATGGAATGGATAATAAAAGCAAGAGTACACCGGAACAGGTGCTGCGCAGCATTGGCTATACGGGTTTATCAATCTCTACCATTGGACTGGGAATTGTCCCTCAGGGTGAAACACAACCAGATGAATTCAAGGGACTGGACCAGGCCACCTTGACTATGTTGGCAGAAAAAGCTGGTGGACGTTATGGATTTGTGGAAGATAAGCAATCTTTAACTGAGTTATACGACCAAATGCGCCGGGCTCTGCAAAGTGAAATTGTAATTACTTATACTACCCCGCAAAAGTTGCGCGATGGCGTCAGCCGTTCCTTGACAGTGGAACTGGCGGATGATTTGACTGGAGTGGGAACCACTGGTACAAAGCAGTTCAATCCGGGAGGGTTGGTGCCTGAAGTGGCAAAACCTATTTCGTGGGTTACTTTTGGAGTCATTCTAGTGATTTTGACCATCCTCCTTTTTCTACCCTGGATTACTAGCATAATAAAAGATATGGGTAATAAATCTAAGAAAAAAAAGAAATCACGCATTAAATTACTAGATTAGACCTGGTGTTCTTCCAACTTTTTAGGATGACCTTTGAAAGAAAAGGTCATCTTTTTTTTCTAAAGTATTATCGATATAATAAAATTATGGTAACTATATACTTGACGCACAAAGTCGATTTATAAGACAATAAAACCTTATTTTTTTAAGACTGTATCTGATCCAAGATAATCTCTAACACTCTGAACCACTTTTTTTGGCAACGAAAAATTCTCTTTGTGTTGCATTTTAATAAATTCATTCCTAACAATATTAGGAATAAGTTCTAATTCGGATTTGGGTATATTGGATATGTCGGTATCTACGAATTTTAAAAGAATTTTAGAACATTTAGTTAGGGCTTGTTTCAATAAATCAAAATTTTTTTCTAAAGTTTGATCACATCTGATTAGTAAATTGGTAATAGATAATGGCATTACTGGAGATGAATATAATCTTTTTATATTCTCTCTAGTATTCCAAATTTCTTTTGGGAGCATTAACGAAATATGTTGGTAGCTTTCCCACTGTTTGCGTGTTTGTTTAATTATTTCTGAAAATTTATCTAATGAAGTTGGATAAACATAATCAGGAATGACAAAGAAAATATAAGGCTTTTTAATTTGTAATGAAAATTCTCCTATATAATTGATACTATTATCTTTATTGTAGGGTCGTTCTTCTGGTTCGCTACCTGAATTTTTTAATATTAGAAACGCGTCTATTAGAATAAAAGTATTCCATTCTATTATTTTCTCAAAATCAAATATATCCCAAAAACTTTTTACACCACCTTTTCCGATGAACAAATTCATAATTGAGGATAATTCTGTTAACTGCATTTTGAATACCTCGTTTTTCATCGGTTGAAGTATTGTTTCTTTTGCTTTCAGATAAGTCAAAATAACAATTGTTGCACCAATAAGAGCTACTAGTGTTCCAGCAATAAGATTGATTATTCGAAGTAAAGTCTCTAGTTCCATTTCTATTTTTTATTTGGATTTATTCATTCTTTTTCTTTTTTTCTTTTGGCACAGGAGGCGACTTCAACAACTCTTTTAAAACTTCTTTCTCCTCCTTACCATAAAGAGAAAGTCTCTTTTGGTATTTATTACCTCGTTTTTTAATTGATTTTTTCTTTGTTTTCTTTTTCTCTTTAGCCATAGATCACCAATTTTTACTCTCCAATTAAACCTTTATAAGTTAATCTTTTTCCACCTGATTTCTTAATTGCAATAGCTTTGAATTGTTGCCATTGCCAGACTAAATCACGAGAAGAATCAGGAGTTTTTAAAGTAATCTTACATGTTTCCCATTTATCATTGGAATTGATAGATATATCAACCTTTATTGTTTCCGGTTCTGGCTTCACCCTCCCACAATTTGGACAAAACTTGAATTCATCAGCATAACTTTCACCACAACCCTTACAGACTGGCATGATTTCCTCCTAATTAGGTTGATGTATTATTCTTCAGGAGTAATTTCCTCCTCATTAACAGGGGTAATCGGATTGAACATTGGCAATGCCCCGCCAAGCGCTTGATCGCGTACTACTTTTTCAATTTCAGCCGAGAGCTCAAGGTTCTGTTTAAGGAATTCCTTGGCATTTTCACGCCCCTGTCCCAGGCGCACATCCCCATAGGAGAAGAAAGCGCCGCGCTTTTGGATTACCTCTAATTGACAGCCAAGGTCAATGATATCCCCCGATTTGGAAATACCTTCGTTATACATAATATCAAATTCAGCGGTGCGGAAAGGCGGGGCGACCTTGTTTTTAACGACTCTCACCCGCACACGGTTGCCAGTGATCTCAGCCCCGGATTTGATGGATTGAATGCGGCGTACGTCCAGACGGATGGTAGCATAAAATTTGAGCGCCAGTCCGCCGGGTGTCGTTTCAGGGTTGCCGAAAACCACGCCAATCTTCTGGCGCAATTGGTTGGTAAAAACTACTGCAGTTTTAGTCTGATTGATGGCACCGGATAGCTTGCGCAGGGCTTGTGACATCAAACGTGCCTGCATGCCCATGGTGGAGTCACCCATATCGCCTTCGATCTCGGAGCGGGGTACCAAGGCAGCGACAGAATCCACCACTACCAGGTCTACCGCGCCGGAACGCACCAGGGTCTGCACAATTTCCAACGCCTGCTCGCCAGTATCCGGCTGAGAGATTAACAAATCCTCCACATTGACGCCCAACTTGGCAGCATAAGCCGGATCAAGAGCATGCTCCATATCCACAAAAGCCACTGTTCCGCCCAGCTTCTGTGCTTCTGCAGTCAAGTGTAAGCACAGGGTCGTTTTACCCGAGGCTTCCGGTCCAAAAATTTCTGCCACGCGCCCGCGCGGCATCCCGCCCACACCCAGGGCAATATCCAGGGAGAGCGAACCAGTTGGAATGACTTCAACTTCCATATGCTTTGCCTCGCCCAGGCGCACAATAGACCCTTCTCCATATCGTTTGGTGATATCGTCCAATGCCTTAAGCAACATAGCTTTCTTGGCTTCATTATTCTTTGGGTTTTGAACTGATTCGGGCTGGTTGGTGGGGTTACTGGGTTTAGCGGGCATGGATTATCTCCTGACGGGATATTTAATAAATTTATTATATAACAGATAGATATTTTCTTTATTATAGTATAAATGTTCTAATTGTCAAGTCAATTTCAGCAATGAACCATTATCGAGTTCAACCTACTAATTCTCTTGACCCATAGCTATTCTGTGATAAATTTAGGCGTTATTAGCACCTTACCAATTTGAGCAAATAGAAATTACAGTTCAATATGTCTCATGAATGAGTATTAAATCAGGCATGAAGTTTAGCCAAGTGGTCGAATTTCATTGTAAAAATGCACTGCAACAAAGCAAAGATAGTCTGATTTTTCAGGTATTACTATACTGGTATGCCCACGCATGCCAGTATTTTTACACCAAAGGAGAGACGACATGGATACAAAGGAAGTTCTAAAAAGAGTGAAGGAGGATGGGGTTAAATTTGTCAGTTTTCAGTTCAGCGATGTAACCGGCAAGGTCAAGAGCGTGGATGCCCCGGTCGAGCGTCTGGAGGAGGCGCTGGAAAACGGCATCTGGTTTGACGGCTCTTCTGTGGAAGGTTTTGCCCGTATTCAGGAAAGCGATATGCACCTACGCCTGGATGAGGATACTTACGCGGTTTTACCCTGGACCCCGCCTGCATTGCGCCGCGCCCGCTTTTTTTGTGATATTTACACACCGGAGGAACATCCTTTCGCTGGTGATCCGCGCGGAAATTTGAAAAGGATGTTGAAAGAATTAAAAAAACGGGGGATGATCTACAACGTTGGTCCGGAACCTGAATTCTTTTTATTTCTGCGCAATGATGTGGTTCATCCGGTGCCCCATGACGTCGGCGGATATTTTGATTTTTCCTCTGATGATGAAGCCGCGCAGGTCCGCACGGAACTGATTGCCGCCCTGAATAGCATGGGATTGGAAGTGGAAGTGGGTCATCATGAAGTTGCTCTTGGTCAGCATGAAATCGATTTCCGTTTTGCAGATGCGTTGCACACGGCGGATAATGTCTTAACTTTGAAATATACGGTCAAGGCCATCGCTGCCCAACACAATCTGGTGGCATCTTTTATGCCCAAACCGATTTTTGGCATCAATGGGTCAGGTATGCATTGCCATCAGTCGTTATTTGACCTAAAAGGCAACAACCTGTTCTATGATCCAAAGGATGAGTATCATCTTTCACCGATAGCTTACGGTTTCATTGCTGGACAATTACATCATGCCAGAGCGTTTTCGGCAGTTGTAGCACCTACTGTTAACTCTTACAAACGGCTGGTGCCCGGCTATGAAGCCCCGGTTTACGTGGGCTGGGCGCAAATCAATCGCTCTGCACTGATCAGGATACCCCGTTACACCGAAGGTCAGACCAATGCAGTTCGGGCAGAATTACGCTGTCCGGATCCGTCCTGCAGTCCTTATCTTGCTTTTGCTGCGATTTTAGCCGCCGCCCTGGATGGGATCGATAAGAACATGAAACCCCCAAAACCCCTCAATAATGTCAATGTTTATCATCTAGGTGATGATGAGCGCATGGCTCAAAATATCAAAGAATTGCCTGCCTCGCTTTTAGAAGCATTGGTAGAACTGGATAAATGCCAGGTGATTCAGAACGCGCTGGGCAATGAAATTTATACTGCTTTCCGACGCGCCAAACTGGAAGAATGGGATGACTTCCGCATTCATGTCACCGATTGGGAGACAGAACATTTTTTGGAGAATGCGTGATAAAAAACGTCTTCCCTTATCATAAAATCTACGACTAATCAAAAAAATCCCCTACGCAATAGCAGGGGATTTTTTCGTTATTAATTATTAATATTTGCGTTTATTTGGATTCGACTAAAATATTGTCAATATCAAAAGTGGCTTTTGCGCCCTCATCCACCATCAGGAATAAGTAAATATTGTTTCCTGGATATTGAAGCTCGGATAGGTTATAACGACCCATTGATTTTCCATTGGCGTAATAATCCAGGAAATCCCCATCTCTCTTTAATTCAATGGAATTCATCTGACCAATTCCAATTTTATCGGTAACCTTGGCGTCAACCACTTTATCGGTTACATAAGCATCCTTGTTATGCCGGTATAAACTGTAAGAATCCTTAAATACGGCAAAATGGAGATAGCTGTTTCTTCCGTCATCAGCCATGAAGCCGATGCCCCAGTTGGAATTCTTAAATTTACTGTCGATTTTTCCGGTAATACCCACATAAAAATTAGTGGCTTTACCAAGAGGAATGGTATGGATGCCTGCATTTAAGAAATTGGCAACAGCCTTACCTGTAAGCGCTTCGGTATAGACGCCATTTGCAATGGCTGGTTGACCGCTCAAGTATTTATTATCAAAAAAGGAGAGATCCCACCCTTTAGAATTATCATCCAGTTTATCGCAGAAAATTGCATTCCAACCAGGATCATTAGAATATTTAATATCACATTTAGCGGTTGATGATTGTACAGTCGGTTGGGCATTCAAACCGGTAGAGCCTGCAGATCCTACAGATCCTGCACCCACGGTTGTTTTTGGGGCTGAACTGCAAGCGGTTAGCAACACGATCAGAAACAGAACACATAATTTTTTCATTTATTCCTCCAAAATAATTGAATAGCTAATTATACAATGCAATAATTGAATTTTGTCAAAAATTTCCTGACATTTTTATGGTTTTTTTAGACTGACTATTTCACAATTTTTGACCTGAAACCAGTCTGCAAAATGAACATAAGTCTCCATTGCTGGTGAGTTGCCCGCAGTTATTACAATAATGTTCGTTGATTTTTTCTTCATTATCTGATTTTATTGCGAATGTACCTTTTTCGCAGGTGCGAAGATAACCCAGGTAAAAATCCAATTTCGCGGAAGGTTGCTCTACCTCAATTTGATTTAAGATTTTTTTGTAAAATAACTGTGTACTGCCTTTAGAATAAGGGCATTCTTCATAGATGTAATTGATCCCACTTAATAGGGCATAGGCAGCCGCTTCCCGTTCATATGTGTGACAAAAGGGTTTGACTTTACGAACGAACCCCTGCCGCTCGGGAAGCAATGGTAACTGGCGCCGAATTAAATCTAATGACCAACTCAAGGTATTCATTAATAAAATGGCGGCTTCATCATCCAGGTTATGAGCGGTTGCCAGAACAGAATATCCCCCTTCCAGTGCGGTTTTATTCATAATATATCTCTTCACTAATCCACAAACAGAACATGGTTTGGATTGTCCACGCTGAGTGCGCCCGGTCATTTCGGGGATATTTTCACCATAAGTGGCTTTTACATTCACCACCTCTAATTTTAGTTTTCTATCTGAGGCAAATTGTTCAGCCAGTAAGCGCGATTTTTGAGAATAGCCATTTCCGGCATCGATACCGAGGTCTATGTAAACCCCATCCACTGAATAACCCAGCTGCCACAAGATATCCCAAAGAGAAAGAGAATCTTTTCCTCCGGAAACTGCCACTAAAATGCGTTTGTCTCTTGTGAAAAGGTGATATTTTTTAATAATATGTTCGGTTTGATTTGGAAGCCATTCGATAAAATGATCCTTGCATAATGCCAGCCGGTGCTGGTGCAAGTGGATGGCTGCTTTCTGACCACATTTTCGACAGCGCATCTGTGATTATCCGCCTGAAATTATTTCAATTAATTCAATCTGGTCTTCATCATGCAACATTTCATCTTCAGTAAGTAGAAGACTATTGCGGACAGCCAAAACAGATTGAATAGAAATGTTTAATCGCCGAAGAGCTTTATAGAGTGGTACCTCATTTTCAATTTGATATACACGATCACGCAACTTGATTTTAATGGTCATAGTTTATTTTTTCTGCGTTCAGCGACAATTTCAGCAATTATGGAAAGGGCAATTTCCTCAGGTTCAACAGCACCTAAATTTAGACCAATGGGTGCATGGATTCGTTCAAGTTCCTTGCCTGTAATTCCTTCACCTTTCAGAGCTACAAAACGTTCATCCCGTGTTTTTAGGGAGCCCAATAATCCAATGTAACCTATTGAAGTTTTCAAAGATGCAAAAAGAGCAGGGCCGTCTATCTTTTCATCATGGCTTAAAACTGATATGCAATCTGAAGATACCAGGTTCATTTTTGGTAAAATATCCTGCGGCCAGGCGTGGATCAGCTCATCTGCTTGTGGAAAGCGCTCACGGGTAAGGAAAGCGGAACGGGGATCGATCACAATGGTTCTAAATCCCAATTCATGGGCAAAGGTAACTAAAGCGGCTGCAATATGGACTGCCCCAATTATTACCATCCTAGCTTGAGGTAATACAGGTTCTAAAAATGCCTTATATGATTGTGAGGCATCAAGTTGAATTTCCACTAATCTCGGTTTACCTTTTTCAACCAAATCTATCAATTCACGTTTTGAAAAGCTATTTGACCAGGTTCCAGTGGAATCATCTACTATCCAATTATCGGCCGAAAATAAACCCTTCCTACCTTGAAAAGTACCAGTTGTGATGGTCGCCAATACGAAAGGTTGGTTTTTTTGAATTAACTCGATGAGTTTTTCAAACATTGAGTGTGTAAAACCACTTTGAAAAGATAAATTAAAAAGAGGTTCAATAAAAACATCAATCTTTCCCCCGCATGCTAGACCCACCGACCAGGGACTAGAATTATCAATCCCATAATGAAGTAAGTTTGGTTTCCCGCTTTGCAAACATTGCTGGGCTTCTTCGACAACGCTGCTTTCCACACAACCGCCGCTGACTGAGCCCAATAGGTCACCTTTTGAAGAGACGATTAATTTTGCACCCACTGGACGGGGAGAAGATCCTTCAACTTTAATAACAGTTGCCAGAGCAATTCCTTTACCAGAAACCAACCAGTTTTGAATAGTAGGGATCAGTTCACGCATGTTGAATATTCTCCATCGCTGGTAGTACAAATTCACCCAATAATTTATCCAGGTTTTCATTTACTGCCCATAGATCTGCTTTGGAGATGATGGCAGCGACTGTCTCTATTTCAGGAATGATATAGATACGCTGACCCGCCCATCCGCAAGCACAAATCACATTCACAGATTTTTGCAGGTTTGGCAATAAATAATCTCTAAGCCACCATGCATATCCATACTCAAAATGATCACTAGCATGCGCTTTGGGGGTTGTGGATTCCCTCACCCATTCCTGCGAAATAAGCTGTCGTCCCTGCCAATATCCGTTCTGCAGGTATAGATAACCGATTTTCAACATATCACGGATGGGCAAAAATAAATTTGCCGCGCCAAAGGGAATCCCTTGCGGGTCAATTTCCCAATGAGGATTGCCAAAACCCAGTGGATCAAATAATTCCTTTTGGGCAAATTCACGCAACTTACCATTTAAATATTTATCAATTACAGCCGCCAGTAGATGAGTATTGCCAGAGCTGTAAGAAAACTTTTCACCAGGTTGGCAAATCAACTGGAGCGAGAACAGGTACTCCACCCAGTTTTTACTTTTCAGCCAACGCGGCATTTCAGGGATTTTATCTGTAAAAGGCATACCTGAGGTCATTGTGAGTAATTGTCTTAAAGTTATCGCTTGTTTATCTCCAGGTACATCTGAAAATGATTCCCCCAAGGTAACCCCCAGGTTCTTTAAGATGCCTTTTTCCAGGGCAATACCCGTGAGGGCTGACATGATGCATTTTGTTACCGAACGGCCATTCCAGGCTTCTCCCCAGTTGTTGCGCATGGTATCTTCCAGGTGGGGGATAAATGGAATCAGCAGTGAGTAAATTCCATTGACAAATGGCATACGAGAATCCACCTTGGGTTCAGGACTGGTAAATTCGTGGATTAATTTCCCTTTGTATGTAATCAATACCTGTTTGCAGGCCGGGAATTCTCTCAGAATTGCCTGGTCATATTCCTTAAGTAATATTGAATCTGCATATGAATTGTTGCGATTATGGAAATCTAATGAATATTCTTTATTTGGCAATTCTAGTTCCTAAAAGATAGATAAACAAAATTGTATCCGAAACGTTAAATTTTAATTTATCTATCCATGGCATTCTGAAGGATAAAATTTTGTACCCATTTGAGTTCGGCTTGAATTGATTGAATGGAATGATCGAATAATGCTTTCACATGAACCGGGATACCATTTCCATAATTATTTTGCTTTAGGTCTAATTCTTTTTTCTTTTGAATCAATATATCTTCATAATGCCTTAAAGCATTTAATATTTCAAAATGATTAAGAAGGGGCAGGTTAGCTAAACCTAATGGAAAATGGCTGGCTGATGTGTGTGGTTCCGATAATGCTTTTATTGTTTCAATCCGGCAGGTTTTATAGCCATCCGGTGAGATGGTAAAAACATGGCGGGTTGGACCTTGATGAACTGCGTTTTGCATCCGGCTTGAGATCCAGCCCCTTTTTTCCAATTTATTTAGTAAATAATAAATGGAAGAAAACCCGATTTCGGTCCATTCGCGCATCCCTCTTTCTTCGATGATTTGCTCAATCTGATAACCGTGTACCGGCTGTTCCGCTACTAGGCTCAGGATGGCTAATTCAGCATTTGTAATTCTTAATTTGCTCATGATTCACAGATTTATTTGCCAATTGGCTGGCGAATGATCGTTTTAAGTTTTTCGGGAGATGTTTTTAAGGGTGTATTGAGATAGATTTCATGATGCTTGCCCTTGCGCTGGTGCCCTTGCTCTCTGATTTTTGTGTGTAATATTTCGATATTTTTACCTTCTGACGAATAGGGCCCCAGATGAAGGATTTGGGCACACTCACCTTCATTATTTTGTTCAAGCCGAACTTGTTGGGCTAGAAGAAGCCCTTTTTTCTTGATTACTTGTTCGCGCATTTCAGAGACTAAATCAAATGTTATCAAGTCTGGTTGAAGAATCATCATTGTCCATTTCCAATCTTCCTTATTCTCAACACTAAATAAGTTCATATCATCAACCCACCATAAACCTTCCAATGGCATTACTTTGAAATCTATAGGTTCTTTGCTTTTTTTGACAGCGAATTTTAATGCGTATGCCATGGAGTAGAGAGCTTGCAAGGAATCTTTATATACCTGGCTGGTATTCGGGTCTCCTTCACCGTCAATCATCAAATAATTTAAGGTAGGTACTTTTATAAAATTGACTTCATTAATCTGGGCGGAATAAAGATCTTTCATTTGTTTTAAAAGGTCCAATTTATCCATAATGACTCCTTATTCTGATCATATAATATTCTATATATAGAATATATACGAATAATGAAAATTTGTCAATTATTATTAACGTCTTATTAAATGTTGAAGATTTATCATTTAAACCAGGATTCAATATTATGGTAAAAATTACCGGAATGGACCCACATAAAAGTATATAATGTCTAAAAATATTTCAAGGAGCAACGATACATGAGTGTATGGGGTGCGGGTATTTTTGAAAATGATGATGCCCTTGACTGGATCTATGATCTGGCAGATTCAGGAAGTCTTGCGCGTGTAGCGGCTGCCCTGGATGTTGTCGTAAGAAATAAGGATGATTCTCCGGAGCTTTTAGATTGCCGCATCGCTTTGTCGGCAGCAGAAATCATCGCTGCTATGCATGGGGATCCCAGTATTGATCTGCCTGAAGAAGCTGAGGAATGGGTTGGAGATAAAATCCTGGAGAATGAAAATTTACGCTTCAAAGCTGAGGAGGCTGTGACAATTATCCTGAGAAAATCGGAACTCAGGGATAAATGGGAACACTCCTCTAGTTTTGAAAAGTGGCAATCAAATATTCACAACCTGCAAAAAAGATTGGAAATTTAGAAAAGCTCAATTTAATCTTGCGGGTTTGATTGTTTTCTTTCACATAAATCAGATTTTTCTTCTTTGTTTAAAAACGCCACTTCAAGCGCATTTCGTTGCGCTTGATGGATTAATTCCGATGATAAACCTGCTGCAGGGGCAGCATATTCGTATTCGTATCTTAGATAATGGGCACTTATTCCCGGGTCATCAGAATTTAAAGTTGCCAAAATTCCATGTTGTAAAAATTGTTTGATCGGATGACTTGGATAATCTTTTACCGTACTGGTTTGCACGTTACTGGTCAGGTTGGATTCCACCCCAATATGATGATCAGCCAGGTAATCTAAAAGTTTTGGATCTTCCACAGCGTGAACAGCGTGACCAATGCGTTCCGCTCCGAGTTCATTGATGGCTTGCCAGATGCTGTATGGTCCGCAGACTTCGCCTGCATGAGGGTCGGAATGCCAGCCGGCATCACGTGCTAATTTGAAATGATCCACAAATAAATCTCCGCCAAAGTGTATCTCATCCCCGGCTAAATCCAGCGCGACTATTTCTTTTTTATAGTTAAGCAGGGCTTGTAGTTCTTTTTTACAAGTTTCTGGTCCATATGTGCGGCTAAGGATGCCGATCAGGTTTGTTTTGACCCCGAAATCTCGGCTGCCAATTTTTACCCCATCAACCACAGCTTCCACCACACCGGCTGGATCAAGCTGGTTCTTTTCAGACATGAACCAGGGACTGAACCGTAGTTCGATGTAATCTAGCCCCTCATTTTTAGCATCTTCTACATTTTCATATGCAATTTGACGGACTGCATCGTAATCCACCATAACCCTCATAAGCCATTCAAACTTGGCAAAGTATGCCAAAATATCGGGTTTTACTTCAGTTACTTGTACGAACGGGCGCAATCCTTCAATATCCTTGGCCGGTAAAGGGAGATTATGTTTTAACCCAAGGCTAAGAATGGTCTCAAGACGTACATTTCCATCTAAATGCCGGTGCAATTCAACGAGGGGGAAGGAAGGGTTAATTGTCGATGGCCTCATTCCTTTAGTTAATCCTTGGGTGAACTATTGATATCTTGACCTAATTCCAAAGTACGCTGATAGGCTGCCCAAATGGCACGGGATATGGCCGTCCTGAACCCTGCCTTTTCTAAAAAATAAAGGGCTTCAGCTGATGTTCCACCTGGTGAAGTGACTTGATTTCGTAAGGCAGCCAAATGTCTTCCTTTCTCCTCCCCCTGATCATAGTAATCCACTGAACCGCGCAGAGTCTCGATGACTAGGCGTTCAGCAATTCGACGGGGAAAACCAAGATGTACACCTGCGTCAACCATGGCTTCCATAAATAAATAAACATATGCGGGTCCAGTTCCAGAAAGTGCGGTGGCTCTATCGAGGTCATCTTCATTTTCAGTAAATATTTCTGCCCCCATCGCATTAAAAATACTGCGGGCAAAATTTAAATTAGATTGGGATACCGATTTGGAAGCTGTCCAGACTGTTATTCCTTTTCCAATTTGACTGGGTGTATTCGGCATCGCGCGTATGACTTGTTCGTGTTGCAAGGTTCGCGAAATCTTATCCATTTTTGCACCAGCAACAATGGATATAGCGAGAGCATCTTTTTTCAAAACACCTCGCAGCCCTTCAAGCACTTTATCAACCCGTTGAGGTTTTATGCAAAATAAAATAATGTCAGCTTTTCTCACGGCTTCAGAATTATCAGTCTGTGGATGAATTTTGTAATTTTCGGCCAGATATTGGACTCGTTCATTACTGGGACCTGAAATTGTGATTGAGGATGATTCGATGATTTTCTTGGTTAGCAAATTTTTAAGAATGGCTTCAGCCATCACTCCAGGCCCAATAATGGTAAGTAGGTGGGACATTTGAGTTCTCCTTTATCCTATCCTGATTCACTTTCTCTAAGAGTATTTTGAATACAAAGAAACAAGTCTTCATAATACAAATTGGGTGGTAATGAGAAACTGACTAATATTGGGAGTCTGAATACATCCTCATTAAGGTCAGTTACCTTTATTGATTTAAGAGAATCATTATTCCAATGAGCAGGTAAAAAACCCAGAGCGGCAGGGTTGATTTGCAATGCTTCTGCCATGGCTTTCATGTCTGGAGCAATGTTAGCGTATATAGAGAGTTGAGAATTATTTAGAAAAGTGCGAGAAAAAATCTTTTGTTCGTCAAAACTTGCTGGATAGCTCCATAATTGAATATCTTTGTCTGCCAAAATAGAAAAATCATTTTTATTCAAACATTGGGCACATCTATTTATAAAATTGCCCCATTTGACATAAGTACCCAAAAAAATTTCTCTTAATTGAGATAAATTTAATTGAATTAGTGGATTATTTTTATTGGATACGATTTTTAAAGTTTCATAACCAAGCAGGTATGTGGTTAAGCTTGCGTCTTTATTAATCTCAGAACTTAGATTTATGTAAGGCGGTTTTGATTGAGAGGGGATTACCTGTTCCTGATATATCAGGGATAAAGTTGTACTTTTTTGATTACAATCATTGAAAATAGGCACAAGCCAGGAAAGAGAAGGGGGATAATTTATGGATATTTCAGAATATTTGTCAATGGGGGCAGCCGTCACTGTTTTTTGAGGATTTAATAGACTAAAACCCAGTACTAAAACCCCAAGAAGAATGCAATAACCCGCAAAAACAATCAGTGAATGTCTATTCAGATATTTCAACATCCAATGAATAACCAGATAGCCGGTCAAAGCTGCAGTGATGGTGCCGGCTATTAACATGGGTAGGAACTGAACAAGATCTTTCAGTTTAAGCAAATCCAAAATTCCAAGGAGACCTGCAGCCAGCATAATTGGTATTGCCATTAAGAAAGAAAAATGGGCTGCATCTTTACGATTGTAGTTCTGAATCATTCCCCCGGAAATGCATGAACCAGAGCGCGAGATGCCGGGAAATATTGATACTGCCTGAAAGAGACCGATGATAATTGCATTTTTACCAGTCAGTTCAGATAGAGCCCGTGATCGTTTACCAATTACTTCAGCCACTACAAGAAGAAAAGCTGTACCAAATAGGAAAAAAGCAGTCAATGCTGGACTGCTAAATGCAGCTTCCACTTTACTTTTAAGTAGAATACCTGCCAATCCGGCAGGTATTGTGGCTAATATGACCAGCCAGCCCAGCCGTGAATTTTCGTTTTTGAATGGTGTTTTATTCTTTATCCCCTGCAATATAGCCAGAATAATCTGCCATAAATTTTTTCTAAAATAAACGATCAAGGAAAGCAGAGTGCCCAATTGTACCAATACATCGAAAGAGAAATTTTGGTCAGCTGGAAAATGCCAACCTAACAAATAGGGGAAAATTACCAGGTGTGCAGAACTGGAAATGGGCAGGAATTCGGTGATACCCTGAATGATACCTAAAAAAATGGCTTGTAGTAGATTCATTTGTTATGCTTTTATTTTATTGGATTGGATTTTTGCAAATCTTTTAGCAAGTGCTCAGTATATGCTTCAAATTCATTTTCAATCATTGATTGGCGCAATCGACGCATTAATTCTACCAGCGTGAAGATATTGTGGATGGAAATCAATGTGGCGGCCAAGATTTCTTTCGCCATAATTAAATGGCGCAGGTAGGCACGGCTGAAATGCCGGCAGGTATAGCATTCACATTCCAAGTCAATCGGATTTGGATTATGGACATGTTCGGCGTTCATTAGATTAATCCGTCCATTCAGAGTTTGAGCTGCCTGGTGGCGTGCCAGACGGGTAGGCAGGACGCAATCGAACATATCAATTCCGCGTCGCACCCCCTCGATTAAGTCCTCAGGTGTACCAACACCCATCAGGTAACGTGGTTTTTCCTTTGGCAATAGGTCATCCACAAGATCTAGAACTTGAAACATTTGTGATTTGCTTTCTCCCACAGAAAGCCCGCCAACGGCATATCCTGGCAAGTTGAGGGAACTAATGAATTCTGCTGACTTTTGGCGCAAATCAGGAAATATACCCCCTTGAATAATACCAAAGAGTGCCTGGTCAGAACGGGTTTTAGCTTTAAGGCAACGTTCTGCCCATTGATGTGTTCGTGCCAGAGCTTTTTCATTGTATTTGCGATTAGTCGGTTCAGGGCATTCGTCAAAAGCCATGATGACATCTGCTCCCAACTTTTCCTGCACTTGGATTGCCAATTCCGGGGTGAAATGATGCATGGAGCCATCCAAGTGACTCTTGAATGTAACGCCTTCATCGGTAATTTTTCTGAGTTCACCAAGCGAAAAAACCTGAAAGCCGCCTGAATCGGTGAGAATTGCATTATTCCAGTTCATAAACCGATGTAGCCCACCCATTTCAGCTACCAGTTCAGCGCCTGGTCGGAGATAAAGATGATAAGTATTGGCCAGCAGAATTTGCACGCCAATTTCTTCCAGTTGGTCTGGAGTAACTGCCTTAACGGTTGCCTGGGTTCCAACTGGCATAAAGACCGGGGTTTCGATGTCACCATGGGGGGTGTGTAAATTACCTGCCCGCGCTTTACCTCGTCTGGCAATTACTTGAAACTGGAAATAAATCTTCGACATATTAGTAAGTCAAAAAAGAGATTTCAAGGATTATAGCCGATATCAAAATTGAATATTTGATCCTTTAAATTTAAATCAATAAAATACTCCATTAATCATCTTGCTTTTCATAAAGTTATATTTTCTCTTTCAAAATTTATTCTTGTCGGATGATTACAGGACGTTTATACTAAAGCGCATGGAATTAGATAACTTCGCGACCTGGTTGGAAATAGATTTAGGAGTATTAGAAAGTAATTACCGCATTTTACACAAAACAACCGGCACACCAGTGATGTCTGTAGTTAAAGCCAATGCTTACGGGCATGGTTTGGAAGAGGTGACAAAAACTGTTGAAAAAGCTGGAGCGCAGTGGTGTGGCGTGGCGCGCATTGAGGAAGCTCTTCTCTTACGAAATGCTGGTATTCGCATGAATATTTTAGTTTTAGGATACACACCACCCCAACGTGTCCAAGAGGCAGTTCAAAATAAGATCAGCCTGACGGTATATGATCCACTAATGGTTCAAGCTTATGCCCAGCAGGCAGCATTAACAAGTCAAGTTTTAGATGTGCAAGTGAAAGTGGATACAGGAATGGGACGCTTGGGGATTCCATCTGAAAAAGCATTGGAATTCATTCATCAAGTCAAAGATCAGCAGGAATTTCATTTTCAGGGAATTTTCACCCATTTTGCCTGTGCTGATGAACCTGAAAAACCTTATACTGAACAGCAATTGGAAAAATTTAATAAAATTCTTAGGCAAATGTATACTCAGGGGATGAGACCTGAATTAATTCATTCAGCCAATTCGGCAGCGGCTTTAAATTTTCCGCCAGCCAGATTTGATATCGTCCGTTGTGGGCTAGCTTTGTATGGTCTTTCTCCTTCATCAGAGACTCACTTACCGGAAGGAATAAAACCTGCGCTTTCCTGGAAAACTAGGCTTATCTCCATAAAACAATTACCCGGTGGTCATGGGGTAAGTTATGGTTTTAAATATTTCACCAAAAAAACAGAAAAAATTGGGGTAATTGCGGCAGGCTATGGAGATGGGTTAAGGCGTCAAATAGGAAATACTGTTTTATTACGTGGGAAACGTGTTCCGGTTGTGGGTAATGTTTGCATGGATCAATGTGTGATACAGATAGATCACATTCCGGATGCTCAGGTGGGGGATGAAATAGTCCTGATCGGAAAACAAGGAAAAGAAGAGATCACTGCAACAGAGATTGCTAAAAAATGGAATACGATCAGCTATGAAGTGATCTGCGGGATGGCGGCTCGCATGCCGCGTGATTATACTCATTGAATTTCTTCTTAGAGGGATGACAATTTTGGTAAAAAATCATATACCCAAACGTTGGGTCTTGCCACAAGAAACCCCGCCTGAAATAGATCAGATGCTAGCTCAATACCCTCGGCCTATTCGTCAGGTTTTTTATAATCGTGGTTTCAGAGATATTGAATCATGCCAAAAATTCCTGAATGCGGACTATCCATTGGAAAAGACTGATCCATTTAAACTGGATCAAATGGAAATTGCAATTGATAGGATACTTTATTCAATTCATCATCAATTGCCTATTGCCATTTATGGTGATTATGATGTTGATGGTGTGACCGCTACAGCCCTCTTGGTGCAGGTGCTTCACCAATTAGGTGCATTGGTTATCCCTTATATCCCCAATCGTTTTGATGAAGGGTATGGTTTAAACAACGAAGCATTGAAATCATTAAGGGATGCTGGTGTTGATCTGGTAATCACCGTCGATTGCGGAATTCGATCAAACACTGAAGCTGAATATGCCAAAGAAATTGGTATTTCTTTAATCATTAGCGATCACCATCATCCGCGTGGAGTAATACCTTCAGCTTTTGCTATCATTTGTCCTAAAAAAGAAAATGATCCGTATGAATCCAAGGACCTCTCTGGAGTTGGGCTGGCATATAAGATTGCTCAGGCGCTGGTTTTAAAAAATAAGGATTTATTTTTGCAACCAGAGAAATGGCTGGATCTTGTGGCACTTGGCAGTGTGGCGGATATGGTGCCGTTAATAGAAGAAAATCGCGCCCTGGTGCGTAAAGGAATTCAGTTGCTCCAATCGCAACCGAGGGTAGGGTTAATGGCTTTAAGCGAAATCAGTAAAATGGATATGAACAGAATCAACGGTAGCTCCATAAGTTTTGGATTTGGGCCACGTTTAAATGCCGCCGGACGAATGGAATCTGCGAAGAAAGCATTACAACTTTTATTAACCGAGGATGCGATCACGGCAAATCAATTAGCTGCAGAACTGAATACACAAAATCAGGAACGTCAAAACTTGACCCGCATAACCCAGCAGCGGGCATTAGATATTGTGCGTTTATCAGGGCAACAAATGATCTTTTTCGCTGCTGCAGAAGATTTCAACCAGGGAATTCTAGGATTGGCAGCCTCAAAATTGACCGAAGAATATTACCGGCCATCCATGGTTGGCACAAAACGTGGAAATGGCACAATTCGTGTGTCTTGCCGTTCAATTCCTGAATTTGATATCACCAGCGCATTAGATGAATGTGCTGATTTATTAGTCCAACATGGAGGGCATAAAGCTGCTGCTGGTTTTACCATTAGCATGGAAAACCTGGATATATTCCTTGAGAAGATGGAATGCATTACCGAAAGAGAACTAGGTGGGAAAGATCTGGCTCCGACTCTAAAAGTTGATACCCGGGTGACACTTACCGAGTTGAAACCGGAAATTCTGGATTACCTGGATCAATTTGAACCTACAGGAATAGGGAATCCTGTTCCACTTTTTTTCTCCAAAAATGTCATTGTTAAAAATCGAAAATCAGTAGGAAAAGAGAATTCACATCTTTCTTTGGTTCTTTCAGACGGGCGATTAACTTTTGATGCCATCGGATTTGGATTGGGTGATCGGGCAGAAAAAATGCCGGACCTTATTGATATCCTTTTTTCCTTTGAACGTAATTTTTTTCAAGAGCAGGAGAGAATCCAATTGCGTATTGTGGATTTTAAATGCGTTTGAATGAAGGGTCATTTCTTTACTGGGAACGAAGAAAATATTTTTTGCCCAATTTTCTTTTTTTTCTGCATGCTATAATTTCCTCACCAAACCTGATTTAAGGGAGTCTTTTGTCTTCACATTTAATTGATCAACTTCCCCGCCCAATTATTTTTGGTCATCGTGGTGCGAGTTTATATGCCCCCGAAAATACTTTGAGTGCTTTTATAGCTGCTTTTAAACAAGGTGCATCTGCCATAGAGTTGGATGTAATGCTTTCTGCTGATAATAAATTAATCGTTATCCATGATGCGGCTGTCAAAAGAACCACGAATGGCAGCGGGCAAGTAAATGAGCTTACGCTAGCTTCATTGAAAAAACTGGATGCTGGATCAAAATATTCAGAACAATTCAAAGGTGAAAAAATTCCTACTCTGGAAGAAGTGTTTGACTTAACCAAGGGTAGATATCTAGTTAATATTGAATTGAAGAATTACCATGACACGGGGGACAGCCTTTTAGAAAAGGTTATGGATTTGGTCGTTAATAGTAAGATGAATGATTCTGTAATTTTTTCCTCTTTTCTGCCGAGAAATATTATTAAGGTGAGAAGAAACTTGCCAGGTGTGCCAGTTGCATTACTAACTCTTGGAGGAATGGTAGGAAAATTGGAAATCTCACCATTCTTAAGATTCATTTCACCAGATTTTATTCATCCTAACTATAAATTGATCGATGATAAATATATTCAAAATGAGCATGCCCATCACCGTCGAGTAAACGTATGGACAGTAGATGACGAGATTAACCTTCGTCGTTTTATTCAGGCAGATGTCGATGGAATTATTACCAATGATCCAATTTTGGCGTTGAAAATTCGAGAATTACCCATATAGTTATTTAAGGTTTTCAAGTTGAAAAAAACCATTTACTCTTTGAAATATAAACATCTTCAAAAGATAATTTGTTGTTTTGTTTTTTTTGTTCTTTTAATTACAAATCCGCTTGTTGTTTTGGCACAGGATTCTTCCACTGCTGAACAACATGCCCGCCAATTACTTGAAAAACTGTCCCCAGAACAAAGGGTTGGGCAGCTTTTTCTGGTTACATTCCAAGGGAACGAAATAAATTCTGAGACGCAAATATACGACCTAATTGCACATCACTATATTAGTGGGGTAGTTTTAAAGCGCGAAAATGACAATTTTATTGGTCCTGAAAAAACGATCGAAGGTGCGTATAGTCTGATAAGCTCTCTTCAAAATGCAGCTGCCGGTTTATTACTCTCGAATGTCAATACCAAGCAGCAATCGACTGTCGTACCAACCGAATCAACTAATAATGACTCCTATATACCTCTTTTTATTGGTATCTCCCAGGAGGGAGACTTATATCCTTATGACCAGATTCTAAACGGATTGACTCCATTACCAAATCAAATGGCTATTGGTGCTACCTGGGATACGTCTGAAGCAGAAAAAGTGGGTACTGTGATGGGCGGTGAATTGCATCATTTGGGTTTCAACCTTTTTCTAGGTCCATCGCTGGATGTGCTGGATATTAATTACACCGGTAGCGGGGATGATTTAGGCACCCGTACTTTTGGCGGTGATCCTTTCTGGGTAAGTCAGATGGGACGGGCATATATCCGAGGATTGCATACTGGTAGTAACCAGCAGTTGGCAGTCATTGCGAAACATTTTCCTGGTCGGGGTGGTTCTGATCGATTACCTGAAGCGGAAGTGGCAACGGTTCGAAAATCACTCGAACAACTTCGATTAATCGAACTGGCACCTTTTTTTGCTGTTAGCGGTAACGCAAGAGATAAAAGCGAAACGGCTGAAGGCTTACTTCTCAGTCATATACGCTATCAGGGTTTGCAAGGGAATATTCGTGCATTCACTAAACCAATAAGTCTGGACCCGACTGCATTAGGGATATTAATGAAATTGCCTGAGTTCTCTACCTGGCGTGAAGATGGGGGAATAATTGTCAGCGATGACCTGGGCAGCCAGGCAGTCCGGCGCTCTTATGATCCATCAGGAAAGTCTTTTGATGCCCGGCAGGTGGTGTTGAGTGCTTTCCTTGCTGGTAATGATCTCCTTTACATGGATCGGATTTTAACAACAAGCGAGCAGGATACTTATTCAACCATCCTTCGGGTTCTTGATTTTTTCAACCAAAAATATCGTGATGACCGTGCATTTGCTGACCGTGTAGATGCTTCAGTGGAACGTATCCTCAAATTAAAATTTCAGATATATGAAACCTTTGATATTAAGAATATATTGCCCGATATTCAATTGTTAAAAGAGATTGGTCAATCAGATAAAACTTCTTTCGAGGTTGCCAGTAAAGGGATTACACTGATTAGCCCGGAAAGTAAAGATCTGCCAAATACCATCCCTCAACCTCCCGATCTACATAGCAATATCGTTTTTTTTACTGACACAGTTACATGTTCTCAATGCACGAATTGTAAAAAGCAGGCAGAATTATCTGTTGACGAATTTGAAAATTCTGTCCTGAAGCTATATGGTCCAAATGCCGGTGGGCAAATTTCAAAAAGTCACCTTTCTTCCTATTCCTTTGAGGATCTTAATAATTACCTGGATTCACCTTTAAATCACTTGGATTTGGAGTCTAGCTTAAACAAAGCGGATTGGCTTATATTTTCCTTGCTCAGCGCAGATCAGAATCGACCTTCTTCCAATGTCTTGCATCGATTGATATCTGAACGTCCCCAGGTAATCCAGGATAGCAAAGTAATTGCTTTTGCTTTTAATATTCCTTATCGATTGGATGCAACTGACATTTCAAATTTAACTGCTTATTATGGGGTTTTCAGCAAAATATCATCTTTTATAGAAGTCGCTGCAAGGGTGATTTTCCGGGAGATTATCCCAGTAGGCGCATCACCCGTTTCAGTTCCTGGGGTGGCTTATGATCTCAATAATATTACCTCTCCAGATCCTACTCAGATTATTCCACTTCTCATCGATTTGGAGGGGAATAAATCATTTCAAGCCACAACCAATCCAAGTCAACCTACTGTAGTGCCATCTTTTTTTATTGGAGATTTAATTCCTTTAAGAACAGGTGTGATTCTAGACCATAATAAACATCCTGTGCCGGATGGTTCTGTTGTCAAGTTTGTTTTTAGTTTATCTGGAGAAAAAAGCATCACTCAACAAATCGAATCTGTTACGAAGGAAGGCATAGCCCGAACTACTTTCCGTATCCAGGATCCCGGCTTGCTTGAGATAAAAGTGAATAGTGATCCGGCTGGAAATTCTGATATTTTATTATTGGAGATTTCACCGGGGAAAAGTGTGGTTGTTAGTGCCATTACCCCAACTGTGATTCCAACAGTAATTATAGAACAAAACAATAAAGAAGGAAAAAAACAATCAATATTTACTCTTAATCTTACGCAGATGGATTCCGGATTAGAGTGGTTAATTATTATTATTCTTCTTTGGTCAATCGCAGGATTGATGATTTGGGTTGGCAATCGATATATTACTATTTTCTGGGGTGTTCGTGCAGGATTATTATCAGTTATCTGCGGATTAATTACTTATCTTTGGATTGCATTAGGTTTGCCTGGTAGCGCTTTCCATCATCAATCAGGCGGATTTGGTAAAACAATCTTATTTATTTTGTTTGGTGCTGGAATTGGGTACTTTATTAATTGGATCTGGAATAGTCGTCATCAATAAAAGAAGTGGATTATTGAATTTTACCGGAGGACTACGATGAAAAAAGTAATTATTGATAATCCTAAAGCTAACCATAATAGATTTCGCTCACTTGGATTATTAATATATCCCCAAATTTGTTGAAGTACATCTGATTGATTATTAATTTCAATTTCTTTACCGATCAAATATTCTTTAAAAAGTTGAACACTTTGTGGACGTTGATCAGGATGAAGGTTCATCGCTAAATTAATAGCTTTTTCGATACGTGGACTGATGGCCGGGTTGATCTGGCGAGGTTTGATAAAGCTCTCAGGTCTTAAAAATCGTTCACGGGCATCTGCTGGAGAATTATTGGTCAATAAGTGATATAAAGTTGCCCCAAAGGCATAGATATCACTGCGCACATCGGTATGGGTACTATCCCCGCCATATTGTTCTAAGGGTGTATAAAATGCTGTTCCATGACCCTGGATTATAGTTATCGTTCCCTCTCCAGGAGCAAGCAGTTTAACCAAGCCAAAGTCAACCAGTTTTAAAATCCCATTGGGTGTGATTTTTAGATTACTCGGTTTGATATCGCGATGCAGAATGGGTGGTTTTTGACTATGTAAATAAATAAGAGCATCCGCGAGTTGTAGTGCCCAATTCATAATATCTTTAACTTTAAGAAATTTTTTATTTTGTTTTGCTTTGGAAATTAACGTACGCAAATCCTCTCCTGGTATGTAATCCATCACTAGGTAATCCCGCATTTTTAATGAAAAATAGTCTGAAACCTTGGGTAAGTTCGGGTGATCCAATCTGGCCAGGACTGTTGCTTCTTTTCGGAATTGTTCTCTTGATTCTTGGATCAATTCCTTTCCCAGGGATCGGTCATACTCGACCTCTTTAATCGCACAATTCCTCCCTTTCAGTCGGTTATCTTCAGCGAGGTAGACGCATCCCATTCCACCTTGCCCGATAATATGGATGATTTTATACCGCCTGTGTAAAACTTCGCCTAATGTAAGTGGTGTTGGCATAAATTAAGAATTCGACTTTGATTTAAGATCTGACTTAAAAACAATAATTTTAAATACAACTTGCAAAAAATATTAATTTTGCTATGATTATACTTTGAGAAAGTAATATTAATCTTATTGTGAGGAGCGGGTTTTGAAAAAAAGAGAAAGTGAATTACCGTTTTTAATTGCCCAAGTGGGTCCCCTTAATGGTCGCAAATGGGCCATAAATAATGAAATCTTAATTGGTAGAGGCGATGATTGTGATATCGTGATTCCCGACCGGCAGGTTTCTCGTTTTCATTTCAAGCTTATTCCTCATGCTGATAAAACTATAGAAGTAAAAGATTTGGGCAGTAAGAATGGCTCTTATCTAAATGGGAAAAAATTAATTGGACAAGCATTTATAAGGGATGGAGACCAGATCAAAATTGCATTGGTTCAAAATTTTATTTTCGTTAGTTCAGATTCAACCGTTCCTTTGGGAAATGCAAAAATATCAACAGGCCGGCTGCTGATTGATTCACGCGCAAGACGGGTCTGGGTGCTTGAAAAAGAGGTTATCCCTCCTTTTTCGGTACAGCAATTCCGGTTGTTGCAATGTTTGTATGAACTATCCGGTGAGGTGATGCCACGCGAAAAAATAGTTCAAGCAGTTTGGGGTCTCAAGGAAGGTGAAGGGGTCACTGAACAGGCATTGGATGCTCTGGTTCGCCGATTGCGGGAACGTTTATTTGAGTTTGACAAGAATCATAATTATTTGGTCACTGTGCGGGGTTTTGGAATTCGTTTGGACAATCCCGATTATGAATAAAAGAGAGCAGGTTTTACTGCTCTCTTTCTGAATTGCTGTAGTCCTTACTTGATTAATCTGTTATTTATATGATTATGCCTGAAGGTTCTTTTGCATCGAAAAACGTAAAACTGCCCGATAGACTGATTGAAGCTTTTCTGTGAGTCTGACATCCTGGCTTTTACCTTCACTTTGAGTTATCACATTATTGATAAGATCTGCCAATTCGGAGTTAATTTCTGCAGAATGTTCATTTATTTTTTTCTGCAATTCTTCATCATTTTCTGTGCTTAATAATTCCTGTATGAGTTTAATTTCAGCTGGTGGCTCATTGGCTTTCTCTATGACAATCATGACTTGTTCCAGTTTTGAAATTCGATCGAGGTTGGCATTTTTCCTTGCAACAGCCAATTCATTTTCTAGAATCTGGAGGAATAATTCATCCACTTTTGAAAGATTTTTTTCCGCACTTTGGGAAATATTATCTGCTGATATTATGTTTTCTAGAAGTTTTTTAGCTTGTTCATATTCAGTTTGAATCTTTTTATCTATTTCTTTGGTTAAATTCAACAACTTTTCTCGCAGATTCAACAATTTTTGTTTTTTGGAGTCAGTGGCGGATTCAATCTTTTCACTGAGCATCTGGAAAAAGGAATAATCCATTCCGGAACGAGCTAATCCAGTTAATATAGAAAGCTGGGTATCATTGGGAGCTTTGATAACCAGTTCAAGTAGTTTTTCACGGGTTAAACCGTCTTTGCCGGCTTCTTGAAGAGATTTAATTGCGGCTTCTGTTTCTTTTGCCTGAACAAATACCTCTTTGCCAACTTTGGTATTCTCAAATAATAAATCCTGAATATCAAGAAGATCTTTGCTGGTTTTTTCATCCTTTTGTTCCACTGCGGATTGAATGAGGCGTGTTAATAAGGTGAAGAATAGAACATCAATTAATTCTTCTTCCTGTTTTATCAAGGACAATCGATCCGGTTTTGGTGTGGTCAGAATTCGTTGAAGCAGGTTTAAACATTTTTGCTGATTTTCTATCATTTCTTTTGTTATTCCATCTTTTTCAAGAATCTTTTCTATCAGCGTCTGATAAGTCAGCATGGATTGTGGTTGAAAAAGGTAGGCTTTGCGTTTTTCATTGGGGAGGGAATTCAGAACGCGATTAATCAATGGACCGATTTGTTTTTCCTGCTCAGTGACTGGAACATTCAATTCTGGCGGAAAATAAGTAAGCAGTAATTCTTTCTCTGAGTCATGGTATACGATTGGAGTAGTCAGCATTCCCTGAAAGCCGCAGGAAGGACACTGGATGGTATTAACCACATTGCCCAATAACTTTTGTTTAGCGGTAGGGTCAGTATTTAAATCAAAAATTTGTTCAATATCCGCGATGACCGGCTGCCGGCAACGCGGGCAGGTTGTCTGAGTCTTTGCCATGTTCACCTTCTGAAAATTAAAATGTCAGCCGATTATACCATCCCTCCTGAATTCAAGATGCGTATAGCAATAATTTAGCGGGGTAGAGAAAAGCAAATACGTGTTCCTTCTTTTGGTTTAGTATCCACCCAGATTTTTCCCTGGTGTGCTTCAATAATCGATCGTGTGAGGTAAAGACCCAATCCGGCTCCCTTCTTTTCGCGGGTCGCCTCTGGTGCCCGATAAAATCGATCAAAAATATATGGAAGATCCTGTGGAGCAATGCCCGGTCCTTCATCCTTTACGCAAATAATCACCATATCGGCACGCACCTGACCAGAGATAAGTATCTCGCCTGAATCTGAATATTTAATGGCATTGCTGATCAGGTTGGAAAAAACCTGTTCAATCCTGGTTTCATCTCCAATGATGATAGGGAAGTCTTCAGAAAATCTTGTAATAATTCTATGTTTTTCTGTTTGGGTAAGGAAGCGGGTAGCCAATCGTTTAGCTATATCCGGTATGCAAATATCAGATTTTTTAAGGGCAATTCCACCCGCTTGTAAACGTGAAGCATCCAGCAGGTTTTCGATTAAAATATTCAGGCGATCTGCCTCTTCTTCGATTACTTGTAAACTCTCATCAATGATTTTTCTATCCCAATCAGCATCTTCACGTCTGAGGGTGCTAACATATCCTTTTATTAACGCAACCGGTGTTTTCAGTTCGTGACTGATAACAGAAATGAAGGTACTCTTCAATTCTTCGGCTTGCCTGAACCGGCTGATATCCCGGCATGTGGCAATTATGTTCAACAATCTTCCATTATTTGAGACTAAGGGGGCGTAAGTGATCCCAACCGGGATGGGTGGTAGATTCACTCGTTTAAGGTCACCTTCCACGTAAAGCTGTGCGGAGGGTGTCAATGGCCAGCCGCCTGCGATGGCTTTTTCCAATGTTGTCTCCTGAGTAAGTTTATCCAAATGGAGAATATCTTCATGGTGTTTACCTTGAATCTGCTCAGGAGGAAGAGCAATCATGCGAGAAAAAGCAGCATTACAACGATCAATTACCTGATTTGAAGTAAGTATTAAAATACCATCGGCGGCTGAATCCAAAATGGCATCCAGATGTTGTTTATTCAGAGTTACTTTGGTATAAAGCTGGGCATTCTGCACTGCAATTGCCGCCTGATTAGCAAAGCTGCCTAAAAGTGCACGGTCATTGGTGGAAAAAATGCCTGGGTAACCACGAAAAATGAAGATGACACCCAAAACCTTCTGTTGAGTGACCATAGGCAAGCCTACACCGCTCAATAACCTTAATCTGGCAGCGAAAGTGAGATCACTGAGTATTCGGTTGATTTCCGGTATTTCAAATTGCTGTGGATCTTCATCATCAGGAATAGCATTTAGCAGAGGGTTCAATTGTTGTAAAAAGATTGGCGAAATTCCCTGAGATACGCGAATATTCCATCCTCCGCTCTCTCCCCGCAGGACAATTAATCCAGCCTGACCAGCAAGTAATTCAATGGAAAATTTCAGAATCCTCTCTAACAGGGAATCCAGGTCAAGTTCCTGGGTTAATGCGCGAGTAATTTCCAGAAGATAATCACGCTGACGAACGCGAAAATCAGGTAACATAGGTAATAACCAGATTCCTAATAAATTGGGTAGAAATTATTAAGTTCGTTCATTTAAAGATGATGAATTTTGATTAGAACTAAAGCTCCGATCAAACCAGCATTATCACCCAATTCTGCTGTAGTAATAATGAGATCCTTTAGGTACTCTTTACTAAGAATTACTTGCTCCAAGGTTCTTTTCGTTGGATTAAGCAGTAATTCACCGGTAAGACTTACACCACCTCCCAGGATTATACAGGTTGGATTAAATATTTGTATGTAATTGGCAATTGCGATTCCCAAATAATAGCCGGCTCGCTTATAAGCGGTCATACGTAAATCATCGCCTTGAAGAGCTGCTTCGGCGATTTCTTTACTGGTTGGGAGTGGAGCTAAATTTAATGAGGACTTGGTTCCATTTTTTATTTGATCTAAGACATATCTGGCAATGGCTGATCCGGAAGAAAGTGCTTCCAAGTGACCCGTTTTGCCGCAATTACAAAGGGGTCCATCCGGAAGAATGGTGGTGTGACCTAATTTAGTTGCCATTCCACTAGATCCCATAAGAACCTGGTCATTGATAATTACCCCTCCCCCTATGCCAGTACTGATGGTGAGGTAAATAATCTCATGATGGCCACGACCTGCTCCATATTTCCATTCACCTAGAATGGCTAATCGAGCATCGTTTCCAATAAGGACTGGGACATTAAATTTATCCTGAATAAACTGTTGTAAAAGCATATACTCCCATCCCGGAATATTGACTGCCTTTATAATAATTCCTTTTTCTGAGTCAACATACCCTGGAGCAGCCGCAGCAATTGCCTTCACAACTCCTTTTTGCGGCCAAATATCTTTGATAAGGTCTAAAATACGGTCTTCCGCTTTTTGACCTTCAGCTTGGGCTGAAATTTTTAACTGTTTTATAGGTTGAATCTCATCATTCATAAATAGAGCGGCACGAATGTTAGTGCCTCCAATATCCAGGCAGATGTAATTATCCATAGATAAAATTATAAGGTCATTCCGTTTTATTGACTTATGTATAAAAGACTGCTATTATCCTGCTGATGGAAAAATCGGAAAGACCAAAAAGTAGGTCCAGGAATTTTTTCTTAGAAATCCGCAGATGGTTATCTCCAGGAATAGGGGTAAAACGCTGGCTGGTCATGATACTAATTGGAGTGACATTACTTGGGCTGGGGGTTGCTGTTTTAGTTATAGATTTTTACCGCAACACTGATAATTCCTTCTGGATGCAAGTTCTATCATTTCTTTCCCTACGATTCCTTGATCGGACGATTCGGGCTTTGATTTTTGGGGGAGTGGGTTTATTTTTCATCAGTGTCGGAACATTAGAATTGAATCGCTCATTGCTTAAACCCTTTGTGAAACCAGGAGAAGTCATACTCGATACAATATCTGCCTTTCGTAAGAAAGAGAAAGGTCCCAAAATCGTCACAATTGGTGGCGGAACTGGTCTTTCTGTACTTTTAAGGGGGCTGAAACTATATACGCATAACCTTACTGCTTTGGTCACGGTAGCAGATGATGGAGGATCATCTGGTGAATTAAGAAAAAATCTGGGGATCCTTCCTCCAGGAGATATTCGCGCGTGTCTGGCAGCTCTTTCGGATGACGAAGAGTTGATGACCCAATTATTTCAGTATCGCTTTGGCAAAAATGCGGGTATTAATGGGCATTCCCTCGGAAATTTATTGATTAGTGCTTTAAGCGATATCACCGGTTCATTTGAGGATGCAGTGGCAGAATCTGGCCATGTGCTTGCAATCCGTGGAAGAGTATTACCTTCCACTTTACATGATGTGAAACTTGTGGCTGAAATTAAACTCCCTGACCAAACCAAAGAGGAAAAAGTAATTGGCGAAAGTCAGATTTCGAAGGTTGGTGGAATTATTAAACGCGTGTGGTTAGAACCAGGAAATCCACAACCATACCCGCCCGCTGTTCAATCCATTCTTAGTTCAGATTTAATCGTGATAGGACCTGGAAGCCTGTATACCAGCGTATTGCCCAATCTGTTAGTCCCTGAACTGGCAGATGCGCTGCGGGTGAGTAAAGCACTGAAATTTTATGTCTGCAACGTTGCCAATCAAAAAGGTGAAACGGATGGTTATAAGGTTCTGGATCATGTTCGAGCCATCGAAAAGCATTTACACAATCAACACTTGGATGTCATTATTTGTAATAATGATTTTGGCAGCAAGTTGCCACCTGGCGTCGAATGGGTTGTCACCGATCCTGAACTTGAGGAACAGTATTCTGTATATTTTGCCCCGTTAGTGGACAAAGAAAATCCCTGGAGGCATGATTCGCAGTTACTAGCTGAAACAATTCTCGAATTATTTTTCGAGCGCACAGGACCTTTGTTGAATAAACAATCTGTGAAAGATTAGGAAATTACAGTAAAATTGTGGTTTGTAAATAACATCAATTACTGGAGGACAGGATGACAGTCAAAGTAGGTATCAATGGTTTTGGCCGTGTGGGCCGGCAGGTTTTTAAAGCGATTGATGATTTTCACAAAGGTGAAATTGAAGTTGTCGCGATTAATGATTTATTCGATACAAAAACCAATGCTCACCTGCTCAAATATGACTCAAATTATGGCAAATTTGATGCAGAAATTAAGGTCGAAGGAAATGATTTGGTAGTAAATGGCAAGACCATTAAAGTATTTGCTGAAAAAGATCCTGCCAAGCTACCTTGGAAGGACCTGGGTGTGGATATTGTCATAGAATCCACTGGCGTTTTCACGGACGCGAAAGGCGATCCGGAAAAAGGCAAAGCAGGTGCAAATGTTCATATTGAAAAAGGTGGAGCAAAGAAAGTTATCATTACGGCTCCCGCAAAGAATGAAGACATCACTATTGTGCTGGGTGTTAACGAAGAAAAGTATGATCCTGCCAAACATCATATTTTGTCCAACGCTTCCTGCACTACAAATTGCTTGGCACCTGCTGCCAAGGTGGTTTTCAATAAATTTGGCATCATTAGCGGTGTGATGGTTACAGTTCATTCCTACACTAATGACCAGGTTATTCTGGATCAGGGTCATAAAAAGGAATTGCGCCGCTCCCGCGCTGCTGGTTTAAATATCATTCCTACTACCACTGGTGCTGCTAAAGCTCTGGCCTTGGTTATTCCGGAACTTAAAGGCAAATTTGATGGTTATTCCCTGCGTGTTCCTACACCCACGGTATCCATTGTGGATTTTAGTGTGATAGTGGAAAAACCCACCACCAAAGAAGAACTAAATGCCGCTTTTGAGGAAGCTTCCAAATCCTATCTGAAAGGAATTATGGGAGTCACACATGGTGAATATGGAGATCCTCTGGTATCCATGGACTTCAAGGGTGATAGCCGTTCTTCTATTGTTGACTTACCATCCAATATGGTCATGGGTGGGAATTTGGTTAAAGTAGTTGCCTGGTATGATAATGAATGGGGTTATTCATGCCGCACAGCTGATTTGACTGCCCTCGTAGCAAAAAAACTCTAATTGGTAAATTCGATGAAACTAAAGACGTAATCTGATGTTTTCGACAGATTACGTCTTTTTATAAAATATGTGAGGTAATAATGTTTAACAAAAAAACCATAGAAGACATTGATGTCAAAGGGAAAAAAGTATTGGTCAGGGTTGATTTTAATGTCCCCATGAAAGAAGGCAAGATCACTGACGATACTCGCATTCGTGCAGCTCTTCCCACAATAAAATATTTAATGGATCATGGTGCCGCTGTTATCCTGGCATCCCATCTCGGCCGCCCTAAAGGCGGTCCGGATCCTGTTTTTAGTCTGAAACCGGTTGCCGATTATCTGTCGAATTTATTGGGAAAACCGGTTGCATTTGCTGAAGACTGCATTGGTCCAGTAGCTGATAAAGCTGCCCTGGCTCTAAAACCCGGAGATGTATTGGTTCTTGAAAATACTCGTTTCCATCCCGAGGAAGAAAAAAATGACCCGGGCATGGCGAAACAATTGGCAGCTTTGGCCGATGTTTTTGTCAATGATGCATTTGGCACTGCTCACCGCGCCCATGCCTCTACTGAGGGCGTTGCCAAATTTCTGCCGGGTGTTGCCGGTTTCCTGATGGAAAAAGAAATTCAATATCTGGGCCAGGCAATTGACAATCCTAAAAGACCGTTTGTAGCCATATTGGGCGGAGCTAAAGTGAGTGATAAGATTGGAGTGATCAAGAACCTTCTGCAAAAGGCAGATACTGTGCTCATTGGCGGAGGTATGGCCAATACCTTTTTCAAGGCACAAGGTATCGGCATGGGAGATTCTCTGGTGGAAGGTGATGCTTTGGACACTGCCAAAGAATTACTGAAATTGGGCGGATCGAAACTACGGTTACCAGTGGATATGGTCATTGCAGATAAATTCGAAGATTCAGCCCAGAAGAAGACTATGCCTGTTGGAGAAGTCCCTGCAGGATGGCGTGTACTTGATATTGGTCCCGAAACGGTCAAGGCGTTCGCTAAAATCATAGGTGATGCAGGTACTGTTGTCTGGAATGGTCCAATGGGTGTATTCGAATTCCCCAATTTTGCTGCAGGCACTTTTGAAATCGCGAAGGCGATTGCTGCCAGTAAAGCCATCAGCGTCATTGGCGGAGGGGATTCAGTAGCGGCAGTAGCCCAGGCTGGAGTGTCAGATAAAATCACTCATATCTCCACTGGTGGAGGCGCTTCTCTCGAAATGCTGGAAGGTTTGGCTTTGCCTGGGTTGGTTGCTCTTCAGGATAAATGATCAGGTAAAATAAATCCCTTGGAAAACTAAGGGATTTATTATTAATCAGATTATCATTTATGAGCCTTTAAGAATATGACCATTTCTTAATTTTTCCAGTAAAGTTGGGAAATGCTCTTCCAAATAGGAGAAAAGGTCATGTGCTTCCATCAAGCGACTTTTAAGTTCTGCGGGTTTATCATTTAATAGGACGATTCCTCTTTCAGTAATTTTATGTAATCCAGACATGAGGTCAAACCATTGCTGCATATAGAGAATCCATCCACCAGTTTTAAATTTAAAGTAATCGCGTCTTGGCATGGGCGAAGGTACTTTTTCTATCAAACCAGCTTCCACCAATAACCGTGCCATTATACTAATGGAACTTTTACTGGCGTTTAATTTTTCTCTTATTTCGGTTATTGATTGAGCAGGGGGATCAGAAATTAACAAAACGCCCAATATTCGTCCAGCCATACGAGGTAATCCCAATCTTTCAAAATATAAACCAATGTCTTCAATGAAATGCATCTCTTCAATGGTTGAATAGGTCATTGAATTAACCTCCTGAAATTCTCAACCGGTTACTGATGAATTTTGCTAATTCTACTGTGAATAATAAAGAAAGAGCGATACTAGTTACAATCAGCCATTGTTGAGCAGATAATGGAACCACACCTAATAAATTACGAATTGGAGCAAAAATAAAAGCAGCAATGGCTACCAGCAATCCACCGATGACCGCCCAAATCAAAGGTCTATTGTCCATGATTCTATTCATACGAAATAGAGGCTTCCGCATACTACGATAAGCAAAGATATAGATCATCGAATTAACCGCAAAGCTGGCAAAAACAATGCTGCGTCCTTCCACGGCATTTCCATGGATATATAAAAAGTGACTGAAAAGAAGGAGAGCGACAATGCTGCTTACGATACTAATTACAGCAATGAGCGCCAAACCGAGATTGGTCAATATTGGCTCTTTTAACGATTTCGGTTTTTCTCTCATAATACCCACCTCTTTAGGTTCAAATCCGAGGACGATATCGGAAGGTCCATCACAAATTAGATGGATCCACAGAATCTGAGCGACTGCCAGCGGTGCAGGCCAACGTAATACCATCGCGCCAAAAATGGTCAGCACTTCAGCGAAGGAATTAGATAGAGTATAAGCCACTACCTTACGGATGTTTTCGAAAATTACTCGTCCCTCTTCTATGGAAGCTACTATAGTACTGAAATTGTTATCAAGAAGGATTAGATCGGCGATTTCTTTAGCGACATCAGTTGCGCTGCCAACTACGACGCCGATGTTGGCATGTTTGAGGGCAGGGGCGTCATTAACTCCATCTCCGATCATAGCGGTAACTTCGCCATTGGCTTGCAATGCACGCACAATTCGTAATTTATCCTGCGGACGAATTCGTGAAAAAATAGTGGTTTTTTTCACTCTTTTGCGTAATTGAGAATCATCCAGCTTAGCCAATTCTTCACCTTCGATTGTTTGGTCACATTTGTGGTGTAAACCGATCAGACGGCCAATATGTTCAGCTGTCTTTGGGTAATCACCGGTAATCATTTTTACCTGAATTCCTGCTTTATGGGCTACTTTAATGGCATTCTTTACCCCATCACGGATCGGATCTTCCAGCGCAACCAAACCAATCCAGGTGTAACCCGAATGAATTTCTATCCTTCCGGATTGACGATAAGAAAGCCCAATTAAGCGTAATCCTTCTCCAGCCCAATTCTCCACTTTTGATAATATCTCTTTTCTTTCGTTGAGGCTTAAATTGCACATTTCCAGAATAATTTCTGGAGCGCCTTTGAGAAAAAAGAATTCAGATCCATTCATACTATTCTCAGTGATCATGAATTTTGTTTCACTGGTGAAAAATTCCTCATTCAAACGCTTTGTTTTTTCCACCAGATTCTGGGGATCCTCTGGAAAATATTTATTTGCGTATTCCCATAAGGTGATATCGACTGGACCTTCAAGGTTGTTGCATAAGATTATGGTTTGAAATGCTCGCATCTCATCTTTAAAATCTGTGCGCATGACGCGCATGCGTCCTTCGGTTAATGTTCCGGTTTTATCTGTGCAGATAACAGTTACCGACCCAAGCGTTTCCACCGCCAAGAGTTTTTTTACCAGCCCATTTCGCTTAAGAATTTTGCGCATCCCTAAGACTAAAATCACAGTGACAGCAATTAACAATCCTTCGGGTACAGCTGCAATTGCAAGGATAATAGAAACTCGCAGCATATCCAGGAAACTATTTCCAAAAATTAAGCCGACTATTAAAATCAATGCGGTAAAAAGAACTACGATACGGGTGAGAGTTTTACTAAAAGATTTCAGCCTCATTTGTAAGGGAGTATCTTCCTCTTGATCAGATCCAAGGCTGGTAGCTATTTTTCCCAATTCGGTCTTAGCCCCGATAGAGGTCACTTCCATTAATCCCCGTCCAGTTACGATTGTGGATCCCATAAATACAGAATTTTTCCCCATATCCGGGGTTTTATTTATTGGTTCACTCTCACCGGTTAGAATGGATTCATCGATCGATAGTTTAATGCCTTGATGAATGATTCCGTCTCCTGGGATATGTTCACCAGCATTGAGGACAACCAGGTCTCCAGGAACTAGTTCAACCACATCTATTTCGATTTGTCGACGATTTCTAATAACAGTGGTCGTGGGTCTCACCAAATCTTTAAGTGCGGAATAAGTTTGTTGGGCGCGGTATTCCTGTATGAAACCCAGAACAGCATCTACCAAAACCACTGCCATGATGATTCCAAAATCAGCGTATTCACCTACGATTAAGGATACGATTGCTGCAAATAGTATGATATAAACGAGCGGACTTTTTAATTGGGCGAACAATATTAACCATGCACTGGGTCCTTTCTCAGTAGGCAATGCATTTGGACCATATTTTCGCCTTCTATTTAGTATTTCAGAAGAATTAAGTCCTTTCATCCCTTCGATAATTTTATTTGTTGAATAGGGAGAATCAGAATTTTCATTTGAATCCATTTTGTGTCCTGGTACTTTTAAAAATATTTTGATAGTATACTAAGTTTATAACGTTTTGTAAATACTAAACGATTAGACTAATAATGCAGAAGAACTGATCGTATGCAAAAATTACAAAAACAAAATTCATCTGGACAAAAACGGTTGCATCGAATAGAATACTAATTCGCGAAAGTTTGTTAGTGTATTTTTTGGAGGTTCATTTTGGCAAATATTAAGTCACAAATTAAACGTAACCGGCAGAACCTGAAAAAACGTGCGCGCAACCGTTTATTCAGAGGTGCTGCCCGCACCAGCGTTAAGAAAGCCCGCGAAGTACTCGAGACTGGAAAAGTAAAAGACGCAAATACAGCGGTAGCAGAGGCAATCAGTGTTTTAGATCGAACAGCTCAAAAAGGTGTAATTCATAAAAATAATGCTGCCAGACGTAAAAGCCGATTGATGAAACAATTGGCTAATATGGAAAAATAAACTTATTACTTGAAAATCTAGGTAATTATGAATAGAATAGAGCGGGAGTAGTTTCTCCCGTTTTATTTTTATTAATGCGTGGAAATCATGTTTGAGATTGAACAACAAGAAATCAACCAGAAGATCCAAAATATTTGTATTCAAATAGGTCTGGGACCTTATGACCCCAAATGGTCTTGGATTCCATTTAGTGGACAATGGGGAATCGCCACTTCCTTTTTTGAATTGGCAGCCAGGAAGGCACGAATGGATCCTTCAATTAATATAAATATTTTTTCTACTCAAATTGCCGAGCAGGTCAAGGAGCGATTGGGAGATCTTCCTGGAATTCACATTGCACAAGCTACGAAAGGATATTTGAATTTATATTTCGATTCAAACCTTTTTGCAATAAAAGTAGTGGACCAGATTTTAGCGAAGGGCACAGGTTATGGAAAAGGCAAATCAACTCGCCAAAAAGTAATGGTTGAATTTTCACAGCCCAATTCGCTCAAAGCCTTTCATGTTGGTCATTTGCGTAATATGGTGCTGGGCGCGGCGGTTTCAAATATTCTTGAATCTGCAGGGGATGATGTCATTCGAGCCAATTATCTGGGGGATATTGGGCTGCATGTCATTACCTGGCTTTGGAATTATCAAAAGTTACACCCTGGAGAGGAACCGCCAGAACAAAATAAAATCCGCTGGATGGGCGACCTGTATGCTGAAGCGGTAAAAAGGAGGGAAGAGAACCCGGAAAATGAATCTGAAGTACGAGCACTTTTCCAACTCTGGAATTTGAAAGATAAAACATTATTTAAGTTATGGCAAAAAACCCGCGAATGGTCCCTACAGGCTTTTGACCAAATATATGCACAATTGGGGATATCTTTTGATCATGTCTATTATGAAAGTGAAGTTGAGGATGCCGGGAAAGCCTTGATAGATGATCTGATTAAGAGGGGGTTGGCGAAAGACGAGAGACCAGAAGGTTCGGTTTTTGTTGATTTGGATCAACTCCTGGGAACCAGCCAACAATACCGTGTATTGGTTTTATTGCGATCTGATGGAACCTCGCTTTACTCCACCAAGGATATTCCCTTGGCAATCAAGAAGTTCGAACAATATCATTTGGATAGGTCAATTTATGTGGTGGATGTCCGGCAATCTTTATATTTCAAACAAATCTTCAAAATCCTTGAATTAATGGGATATTCATGGGCGACCGATTGCTATCATCTTGCCTATGAAATAGTCAATCTACCAGGAAATGTCACCATCGCCTCACGGGAAGGAACCGTAATTCTTTTAGAGGATTTAATCGGCGAGGCAGAGCGAAGAGCTTTAAAGATTGTCGAGCAAAAAAATCCAGACCTTACTTTTAATGAAAAAAAGGAAGTAGCACTCGCTGTAGCTTTGGGTGCTATTAAATATTCATTGCTTTCACGTGATAATACCAAGGTAATCACTTTTGACTGGGATTCTGCCCTGAATGTAAATGGTCAAGCCGCACCTTATATTCAATATGCGGGGGTAAGAGCGAATAGCATTCTCAGAAAAACCTCCAATCAAGTGCCGGTTTCAAAAGAAATTGGAAATGAATTAACTAAGCAGGAAGTTCAGCTTATTGATTATCTTGCCCGCTTTCCCCAAGAGGTGCAACGGGCAGCAAAAGAGATGAAACCCTTATTAATTACAAATTATGCTTATGAAGTTGCGAGGGCATTTAATGATTTTTACTCTGCCTGTCCTGTACTTCAGGCAGAAAATGAGGTTCGTGATTTTCGATTGCGGCTTGTAGCAGCTGCGCGACAGACTATAATTAATTCTTTGACGCTTTTGGGAATTTCCGTCCCCGAAGTGATGTAAAAAAACAAATATTAAGGAGTAGTAAATGGCCCCAATAAAAACACTGATTATGGGAGCTGCGGGCAGAGATTTTCATAACTTCAATGTTTTTTTCAGAGATAACAAAGAATATGAAGTTGTCGCCTTCACAGCCACCCAAATTCCCAATATTGAAGGTAGGAGATACCCGCCTGAATTGGCAGGTTCGCTTTATCCCAAAGGAATAGCCATTTATCCAGAAAGTGATTTGATTGACTTAATCATGAAAAACAAGATTGAGCAGGTTATTTTCGCTTATAGTGATGTTCCGCATCAATATGTGATGAGCAAGGCTTCCGAGGTTTTAGCGGCTGGTGCTGATTTTCGTCTGATGGGTCTTCGCACTACACAAATTAAATCCAACAAACCTGTGATTTCTATTTGCGCAGTCCGCACTGGATCTGGAAAAAGCCAGACGACGCGAAAGGTCTCTTTGGATATGATCGAATTGGGTTATAAAGTAGCAGCCATTCGCCACCCTATGCCCTACGGTGACTTGGTGAAACAAAAAGTTCAGCGGTTTGCCACATACGCTGATCTGGATAAAAATGAATGCACTATTGAAGAGCGTGAGGAGTATGAACCCCATATCGATAATGGCGTTATCGTTTATTCAGGTGTTGATTATGGAGCGATTCTAAAACAGGCAGAACAGGAAGTGGATATTGTGCTTTGGGACGGTGGGAATAATGACTTCTCATTCTTTGTAAGTGATCTTGCCATTGTAGTTGTAGACCCTCACCGCCCTGGACATGAATCCAGTTATCATCCAGGTGAAACGAACGTACGTTTGGCGGATATCTTCGTCATCAACAAGGTGGATACCGCCATTCCAGAAAATGTAATTAGCGTCCGTGAAAACATTCGCCGCATGAATCCCTCCGCCCAAATTATTGAAGCTGCGTCACCGTTATTTGTAGATAATCCTGATGCTATTCAAGGCAAAAGAGTATTAGTCATTGAAGATGGTCCCACACTTACCCATGGAGAAATGGCTTATGGAGCGGGATGGGTGGCTGCCCGCCGTTTTGGTGCATCCCAAATTGTTGACCCGCGACCTTTTGCTGTAGGCGCAATCAAAGCAACTTACCAAAAATATCCAAAAACCGGACCAATTCTGCCAGCTATGGGCTATGGAGATGATATGATTCATGATCTTGAGAAAACCATTAATAATTCAGATGTGGATCTGGTCATTTCAGCCACACCTATTGATCTGACCCGGATTATCAAAATAAATAAACCCATGCAACGGGTACGTTATGAGTTGCAGGAAATTGGGAAACCGACCCTAATGGATTTATTAAAAAAGAAGTTTGGCTCCAAGAAATAAATTTGACTGGATAAAAGAGAGGTGCCATAGACCTCTCTTTTATTTTATGGAATAATTAAGGTACTTATGTTTGTTGATGAATCAAAGATTTATGTCCGATCCGGAAAAGGTGGAGATGGCATTGTTCATTTCCATAAAGAGAAATACATTAATCGGGGAGGTCCAGATGGTGGTGATGGTGGCAAGGGTGGGGATGTAATAATAAAGGTAGGTCCACATTTAAATACTCTTCTTGCATTTCGTCATAAGAATAAATTTATTGCAGAGGATGGGAAAAAAGGAGGGACAAGTAACAAAAGTGGTAAGTCTGCATCTGATTTGGTAATCCCTGTACCGGCTGGAACTATGGTATTTGATGCTGACAATAATGATTTACTTGGTGATTTGATTTCTTCAGACCAGCCTTTGCTGGTTTGCCCTGGAGGTCGTGGGGGTAGAGGTAACACACATTTTACGAATTCCAGAAGACAAGCACCGAGAATTGCTGAAAAGGGTGAGCCCGGGTTGGAAAAATATTTGCATTTAGAATTGAAACTGATAGCAGATATTGGAATCGTAGGAATGCCTAATGCTGGCAAATCCAGTTTACTCGCAGCAGTAACTAATGCAAAGCCAAAAATTGCTGATTATCCTTTTACAACTCTCGTTCCTAATTTAGGAGTTGCACAATTGGATGAGAATACTACAATAGTCCTGGCTGACATCCCCGGATTGATAGAAGGTGCTCATATGGGTACTGGGCTGGGAGATGCTTTCTTAAGACATATACAACGTACACGTGTGTTAATCCATATGATCGATGGACTCTCTGAAGAACCCTTTGCCGATTATTCGCAAATTAATTCTGAATTGGCACTTTTTGACCCTCAAATGGCAAAAAAACCTCAGGTCGTGGTATTTAATAAAATTGATCTTCCTGAAGTAAAAGAAAAATGGTCTAAAGTGCAAAGAAAATTCGAGAAACATGGTGTCCACCTGATTGGGATTTCAGCGCTTAACCATGAAAACTTAAACAAATTACTCTGGCAAACACATGAACTACTCAGCACTTCTCCACTATTGGAAATTTCGAAACCATTGCCGGTTTATCGGCCAGAGGCAAACCTGCCAGATTTTCAAATCAAACGACTTTCCAGTGGCTGGCAGATTAGTGGACAGGCAATTGAACGCGCCGCAGCAATGACTTACTGGGAATATGATGATTCCATACGCCGCTTTCAAAGAATTATGGAATCCATGGGGGTGGATCAGGCATTGCGGGATGCCGGAATTCAAGAAGGCGAAAATGTAATCATTGGTGATCATGAATTAACCTGGCAGGATTAATCAAGGAAAATGACATACAAATCTGGTCATTTACGATTGGGGATTTTCGGCGGAACCTTCGACCCACCTCATGTGGGTCATCTTATTCTGGCAATGGAAGCTTATGACCAATTGAACCTGGATAAGGTACTGTGGGTTCTCACCCCAAATCCACCCCATAAAATTGGTAAATTGATTACACCAGCAGATATCCGTTTGCGTATGGTAAATGAATCTATTGGAGAAGATCCAGCTTTTGAACTTTCAAGGGTGGATATGGATCGCCCAGGACCGCATTATATGAGTGAAACAGTCAATCTTTTACATGAGCAATATCCTGGAGCAGAATTGGTTTTTCTTATGGGTGGAGATTCATTGCATGATCTGCCGACTTGGCATGAGCCAAGAGAATTTATTCAAGCCTGTGATCGGTTGGGTGTGATGCATCGTGTTGGCGAAAAAATTAATCTTGAACAATTAGAAAAAAGCTTGCCTGGAATTTCCCCCAAAGTGGAATTTATTGAAGCCCCCATTTTAGAGATATCCGCAAAAAAGATTCGGCAGCTGGTTTCACTAGGAAAACCTTATCGTTATTACCTTTTACCAAATGTATATGAGATAATTCAAATGGAGGGGGTGTATCGTGAGGTTGAAAAAGAATAGTCAGGAGAAATATCAAAAATGCGCAAATCCCTTATTTGGTTTAATTTATTTCTATTAATTACTGGTTGCCGTTTATTACCTTCGAAAACAGCTACCCCAGTTCCTATGATCACAGAAGAAGTTTTATTTACTCCTGGTACATCCGATGGAACCCCTCCGGTGGAAATTACACCAATACAAATCCTTACGCCGACGATGTTACCAGTTATTACGGAGACGACTTCGCCAATATCTACGAGTACGGCAACCCCAATCATTATTTCCACCGCAACCCGACTGCCATTCATTTTGCAGAGTGTTTCCCCGGTATATATCAAAAATTTTGGCTATCCAGATAAAGGTTGCAATTGGATGGGAGTGGCAGGACAGGTGTTTGATACAAATGGAAATCCTATAAAAAATATAGTTGTGGTAATAAAAGGTCAACTGGGAGAAAAAACAATTAATTCTGTGGTACTTACAGGTTTGAAAGAGGCCAATATCTATGGACCGGGTGGTTATGAAATAGTTTTGAATGATAATGTAATTGGATCAATCAAATCACTTTCAATTCATTTAGACAATCTCAATGGTAATATATTGTCTTCTGAGATTGAATTTGACACGTTTACTGACTGCAATAAGAATTTAATAATCATCAATTTTCAGCTAATAAAGTAAATTTCAAAGACTTATAGTAACGAAAATGAAAAATTCAATTATTCCTTTCGATTTATTTAAGCTAACCGCATCTAGATGGTGGTTGATTCTATTGATGATGATTTTTGGCAGTTTACTTGGTCTATTTTTCCATAGTTTTACTCCCCCAATATTTGAAGCTCAGGCAAGGTTTGTGGTAACCATTGATTACACCCGCACAGGTTATTTATCTGATATTCAGGAAGATCAGGCAATGCGTAGTGTTGGCAGTCTTATTGGGTCAGATATAATTTTGCAAAGGACGGTGGTATCAGCTCATTCATCAGGGTTGGAAATATCTTTTGATGAATTGAAACAAGAATCTGCTTTGGAGAGAGGTGAATTTGAATGGTTCATTCGTATCAGGGATAAGGATGCTCACAAAGCTGCAGAATTAGTTAATCTCTGGGCAGATCAGGCGAATCAAGAATTAAAAGATACTTCAATTCATGCTTTACGCGCTGACGAACTATTAAATTACCTTGATTCAATCGAAACTTGTTTACAAAGGACCACCCTCGGAAATGATTCAAAAGCACCTTGTACTTTTCCGAATTTAAATACAATTCTTGAAGAAATTCAAAAAACAGGTGAAAAAGCTTACCAGGAAAAAGAATTAAGTAAAGGTCTAATGCTGGCATTGTCGGTTAATTTATCAGAAAAGAGCCAGGTTCCAAAATCTCCGGTGATATTCAATCGAAATGCTTTTGTTCTTGCTGGTTCGCTGATTGGATTAATTGTAGGTGCCTTCATCACATTTCTTTGGGGGTATAAGCCTAAGGTCAAGAGGGTTAGTGGTTAAGCAGACCTTTTTAAAGATTATTAATATCACCTGGTATGGTATGCTTTTTTTACTGCCAATTACCAGTATGCCCATTGTGGCGCGTCTTTTAGGGTCGGATACCGTCGCAGCTCCTTCAATCATATTTTTAGCATTTTTATTTTTGTTTTGGTTTTTTCCTTATTTATTTAGGCGGGGAGCACTGACTAATCTTTGTGTACCGCTTATTTTCTTTATTATTAGTGCTATCATTTCGACAGTTGCTGCAATATTTATTAATATCCCAACCTTTAAGGATTTTTCAGTTCTGCGGACTAATATTCAATCCATTGTTACATTGTTAATCGGTGGCAGTTTCTTTTTAGTTGCAGCTACTTATCCGAAAGATAAAGTTGAACTGAAAAAAGCTCTGATGGTGATCAATTGGAGTGGAGTGGTGCTGTTGGCCTGGTCCGGAATGCAGGCGATCAGCTGGTTTGGATTTCATAAATATCCGCAATGGATGTTTGATTTGCAGGGCATTATTTCATCCAGGGTTCTATACTATAGTCGGGTGACCGGTTTAGCTCTTGAACCATCCTGGTTATCCCACCAATTGAATATGCTTTATATCCCTATGTGGTTATCCGCCAGTCTAAGAAAGTATTCCTCTCATGCCTTTAAAATTTTTGGTTTGACAATGGAGAACTTGCTATTATTTGGGGGAGTAGGTGCCTTGGTCCTCACTCTCTCGCGGGGAGGATTTATTGCTTTTTTATGTATGTTAACATTGATATTAATCTATTTTAATATTCGCCTGATTAATTTCATTAAACGATTCTTATTAAACCGTAGTATCACCCATGGGAAAAAAATTCTTTTCCAATCCAGAACTATAACGATTGGAATTTCTATTTCTCTTATCGTCTGTTATCTAATTTTTATCGTAGCCGGCGCGATTGTTTTAAGTAGAATTGATCCTCGCATGAAAGACCTTTTTTATTTTTCTCAGGATAAGGAAAACCCCCTCTTTAGCTATTTTACTAATTTGCAAATTGGCGAACGGGCAGTATATTGGCTAACAGGC
>Ga0209777_10000897_pt1 | contig 45914 bp, 31 predicted proteins | sample FrelakmetHBP12HB_FD_187147 | JGI IMG/M metagenome (GOLD analysis project Ga0209777, IMG submission 187147) | Freshwater lake sediment microbial communities from the University of Notre Dame, USA, for methane emissions studies -HBP12 HB (SPAdes)... | ecosystem: Environmental > Aquatic >... | reverse complement strand
CCGCTCCACAGCCGAGGAGTCCCTGGTGTGGGGAGCCCTATCATATCATCGTCCCCAGATCGGTGGGCGGGTCAAAGGGGCAGTCTGCCAGATCGTGGTCAAAGGGGGCCATGTGCGGTTGGATTTTATCCACGGCATACGGCTTAGGGATTCGTTGTGCTTGCTCAAGGGGCAGGGGGTGTCGAAGCGTTATGTCCCCATCGCTAGCATCGCGGACGCACAGCGGCCGGCGATCGCGGCTCTGATTCGAGGAGCAGCAGCACTTGACCCAACTGAATGGGCCTGAGCAGACGCAAGCCGGCGGCTGCGCAGTGAGACTCGGCAATCTCACCCAGAAGCGCCTTGGCAAGCACGGAGAGTCAATGGTTCTCCGCCAGGAACGCGAGAATCAGTTTGCAGAGCTCTTCGCGCCAGGCTTGCGCATAGAAGTTGTGGTTGGCGCCGCCGACAGTGTGGAAGACAGTATGCTCTCGCGAACCCATGCCGGCGGCGTGAAGCTTCTCGAAATGAGCGCGCGCGGGAGGGGCTTCCTCATCCCCGCCGCCCCAAACAAAGAGCGCCGGCCCCTGCCACTCCAGCAATTCCCTTTCGATGTCGCGCGCACTGTCCTTGAGATTGCGGTCGCCGGCCACGGACGTTTCGGAAGTCGTCACATTCTTCCTGACCCGCCCCAGGTTGATCTCGCCGTGCAGAAGCCGGGACCAGGTGGCGGGGGAGAGCGCCTTTGAGGCGTAGTTCTTAAGGTTCTTCCAGCGGCGGCGGTGCTCGAACTCGTTCGAGCGCGCGGGCTGGAAGGGCAGGACGGAGAGGGCGATCACGCCATTGCGGAGGGCGGATTGCGGATGGTTCTCGCGCAGAGATGCAGAGTCCGCAGAGGCGGTTTCAGACTTCATCTCCAGGTGCTCTCCGCGTCTCTGCGCCTCTGCATGAGACGATGGCGGATTGCGGACTGAGCTGGCGCCCAGCGCCACGTTGCCGCCGGAACAGACACCGAGGAGAAAACCTGGCCCGGCGCTCTGGAACAATGCCGCCACTCCGCGGGCGGACTCGATCATGTCATCAAGGTCCACGTCCGCAAAATTCCCGCGGGAGTCGCCGCGGCCGGGCAGGTCCATCCTGACCGCCGTCCAGCCTGTGGCGGCGATTCTTTGTGCCAGCCAGGCGAGCAGATCCGCGGGGCCTGAGCGCGGGCCGCTCCAACCCGGAATAAGGAGCACGCTGCCGCGCGCTGCGCCGCTTGCGGGCCGATGGACCGTGAGCACAAGGCCACCAGGCGTGGTGACGACCTCACGCCGTTCGGCAGTGAATTCGGCAGTTGTGCTCAACGGGTCAGGCATTGCCGGTCTCCGGCGGATGCACCTTCAGGCGCCCCGGTACGGCGGTGATGAGCGCGCCGGCTTGAAGCTCCGCGCCATTAGAAATCCAACCGGAAATCATGGCCCAGGTAACGGTCCAGCGCCTCCTCGTTGGCGACGATCTCGCGCGGCGGGCCATGGATCCAGATTTTACCTTCGTCCATGATGTAGGTCCGGTCGGTGATGGTCAGGGTTTCGCGGACGTTGTGGTCGGTCAGGAGGATGCCCACGCCGGCGGCTTTCAGCTCCCTGAGAATCTGCTGTATCTCACTGACGGTAATCGGGTCTATCCCCGAGAAGGGCTCGTCAAAGAGCACGATGCGCGGCGCCAGGCTCATCGCGCGCGCGATCTCCAGGCGGCGCCGCTCGCCTCCCGAAAGCACCGCCGCCATGCTCTTGCGCACGGTATCCAGTCCGAGGCTGTGGATGAGTTCTTCGACGCGCGCGGCCCGCTTGGCGCGAACCGGCTCCTGCAGCTCCAACACGGCCAGCAGGTTGTCCTCCACGGACAAGCGCTGGAATACGCTGGCCTGCTGCGCGAGATAGCCGACGCCACGGTTGGCGCGCACATACATGGGCAGGTGTGTAATCTCCCGGTTCTCATACAGCACCGTGCCGCCGTCGGGAGTCAGCAGGCCCATGATCATGCGGAAGGTGGTGGTCTTACCCGCGCCGTTGCGGCCCAGCAGGCCGACGATCTCGCCCGCGCCGACTTGCAGACTGACCCCGCGCACCACTTCGCGATTGCCAAATTTCTTGGTCAACTCCTTGGCTTCGAGGACGGCTTGCGGGGGCGCCTGCGGCACGGCCGAGAGCACGCGGCGCAACTGCGTGCTCGAAGAAATCGGGAGAGACACGGGCCGCCGCGTCGCGGGCGGCTCGTCGTCCGGCAGAACGGGAGGCCCGACTTCCACCGCGCCGAAGGGCGAATCCGGCGGGGGCGCAAGCGGCGCTGCCTTCGTCAGGAGCGTAGGCTGGCTCCCCGACGGATTGGCGTCCCTGACAGGCAGGGACGCCTGTCCAACCACGGTGCGTTCGGGCGCAGAGCCGTCTTGCGCGGTCATGGTGCGGTTGTCAGGGTTCGCGTCAGCCAAAATGTTATGCCCCTAGCATGTGGTTTCTGCCGCCCCCACACCTCGCGTTCGCCGCACCTACGCAGGCCCCCTCCCCACGAGGGAGAGGGGCGATGCGGGCTCCTCTCCTGATTGGAGAGAGGGCAAACGCATACCGCTACTTTATAAACCGCCAACGCGACGGAGGCCACCAAACAAACGAGGCCCGCCCGACCAGCCTCTCCTTGGGTACAACGCCCCACACGCGGCTGTCCGATGAAGACGGCGAGTTGTCGCCCATCATCCAGTATTCGCCATCTTGCAGTCTGCGGCTTATGTAATCTCCCGTTTCCCTGTCGATGCCGCTCCCGCCTTTCCTTGCACGCTCGCTGGGCAAGGACCCTCTGATCATGGAGGGATAGTAGAGATCGCGCCAGAGGTCCAGCCGGGTGAGCGTGCCTTTCAGCCCAGAGAGACTCAGGCGCACCACGCTCTTCATCTCCGCCGCGGCGCGGCCCAAAGGACTGACCTCGAGCTCCTGGCAGTCTATCTGGCGACCGTCAAAGACGGCTATGACTGTCGCATCCACATAAGCCAGCGATAGAGTGTGCTTGCCGGGAGAAAGCTCCGGGGCCGCCCCGGGAATCCTTACTTCATGCGCCCCAGGCTGGGGCGGACTTGAGGCCGCTGTCGCGGGAATGCGCCACAAAGCCCTGTGCAGGTCGCTGCCAATCTCCATCTCGAGGCCGCCCGCCGCCTCCACATCAATGGCGACGTCAAGTTTCAGGTCACCGACAACGCAGTCCCCACCGTAGAAGAACTTGGCCGGTCCGGCTCTCAGCCAAGGCCCTTCCGCGGGTCTGTTGGGGCTGAGGGGGAACATGAGCTCCTTGCAGTCGGGGCACTGCACACCCTCCCATGTGTTGGTCACATACGCGGTCATGTTCTCGGACACCGATGCGGGGTTCCTGAAAACCACGCCTTCCTCTGTCTCCACTCCCGGCAGGTGCGCCGCTGGGCAGCCGACGTGCTGGAACGGCCAGCGGCCCTGCTTGAGGTAGACATTGGTGGCCGGAAAGGCATAGGTCAGCGTCACCGGCGCCGTGCCATCCAATTGGAGCGCACGTTTCGCGAGCGTTGCGCCAGGCGTGCCAGGCTCAGCGCCCTTCCAGGGGAAGCGCAAGGTTTCGGCCTCTCTCTGTATCTCAGCGCAATCCGGGTTGTCCGGCTTGGGTAGTTCGTGGACCAGTGGGCTCCAGGCCTTGGAGATGGGATACCAGACGGTCTCCTGCATGCTAGGCCGTATCTTCCATTTCCTCAGGATTTCGTCCTTGCCATTCTTGCGCAAGAACAGGTCGCCACCGGAGACCACTATCTGGTCGCCCGGCAGCCCGATGAGGCGCTTGATGTAGTTGATGTCCTGGGCTTGCTCATTGCTCCCGGCCCAGGCCGAGTTGTATTGGAAGACTACCACGTCAAAGCGTTTCGGGTTCCCTGCGACGGCATCGCGGGCCCAAGCAAAGAGAATGCCGCCGAGCACCAGCACGGCGACCAAGGCCGTTACGATCCGGCTGCGCCAACGACGCCAGCCCTTGGAAGCGACGAAGCCCAGCGCGATCAGGACCACTGCAACTCCGATGACCGCCCAAACCTGCCAGGAGTCCGCGTAAGCCAGCTTGTTGGTGACGATGCGGTCCCCATAGTCTTCGTGTCCGAAGAGCGTCGGCTCCATGGAGCCGGAAGGGATCTTGAAAGGCTCCCAGATCTTCCAGCGCGCGAGCAGGATGGTGGCGAAAAGGTAGACCATCGCGGGGAAGGTGTCCCAGAACGATGTCTCTTGCGGCTTCTCTTCCATCCTATTCTTCATCCTCCCTCGAATCCAGCACCGCGAGGAAGGCTTCTTGCGGCACTTCGACGGAGCCGATGTTGCGGGAACGCATTTTTTTCTTGCCTTCCTTCTGCTTCTCCAGCAGCTTGCGCTTGCGGGTGATGTCACCGCCGTAGCACTTGCTGGTGACGTTCTTGGCGGTGGCGGTGATGCTCTCGCGCGCGATGATCTTGCCGCCAATGGCCGCTTGCAGCGCGATCACAAACAAATGCTTGGGAATCTGCCGCCGCAAACGGATGAGCACTCTGCGCGCGCGCTTCTCGGCGTCGGCGCGGTGGCAGATGAGCGAGAGGGCGTCAACCGGCGTGCCGTGGACCAGGAGGTCCACTTTGGCCAGGTCGGCTTCCTGGTAGCCGATGAAGTGGTAGTCCATGGTCCCGTAACCGCGGGTCATGGACTTGAGCCGGTCGTAGAAGTCGAAGACGATCTCGGCCAGCGGCAATTCGTAGTCCAGGATGACGCGCTTGGCGCCGATGAAGTCCTGCTTGACGAACTTGCCGCGGCGGTCTTCGCAGAGCTTGATGACCGTGCCCATGTGCTCCACGGGCACGATCAACTGTACGCGCGCCATCGGCTCGCGGTAGCACCTGATCCGCGCGGGATCGGGCGCCTTGCTGGGGGAGGTGATGAGCATGGTGCTGTTGTCGTTGAGCAGCAGTTCGTAGGTGACGTTGGGGGCGGTCTGCACCAGCTCGACGTTGAACTCGCGCTCCAGCCTCTCCTGCACGATCTCCATGTGCAGGAGGCCCAGGAAGCCGCAGCGGAAGCCGAAGCCCAGCGCGTCGGAATTCTCGGCCTGGTAGACAAAGGCGCTGTCGTTAAGGGCCAGTTTATCGAGCGCGCGCTTAAGCCCTTCGAAGGAGTTGGCGTTCGCGGGAAAGAGTCCGCAGAAGACCATCGGCTTGGGCTCTTTGTAGCCCGGCAACGGCGTGACCGAACCCTTCAGCGTCAAGGCGGACTCAACCGTGTCGCCGACCTTGACCTCATGGATGTCTTTCAAGGTGGCGGTCATGTAGCCCACGTCGCCGGCGCTCAGCAAATCGCAGGGCACCGGCTTGGGGCGGAAGCGTCCGACTTCGTCAACCTCATAGGTCTTGCCCGAGTGGTGCATGCGTATCTTCTCGCCGTGCTTGATATGCCCGTCCACGATGCGCAAGTACATGATGACGCCTTTGTAGTCGTCATATTTGCAGTCGAAAATCAGCGCGCGGAGGGGCGCGTCTTCAAGGCCCTGTGGCGGGCGCATGCGCAAGACCACGGCCTCCAGGATTTCGTCCACGCCGACGCCTTCCTTGCCGCTGGCGAGGATACAGGACTCCTGCTGCAAGCCGAGCAACTGCTCGACCTCGGCGGCGCTGGCGTCAATCTGGGCGGAGGCCAGGTCAATCTTGTTGAGCACCGGGACGACGTCAAGTTTGTGCTCGAAGGCCAGCAGCGCGTTGGCGACCGTCTGGGCCTCGACGCCCTGCGTGGCGTCAATGAGGAGCAACGCGCCCTCGCAGGCGGCCAGGCTGCGCGAGACTTCGTAGTTGAAGTCCACGTGGCCGGGAGTGTCAATCAGGTTCAACTCGTAAGTCTTCCCGTCGGAGGGGCATTTGTACTCGATGGTCACGGCGCTGGCCTTGATCGTGATGCCGCGCTCGCGCTCCAAGTCCATGTCGTCGAGCATCTGGTCATGGAACTCGCGCTCGGTGATGGCGCCGCACTTAAGGAGCAGCCGGTCGGCAAGGGTGGACTTGCCGTGGTCAATGTGCGCGATAATGCAGAAATTGCGTACCAGTTCTTCACCCATAAAAGCCGCTCAAGCCGCGCTCCAAAGTCCGGGAACGAATGTTTTGCCGTGCCCGGAACAAACCCGGACGCTTGCTGAATGCTTTTACCGCAAAGGCACGGAGAATTCCAGCGGGCACAAGTAAAAGGTTTATCCGCTAAGGATTCGGCCATGTCCTGCCGAAAAATAAAAGGGTCAAAAAGTGTTATATTACAGGGGGGGAGGAGACCATGGAGGGTGTGCGGAGGCAGGACCTGCTCTGGGTGGCCATTGTTTTGGCCGTGGGCGCGGCAGGGGGATTGATCACCAGCATAGACAAGGATGTCACGGCGGTAGTCTCGTTGACTTTTGCGGTGGAGAGCAAGGCGAACTGATATAGCAGCGGGCCCTGGGAACTCACCCCTCGCCAGGCGTCCGCAGCACGCGCGGCGCCCTCTCCTTTCGCGGGGAGAGGGCGTCGTGTTGCGGCCGGCCGGTGGTGCGTTGTCGGGAGGCCCGGCTTTTCCCTTGGAGTTGGTGAGCTGCTCCCAAAGGCCGCGCTGTTGGGCCGGAAAGTTTGAACCAAGAGCCCGATTACCCGCCGGCCTTGGCTTCGGCAGCCGCGCGGACGCTTTCGAGCGCTTCGAGAGCGCGGCGGCGCACCAGTGGATTGCGCTGCTGCAACAGTTTCTCGAGCGGCTCGACAACGGCTGCGCCGAAAAGAGCCAGGGAGCCCGTGGCGATCCGCGCCACGTATTCCTCGCGGTCGCCAAGCAGACGCAAGAGCACGGGTATGACCTCGGGATGCGCCGGCGCGTACTCGCCCAGCAACTCGGTGGCAGTGCCACGCTCAACCGGCCGCCGGTCCGGCAAAGTCAGCTCGGCCAGCGGCGGGATGACGTCCGCGGGGTCGGCTTTCATCCGCGCCAGCACGCGCACCGCCCAGTAGGGCGCTTCGCCCACGCCCAATTTCAGCATGTCCCGCAGGCGCGGCAGGGCCGGAGCGCCAATGCGAGCCAGGGCGCCGTGCGCGCCGCGGCAAACACCGTCGTCGGGGTCCAGCAGGGCCATCAGCAAGCCGTCAATCACTTTCTTCGGGTCGCCTGAGTCGGGAACGCGGATGCCTCCGAGCGCCCACGTGGCCCACTTGCGCCTGTCCGCGAATGTGTCGCCGCGCATCACATTCACCAGGTAAGCCGCAGCCGCGTCATAAGCCGCCAGACCGATGGCCTGCAACCCGGCAAAGCCTGCTTGCGCCTCTGAGTCAACCGCGCTCTTGGAAAGCTCAATCAGATCCGGAACCGCCGTGGCCGCGACTGGCCCCATCGAGGCCAGCGCATAGGCGGCCCGCACGCGCGCCGCAGAATCGGGGCCTTTGAGTTCCGCGATCAGCCAGGAGGCCGCATCCGGACCAATCACGCGCAGGACAGTGCCCAGCAAGTCCCTGAGTTCCGCGTCATTCTCCGGAAGCGGAGACAAGGCGACTTTGACGAGCAGGGGCAGAGCAGGGGCGGCATCCGCGCCCATCCCTGCCAGGGCAGTCAGCGCGGCTTGGGGAACAGCGAGGGCCATTCGCTCATCCGCGGTCAGCTCCTCCGCGGGCGCGCGCGGCTTGGCTGCTTTGACCGCTGCTTCGAGCCATTCAGTGAAGGTGGACATAGCGACGCGCGCATATTTGCCGAAACGCACCAGGCTATTGGCTGCCGCAACCCGGACTTCGGTCTTGGCGTCTCGCAGGGCATCAATGAGGGCGCTGGCAACGGCGCTTGCGTCATCCGTGCGCGTGTGCAGGCTTTCCGCGGCTTCCTGGCGCACGGCGGGATTGAGGTCCTTCAGCGCCGCAATCACCTCCGCATCGGGCCGTACCTCAAGGACCGAACGATAGCGCGGCTTATGCGGGTCGCGCGAAACATTGAGCGCCGCCAACTCAGCGGGACGCTGCAAGGCCAGGTCATTGCGGGCCAGTTCCGCGAGTATCGCGCGCGCTCTCGAAGCAGCGGGGCCGAAACCGTCCAGCGCTTTCACCGCGGCCAGGCGCACGTCCTGGTCCCTGTCCTGCGTGCGCGCGGCGATGTCGTCCACCACATCAACGCCTGGGTGGGGCAACTTGCCCAGGATGGCGACAAACTGGCGGCGGGCGGATCCGTCGCGTGAACGCAGGCCGGCCCGAAGCGCGGGGACCGCCTTGGGACCGGCGACGACAAGCAGGCGCGTTTCAGCTTCGTAGGGTTGTGCGCCCGTCTTTGTCCCTTTGTACCCAGCGGGTACGGACGGCAAGTTTCCAGACGGCTGGCGGCTTTTTCCTGTGTCAGTACCCGCTGGACTAGGGACCTCGGCGGAAGCAATCCGTTCGACGAGTGCCTCCAGCACTGACGAGTCGGTGGGCGCAATGCGCGCGGCGGCCAGGTACAGTTGGGCCCTGGCCGCGGCGTCCTTTTCGCGCCTGGCTGCTTTGAGCATGATAGGCACGGCACTCGCGGCTTGGTTGCCCATAAGGGAGAGAGCTTCAGCAGCCGCTGCGCGTGTCACGGTTTCGCCCCGTTCAACCGCTCTGGCGAGGGCCTCCTCTCCTTCTTTACCCAAACAGCACAAGGCCGCCGCAGCCGTCGGGGCATTGGGCTCATCGTAGAGCGCCTTTGAAAGCGCTGCCACGGCCGAGGCATCGAAAGGCGCGAGAGTGACCGCGGCGTCAATGGCGGAGGCACGGACTTCGGGTTTGGGGTCGCGGAAGGCGCCCAGGATGGCCTTCCTCACGGGCGCCGCTTCAGGATCAATCCGCGCCAGAGCGGCACAGGCGGCCGCACGGTGCGCCTCCGGCCTGGCCTGGTTGTTCAGCACACCGAGCAACTCCGGGACCGCATCCTTCGCGGCCGGGCCAATGGAACCCAAAGTCTCCGCGGCCCAGCGCTGAGTTTCCGGCTGCAGCTCATCCTTGCACAGCGCAAGCAACTCCGGGACAGCCTCCGCGGCGGCGGGGCCGAAGTCAGTCAGGCAGAACATGGCCAGCTTGCGTTCCTGTTCATTCTCGTATTTCTTGAGATGCGCGACCCAGCCCTGCACATCCTTGCCCATGATGCGCGTGAGCGGCTTGGGCGCAGGGATGGCCACGGGCTGCGGAGGAGGGGGCTCTTCGGCCGGGCAACAAAGCCCAAGTGAAAAGTAAAAAGGAAAAAGGAAAAGGTGAACGCCTTTCACTTTCGCTCCTCTGCGCTTCGGCAGGGGGAAATCCCGCTCTCACAAGCCTGAGCGGAGAGATATCGTAGCGATTCCGGCTCCCACTGCAACGACGGGCAGCCGGGTTGCCTATTGTCCCAGCGCCCTTAACACGACCGTGGCGTACGAACCACGCGGCAGCACGAAACTCACCAGCCGCTTGAGACGCCCCTGGCCTCGCGCAGTTTCGTCAGGCTCGGCGGAGGCGAGTTTGAAGTCCGCGGCGTTGAAGAAGAGCGCGCGGGGTTCCTCACCGAAAAATGGCCGCCGCACACCGGGGATGTGCAGACTGCCCAGTTCGATCCCTTCGGCCCTCAGCACTTCTTGGGCGGCCTCCTGCCAGGGCGGCGCTAGGACGGTCTTGCGCGCCAGGAGCGGGAGCTGAAGAGCGGCGAGTTCAGGCGGAACGGCGGAGGCGGCGGGGAAGAGCATTTCGCCGAACGGATCGTCGGCGGCCAACACTTGCCCGAGTGACGCGCAATGCCGCGCTATCAGATCCCGCGCGATTGAGTTCCACAGCCACGACTGATAAGCATAGACACTCAACTGCTGAACCAAATACGGCAGAGCACAGAAGGCAGCGCGGAAGTCCTTGCTGGAATGCACGAGCCGCTCGACCGCCCTGCGTTCGGGGCAGCGGCGCAGTCTGGGGAGCACTTCGCGCCAGCGCCCCCAGTACTCCCGCAACGTGCGCTTGAAGACTTTCTGCTCCATGCGGTCTTTGCGGGACTCGGTAGCGATGGCCAAGCGCAGCGCGCCTTCGAAATCGCCCTGGCAAAGATGCTTGCCAATGAAGCCTTGTCCATGCCTCGCCGAGCCGAAGCGCTGGTCGCCGAAGTAGTTGACAATCCGTACCACTGGCGTCCTGTCCGCGCCCGCGTCCGGGACGGTCGAGGCACGTTCCGCGGCCGTCCCGCCCATGGCCGGCCCCGCCACGGTCAACAGCTTCGCCGCTTCGCCCATGTCAGCGGACCGCTCAGCCTTCAGATTCCGCACGATTATTCTGAAACGGTTGCCTTCGATGTCGGCGGCGGTGATGGAACGCGGGACAAAGGCCAGACGCTCAATGCGCCAGCCCGGCCCGGCGGCTTGCTCTGGCGTCGCGCTTACGCCTTCCTGCTTCAGCGTCAGGTGCTGGCTCGTGCTGGCGTGCTTATCTTTCAGCCCGGCGTAAGCCCACGCGCCGGCCGGAGTCCTTAGCTGGCGCGCGATGCTGCCCACGGCTTCGGGCGTGGCCAGAGTTTCCTTATGAAGACGGTACAGCGCGAAAGGGCCCACGGAGCCGGCGAGGTCGCGGAACGATAGGGTAAGGAGTTCCTCCACCTGGAAGTCGCTGGGTGAATGCTTAATCATGTCGCCTTTCGAACAGATCGTGAAACGTAGAATTTGAGACTGTCTGCACGGGCAGCCCCATACGTTCCACGTTTTATGTACTGTTTTCTGCCAGCCTGACGGCCAACTCGTATGCTGAGAAGAAGCTGTCCGGTCTGACCTTGCCCTGCCAGGCGATGTCGAAGGCGGTGCCGTGATCGGGCGAGGTGCGGATTAGCGGCAGGCCAAGCGTAATGTTAACGCCGCTGTCAAAAGCCAGCATCTTGAACGGGATGCAACCCTGATCGTGGTACTGCGCGATGAAACAATCGAATCGCTTTCTGGCCTGCGGCGTGAAGGCGGTGTCGGGAGGGAGAGGGCCTTCAAGCACAATCCCGCGCCTGGCCAGCGCCTTCATGGCGGGCAGCAAAACGCGCCGCTCCTCGTCGCCGAACAGACCTCCCTCCCCCGCATGGGGATTCAAGCCAAGCAGGCAAAGCCGCGGCGGCCTGCCGCGCAGGATTGCGACGTTGTCCCAAGCCAGTTTCGCGACCTCTACCACGCGCTCGGCGGTAACGCTCTCGGGAACGCTGCGCAAAGAGCGGTGGCAGGTCACGAAGGCGCAGGAAATGTCGCGGCTGTACATCAACATTGCATAGCTTTGGGTATGCGTGAGTGCGGCGAGCATCTCCGTATGGCCGGGGAAAGCCACGCCGGCCATGTTGAGCGCCTTCTTGCTGATCGGCGCGGTCACCAGGGCGGCAAAACGGCGTTCCAGACAACCGCGCACAGCTTCGGTGATGTACCGCGCGGCGGCCTTCCCACAAGCCGACCGGTTCTTGCCGGGGACGACCGCACTCCCATCAAGTGCGTCCGGCGGGTCAAGAAGAGCAGGCCGACTGAGACTTTCAGGCACTGCCGTGAAGCAAGGAACTCGCGGAGGCAGCTTCAGCCCCTGCGCGCGGGCCACGCGTTCAAGGACAACCGCGTTGCCGATGACCAAAGGGATGGCTCTGCCGGGCAGCTTGCGACTTGTGAGTAGGCGCAGGCACAATTCAGGCCCGACACCAGCCGCGTCGCCCATCGTTACGGCGATTATCGGCTTGCTTTCGGTCCTGTCTTTCCCATTCGAATGCGAACACATGGTCCTGCAACTCCGAAGCGCGGAACCCACCCACTCCCGCAAACAATGTGGAGCACGAGCGAGACGCTCGTGCTACACACTTGCGCCGCTATAACTTTGCTTGCGGGCGGCCTGCTTGTAAAGTCATTTAGCGATGGAAGGGCCTCTTGGACACACGTTGGTCATTCGTCCCGGCGCGCTGGGAGATGCCGTGCTCACGCTGCCGGCGCTGCACGCTCTGCGCCTTGCCGGCGCGCAAAGTCTCACTGTCCTGGGGTCTCCCGTAAACTGGAGCTTTCTGCGCACCGCGCACACAGCACCACGCGTACGCGATTTTTCCTCGTCCGAGTGGCTGGGCCTTTTTGCCGCAGGCGTGGCGTGCGGTCCAGCAGCTCAGTCTACATTGGCGCACGCGCACACGGCAGTCGTCTATCTGAGTGGCGACACCAGCAGGACTGAGAAAGCACTGAAGGAGGCAGGGGTGAAGCGAGTTCTGGTTGCCGACCCTCCCGCGGTCGCGCTTGTCCCCTCCCCCTGCCCCCTCCCGGAAGGGGAGGGGCAAAACAAGTCCTCTCATAACATACCCGGCAGGCTGGAAGGCTGCGCTACGAACCCGCAAGGGGAGGGGGAGAAGACGGTCCTGCATGCGGCACGCAGGCTGCTCGATCCCCTCGCGCATTTCCTGGGACCAGGCCATGCCGCGGCCGCCTTGGCGATCCGGACAGTGGCAGATGACGTGTTCCTGGCGTTGGACGAGGCGGAAACAGTCCGTGCGCTGGAACGCCTGGGTTACGATGCTGTGCCTGACGGCGGCTTTGTGGCGATCCATCCCGGCAGCGGGGGGAAAGCAAAATGCTGGCCGCCGGAACGTTTCGCGAGATTGGCCGTGAAACTGGCTTTGCAGGGCTTCACGCCGCTGGTTTTCTTCGGGCCGGCCGACGAGAACACGAAGCACGAATTCGAGGAGCACGTACCACCCGGCGTCTCCTGGGAGTGCGTGGGTAGCAAGCCGTTGAGGGAAGTTCTAGCACTGTTGAGTTGTGCGCGCTGTTACGCCGGCAATGACTCAGGGATAACGCACCTGGCTGCACGCGCGTGCCCGACCGTGGCGCTGTTCGGGCCAACCGACGCGCGCATCTGGTCACCGCTTGGCAAAGGGGTTAGAATCATGCGGGCCCCTGGCGGCGAGATGGAAAGGCTGCGAGTGGGTGAAGTGGCTGAGGCCGTGTCCGGCCTGGCGCAGGAACGGCAGTAGGAGGAACAGTTTCAAGTTCCAGGTTTCTGGTTTTAAGTTGATCCCTTGCCGCACCCAACGTGAAACTTGAAACTTGAAACCTGAGACTTGAAACAATTGGATTGGGGATTTGCATTGTGAAGAAGTTCAGCCTGCTTTCCGTGGCCAATCCAAGCGCGTTGCGCCCGTGCGTGGCCGAACTGCAAGGCCATCGCATCGGACTCCCCGGTGTTTCATCCACCGAGCCGTTGGTGCGCGGGTGCGATCAGCAGCAGTGGCTGGAGCACCTGGTAGCCCTGGGCGTGCGGCACCTGGTGGTGCCGTTGAACGGGCCGGACGAAGATGTGTGCCTTTATGCCCGGCGGCACCCCGCCTCCGGGCCGAGCCCAGGCGGCGCAGTGTATGATCTGACACGCCGCGACGAGGGCATCTTTGCGCGCCTGCAGTTCCTGCTGGACGCCGCTGAGAAGGCAGGCGTGCTGATCGGCCTTTCGCTTTTCGATCCCGGTTGGCCGCAGCAGAGCGGGCCTCTGGCGTCGCTCGACAATGACAGTGCCGCTTTACTGGGAAACGCCCCGCGCGTGGAACACGCACACCGGCGTCATCTGAGGAGAAGCACGACCGCCATCAGGCGGCGGGCCAGCGCGCTGGAAGCGGCACTCGCTCACGCGGTGGAATGGATGGCGGCTGAGTTGCGCGGACGGACGGCGGTATGGCTTCAGGTGTTCCGTGGAGGCGGGAACGCAAGGAAATGCGGCAACCCGCTGAGCCGGCTTGAAGATGGACTGGCCATGCAAGTGGCGGCGGCGTTGATGCGCCCGGGAGAGGAAGCCGGGAAGGCCCGGCTGGGACCTTGGCTCGTCGCGCCAGACGGTTTCAACTGGGATGCCGCACCAAGCGCCCACCGCGCGCCTTTTTCCATGTGGCCAGGCGCACCGCCCGGACGTGTTGACAGCCTACCGCTAGCAGTGGCTCGCCGGCGCCAGGCGTTGCTCTGCGATTTCAGCACCAGCAAGGGGGACAGCGGCAGTAGCGGCAGACCTCCCAGCCGAGCGGAACTATGGCGCGCTGTAATGCATGGCTGCTGGCCCATAGTCCCGTCCGGCTTTGAGGGTCCGTCGCAACAACCGCCCTGGAGGGACTTGGCACAACTGGCCGTTCTGGGGCGGTTCTGGGTGGGCGACGGCTACCTCCGCCCTGCGCCCGAACTACTGGCGCCTCTCGAGCCGGGTATCGCGGCCGCTGGGAAAGCAAGCGCGGCAACTGATGGCCGCGGGCGATATTTCGTCTACTGGAGCGGCCCGTCGTACCAGGGAGCCGAGCTTGCAGCACTCCCGGGCACCTACCGGTATTACTGGTTCGAGCCTGTCTCCGGTCGCGGCCTGGACCGCGGCGAGGGTCTCGAAGGCGGCACGCACTGCCGCGTGCCGGGACCTGGGAAGGCAAGGGAAGCGTTGCTCATATTGGAACAGGAGGAATTGCCTGACCCGCTGTCCGCCTGGTGACAGAGGCCTTTTGCATTTTCGGTTTTCGATTTTAGATTTTCGGTTCTAGATTTTGGGTAACCGTTCAGTACCCGAGCCGCGTGCGTCAGCAAGCGGGATTGACCGCTCCCTCACGGTCGCGGCTCGGACTGAACAGTCACGATTCCAGATTGGATCTGCGGCAACGACCCGCAGGCCGCGATCATTCTATCACAGGCGGCGTCTTGAAGAACTCCTCGTCCTGGTCCGGGGCAGCGGCAAGAGCATCTTCGCGCTTGAGGCCGGGCTTTACTTCGTCGGGGCGGAAGACGTTGCGGCCGGCAACCGCAGTGACCATCGGCTCAACCGCTGATGTATCCACGGCATTGAGTTTCTCTACGTACTGCAGAATATGGCCGAGTTGCTCTGTGTAGACCTGGAGTTCTTCCGCGGTCAGCGCCAAGCGGGAAAGCCGGGCGACCTTGGCAACGTCGTCACGTGTTATGGGCACGCCGTGCTCCTCTTATTCACCCCAAAGGCACAGATGGAGTTCGGGTGATCGAACCATCGAGCCATCGGGTGAAGTAAGGGCGGCTGAAAGTCGTACGTTCGCGCGATGACCCGATCACCCGATGACCCGTTACTGTGCCGTCTGTGTCCTCCGCGGCTGACGTTCGCTACGCGTACTTCGCCTTCACCACCGTCCCCTTCCGGGCCGAGACGCCGGCATAGTCAAGCACCTGAATCACCCGCCTCGCCAACTCCGCGGTGATTATGAGCTTTTCACCGTTGAAGAGATGGTCATGCACGTTCTTGTAGTAATCCGTTCCGCGGCCAGGCTCCATCTTCACCGAAGTGCGAACCTTGTCGCCGTTCTTGTCGCGCGTGTAAACATCCACGCTGTTGTGTGTGGCCACGATAGCGCCCTGGGTGCCGGTGATGCGGATCATGTCCTTGCCGGCCATACAGATGCTGCTGGCCGTGTGCGAGGCCACGGCATTGCCTCTGAAGCGCACCACGGCTTCCATCTCATCTTCGTTGGTGTACTTCTTCCAGACTTCTCCGGCCACCTGATAGCCGTTGATCTCCAGCATGCCGTACTGCATGACCTGCAGCATCCATTCGGTGAAGTGAGCGCCCCAATCGTAGATGATGCCGCCGGAAAACTTCTTGTAGCTGCGCCACCATTCGCCGGGCTCACCATACCCGCCTGCGTGGGATTCCCAGCGGAAGGGCCGGCCGATCTTGTGCAGGTGCTTCATGATGGTCAGGATGTTGGAATCCCAATGGCGATTGTGGTAGGTGGAGAGCAGCAGCTTCTTCGCTTTGGCGGCGGCGATCATGGCGTCGCATTCCTCGACAGTGATGGCGAAGGGTTTCTCGACCACCACATGCCTGCCGGCCTTGAGGCACTTGATGGCCACATCGGCGTGGACGTTGTGCGGCAGGATGACAACGAGCAGTTCGACGTCCGAACGGCGCAGCATCTCATCTACGTCGGTGTAGGTCTGGACTCCCGGGAATTCCTGCTCCGCCACCTTGAGCCGTTCCTTGTCCAGGTCGCAAACGGCGGCGACCTTAAAGCCCGGGTTAAGCTGCATTTCCTTGAAATGGTGGCGGCCCATGTTGAATGCGCCGCCGTAACCGATGGTGCCAACCTTCATCATCTTCACAACATTCCTCCCTAGCAGAAAGTATCCAGTACTGAGTATTGAGTACTGAGCGCTCCAACTGGAGACTGAAGAACCGAAACACTTACATTGAATACCCATGCGTCCTATGTGTCAACAGCGTGTTTTCCGTATCGCACGTGGCGGGCAAAGTTGGTGGCGCGGCAAGCGGGCGGGGAAGCCGGCGCTTGGCCTGATAACGTCCCACATTTTCATTTGCGTTGGCGGGAGGAAAGAGGAAGTTCCTGATAATGGAACAATACTGGGAGGATAACCATGCGCCTGGGCGGACCTGTGTTCGAGAAGAACCTCAACCCCGAAAGCTGGACCGCTGCGCTCAAACGGGCCGGGTATAGCGCGGCGTATTGCCCCGTGGATGAGAAGGCCCCGCAGGAGATGCTCTGGGATTACGCCAGGGCCGCTGAGAAGGCCAATATAGTGATCGCCGAAGTGGGGGCGTGGAGTAACCCGCTCAGTCCCGACGCCGCGGCCGCGCGCAAGGCACTCACTCACAACCAGGAACGGCTGGCGCTGGCCGAACGCATCGGGGCGCGCTGCTGCGTGAACATCTCCGGCTCGCGCGGCCAGGACTGGGCCGGGCCGCATCCGGACAACCTCACGCCCGCGACCTTCGACCTGATCGTCGAGACCGTGCGCAAGATCATTGATGCGGTGAAGCCGGCCAAGGCATTCTACACACTCGAAACCATGCAGTGGATGTACCCGGATTCGGCCGACGCGTACGTACGGCTTATCAAAGCCATCGAGCGCCCCGCCTTTGCCGCGCACTTCGACGCAACCAACCTGGTGACCAGCCCGCAGATCTACTTCAGCACCGGCGCGATGATAAAAGACGCGATAGCCAAGCTGGGGCCGCATATCAGGTCCTGCCACGCCAAGGACGTGAGCTTGGCGCAAAAACCGCACATTCACATGGATGAGATCCGGCCAGGGCTGGGCAACCTGGACTATCGCGTGTATCTGCAGGAAATCAGCAAGCTGGATCCAGACACGCCGCTGATGCTGGAGCACTTGTCATCCGAGCAGGAGTACGCCACGGCGGCAAAGCACATCCGCGGCGTGGCGGCGGACGCAGGTGTGACATTCCGACCCTAGATTCCGGGGTTGACCTTTGACGCCGCTTGCGGTACTAAGAGGGTGGTACGGGTTTCCAGTCTGCGCGCAGCCAGGACGGCTGCATCACAACCGGCGGAAGGATTGCGCATGTCGCGCTTGCCAGTGGCTGTTGTTATTGTCCTTATCCTGGCCGGCTGCATCGGCGCGGACCGGGACACGGCAGACAGGTTCACAGGCGATGTCCACGAGTATTACAAGAACCAGGCAGACCAGGTTGAGAACCTGAACGCCAGCATCCGCACTTACCGCGCCGTGCAAGAGCGCCTGGCCAAGGAACTGGTGGCCGACGTGAACGACTATTATACCTATCAGTCCACCAAACCCCAAGATTTGTGCGAGGACATCCGGGCCTACAAGCGTATACAGATTGACCTCGCCGCCGCCGCCGAACGCGATGTCAAGAACTACGTGGATTACCAGCGCACGCTGCCCGAACAGGTGCGCGAGGACGTGGCGCTGTTCTGGCGCCAGAACAGCGTTGAGCGTCCCGCGGCGACAGAGAAGAACATCAACGATTACTGGGAGCATCAGCGCCAGCAGGTCGAGAGTTTGAGTCAAGACGTCCGCCGCTACGAAGCCGCTCAGATTGAGCGCTGGGACAAACTCCACAAACTGCTCGCCGACTACGTCGCGTACCATCAAAGCAACATTGACCTGGCACGCGAAGACGCGCGGCGCTACCTCCAGGTCCAGGAGGAGAATGCCAAGCGGGCGCACGACGACATCAAGGCCTACTTCGACCACCAGGAAAGTCTCCCCGTGGAGCTACGCAACGATGTGGAACGCTGGTGGCGCAATCAGAAGGAGTTCTCTGACAAGACCGGCAAGGACATACAGAGATACGTGGACCATCAGCGGGAATTGCCGGAGTACCTCAACGAAGACGTGCGCCGCTACCTCAAGAACGAGACAGCCACTCGGCCGGATAGGACCAGGAAGGACATCCAGGCCTACGTGGACTATCAGATGGAACAACCTGGTTCGCTCGCCGACGATGTGCGCCGCTACTGGGCGAATGAAAGCAAACGCCGGCCCGCGGCCACGAAGCAGAACATTCAGAACTATGTCGAGCACCAGATGGGCCTGGTTGAACAACTCAGCGGGTGCGTCAGCCGCTGGCTCGATTCCCAAACGCGCGAGCGGCCCGCCAGATTCCTCCAGGACTTGCATGCCTATATGGCCCACCAAGACCGGTTGCGCGAACTGCTCAACGAAGACACACGCAAGTTCCGCAGCCGCGACAGTTCCTGGGGAGAGTGAGCATTATGCGGATTAACCACTTCCCTTAAGGAAATCCATGATTCCCTTTGCCGCCCGCGCGCTGGCGCCGGGGCCGCCGAGTTTTTTCGGCAGTTCGGCCAGCGCAGCTTTCTGCTGCTCGCGGTATTTCTCGTCCGTCAGGCCGCGTTCGAGCTCCTGAGCAATCCGCGAGGGATTCACTTCTCCTTGCAGCAGTTCCGGCACGGCGTAGCGGCCCAGGACGATGTTCACGAGCGAGAAGACGGGAATGTTGACCACCAGGTGTGCAATGGCGTAGCTGAGGAACGAACTTTTGTAGACGACGCACATCGGATTGCCCGCCAGACCGGCTTCGAGCGTGCTGGTGCCGGATTTGACGACGGAGAAATCGGCGGCGGCGGGAAGAAGGCGAGCATGAGACAAATGGGCCCCTGCGGAACATGCTGCTTCCGAAAGCGGAGCATGAACCTTGAAGCCCACGGCAATCGCGTTCTGCTCAAGTGGAGCGAAATCAGTCTCATCCGTTGGGGTACCAGGCACGCCAATTGGATCGTAAGGCGGCGACTCTTCAGCAAGCAAGCTCTTGTACATTCTGTAATACGCGGTTGTGATACCCGACGGGAACGACACCATGAAGCGGTAGTTGTTTGCCTTGCAGGTCTTCATCGCGCCGTAAAACTGCGGCATGTGCGCGGCAAGTTCAGGCTCGCGCGACCCCGGCAAGAACGCCACGGTCTTCGGGCCCGGCGGCAGCTTCAATCCGCAATCCGCAATCCGCAATCCGCAATCGTCAATGAGCGGATGTCCCACGAACTGCGTCTTCAGACCAAACTTCTCGAAGAACGGTGGCTCGAATTCGAAGACGCAGAAGGCCCTGTCCACATACCGTGCCATGCTTTTCGCGCGCATGGCTTTCCAGGCCCAAACCTGCGGGACGATGTAGTACAGCACCGGAATGCCAAGTCGGCGGACTTCCTTGGCGAAGCGCAGGTTGAAGCCGGGATAATCCACACAGATCAGCGCGCTGGGCCGCTCCTGCTTCACCCGGTCGAGCAACTCCTGGAACACACGCTTGAAGAAACCGTATCTCCTGGCGACCTCCCAGAAGCCCACAACCTGCATGCCGTCCAGGTCCTTCGCCACGTCAAGCCCTGCCGCGGCCATCTTTGGCCCGCCCATGCCGATGAAACGAACGTCTGCTTCCAGCGCCTTCAGCGCCGTGATGAGTTTGGCGGCGTGGCTATCGCCGGAGGCTTCGCCGGCAAGCATGAAAAACGTGGTCGGCATGGGTCAGTCGTCAGTGGTCCATTGTCAGTTGCCGGTGGTCAGTTGTCACCTGTCGCCCGTTACCTGTCGCGTATGCGGAGAAGCCGCAGCTTGCTCCTCATGGCTTTTGCGCCGTTCGCACAGAAGCATCACGCCGAAAATGAGTATGAGGGCAGCCGGGAGCGTCGCTACCCAGCGGAAGGTGGTCGTTGCCGCGATGCGCCTGGCATCTTCAACCGTTTTCTTGTCCGCGTCCGACAGAGCCGCCTCCTTTGAGCTGTCCACACGGCCGTCCACGACGACTTGCGCGCTCACCGCCGGCGGCAAGCTTTCCAGCGTGTAGTGATCGTGCAGCAAGCCCATTCCGGGGATCGAGACATAAGAGAGGAACAGCCCACCCGCGGCCCCGATGATTCCCAGCAAAAATGCGCCTCCCTTGGGAAACCGTTCGGCCACAAGTCCCAGCATCGTCGGCCAATAATACGTGACGCCGACCCCGAACACCGTGGCCGCAAAGAACATCGCCCAAGCACCCGCCGAGTAGCTCATCGCCAGCAACCCCAACGCGGACAGGACCGACGAGATTACGAGCAATCCAAGCGGTGAGAGAGCCTTAGCTACCGGTCCCGCGAAGTGACGCAGGACGAACATCAACCCCGAGGTATAGACAAGGAAAAGGATGCCCCGAATCCCCACTATGTCCTTTATGAACACACCCACCCAGCGGCCGGGAGCTAGTTCCGTGGACGCCGTCAAGAACATGCAGAAGACTAGGAGCAAGAACATCGGCCGCAAGGCCTCGCGCAGCATGACCCGGGCGGGTACTCCCGCCTGGGCCCGCTCGGTCTGGGGGAACTTCTGGCCGAATATGAGGAGCGCGTAGAGCGCCACCGGCACGTACACGAGGGCCAGCTTGATCTGCCAACTGGCGGCGATAGTGGCCTCTGAAGCGCCCCCTGCTTCGAGAGCCTTCGAGAAACCGTAGGCCAGCAGTCCGCCGATGATCAGGCCACCAGGCCACCAGGCGTGAAGCACGTTGAGGACATGGATTCTCTCCCGCGGGTACATGGCAGTAGCCAAAGGATTGATGGCAGTCTCAACCAGGCTGCCTGCGATGGAGAGGAAGAACGAGCCCAGTGCCAGGCTCCAAAAACCTTGCGCCACGATGACCGCGCTCAGCCCGCATAGATGAGCGGCCCAGGCCAGCCATAACGCAGTGCCGATGCCAATGAAGTCCAGAAGCGCACTGCCGAAAAAGAGCATGCACGCGCCGGCTATCGCGCCCACGGAAACCGCTAGTCCGACGCTTGTCTTGGACAGCCCAAACCTGCTCTCGAAGTCGCCCATGATGTCCGTGAAGATCGAGGAGGCCATGGCGTTGGCCACGAGGGCCATGCAACTGGCAACAAAAAGCCTGCGGCGATTGTCTGGCAAAGGCGTGTCCTCCAAACAGGGGCCTGCGCATTCTGGTGCGATGAAAACTGGCTGAGTTTACCACGTGGAACGCAAAACGTGAAATGTGAAACGTGAAACACAGGCTTGCGGCTGCAGTTCCTTTTACGTTTCAGAAAGCGCGGCTCACTTCTTTCCCAGTGGCCTGACAGGCATACCTTTCAACATGCCAAAGCGGTCAGGCTGATGCGCTGACTCACTGAAGACCGGCGCCCAGAAAAGCAGTTCTCCGATGCTGCGGACATGCGCAAAGTTGAACACCCATTCCGCGGCGGAGGACTCGGTCCGGTCAAAGCACTCCCAAGGAAGCGCCATCTCGACGGTCCAGCCTTCTTTGCCAGTGCCAACCTTCACCTCGTCCTTGGGTTCCCAGCTCTTGTCGTGGTTTGCCCATTTGTGCACAAAGGTGTCGAAGGTAACTCCCTTGCAGTTCACGATTATCTGATAATAGGGAAGGTCACGCTTGCCCGTCGGGCCGAGGAAGAACTCAACCTCATCGTCAGTCCAGATAGGGTCGCCGTCATGTTTGTAAACCTGGGCCTTCAGTTTTGGCATCTGCTCCTCAGGTTCGGGGCATTCAGCGGCCAGATACAGGTTCTTGTCATCATAGGTGATGAGCACCCGGCATTTCGTATCGGATTCAAGGCCGTATGTCCGCATGAATTTGGTGATCGTGCTGGCTTGCTTCCAGGCCTCGTCATCGAGCACGCCATCAATCTTGGGCGGCGGCCCGGTTAGCTTCGTCACGGTCAGTTCCAGGGGTTTGGGCAAGGGTTCACCAGCCAACACGCTTGGGGTGACCAGAATGAGCATGGCGAAGGACAGGGCAAAGGAGCGCATGGGCTGGGCCGCTGGAAAAGGGGTCTTACTGTTCTTCTTGTCCACAACCAAGGCTGGCGCAATTCGTGCCATATCCGCAGGTTAACTTGGTTAGCCCGGATTGCAAAGGAACAGCGGAGTGTCCTCTTCCCAAATCAGTACAGCGCCCAGGCGCCGTAGCCCACTACGCTGCCCCGGCTGCCGGCAGTATCGCCGGAGTTGCGCAGGTCCAGGGTTTTGACACGCAGGCCATGCCGTCGGGCGGCGACGAGCATTCCCGCCATGGGCGCCCGGCCGCAGGCCTGCCGTGGCCCGATGTCCTCGGGGCGCAAGGCCTCGATGGCCCGTGTGGCGGCCGAGTCGAGCTCCCGCGCGGTGTCGTAGTCATAGAAATGGCTTAGGTCCGTGCTGATAACGAAAAGCGTTTCGGGCCCGCCCCAAAGGGCCTCGTAGACCTCAGCCGTCTCTTCTGCATCGGCATCACCCACGGCCAGCGGCACGAAGCTGAAGCCCGCTTCGTCCTTGTCTGGCGCAGCTTTCCTGCGCTTGTTACCCGGCGGCCCCAGGACGCACTGCAGAAAGGGCAGGTGCACCTCCAAGCTATGTTCGCCGGCGTGCGGAGCGTCGTTTAGCTCCACCTGTGATAGTTTGCTGATGCGCTCCACTGCTTCCTTGTCAACAGGCACAAGGCCCAAGGGCGTGGCGAATCCATCCATGCCGCTGACCGCCAGCGCGCGAACGGGCACGCGGTGCACCGGCCCTGCCAGCACCACTCGTGTTACCACACCGCGCGCGTTCACGATGCGGGCGTAAGCCGACCCGGCTACGGCGCCGGAAAAGACGTAGCCCGCGTGGGGCGCAATGATGGCCTTGGGCAGCGGCGCTCGCAGATCCTTCTCTTCCGCAGGCATGGCCTCCAAAGCCGTGCTCACGTACCCTTCCACGGATTCCCGTAGCTTACTCGCGTCACCCGGGTAGAATGACGCGGCGACGGCGGGGTTGCGGATCTTCATAGTGACCTCGCGGATCAGGTTGTCCGTTCACATTCTACCACAGAAGGGGAAAGAATGGTACACTATTGAGGACAAAGCCATGGCTGAGAATAGAGGTCCGGTGGTTCCCACTAAGCATTGGCACAAGCTGGAGGACGGGCGCGCTCAATGTGACATCTGCCCGCGCGCCTGCAAGCTGCACGAAGGCCAGCGCGGGCTGTGTTTCGTCCGCGCGCGGGAAAACGGCCAGATCGTTCTCACCACTTACGGCCGTTCGAGCGGATTCTGCGTTGATCCGATTGAGAAGAAACCGCTCAATCACTTTCTGCCTGGCACATCCATCCTTTCCTTCGGCACCGCGGGCTGCAACCTGGCGTGCAAGTTCTGCCAGAATTGGGAGATCAGCCGCTCGCGCGAAGTGGACACGCTCGGCGACGAGGCTTCTCCGGAACTGCTCGCGCGGGCCGCGCACAAACTGGGCTGTCCCAGCGTCGCCTACACATACAACGACCCCATCGTGTTCCACGAATACGCGGTTGACGTCGCGCAGGCCTGCAAAGAGTACGGCATCCGCTCGGTCGCAGTGACCAACGGTTACGTGAACCCGGAGCCGCGCGCGGAGTTCTACAGCCACATGGACGCGGCCAATGTGGATCTGAAGGCTTTCACCGAGCGCTTCTACCACCAGGTCTGCGGCGGCCACTTGCAGCCCGTGCTGGACACGCTGGTCTACCTTAAGAAACACACCAGAATCTGGTTTGAGATCACCACACTGCTGATCCCCGGCGAGAACGATTCGGAGAAGGAGATCGAGGAACTGACGCAGTGGGTCATGATGAATCTCGGTTCTGACGTGCCACTGCATTTCTCCGCGTTCCATCCGGACTGCCAAATGCTGGACAAGCCGCACACTCCGCACTCGACACTGGCCAGGGCCTGCCACATCGCCCGCAAGAACGGCCTGCGCTACACCTTCACGGGCAACGTCAGCGATCTGGAAGGCGGCAGCACTTACTGCCACGCTTGCGGCAAGCTGCTCATAGGACGAGATTCCTATGTCCTGTACGAGTGGAATCTTACGCCGGCGGGAGCCTGCAAATTCTGCGGGACGCTCTGCGCAGGAGTGTTTGAAGCGCAGCCTGGGGATTGGGGCGCGCGCCGTTTGCCCGTGAGACTGAAGGATTTTCGGGCCTAGGAGCCTGCCAGGGTAAGCGTCAGGCTGTTCCGCGGTGTAGTATTGAGGGTCTGAGCCCATAAGCTCGCATCAGGAGAACCGCAATGAGATGTCCTGTGCTGTCCGTTTTGCTTGCCGCCGGGGTCTGTCTGGCCGGCGCGAGGGCCCACGCTGTTGATGCAAGTCTGGTCACAGGCAGCTTGAACGGCAACGTTCTCGCGGCCGGGGACAACAAGGTGATGATACTGTCTCCTGAAGGGAAGATCCTGTGGCAGCATCCGGCCGGACTGACTCACGACGCGTGGACGCTCCCCAACGGGAATGTCCTGTTTGCCGACGGGGCCGCGGTCACGGAAGTGACGCCTGAGCACAAGGTTGTCTTCCAGTACAAGGCCAAAGTGCAAAAGGGCGGCGGAACATACGCCTGCCAGCGCCTGGAGGATGGCAACACACTCATCGGTGAGAATTCCACAGGCCGCATCCTTGAGGTGGAGAAGGATGGGAAGGCGGTTTTTGAGCTGCCGGTCACACCAGCCAAAGAGGGCGAACACATGAACCTGCGCATGGCGCGCAAGCTGAAAAACGGCAACTACCTAGTGTGCCATGCCGGCGCCCATCTGGTCAAGGAGTACACGCCCAAGGGCCAGGCCGTGCTGGAACTCAAGACGCCGGACATCGCCTTCTCCGCCGTCCGCACTCCCAACAACACGACTCTCGTCGGCTCGCTGAAGAAGATCATCGAGTATGATCCGAAGGGTACTGCCATCTGGGAATTCTCCAACACTGACGTTCCCGGCGTGAAGATCGGCAGTATCACCGGCATCCAACTCCTGCCCGACGGCAACATTGTCGCGGGCTGCTATCGCGCCTACGAGAACAACGAGGGGACAGGGCTGTTCGAGATAACCAAGGACAAGAAGCTGGTCTGGCGTTTCGCTGACCCGAGAACGACCGGCAGCATGATGGCTGTCCAGAAGCTAGACAAGGACAGCAAGCCCCTGCCGGGTGAATGCCTGCGGTAGATTTTCGCTTTTCGATTTTCGATTAAGCGTTTACCATCGAGTACTGAGACTCATGCGAAAAGAATGTGGGAGAGGCCTCAAGCCTGTCCTACGCGGTAAGGAGGGCATACTGTGGCACCGGTAACACTAGGACTGCTTGTCGGCAACAGGGGCTTCTTCCCCAGCCATTTGTGCAAGACCGGCCGCGCCGAAATCCTGGAGACGCTCCGGGAGGCGGGCTTCAGAGTGGTGGCGCTCAGCACCAAGGAGACGGAGCACGGCAGCATCGAGAGCTTTGAGGATGCCGAAAAGTGCGCCAAGCTGTTTGAGGCGAATGCCGGGAAGATTGACGGCCTCCTGGTAACACTGCCGAACTTCGGTGATGAGCGCGCCGTCGCCAACGCCATCAAGTGGTCTGGCCTGAAGGTCCCTGTCCTCATCCATGCCTTCCCGGACGTGGTCGGCAAGATGACCGCCGCAGACCGCCGCGATTCCTTCTGCGGCAAGATGTCGGTATGCAACAACCTGCGCCAGTACAGTATCCCCTTCAGCCTGACCACGCTCCATACCGTCGCGCCGGGCGATGACAGCTTCAAGGAGGATCTCGCGCGCTTCGCCGGTGTCTGCCGCATAATGCGCGGCCTGAGGAACTTGCGCATCGGATCGCTCGGCGCGCGGCCCGCGGCCTTCAACACGGTGCGCTATAGCGAGAAGCTGCTGCAGAAGTACGGCGTGACCATCGAGACCCTGGATCTCTTCGATCTCATGGGGCAGGTGAACAAGCTGCCCGACAAGGATAGAGCGATACAGAAGAAACTGGCCGCCATCAAGGGCTACAGCGAGGTGCGCGATACACCCCAAGCTGCACTGCTCAAGATGGCCAAACTAGGCGTCGCGATTGACAATTGGATCAAGGCCAGCCGCCTGCACGCCACTGCCATCCAGTGCTGGACAGCGATGGAGGAATTCTACGGCGTGGTGCCGTGCGCCTGCATGAGCATGCTCAGCAACTCGCTCGTGCCCAGCGGCTGCGAGGTGGACGTGGTGGGCGCATTGGCCATGCACATCCTCGTCCAGGCGAGTGGACGTCCCAGCGCGCTGGTGGACTGGAACAACAATTACGGCGCCGACCCGGACAAAGGCGTGTTGTTCCATTGCAGCAACCTGCCTAAGGACCTCTTTGCCAGCACAACCATGGAGTATCATTCGATCATTGCCGGCACTGTGGGCAAGGAGAATGCCTACGGCGCCGTGGTTGGGCGGCTGAAAGCTCAGCCCTTCACCTACCTGCGCGTCAGCACGGACGACACCGCGGGCGTGATGCGGGCGTACGTGGGCCAGGGCGAACTCACCAACGACGAGCTGGACACCTTCGGCGGCTATGGCGTGTGCAAGGTCCCCGATTTGCAGAAGCTTCTGAGGCACATCTGCGACCAGGGCTTCGAACACCACGTGGCCATCAATCCTGCCGAGACTGCAGACGCGGTTGAAGAGGCGCTCACCCGCTACCTCGGCTGGGAGGTGTACAGGCATTCGTAAGCCCATCGGATCATCGGCTGAACGGGACAGCGGGCCAACACAGAACAGCCAGCACGTGTAAGGAATCGTCAACGGAATCCGACATAATGGCAAAGACAATGCTTGCTGCGCGGCTGCACGGGCCGCGCGATCTGCGGGTTGAGAAGATTCCCTATCCTGGTGAGCCTGGCCCCGGCGAGGCGCTGGTGCGCGTGGCCGAGGCAGGCGTATGTGGCAGCGACCTCCATGGCTTCCTGCACGGGCGCATTGGCGACACGGTGCTGCAACAGGCGCAGATCATCGGCCACGAATTCGCAGGCGTGATCGAGGCGGCCGGACCGGGCGCGCTGGACGGGCAGTTCAAACCGCTCAAGCCCGGCGCGCGCGTCGCCGTGGACCCCGCCCAGTTCTGCGGACATTGCGAAATGTGCGAACGGGGAGTGCCCAACCTGTGCTTGAACCTGCTTTTCTGCGGGCTGCCCCCGCTCCCTGGCTGCATGGCGCAGTACATTCGCGTTCCCGCGCGCACGTGCTTCCCGGTCCCCAAGGAGATGAGCGACACCGCGGCCGTGATGCTGGAGCCGCTCGGCATTGCGCTTCATGCGACGGACCTCGCGCGCGTTCGCGTGGGCAGTTCGGTCGCGATCATCGGCGCCGGTCCCGTGGGGCTTTGCATTCTGCAAACGGTCAAACTCGCAGGAGGCAGGCCCATCTTTGTGAGCGAGAAGTTGCCGTGGCGCCTGGAACTTGCGCAGGAGTTAGGCGCAATCCCGATAGATGCCGGCAAGGACCCGGTAAGGGCGGTTCTGAGGGCCACGGGCGAACGAGGGGTGGACGTAGCCATCGAAGCGGCCTGGGCGGACGAGACAGTCCAGCAGGCCGCGGAGATGGTGCGATTAGGCGGGACGCTGGCTGTGGTTGGCATTTCCGCCGAGGACCGGCTGACAATAAAGCACTCCACGGCGCGGCGCAAAGGCCTGACGCTGCTTTTCGTGCGCCGCATGAAGTTCAGCTATCCGCGCGCCCTTGCGCTGGTTCAGGCGCGCGCAGTGGACCTGGAGTGCATGGTCAGCCACCGCTTCCCGCTCTCGCGCATCGCCAAAGCCTTCGCGCTCAACGCGGGATACAAGGACAAGGTGAATAAGGTGATCCTCAAAATAGGGGAAATCGGATAGGGTAAGGCGTCACCTGTTTGGCTCTTGGCATTCGGCAGGTTTCCGGCATATAATGCAGCGCAGTCTTGAGGCTTGTCAGAAAGGACTCCATGAAAGCACTTTTGCCAGCTACCGCGCTCTTCGTCCTGCTGCTTGGTCTTACGCCAACCTTCGCCGCGCAGGAAGAGAAGCCCGCCGCGGAAGTCAAAGATGAGACCATGGTGGTTGAGCGCGCCGACCTCCAGGTACTCGTTGAAGCCGAAGGCACACTGGATGCGGTGAAACGAAAGAAGTTGAAGGTCGTGCCGGAGGAATTCCCGGGGCCCTACACGGTGCTGGAGATTGTCCCCAGCGGCCAGACCGTGGCAGCAGGCGCTGTCCTGGTCCGACTGGAGACCAACACGCTCGAACGCTTGACCCGCAGCGCGCAAGAGGGCCTCGAAGCGGCAAAGACTAAGGCCCTGGCCACACGCGAGGAACTCGAGAACCTTAAGGCAGCCAACCGCCTGAAGCTCGAAAGGATGGCGCAGGAACTCAAACAGGCTGAGCGCGATCTAAACTCCTTCGACAAGTATGGCGAGGAACAACTACTGGAAGGCAGGGCGCTGGCGCTGAAGCAGCAAGAGCGTTGGCAGTCCAACCGCGAGGAGGAATTGGGGCAGCTTGAGAAGATGTACAAGGACGCGCAGTTGGCCAGCGAGACCAAGGAGATCGTGCTTGATCGCGCCCGCAAGGAAGTCGAGCTGGGCAAAGAGGGCCTCTCCCTAGGCAAGAAATCGGAGAAACAGCTCAAGGAGTTCGAGCATCCGACACAAAAGGAGAAGCTGCACAGGGCGCTCGAACAAAAGAAGCAAGACTTGGATCTCTTCAGCGCCGGAGTGCGACTGGCTGAATCCCAGAAGGGCGAGGAACTGAAGGCCGCCGAGCGCCTGGTCCGGGATTGCGAGGAACGCCTCCCGCGCCTGCAGAATGATCTCGCGCAGATGAGCCTGAAGGCGCCGTTTGCGGGCGTCTTTCGCCACGGCGGCATCGAAGCCGGAGACAAGGTCGCTCCTAACGCTGGTTTTGCTGACCTGCTGGAGCTAAGCCATTTTGAGGTCCGCTTCCTGCTCACGCTGCGAGAACTCCAGCCGGTGCGCAGCGGCGATTCGATCAAAGTTTCGGTGCCTGATCTGCCTGAGGTGCAGCTCGACGGAAAGGTCGAGGAGATCGCCTTGACCGCCTCGCCGGAAGGACAGGACAAGGGACCGGCGCGCTATCTCGTGCGCGCCAAGGTAGATGACGACAAGCAACTCCGGCAAGGCGCGCGGGTGCGCGTGGAAATCCGCGGCGAGAAACTGAAGAAAGTGATCTGCATTCCTCGCGCGGCCATCTTTGTGGAAGAGGGCCATACCTGCTGCAAAGTGCGTACGGACAAAGGCGCCACAAAGCGTGAGATAGTTACCGGATTGGGCGACCACGACCGTCTGCCCGTCCTACGCGGGTTGTCCGAAGGCGAAACGGTCATCATCAAGGAAGGAAAGAAGTGAGACGCAGAGCCTTGCGGCGTTGCGCACTCGCCGTCCTGGCGCTTGCGGCCTGCGGGGACGCGCCGCGGGCTGGGGAAGCCGCCGCCCCTGCTGCAACCGCGGTCCCCCCTGCTCCCCCGGCGGCCCCCGTGGACGCCGTTTACCGCAAAGGCGTGGCTTACCTGATCGCACATCAGAACATGGACGGCTCATGGGGGTCTTTTGCGAGCGCGCGCGTTGACGAGGTTTACCTGGGCACCAATGCGTCTTACTCCGCCTTCGGTGAAGCGACGACGGGACTGTGCCTCATGGCGCTGCTGGCCCCGGCGCGCGAAAGCACGGAGGCTGCTCAAGCCGTCGAAAAGGGCGCGCGTTACCTGTTCAAAAAGCCGCCCGTGTTGCGCGCTACAAGCGATGCGCTCTACAGTGTCTGGACGCAGATTTATGTGTTGGAAGCTGCGAGCGCCGTGCTGCGGGAGCCCCGCCTGAAGGACTTCCACTCTGACGCGAGGAGATCCGCCAGGAAACAGATCGAGGTGCTGGGACAGATACAAGGCAGCGAGGGCGGGTTTGGCTATTATGACTTCCATTTCGCCGGCTCGCACCCTACTGGCAGCGAGAGTTGCAGCTTCACCACTGCGGCCGCGCTGCTGGCTCTGGATCACGCCAAAGCCGCCGGCGTGGAGGCGCCCCAAGACCTGCTCAAGGATGCGCAGCAAAGTCTCGCACGTCTACGTCTGGGCGATGGCGCCTATATCTACGGCGTCTACGCACAGAATGTGCCGCAAAGGCTCTTCAACAACGTGAAGGGCTCGCTGGGGCGCTCACAGGTCTGCAACCTGGCGTTGTGGCGTTACCAGGGCGGGCTGAAGCAGGACGATCTGCGCGCGGGACTGGATAACCTATTCCAATACCACCCCTTCATCGAGATGGGCAAAGGCCGGCCCATTCCTCACGAAAGCTGGTACTTCACCGCTGGGTACTATTTCTTCTTCGGCCACTACTATGCAGCGCAGGTAGCGCGGGAACTCCCCGCGCAACAGGGCAGGAAGTATCTCGACGGTCTGCAGAGCATCATGTGCCGCCTGCAAGACCCCGACGGCTCGTGGTGGGACTTCCCCCTGTACGGCTACTACAAGGCCTACGGAACCGCGTTCGCGCTCCTGACTCTGGAACTGGCCAAGCCCTGATTGGCGGAACTCTCCCGCCACGCTACTCCTTCGCGCATGCCCACTGGATGGCGTTGCCGAGGATAAGTTTGTAGTTGGGGTTGTCCCAAGCCAGATGGTCGTGGCCAAGCTGGAAATAGAAGACACGGCTCTTGCCGTATTCGTTGACCCAGGCAATGTTCGGATCGTTCTTGGGGTTGTCTGTCTTCAGCAACACCTTCACGTTCGGCGCAACGTAGAATTTGCAGTAGGTCTCGTCATGAATCTTGAAGTCCTGCACGCCCTTGGTGATGGGGTGGCCCCTGTCAACCACGGTGACATCCATATCCTGGCCTTCCGCCCAGCCAGAATTGCCGTATTTCTGGCCGTCAATCTCGCAGTTTTTGAAGATGAACTTGCCGCCGATGATCTTCCTGTATTCGTCCCAATCGGCCTGAGCCCCCAGGTTGTGGTGGAGCGCGACCACGCCGATGCCCGTATTCAGCAGGGCGATGAAGGCTTGCTGTTCGTCAGGCTTGAACGTCGGCGACATGTCATACATGACGATCACGTCGCAGTCTTTCTCCAGGCCCGGTTTCAGCAGAGCGGCATCCTTGGGCATGACGGCCTTGGTGAAGGTGACGCCAGGCAGGGCATCGAATATCGCGAAGAATTGTTTCTCCTCAAAGCCGTGGCCTCCGTATGTCAGGAGCACACGGATTTTCCTCTCCGCGGGAGCAGCGGCAGCCGCAACCGCCCTGCCCCACCCCAAGCCCAGTAAGGCAAGCAGACCACAAACCAAGAACGCATTTCTCATGGCACCCTCCAATGCTACCTTTCGTAGGCATCAATCGCCTTCAGGCGCTTGTATTCCTCGTCGCTGATTTCCTCGACCTTGAGGTTGTCGAACCAGTACTGGCCGGGAGGCCAGTAGGCGTACAGCATCACACGCAGGAAAGCAATATCCGTATAGGTTGCATTCTTATCCTTGTCTTCCACCGAGTCAGTGTGCTTGTCCTTTGGCCCCAGCCGGCGCGTCGGGTGGAAGGCCTGTTCAAAGTGTGCCCAGCCGGTACCCTTGACGTAGCAATTGACTATGGTTTCGTAGCGCCGCCGCTCTTCACCCGCGAAGATGCCCCAGCCTCGCACCCACACTTTGGCGCCGCCGCTGGCGCCCCGGTAGTCGAAGCTGACCTTGTACGCCTGCTTGGGCTTGCACTTGAATTTCTCTGAATAGAAAGACACACCGTAAGTGCCGGCAATAGCCCCATAAAAGGCCCCCCGCGCCGCGTCAGGCGGGGCTGGCAGAGGCGTGCTTTTGGCGAGCGCCTCACGCACTTGCGCCTGGCGTCTCCTGGCCTCAGGCTCGGCGTGGTCCGTGTCCAGCACGATAACTTTGCCGTGTTCCGGCGCCATCGAATCGCTGATCCAGGAGATACAGTAGCCATCAGGGTGCGCCCAGCCTTTGGGGTAAGGGATGGCGTCAAGCACGGCCTCTTCGAAGTTGCCGTTGACCAGGCTATCGTTGGCCACCTTGTTATCCGGGAATTCCGGATACCAGTGCTCTTCGTCCTTGGCCTTACCCGCGCCCCAATTCCCGGCATTGGGCGACGGGTCGGGCGGATTGGGATTAGGATTGGGAGGGCGCTTCTGGGCCTCTCCGGCAAAGATGCCCGCCGTGGCCAAACCGAGAACTGCGACAACACAACAGGTGAAGCGCATGTGCCACTCCCTGGTTTCAGGTTTCAAGTTTAAAGTTTAAAGTTCTTCGACTGCCGGTTTCAACCTGAAACTTGAGACTTGAAACGTGAAACTTGAAACCCCATTCACGGCTACTCCTTTTCTTCCACCAACGACTTGTAGTACGCCTCTATCAGGTCCTGGTAGCCCGCCGGCGCTTTCTGCTGCATGCCTGTGAGGATGCCATGTCGCACGTTCTTGGGCAGATCGCGGCTGCGTTCGCTGTTGATCTTGGCCTGGTACTGGAGCACCTTCTTCTCATCCTTCAGGCTGTCCACGACGCTGCTGTGGGCTTGCCGCAGGTTGAAGCCACGGCCGCTCTTGAGCCTGTCCTCTATCGTTTTCATGCGCCGCACCGCTTCCTCCATGTCGCTGGAGGGCAGGTGGTACGCGTTCAGCTTCGTGGTGATTTTCTCGGCCTCCTGCCGGAGCTGGGCCTGGGCATCTTTCAGGCGGTCCATCTTCTTCGCGGTTTGAGGCGGAGGGTTGCCGCGCAGTCCCTGGCCTGCACCGCCCGCGTCCTTGCCGCCGCCGGTGGAGCCGCCTATGGGGTCCTTGGACTTGTCGTCCACATGGCCTGCCTCATAGGGGTCCTGCGTGTTGCGTGACGGCGTTTGGCGTCCGCCCTTGCCTTCCGCCGCGTCCGCCACGAACTGGCCGCTGCTCTTCCCCGTCCGTCCCTCGCCCGACCGCCCGCCAATCTCCATATTATTGGGGAGCTGGTTCCCGGTTACGCCCTTGGCGGACATGTCGCTGATGGGTCCGTCCATGGCATCCCAGCCCACGCCCTTGTCCATGCTGTCCATCCAACTGGAAGAAACGTCCTCGACGTCGGGGGTCATCTTGTCCTCTTCGTCTATCAGCTCGCCGACGATATCCTCCAGTTCCGCCGGCAGGTCGGCCAGCGGCACGTCGAACTGCCCCTGTGGTTCCTCCATGCTCCACTTTATATTGTCACGCTTGTCGGGGAGCCACTTCTCGATGTTGGTCTGAAGCTCCTTGGCCGCTTCCAGGCCCCCTTCCTCGGCGCGGCAAGCAATCTCTTTGTTATCGCCCACCAGCGCCTCGGAGGCCTTTTGGATTTCCTGGTAGACGGCGTTGAGCTCTTTGGCGAGGGCGGAGTTCGAGAAATCCTGGTCCGGCACCTTGCTCAGGTCAGTGAACTTTTCGCGGAAGTACTTGGCCCAGTCCATCTCCTCCTTGGCCAGCTCGCCGAGCTTCTTCTTGTCCTCTTCGGTAAGGTCCTCCGGCGCCTTCTTTTCGAGTTCCTCCGTGGATTGAATGACCTTCTTTTGTTCCGTGATGAACTCGCCGACCTTATCCTTCAGGTCGTCCAGCTTGTCACGCAGGCGTTGGCCGTCCTGGCTGTCCTCCAGGCTCGCGGCGTTGTCTTTCTTCTCCTTGTCCGCGGTGGCGACAGTGCCCAGCAGCCCCAGCAGCTTGTTGATAATGTCATTCTGAATGTTCTCAATGCCCTTCAGCGCGGCGAGCGCCTTGGGTTGGTCTTTCTGGAGATGCGGCACATCCTCGACCATCTTGACGGCCTGGGCCATGGGACCGCCGTGCAGCCCTCTGAGCGCCGCAAGGACCTCGGTTGAGCTGTTCTTCACCGTGGCATTCTTGGTGCCCGCCAGTTCGGTGATCAGGTCCTGAGTGGCGCTGTTCACCTCGAGCTGCGACTCGCGGATGCTGCTGGCGCGCTTGTCCAGTTGCTTGTTCTGGAGGACTTCATCGAGGAACTCGCGCACCGTGATCGTCTTGCCGCGGGCCTTGATCTGCAGGTCAATCAGCTTTTGGATGCGGTGGAAAAGCGGTTCGAAGGGGCTCTCGGGTTTGAGCGCCATCTGTTCCGGCGTCATGACGCGCAGGAGCAGCGGAGCCGAGCGCGCCAGCCGCGGCACGGCCGGGCAATGGTCCGTGGCCTCGGCGTAGAAGAGATACGTCCCGCCCACAGTGAATCTGGACGGGTCGAGCGTCACGGGATACAGTTCCTTCGTATCCTTCGGGCCGGGGATGGGAAATTCCCAGGTCTTGGCCGCTGTGAAGTCCTGTGCCTTTTCGACCTGGTCGCCGGCGCCTTCCTGCTTGCGGTACACCAGGCGGACCCATTTCAGGCCGAAGTCGTCCTGTGCGCGGATGCCTACCGGCACGGCGCCGCCTGGCGGAGAGGAAATATTGAGTGTCTGCATCTCAAAGGCTACGGCGGGAAGCGCATCGCTTTGCGGCAGAATGCGGCCTTCAAAGGCGGCCCTGCTCTCGACGCCGTCGCTGGCAAGCAGCGAGATAGAGAACGGCCCCTCCTTCAGCACCTGGAAGCCGGCCTCCCAGATGTTGCCGGTGCGCTTCTTCAGGGGCGCGCTGCCGTCGGGTAGAGCAATGCTGCCGGATTTCAGTGGGCGCGTGACTTTGAAGACGATCGTCGCCTGCGAGCCAACCAAGGCGTGCACCAGTCCGCTGGGCGCGGGCTGGTGCGTGGAGCCCATGCCGGTGTAGGCCGGCGGCTGGACTTCCAAGAAAACTTCCTCCACCCCCGGCTTCTCCTTGACGGTGACTTTGCAGGGCAGGGAACGCCCGTCGCCTGCGGCCAGGTAAAAGATGAATGGTTTTGTGATATTGGGGCACTCGTAGATGAATGCCGCGTTGGGAACATCCTGCCCTACCTGTTTGAGCAACTCCGCGTGCGGCGACGGCGAGGAGGCCATAGGAATGCGGCGCACCGCCCCGTCCAGCTCCGTGACCAACGCCGCCTCCGCCGGCAAGTTGCCCTTCTCCACATAGGACAAGCCGTGCACGGCCAAACTGTCTCCTGACAGCACTTCGACATCCCCAGTTGGGTATAGCAGTACATGAGTTCTTGAAAGGGCCGGCACGCCGGACAGCGGCTTGGCATAGCGTGCTAGCGCGTTCCGTGCATAGGACGGCATCAGCGAGGCATACGCCACGAAAAGGCCCAGGGCCAACCCCGCCGCGAGGCCGAGATTGCGCAGGCGCCGGCTCTCCCACAGGGGAGCGCAGTTCAGTTCCACGGCGCGGGTAGCGGCCTGCGAAATGACCCGCTCGATCATCTGCACTGAGATGGCGCCGTTGCCGCCTTCCTTGTGCCTGTGAAGTTGCACCGCGTTGATGAGCAGGTTCTCGCGTTCACCCGTCTTGCGCTCAAGATAGACGGCGGCGGCCTGGTCGTTCAGCCGCCAGAAAAGCGGACGCAGGACGTGCAGCGCCAGGGCGCCCAAGGCGCCCAGCGCGGCGCCCAGGCTCAGGATCAGCCGCAGCCAGGCGGGCAGTTCGCAGAGATTGTCCAGGACGCAGAAGAACAGGATAGCGCCGACAACACAGCCGGCCCATTGCAGAAGGCGCGTCACCACCACGGATGTGCGCCAGATCTTCCGCGCTCGCGCCAGGCGGCTCTGAATGCCGTCGATCGGCTCTCCCCCTGCCACATCCCCGTCACCGGAGGGAGTTGGGGGAGGTGCCTCGAGGTCGCTCTCGCTCATGGCTCTTTCTCCGCCTTTGCATCCTTCTTCACTGGAGCTTCCGGGGCTGCTTCTCCGCCAGTGTCCTCGTAGTTCACCTCAACGCTTGCCTTCTCCGCGGGGTTGACTTTGACTCCACCCAACTGAGGGATCAGCCGCAAGCGGCGCTTCAAGCCCTCCTTCGGCTCGAAGTAGCGGAACAACTGCGCGCGGCCGGTCTTGTCAATGATCCACTCCTTGGTCCGTTTGTGCCAGCACCAGATGTCGAGCCGATGGATCTGTTTACCCTTAAGCCCGGCCTCATCGTACTGTTCTCTCTGGCGCCACTGATGCACGATTACTTTCGCCGCTTCACAATGCCCTTTGATCCCAAGCACCTCCTGTTGGTCAAAGAAGTCGTCGAACTTGGCCAGTTCCTTCGCGATGGCCTGCTCGTCGCCCGCTTCCAGCGGCCTGGGCGCGCCTTTCACGGTCTTGCTCACATCCGACAGCCCTATATAGCTGCCCCGGTCTGTGAGTATCGCTACATCATAGACGTCCTTGGGCAGGTTTTCGATGCGATAAGTTCCGTTCCCAGCGTCAACCTTGCCAGAGTAGCCCGCCATGCGCTCAATGCCGAAGGCTGCGGCTTGCTCAAGTTTGCCCAGCCCCTTGATCAAACCGCAGATGACACCGTTCGCCGCCGCCTGTTCGCCGGCGTCCGTGAAAGTGATCGAGGAGACGTAGAGTACGTCTTTGTAGGTCTGCCCGACTTCGCCTTTCACCTGGTATTTCAGGATGAATTTCTTGTCGTCGTGGTCCATCGGGTTCTCAGTGCCGGGAAGGCGAATGAAGAGCGGCGTCGTCATCAAGTGTCCGGAGAGGGTCTTGCCGGAAGCCAGTTTCACTTCGGCGCCGAACTCCATCACCGGGTATTCGCCGGGCAAGAACTCTTTCTCATCGCTGCCCGCGTTCTTGAAGCGCCAGGGGTGCTCCATGGACCTCTTCCTGTCCTTGAAAGTAATGTTAGCCAGTTCCTTCTGGGTCACATTCACGTACCGTCCATCCATCACGTCTTGGCCTTCGTAGACCCGCAGCCGGCCATCGGTGAACCAGATCTCTCCTTTGTGCTCAGTGCCATCGCTCATCTTGATCAGACCAGGACGCTGCTCACCCGCCTGAAGGCAGGCGGAAATGCAGAATGCCAAAAGCAAAAAGCAAAATACTCTCCCGTAACGTCCGTAGATCCCGCATTCTGCATTTTGCATTTTGAATTCCGCCTAGATCAGGTTCATCCGTCTGCGCGCAATCCACTCCGCCGTCATCAGGACCAGGAACACAAGGAAGTACAGCGGCGTGTCCCACAGCAAACTCAACTCCCGGTAGCGTATTTTGGCGTTGACACCGTCCAGCACCAGGTCCACCAACTCGTTCGCCTGATCCTGCGGTCGCATTGCCCCGCCGGTTTTCGCAGCCAACTCCTGAAGATATGACGTGTTAACCGCCAGATTGGAGCCCTCGCCCACCCCCGCGCCTGCTTCAAGCAGGAGTTCGCGGGTTTCCAGCACGCCCTTTGAATCCGAGGCGCTGGCCTGAAGACGATAAGTGCCGGCTTGGACCAGGTCCACCTGGGCGGTATACGTCCCCACGGGACTGTCTTCACGGAAACTGACGGGGCCGATAAGCGCGCCGTCGAGCTTCTTGAGGGTGGCGCTGATTATGGCCCCCGGCAACGGGTGGAGCGCCCGGTCCAGAACGCGGGCTGAGATCATGGCGCGCGCTCCGGGCTGATAACGTCCCTGCTTGTCGGCAGAGAGTTTCAGCAGCCCGCCGCCCTCTTCCGTACTGGCGAGGTACCGCACAGCCTGCCGCCAGAAGGTGTCATAAAGCTTGTCGCCGTCTTTTCCCGAGAGACTCCATTTCCACAGGGAGTTGGTGGCGACGCCGAGCACCTTGCCTTTGCCATAGCGCCCGGTGGCAATGACCGCGGGCCGTTCGCCAGAAGACAGCGCGGCCTGCACAAGCCCCTGCGCGCCAGGGCGCAGGGAACCGGGCGTGTTGTAGCCCTCGAAGTGCGCCAGCGGGCCGCCTTCGCCCAGGATTGTGGTCAGATCACGGAAGATGCTGTGGGCGCGGCCCAGCGGCGTGAGTTCAATCGCCACCGTGTCGTAGTGGAAGGGCGGCTCGGAGGAGGCGATCTGCCAGGGGAAAGCCAGCGCCAGCGGCGTCTGTGTCCAGCCGCCGCGCCCGAACGCGCCGGGCCCGCCCGTGAGCACCAGCCCGCCGCCTTCCGAAACAAACTGCTCCAGCGCTTTCAGCGCCGCAGGACTCAAGTCCTTAGCCTCGGCTCCGGAAATAAAGACGCACTTGAAGCGCTGCAGAAGCTCCAGGGACGTGGGGAACTCATTGCCGAACTTGTCGCCTGCCCGCTGTCCCTGCAACAGGAAGCGGTCGGCGCCGGTGCGGATCAGCGCGGTAAAATCCACGCCGGGGTCGGCCTTTAGAGCATTCCGCAGCGGCTTGAACTCCTGCCCCAGTTCTGAAGCGTAGTAGAACACGCGCAAAGACGGATCGCGCACTTCCACCGTGACAATGCGCTCGTTGTTGAGTGTGGCGGCCTCGGTTCTGAAGACTGGCACACGCAGCTTGTAGCGATGGATGCCAGGCTCGGCCGACCTGACGCGCAAAACAGCCTGGCGTTGGCGCGTGTCCGGCGAGAGCTTGATCGCCTCTGCTGCGATGCTGTTGCTATTCTCGGAGAGGGTAAGCGAAAAGTTGTCCAGTTGGCTGAAGAACTCCTTGTGTCCCGAGGCGCTCACTTCAGCGTTGATCTCGAAATCCGTCTTGGCGTCCACTTGTTCGGGGGCTTCCACCCGTCCAATGCGCAAGTCGTCGGATTTGGTCAGTTCCGTGCCGACGGCCACCGAGAAGACCGGCACGCCGGATGCCAGGGCGGGGGGGAGGGCCCGCGCATCCCCGCCATCGGTCACCAGGACAAAAGCGCCCACGCTGCCGGATTTGACCTTGGCGCTGTCCAGCAGGGCGCGGGGAATGTCCGTGCCGTCGCCGCTGCCTTTCAGTTCCTCCGGGCTTTCCAGCAGGCGCACACCGTCGGCAAAGGCCACCGTCGTGACCAGCAATTCCTTCCTCTTCAGGCGAGGAAGTATCTTCTCGAAGGCGAGTTCCCTGGCGTCCTCAAGACGCGTGCGGCCCAGCGTGCCATCGTGCGTCGTCATGGAACGGCTGTCGTCTATCAGCAGCAGCACGCGCGCGTTGGCCAGATCCTTTTCTTCCCGCAGGAGCGCCGGGCGCAGCAGTCCCAGCAGCAGCACTGCCGCAGCAGCCACCTTCAAGACCAACAGCAGCGTCGCTTGACGGGCGGGATACAGCTTATATAGCGTCCTGTAGACCCAGCCCAGTGTCACCGCAGTAAGCGCAACCGCCAGGGCCACATAGCCCCACCACAGGGCGGATTGGAGCTTGAGCGAAGTGGAAAGGAGCACGGGCGTGATCATGCGTTCACCCCCGTTTCCGCAGCCGCAGCTTCTGGTTTGGGCTCGGCGCCCCGCAGACTGAGGCCTGCTTCCGCAACAGGCTCAGGCCTGCCGGGCGGGCCGAACAATTGCTGTGGGCTCTTCATGCGCACGCCCAACATGTTGGCGAGGATGACTTCGGCCAGGATCATTACCAGCGCCGCGAAGATGAAGTAACCGAACAGTTCACGCCCCTGCCGCGTGATGCCGACCAGCGCGTTGAGATCCGCACTGGGATCAATGACGATCGCTGCGGGCAGCCCCAGAGCGCGCTTGACTTCGTCCGGAGAACGATACTCAGGCGTGCTTTCCTCAGGGTCCGGCGTCAGCGCAAAACCCGGCGGCACCGGAACCGTCGGTTGTTGAGCTCCTTTCCCCTCAGGGCTCTTGGCCGCCATGCGGTAAACGCCGGCCCGGCCCGTCTGCCGCCAGGTAATGCGCCCGCCGACAACGGGCACTTCGTAGGATTTCTCGGTCGGATCGAAAATGGTGACCGCCGCCGGGTACACGGCCTTGCCGTCCTTGCGGGAACGGCTGGACAGATCAAAGATGAGCGGGTTGCCGGCTTGCTGCGACAGTGCCGCGCCCTGCGCGCCCGCGAATACCGAGACGCTACGGTGCAGGAACGACAGGAACTGCGGCATCAACGGCAGGCTCGAATCATCGGTGTGCGGGCTGGTCGTGAGCCAGACGACACGGCCCTGCTTGCGCTTGTGGGCCAGGATGGCCGGCTGCCCAGAAGAGTACTGTGCGAGCACCTCGGTATCGGGGTCTGGCTCCACGCGCAGCGCATGCATTACCGCAACTTCGGTGAACTCCACGCCCCCGTCCTGGCCACGGCAGTCGTCGAAGAACGGCGAGGCGGGGCGCACGACCTGCAGGCCCAGCGGCTTCTGGTTCCCGAGGATGTTCAGCTCCCCGAGGATCTTGCCGCCGAAGAAGCCCTGCAACGGGTGGTTGGCGGCCAGATGCGCGTCTTGCAGGCTGGAAAAGAGCATCACCCCCCCGCCTCGGTCCACGTAGCTCTGCAGCGCCTTCAGCGCGGCAGGGGCAAGCGCGCGCACGCCGCAAAGGATGACGGCGTCGTAAGGGTCCAGCTCCTTGGAGAGTTTGTCCGGCGCCACATTCTCCACCTTGATGCCGGAGAGCCGGCCGTCGCCTGTCGGGTCCAGGGCCTTGAGCAGAAAGAACGCTTCGCCGGTCTCCGCCTTGCGCGGAGCCGGAGGCGAGACAACCAGGACGCGGATCGGGCCGCGGATCTCCAGACAGAAAGGCCAGACGTTGTCGTAGGCGGCATCATCGTTGTCGAGTTTCACCTCGCCCCAGGTAAAGCCTTCCTGCCCCAGCGTCAGGACCAGCGCAACTTCCTGGGTTGCGCCTGCCACCAGGGTCGCCGTGGCGCTCACAGGTTTGGTGTCCCGCAAGGTAGCGGTGACGGCAGTGGTGATCTCGCGCAGGGAGTTGTTCTTGAGCGTGGCCACCAGGCGCATCACGCGGCCCGCCACCTTAGGGCGCGGGTCTATGCTCACACTCACGATGGAAGCATTGTTCTCAGGCGGCGAACCGTGCACGGGACAAAGGAAAACCGTGGTGCCTGGAGGCAGGCCGGAAACAGCTTCTCGCAACGCAGTCTGGTCTTTGAACACGTTAGCCTGCGAGTCGCTGAGGATGTAGACCTCGCGGTTCAAGCCGCTGGAGGACTGGAAGACCTCCTTTGCGCGGCCGAGGGCGCCTGCCAGCGAGCCGGAGCCATTGGTGGGGTAAAGCGCCTGCAAGGCCAGATTGAGCCGCTCGCGGTCCACGCTGAGGGAGCCCACTTCGCCGGCCGTGTCGCCTGAGACCGTGGGCAGAATGGCGGCCCGCCCTTCCGTGCCCAGTACGCCCAGAATCGCGGCGGCTTGGGCGCGCGCCAGTTCCAAGCGGGTGCCCGTGTGCGCCGGCAAGCCCATGGAAGCCGAGTTGTCAATAATAAGGACGCAGTCGGCCGAGCCGCCGCCCTGAGCCTTGGCGTGAAAGCCCGGCCGCGCCAGAGCCAGCACCACGAGGCACACCGCTGCCGCGCGTAGGATGAGCAGCAGGATTTCCTTGATCTTCCGCCGGCTGGCCAGCTTCATATCCACGCGCTGGAAGAACATCAGAGTTGGAAAGTCCACGGCCATGCGCTTGCGCCGGAAGATAAGGTGGATCACCACCGGCACGGCGACGGCCACGAGACCCCAGAGGAAGACAGGGTTAGCAAACATCGAGCACAACCCCTCGGCATTTTGGATTCTGGATTTTGGATTGGTTCTCGCGTAGTCCTTGTCTCATCTATGCCAATCCAAAATCCCATACAGGCTGCAAGCCTGCGCTACTGAACTACCCCCTACTCCAACGTCCGTTTCACCTGTTCCGTGAAGAACGCCTCCAGAACATCCGCGGGCTTGATGTCGTCGTAGCCGTCCAGCTTGATGCCGCACTCAAAGCCTTGGCGCACTTCGCGGGCATCTTCCTTCTGGCGCTTCAGGCTGGCGATCTTGCCTGTCCAAACGGCCTTGCCGTCGCGCAGCAGGCGCACGTTGCTTTGCCGAGTGATCACGCCGTCACTGACAAAGCACCCGGCCACGGTGCCGACCTTGGTGATGCGGAAGGTCTGCCGCACCGTGGTGTGGCCCTGGATGACTTCGCGCTCAATAGGTTCGAGCAGGCCCTCCAGCGCCTTGCGGACTTCATCCATCACGTCATAGATGATGCTGTAAATGCGGATTTCGACGCTGCGCTCCTCAGCCAGACGGCGGGCGTTCGGGTCAGCGACGACACCGAAGCCGATAACGATGGCATCCGAAGCGTCAGCCAGCAGCACATCCGTCTCGTTGATCGCGCCCACACCGTCGTGCAGGATGTCAATACGGGCGTCGCTCCGGGAAAGCTCCATGATGGCGTTGCGCAGCGGCGCGAGAGAGCCTTGGACGTCAACCTTCAAGACAATCTTTAGCGAGGCGACGCTGCCCTTGGCCAGCAGGTCGCTCAGGTTCTCCAGGGTGACATGGATGCGCTTGACTAGGCCTTCCTGGCGCATGCGCATGGCCCGTTGATCGGCGATCTCCGCGGCCTCCTTGATGGAGCGCAGCACGTGGCAGCGCTCACCCGGCAAAGGCACATCGTTCAGCCCGGTGACAAGGACCGGTGTGCTCGGCCCAGCTTCCTCTAACGGACGCAAGGTGTCGGAGAAGAGCTGGCGCACGGTGCCGTAGGCATGGCCGCAGATGATGACGTCGCCGGGGCGGAGCCTGCCTTCCTGCACCAGCAGTGTGCAGACAATGCCGCGCCCCTGGTCCTTGTGTGCTTCCACGACCGTGCCAAGGGCACGCTTGTTCGGGTCGGCCTTCAGCTCCAGCATTTCCGCTTCCAGGAGGATGCGGTCGAGCAGCTCGTCTACGCCTTTGCCTGTCTTGGCGGAGACCTCGACGCAGCCCACGTCTCCACCGTAGCCTTCCACGAAGAGTTCCTTGGCCGCAAGCTGCCCCTTGGTGCGATCAGGGTTGGCTTCCGGCAGGTCCATCTTGTTCAGGGCCACGACGATGCGCTTCTGAGCCTGCCGGGCGTGGCTGATGGCTTCCTCGGTTTGCGGCATGGCGCCGTCCACTGCGGAGACCACCAGCACGACCACGTCCGTGACGTTGGCGCCCCGGGCTCGCATCTCCGTAAAGGCGCGGTGGCCTGGCGTATCAAGGAAGGTTACGTCGCCCTTGCTGTGGCGGACCTTGTAGGCGCCGATGTGTTGAGTTATGCCGCCCGCCTCGCCGGCCGCGACTTTGGTCTGACGGATGTAGTCCAGCAGGGAGGTCTTGCCGTGGTCCACGTGGCCCATGATGGTGACGACTGGCGCACGGGGTTTCAGGTCCGCCGGCTTATCGGGCACTTCGGCGGTTTTGAGCATCTCTTCCTCAATGTCGCGCGCCTTCTTGATGACGATGCCCTGCTTGAGCGGGTCGAATTCGAGAGCGTATAGCTGGGCATCCTCGTCGGTGAGGATGTCGTTGATCTTGACTGCCTTGCCCTGTTCCAGGAACTTATGGATCAGCGCCGCGGCCTTGATACCGAGTGCTTCGCAGAGCGCTTTGATCGTGACTGGCGAGGTCACCTCTGCTGGACCCTCGCGCTTGACCGTGGGCTTGGGTGCAACGTAGCGCTTGGGCTTGCGCACTCCCCGATGGCGGTCATCCTCCTGCAGCAGCGCGACGCCACGGCGCGGGCCTTTCGCTACGCCTTTGAACGGCATGCCACGCGCAGGGCCGCGCCGTACGGGAGCCCGTCCCATTGCGCGCCCGCGGTCCTCTTCCTCTGCGGCAAAACCCTCGGGGATCGAGGGGTAGGAGACCTGCGGCTTGAACTCATCCAGCGTCTTAGACTCCACCTGCACCGTTTCGCCGCGGCGGCCTTTCGAAACCGCGGGCCCTGGCTTCTCGGCCGCGGGCACTGGCGCGGGGACGACCACGCCAAAGCGCGGGTCCAGGCGTACGACGCGCTGGATCGGCGGCGCCACTTCCCGCCCAGCCATAAGGCGCTTGGTGACTGCCGACTTTGACAGCGCGGCGGGCGCCGGAGCTTCCACGGCTATGGCCGCGGCTGCAGCGTGGGCAACAGCGGTTGCCGCTGGCGCGGTGACTGGAGAAGCGATTGTAGTTGTCGCGGAGGCCTCCGGCACGGCAGGTGGAGGGGGTGGCGCGGGCGCTTCCGCGGGCCCAACCTGGAGTTCGACCGCTGACGGCGCCTCCTGAGGCACTTCGGGAGCTGGAGGAGCAGGCTCTGGAACGGAGACAACAGGTTCGAGGGGTTCAGCCGGAGCGACAGCCTCGGCAGTAGCGCCCCCTGCCAACTCCTCGGCCAGAGTGGGCGCCTCCGTGACGGGGAGTGTGGGCGCAGGGGAGGCCGCGGCATCAGCGGTGACCGCAGGGGCGGGCTCGGCTTCAGAGGCAGCATGGCCTGCCGCCTTGCCGCCCTTGCGCGCAGGCTTGACCTTCTGCTGCAAAACGCGGGTTTTGTGCTCTTCGAGTTCGGCTTTGAGCTTCTTGCCGCCGCCTAGTTTGACGCGCAACCTGTCCGCCTGGCCGGGCGTAAGGACGCTGGCGTGGCTCTTGACCTTGATGCCCAGCTCAATTGCTTTCTCAAGCAACATCTTGCTGGGCACGTCCATTTCCTTGGCCAGTTCGTGCAGTTTAATACCGGCTGGCGCCACCGGCTTATCCGACTTACTGCTCATCCAGTCCTTCCGGCGCCCGAAAGAAGCGGGCGCACTGCCCAGTAACGCCGCGGTCTGCCCGCCGGCGTCACAGGCCGGAAGGCATCAGCTAACCACGGACAATCCAGCCCCTGCAAGTGGACCTGAATGGCCGGCCACTTGCCAGGCATGCGCGGCCCGCTCGTTTCACTTCGGGCCGCCCTCTGTTGTTTCCGCCGCCGCGGCTGGAGCCGCGGAGGCTGCGGGCGCGGCCGGGGCCGCGCTCTCGGCCAATCCTGCATCCACGATAATCTCACCTTCCGGGGTTGCGCTGGCCGCGACTTTGGCCTGTGCCGCCAGTTGCGCCGCCTGCGCCGCCCGCTCTGCTACCAGTTCCTCCTCACGCTTCTTAGCGTATTCAACCAGCGCATTCGCCTCCTGTTCAGAAAGTGAATACATGGTCATGAGGTGTTCGGTGCCTTTGGCCATGATCCCGCGCAGGCTGGTAAGGCCAGCCAGCAGGAATTTCTCGGCCGTACCAGGCGGCAGCATCGGTATCTTATACACCTCGGCGCGCTCAGCCTCACGCACCTTGCGCGCCTGCTCCTCTGTCATGATGTCAATGTGCCAGTGCGTCAGCTTGGCGGTCAGGCGCACATTCTGGCCTTTCTTGCCGATGGCCAGCGAGAGTTGGTCTTCGGGAACGATGACGCGTGCGCGCTGCGTTTCTCGATCCAACTCCACCGCGGATATCTCCGCCGGGGAAAGGGCGTTGCGGATGAAAATATCCTGGGCCTCGTTCCAGCGCACGATGTCTATCTTCTCGCCGTTGAGCTCTTCGACAATGTTGCGGATGCGGGTGCCGCGCACGCCCACGCAGGCGCCGATGGCGTCCACTTTCATGTCGGAAGAGTGGACTGCGATCTTGGTGCGGTGTCCCGGCTCGCGCACGATACCTTTGATCTCGACGATGCGGTCGCCGATCTCGGGCACCTCAACCGTGAAGAGCTCCTTGACCAGATTGGGGTGCGTGCGGGACAGGATGATCATCACCTTCTGCCCCTTCTTCTGCACCTTTACGACATACGCCCGGATGCGGTCGCCGGGACGATACTGTTCGTTGAAGACCTGCTCCTGGCGCGGAATGATGCCCTCGGTCCGGCCCAGATTGACGACGATGGCGCCTTTGTCGAAGCGCTGCACCGTGCCGTTCACCAGCGTGTCAATCTTGGCTTCGTAATCCGAGAAAATGACGTCCCGTTCCGCCTCGCGGATCTTCTGGATCATGATCTGCTTGGCGGTTTGGGCGGGGATGCGGCCGAAGCTGTTCGGATCCATACGCCGACCGTCTTCATACGCTTCAATCTCGCCTGTCAGGCGGTTGATGGTCACTGTCAGGTTGCCGTGGGGACCCCAGCGCTTGCGGGAAGCCGTCAGCAGCGCCTGCTCTATGGCCTCAAATAGCAAGTCCTTGGCAATACCCTTGTCCCGGTGAATCGAGTCTACCAACCAGAACGTCACT
>Ga0209777_10000896_pt1 | contig 45919 bp, 43 predicted proteins | sample FrelakmetHBP12HB_FD_187147 | JGI IMG/M metagenome (GOLD analysis project Ga0209777, IMG submission 187147) | Freshwater lake sediment microbial communities from the University of Notre Dame, USA, for methane emissions studies -HBP12 HB (SPAdes)... | ecosystem: Environmental > Aquatic >... | reverse complement strand
AATTCAAGCTTTTCTGTATCTCCCATGTCTATGAATAACCTCCCTTTTCTATATCTTTCATGTTGGCATTAAAATTCGAATTTCTTGACACTATATTCTGCGCAGCCTTTGTGTATAAACGGAATCCGCCTTTTTCTTTGCGGTTCTGGACCTTTCCCAAGGCGGAAATAATGGTAGTCAGGCTTTAGTCTGAGTTTTGCACCTTACACCATATAATGGATAAATATCAATATTAAAAGATTAATAAATAATATTAAGATTATTTAAATATTAGTAATGCACAAAAATCGCAACTGTTCGTAACACAAAACAAGTTCTTAGACAAGAAATGTTTCCGCACTTGAAGAATAATGATTAGGAGATGAAATGGAACCATTTTTCAGGATGAATAGCAGTCATTATGTGACTGCTAGTCACACCGGCGAGATGTCGGCTACATCATTAATCGAGTGATGTCAAGAAATATTTTGATAGACGAAAAATGTGTAGCGGCTATTCAGGAATAATCGCAATCAACCAAACATTTTTTCCAATGGTTTGTAGTAATCAAGTGGTGGTCGGGAGAAATCATGAATTTTGCCGACAACACCGGCTACTCTTATGCCGGAGATCTCTTCAATGGCAGATTTGTTTTCCCTAATCATCCCGGGCGGCGTCTCCATTTCTCCGGCGTCAATAAAGACAATTCCGAAAGGCTTGAGTCCTCTTTTCTTTATGGCTTCGATCGTAAGGAGAGTGTGGTTAATTGTCCCTAAACCAGCTCTTGCGGCAATTACCGGAGTTCCATTTACTAAGCTGATAATGTCAACTATAAGTTTCTTTCCCGCTACAGGGACAAGGACACCGCCCGCGCCTTCGAGAATAAGGGGGGAGTGGGTCTTGGCCTTCTTGGACACGACTCTCTCTATTTTCGATAGGTCTATTGATTTTCTCTCGTCGCGCGCGGCATACAGGGGAGCCTTAGGATTCTTAAGGCAGTAGATTACTGATTCGGCCGGTTCTTTACCCTTCAATTGTTCGACGTGCCGGTAAATGAATCTTGCATCACTGTCAGCATCATTTGCATCCTTGCACCCTGTCTGCACAGGCTTTAGATAAAAGGGGCTGTATCCCTTGGTAAAAAAGAATTGCATCATCAGAAGAGCAAGCACAGTCTTTCCCACCCCCGTATCCGTTCCCACAATAAACAGGTTTTCAATTCTTTTATTTGAGCTCTCCACTTGCTTCCTTTACACGATCAATAAATGTCTTAATATCCTCCTCTTCATGAAGCGCCGTAATACTTATTCTCAATATGGAGCGATGCAGAGGAACTGTAGGATAGCGGGCGGGGAGGACAAATATATTTCTTTGGAGAAGCTTCCGGGCCATATTCGCGGCCTTGGCCTCGTCGCCGATCTCAAGGGCGAGAATGTGGGCATTACCGGCCACCCGAAATCCCTCAAGACGCAAGCCCTCCTTGAGAAATTGACTGACATCTCTTAGGTGTTTCCTCCTGTCTTCACTGCGTTCAATAATTTCCAGAATATCTATTGCCGTGGCGGCATGAGCCTCGGGAAGGGTCGTGGTATAAATAAGGGGGGAAGAAAAGTTGAAAAGGTATTCCTTGAATCCCTCAGGAAGAAGCACGAAGGCGCCGAAAAGTCCAAAAGCCTTTCCAAAGGTTCCAACAGCAATATCCGCTACGGGACACGCGATGCCGCGGCCTCTGGACCCGATGGCGCCAAAGGCGTGGGCTTCGTCGACGATTGCCAGGAAACGGCAACGCTCCTTCAATTTTCCGAGGCCATTCACGTCCAGAAGATCCCCATCCATACTGAAGAGGGACTCCGTCAGAACCGCCACCTGCTGGCCCCCGCACACTTCCAGTCTCTTGCCAAGGTGGGGCATGGAATTATGGTTGTAGCCGAGAAAATTTGCCCCGCTCATCGACATCCCCTTTACAGAGCTTGCATGGATGTGCTTGTCAAAAATTACTGTATCTCCCGGTTCGAGAATGGTGGAAAGAATGCCCAAGTTGGCCTGGTAACCGCTCGGGAAAAATATGGCATCGCCATAGCCGAAATATGATGCATATTCTTTTTCCGCCTCATTTATTATAGCATAATTTCCTGACACCAGACGCGACGACGAAGATGACGTTCCATACTTCTCAAAATTTCGGGCGGCCCTCTGTCGCAGTTCCTCGGAAACTCCAAGCCCCAGGTAGTCATTGGAGGCAAAATTCAAAACCCTCCTGCCCTCGATGCTGAGGTATTTCCCGTCTCTGATTTTCACTTCCGGCGGTTCGCGGTATAGGCCCGTCTGCTGCTGAAGCATCAGCCGGTTCTTAAATCTCTCTGCAAACATGAAAATACCTTTATATAGTGGTCATGCAAGATGCCCTTTTTGAAATTATGATCGTAATCAACTGCGGCGTATAGAAGCTCCGCCTCCGCGGCTGTTTCTTTGTCTCTTTCCGCCTTCACAAAAGAGCGAAAGGATGAGTCGGTCCGTCCGAGCAGCTTTCCGGATAATACATATTCTCCCTCCATGGCTATCCTTAAAGGGATAGAGCAACTCACGATTTTTATAAGAAAGACATGCCTGGAATACCCGGTTATATAGCGGATATGGAACGCTCCAATCTGGGCAAGGGACTCCAGAGGCAAATAGGCCGGCACACCGCTAAAGAATCTTGTACCAACGATGCGGGAAGCGCTAACTTCCAGAACCCTGTCAAGCATTATGAAACCTGCGAGTCCTGTGTTGATGACGATGTTCGTATCCATACTATGTGCCTCCATAAAATAACTATCTGCCGTGGCACGGGGACAACAGCAGCCTTAAACATCGTCACGCTGTTTCACGATGAGTGCGCCGTTCTGTCCTCCAAACCCGAAATTTTCAATGACGCACGTGCCAAATGAAAAGGTTCCCCCGTTCCGAACAAAATTGATTTTCCCGCAGCACGGGTCTTTCAAGTTTCTGATCTCAGGGATATAATTCTCCTGCATGCAGATTAGTAAGAGGGCAAGCTCCATAGCTCCGCAGGCTGCCGCCGTATGGCCTATCCAGGACTTCAGCGCAATCGCCTGGGGATTGCAGCCACTGTAGATCTCGTCTATAAGGTTGGCCTCTCCTTCATCGTTGAGGAGGGTTCCTGTTCCGTGTGTGGAAATCACATCAATCTGAGAGGGAGACATATCCGCCTCTTGCAAGGCCGAAAGCACGGCCATCCTCCCCCATTTCCCGGTACCTTCTGGCGCCGTCATGTTGGAAGCGTCCATGGAACTTCCATAACCACAGATCTCGCCGTATATCTGCGCCCCACGTTCTTTCGCCTTCTCCAATTCCTCCAGTAGAAAAAAGGCCCCTCCTTCCCCGGGAACAAAACCGCTCCGGCTGCAATCAAAGGGCCTGCTTGCCTTATCAGGTTCGCTGTCACCTGTATATAGGGCGTTTGCCTTCTTGTACGCCAGAATGCCTCCCGGGCTCAAGCGAGAATCACCGCCGCCGGCAAGGGCGCGATCAAGATAACCGTTTTTTATTTTGCGAAATGCTTCTCCGATTGCCTGTAAGGAAGCTGAACAGGCGGTGCATACCGTGAGGTTTTCTCCGTGGATACCCGAAAGTTTCGCGATAACAGATGCGGCTGTGTTGGGAAGAAATCTCAGGATCCATAAGGCCTGAAGGTCCTCCCGGTCAATTTCTCCTCCCCTGATCTCCGGAAACTCGCCACCGATATTGAGGTTCGGTCCGGCACCGACAAAGAGTCCTGCTTCTGCCAGATAGCTATTTTTACACCCTGAATTCTTTATCGCTACGATGGCGGAGGCAACAGCAAACTGAGAGCCACGGTTTAGATATCGGCCATTCTTAAAGGGGCCTGTATAGTCCCGGACTTTGAATTTTCCAATGGGAGCAATAACGATTTCGTCGTCAAAGGCGGGTCTTTCGAAATTTACTTTTCTTTCTTTGAAACTTTTTATAATCTCCTCGCGGTCATGGCCCAGAGATGAGACAATGCCCATGGAGGTAATAACGACCCTTCGCTTCATTTAGATTTCCCTATAGATTTCTGTGATATCCTTTCTCTTGATATAAGCCGGTTCTTCATCGGGATATCCTGTTGTAACAAAGCATTTGATCTCCATCCCTTTCAACCCTAGTATTCCCTCGGGTTTTTGGATAAAGATCAGGGGGCCCGTCAGAATACAAGAACCGAGGCCAAGCTCTTCTCCTTTCAGGAGATATCCCTTAAGAGCCAGACCTACGGCAATGTCAATGTCCCTGTGTTTCTTATGTCCTTGTTCCATCGCGCCTGCGCGGAAAAGCCTTTCTCCGAGATTGAGAAATGTCATAGTGGTCCCGACAGCAAGAAGTACCGGGGCATCGAACATGAACTCTGAGAACCGCCGGTAAGCATTGATCCAGTTTCTTAATCTTTTTGGACTGCCCGAATTCTTGACGGCCTCCAACAAGCACTCTTCACCGTCGCGCATGGCCCGATGCAGGCAGTCCTTCAACTCAGGGGACAGGATGCGGATAAACCGCACGGGCTGGCTGTTTGAGGGAGAGGGCGCCCTCATGGCCGCCAGGATCATCTTGCTTACCCATTCTTCGGGAGGGCATTCGGGTTTGTACTTCCTGATGCTTCTCCTCCCATTGATCAGTTTGTCCAGGGGCGTTATGTCCAAGGTGTTAAGCCCCCTGTGACCGGTAAGTTACATAACTGATAAGGTCTCTAATTTTTAATTGAGGGCCTTCTTTGATATGCGCCATTATTTCCGCTATCCTGTCTTCGCCAAGAAAGGGATATCTTCCTGCAAGAAAATGGACTGCGTCTTTCCCTTGCTTTTTCGCATCTGTGGAATAAAGTCTGAACCTTTTCAGGAATATCTCATCATCTTTCACGGCGATTTTAAACCGGCTGTTTATCGTTACGGCGAGCTCCAGAAGGTCAATGGACTCAGCGCCCAAATCCTGGATGAGAAGAGTCTCCGGCGTAAGTTCCCTGTCTTCAAGGTCTAGGAGCTCCTTTAGTATTTTTTTTAATTCAGCAAAAACGTCCATGTGCCCTTCACTTTCGGATGTGTCACTCAAGACCTTTCTTTCATTTCGCTTGAGAGTTTCGGTTGCTTTTCATTTTCCGGACGTGAGACCGCCATCCATGCAAATCTCTGTTGCGTTGATGCCGGCGGCACTATCGGATAGAAGGAAGAGAATCGTCTGGACAATCTCTTCGCCTGTTATAGCCCGCTTTATCGGCGTCATCTCAAGAATTTTCCGATCCTGCTTTTGCAGATAAATTCTACCCCTCCCGGCTTCGATGTATCCGGGGCGAAGAATCACCGTGGTCACACCGCGTTCCCCCAGCTCCAGTCCCATATTGCGGTAGAGGGCCTCCGAAGCCAGCTTGGCGGCTGCATAAAATCCCTGGCCGGGATTGGGTCTTGACGCGGCTGCAGAAGAAATATATACGAGACGCCCCTTTCTTTTCTTCAGCATCGCCCGTCCAACCCTTTTCAGAACCTCGGCGCGAAAGGAGATGTTCTCCATGAAATAGCTGTAAACGATGTCCTCGTCTGCTCCAGCGATGAGGCTCTCATAATTTCCCTGGGCAAAATCCACGAGGAAACTGAGGTCGTCACCGATTTGGATGAAGGTGGAATCCAGCGAATCACGGTCACCAAAATTCAGATAGCAGGTCGCGTATCTCCCGTGAAATGACGCCAATGCCTCTCTGATTGCGCTTAGTCCCTTATCGTCCCTGCAAGCAAGAATGGGAAATAGATTAGACTCTATCATGGCATGCGCCAGGGCAAGAGCAAGCTCGCAGGTGCCTCCCAGAATCAGGGCACGATTTCCCGAAAAATGGAGGTTCATCTTTTCAAAACTCCCGTAACAAGCTTCTTCTCCTCCCGATAAATGAAGCAGTTCAGCCTATTTTCATCAAGTTCGATACGAAATGCGTAATGGCCGGGTGAGAGAAATTCTCTGAACCGGAAGTTTTCTATTGCCAGATAATCCGGCAAAAAGCCGGCGTCTGCTGCCGCCTCTAAAAATGCATGCACTATCAGGCTTCCGGGGACAACCGGGTAACCAGGGAAATGATCCTTGTAAATAACGTCATCCGGATGAAAATAGAAGACGCCCTCCCAGGAGCTATTCCCGGGAATTTTCTCTGATGATTTTATATCACCGGCCATTTCGAGGGCTCACTTCTTTTCTGTGACCTTTCGGATCGAATCGTAAACAGTCTGACAGAGCAGATCTATTTCCTCTTTAGAAATGCTCAATGGTGGCATCAGTACAATGACATCCCCTAAAGGGCGGATAATCACGCCTCTTTTTCTCGCCTCCATAATGACTCTATGGCCTGTTCTCTTCTCCGGGGGAAAGAGCTGCTTTGTCTCCCGATTGTAAACGAGTTCTATGCCCACCATGATTCCGCACTGGCGCACCTCTCCCACATGGTCCAGTGAGGCAAATGGTTCTAGCCTCTTTGTGAGGTGCGCGATTTTTTCCTTGAGACTATCGAGGGTGTGCTCCTCTTCGAAGATATCAAGACTGGCGATGGCAACCGCGCATGCCAGGGGGTTTCCCGTAAATGTGTGTCCGTGGAAAAATGTCTTGAATTCTTCGAACTTCCCAAGGAAGCCTTCATAGATTTCCTCTGTCACGAGGGTTGCCGCAAGTGGCAGGTAACCTCCGGCTATTCCCTTTGCCAGGGCCATGATGTCCGGCACGACCCCTTCGTGCTGGCAGGCAAACATCTTTCCTGTCTTGCCAAAGCCGACTGCCACCTCATCGGCGATCATGAAGACGTCGTAACGAGTGCATAACTCTCTCACCCTTTTCAGGTATCCCGGTGGCTGCAACAACATCCCTCCGGCTCCCTGAACCAAGGGTTCTATGACAAGAGCGGCAATCTCCTGGCTGTGAGCCTTCATGATGTTTTCCACGTGCGTCAGGCACTCGAGCCCGCAGGCGGGATAGGCCTTTCCTAGGTTGCAGCGGTAACAATAAGGCGCTTCCGCCTTGAAAGACGGGAAGAGAAGGTCTCTATACATGGAATGGAACAGCTCAATCCCTCCTACGCTCACGGAACCTATGGTGTCCCCATGATAGGCATTGGACAGGCGAATGAATTTCTTCTTGTTGCGCTTTCCCAAAGGGCATTGCTGATGGTACTGGAAGGCCATCTTAAGGGCTATTTCATTGGCTGTGGAACCGTTATCGGAATAAAAGACTTTGGTCAATCCGGCTGGGGCAATTGCGATTAATTTCTTTGCCAGTCTGATTGCCGGTATATTGGAAAGCCCCAGCAGGGTTGAGTGGGCGATTTTGCCAAGCTGCTCTTTCAGGGCGTCGTCAAGTTTCTTCTTCCTATGGCCGTGAACATTCGTCCAGAGCGAAGAAACACCATCAATATAGCTATTGCCCTCTGTATCCCTTAGCAGACATCCTTCCCCTTCTTCGATGATGAGCGGCGTTTCCTTTTCATAACCCCGCATCTGGGTAAAGGGATGCCAAACGTATTTTTTATCATCGATCTCCAGTTCTTTTCTAACTTTACTGGTCATAATGTCTGAACCTCGCTCGTTCAATCCTGCCGTCTCGCGCCAATCGTCTCACAGTCCCTCCCGCCGAAATGACAGCGGCGGTCGAAAGGCAGTTGGTTTTAGAAGGACGTGAAAACTACACAACCCGCTACTCCTGACTCAGCAGGGTTACGTCCCCGGAAATTATCCTCTCAATCGTCCCCGTGCGATCCTGGAGGATCAGGAAACCGTCTTTGTCTACATCCAGAACCTTACCCACGCGCACGTTATCCATGAGGTCAACACTGATCCGCCGCCCGATTATATCAGCAAGATGCTTCCATCGATTCAATATGGGATCAAACCCCTTCGTCTTGAATGCTTCGTAATATATTTCGAGCCATTCCAGAAAGGCACGAAGCAGCGCAATCCTTGGAAACACCTTGCCTGTTTCCATAAAAACGGATGTTGCCGTGTGCGCGATATCAGGAGAAAATCCTTTGCGCGGCGTATTCACATTTAGACCGACACCGATAACCACATAATCGATTCTATCCATCTCCGTGCTGATTTCCGTGAGAATGCCCGCGACCTTCCTGCCCTTGATCAGTATATCGTTGGGCCATTTAATCTTGATCTTTAATGATGTAAGGGAAAGCAACGCTTCAGCTACGGCCACCGATGCCATGAGAGTGAGTTTGGGCGCTTCATTTGGCGAGATGGGCGGCCTCAAAATAATGGAGGTGTAGATACCCTCGCCGGAAGGTGAAAACCATGTTCTTCCTCTTCTTCCTCTTCCCTGTGTCTGCTTCTCAGCGACAACCACAGTTCCTTCACGAGCGCCTTCGCTGGCCAGATATTTGGCCCTTATGTTGGTCGAATCCGTTTCTCTGAAGTGAAAAATTTCTCCCTTGCCGAGAACATTTGTGTTCAGCCCTTCCCGGATCTCATCTGCAAGCAATAAATCGGAGGTTTGCCGGAGGAGGTATCCCCTTTTTCGAGACGATTCGATTACATAGCCATCGTCCTTTAAACTGCCGATATGTTTCCATACAGCCGACCGGGAAACCGCCATTTTATGGGCGAGGAATTCACCGGAGACCCAGGTTCCCTTACCCTCTTTTAAATAGATGAGCAATTGCTGCTTTGTAGACATGCGCGGCTCATAACATCCTCCCGGCCAATTGTCAACCCAAAATATAAACGAGGTTGACTTATGTCTGGCTCTCTGATATACGCACATACTCTTTTAATGCTTTATCGTGACGCCAAGTGTCTGATTATTTCCCGATAAGTGGACATCCTGCAAAAAAGGAGCAGAATATGTTCAACAAAACAATCATCGAGCTGACTGAGAGGATTATTAAATACGGTGGGGATGCCGTTTCGTACGAAGATGCCTGTGAACTTGCACAACTTCCGGAAGAGGATACCCTGGATTTATTATTTTGCGCCCATAAGATAAAAAAAATGCGAGACGCGAAAGAATCCATTCTGTGTTCCATCATCAATGCTAAATCGGGTTTTTGCTCCGAAGATTGCGCCTTCTGCGCCCAGTCTGCGCATCATAGGACGGAGATAAAGACCTATCCCTTATTGGATGAAGATGAGATTGTGAGAAGTGCGATTGAGTTAGAAAGTGGAGGGGCCACGAGGTATTCCATGGTCACAAGCGGATATATGCTGACAGACAAAGAACTGGGTGTCATCTGCCGCAGTGCGACTGCGATTCGCAAACAAACGAGCCTCACGGTCTGCGCGTCGCTGGGGATGCTCAACGAGGCCATGGCACGCAGGCTCGCGGAAGGGGGGATTACTGTTTATCATCACAATCTGGAAACGGCCCGGAGTTTTTTTGATAATGTATGCACCACCCATAATTACGATGAGGATATTATTACCGTTAAGACTGCCAAAGCGGCAGGGATGAAGGCCTGTTCAGGAGGCATATTAGGACTTGGTGAAACCTGGAAACAGCGCGTGGAGCTGGCTTTTACCCTGAAGGAACTCGACGTTGACGGGATACCGATAAACTTTCTCAATCCAATTCTCGGTACCAGGATGGGTAATAGACCCTTGCTCACGCCCCTTGAGGCATTAAAGTGCATAGCTATTTTCAGATTTGTCAATCCCGACAAGAATATCCTTATCTGTGGCGGCAGAGAGGTCACTCTCAGGGATTATCAATCCTGGGCCATGCTTGCCGGTGCAAATGGCCTGATGATCGGAAACTATCTCACAACACAGGGGCGCAACATCAAGATGGACATAGATATGGCAAAAGATCATCAAGCCCTGTTGTAAAAAATCCCGATGCTCTGGTTAAGTGTGTTTATTTCGCCACACATTTGGGTCTCATCTTTTTGGCTTCGCAACATTTCCCATCTGTCGCTTCCATGCAATGGATAAACCCTGTAAGTCTTTGATAGGAAATAATATTGTCAAATTCCTCCATACCTTTGACAGATCGCTTCAGCGCCATTGCCGCGTGCGATGGTGTAGATTTACGATTCTTAGGGTTTTTACGGGTATCTTAAGGCATTTCTTTGACGGCAGCACGCTTTTTGCTTTTACGGCTGTATTTCCAGCATGTTATAAACGCCTCTTTTTCTATGGGACCCGTGATTCGCCACGCTGGTACGCTTATTGCTGGCCAAATGTAAAGAAGGGGCTTGCTGCGAAGCCCTTAGTGTAGAATAGCGGCAAAAAAGCTTGACAAGGAGTATTGACAGTGTTACATCTTTTTGCCCTAAATCTTGATGAAAGGAGGTGAAGATAAGGATTGCAGCGGCCTATAGGTAGTTCTTTAGGCCGAAGTTTTTAAAGCGGTTCTAATGAGAATGGTCTTTCAGGAACATGCCCGGAAAGATCAATGTAAAAAAAACTAAAACAGGAGGAAACAATGAAGAAGCTTTGGATAGTTTTACTATCAGTTGCCCTGATCATGGCCTTCTCGATGCCAGTATGTGCGGCGGATGTGAAGTTCAGCGGCTCCTATGTCGCTCAGGGTTACTATGACAACAACCGCGCAAATAAAGACAATGGCCCATCCGTCACTGATACATGGCAGAGACTGAGGATTCAGACGGACTTCCAGATACAGGAAGGCCTGAAGCTGACGACCAGGTTCGATGCCATGGAAAAGATCTGGGGCGCTTCCCGTAGCTCAACTATAACCAGCGGCCCGGGAGCGGGTGCTACAACTAACAGCGGGAACAATGACACGGAATCTGAAAATATCAAGTTCGAGCACGTGTATGTGTCCGCCAACCTGTGGGGCGGTCTCTTGAGGGTCGGCTACCAGCAGCAGTCGGTGTTCGGTACCTCCTTCCTTGACAGTGGCGATCATGCCTATGGCCCCAGGATTAGATACGATTACCCTGTCGGTCCGTGGACATTTATAGTCCTCTGGGATAAGGTCGAAGGCACAGAGTACTATAGCTCAACCGGTCCTGCCGCAAACGTAGGGAATAACGCCTACCAGGTGGATTCGCAGGCAGACAAGTATGTTGGCGCCTTTATGTACAGCTGGGACAAGGGTAATGCGGGTTTACTCGTCTACTACTATGTCATTAGCTATCCTGACGGACCTAATATGGTCCCGGGCTACAGCACTCTGACCGATAGTACCGGTTTCAAGAGGAAGTTCTGGATATTTGACCCGTATTTTAAGGCTCAGGTCGGTCCTCTCTATCTTGAGGGTGAACTCGGTTACTGGACAGGCAAATGGCAGGATCCTGGAGCAGGGTCAACCGCCGCTAATATGGACCTAAGCGGATTGTCTTTATATCTTTCGGGTACCTATGATTTCTCACCCATGTATGCCGGTCTTACATTGATCTACGTGTCGGGTGACGACAAAGGCACTACCGACAAGTATGAATTGGGTATTCCGGGCGGCTCGGACTTCAACCCCTGCTTGATGCTCTTCAACTACGACCTGAACAGGTGGAACGGTAACCAGGGCAATATCGCCTATAGCTATTCATTGCCGGGCATCACCAACGCACTGATGGGGCAGGTCTTCGTAGGTGTGAAGCCTCTACCGAAACTGGACATCAAGGCGAGCTACACCATGGCCCAGGCGGACAAAGACGGCGCAGCGACGGGTTGGGTGTCTAAGGACTACGGTAGCGAGCTTGATGTTACGGCGACCTACAAGATTTATGACAACCTCTCCTACATGGTCGGCTTTGCCTACCTGTGGGCAGGCGACTACTTCAAAGGCACAAATTCGGGCGCCAGTGTTTCTAACGACTATCTCGTAACTCACAAACTGACACTCACCTTCTAATTCGGTCGTTATTAGTCGCATCTTAAAACCCCGGAGGGGACGCCCCTCCGGGGTTTTTTTCTTTGCTTAAAAATACTTGACCCATCATCTGTGGCTGTGTTAATTTTCAAAAAAAAAGAGCAAGTAGGAACCTTCCATGCCTATCTATGAATTTGAATGCAATGCCTGCAAGCATGTCTTTGAGCGCTTAATGAAGGTTGGTGAGGATCAGGGAGTTGTCACCTGCCCCGAGTGCGGGGCGATTAACCCCAAAAAATTGATAGGGCGCGCCAGCTTCCACAGCAGGGAGAGATTTGAGGAACGTCTGGCGAGAAGAATGGCCGCGCGTCAAACTGAAGGCAAGGGGGCAGGCAATCAATAAAGTCTATGGCAACCTGACCGGTCTCGGGGCAGAACAGATAAGGAGGATCGGTCAACTCTACCGGAGGAGGGTACCGCCGGAGCGCGTCATTACCCACGAACTGGCGAGGCAACTCACATCCATTTCACGGGAAATCAATCGTCAGATAGGCATCCTGATCAGCCGCAGAGGGGAGATCGCGTATGTTATCGCCGGCTCGCCCAAGGACATAATAATCCCTGGCCTCGACGGCTTCCGATCTTCGTCCATCCGCTTCAAGGGCCTCCGCCTAATCCACACCCATCTGAACGGTGAAGGACTCACCACTGACGACCTCACCGACCTGGCCCTGCTCCGTCTCGATCTCATCTCTGCCGTTGAGACGGGAGCAGATGGACTTCCCAGTTATGCCCACACGGCCCACCTGATTCCTGAAAACCCGGACGGCAGGTACTGGCTTATCATGGAGAAGGTTCGGCCGTCGGAGATGGACCTCAATTTTCTTGCCTTCATCCAGGCCCTGGAGAGCGAATTTGCAAAAAAGCAGAAGACGAGGAAGGTAGATTCTACAGACCGCGCCATACTGATCCGTGTGGAAACAAATCCCCTTACCGACAGCCGGGGCTCCTTGGATGAGCTGAAGGCGCTTGCCCGGTCCTGTGGGGTTGAGGTCTTCGACAGCATCATCCAGCACCGTGAACAGATAGACCCCCGATTCATCCTCGGCAGGGGGAAAATCTCAGAGCTTGTCATCAAGGCCATGCAGATCGGGGCTAATCTCCTCATCTTCGACCACGAACTGCAACCGGCGCAACTTAGATCCATTACTGATGTTACGGAGATGAAGGTTGTCGACCGCACCCAAGTCATTCTTGATATCTTCGCCCAGCGGGCCCACAGCAGAGAGGGCAAGCTTCAGGTAGAGCTTGCCCAGTTAAAATACCTACTCCCCAGGCTGGCGACAAAAAATACGGCAATGTCGAGGCTCACGGGAGGCATCGGTGGAAGGGGGCCGGGGGAGACTAAGCTTGAGATAAACCGGCGCCGTGTGAGGGATCGAATCCATCGCCTTGAACGTGAAATGCAAGAGATCGAAAGGGCAAGGAAACAGCGCCGCGTTAAACGGGGGAGAATGGGGCTTCCTGTAATCTCTATCGTAGGCTACACGAATGCCGGAAAATCGACGCTTTTGAATACACTCACGGAAAGCAGGGTCTTTACGGAGGACCGCCTCTTTGCGACCCTCGATCCGAAAAGCTCGAGGCTCCGCTTTCCACGGGATACGGAGGCTATCATTACCGACACGGTGGGCTTTATCCGGGACCTTCCCCTGGATCTCTTCGCCGCATTTCGGGCAACTCTTGATGAACTCCATGAGGCCGATGTCCTTCTGCATGTAATTGATATAAGCAACCCGAATTTTGAGAGCCATATAGCGGCAGTTGAGAAAATCCTGGAGGAGCTTGCAATCATCGTGAAGCCGACCATTCAGGTATTCAACAAGGAGGATCGTTTCCCCGACAAGGGAATGCTGCAAAACCTCTGTCGGAGGTTTTGCGCCATAGCCATATCGGCGCTCAACGCCGAAACCCTTCCCCCTCTTGTGGACAGGCTGGAGACAATGATCAATCTAACCCGGCCGGCGACGAATCCTATCAAATCAAGGTCGTTTCCCTCGTGATGAATAAACTAGATGACAAACAGCAGGCATTACTCATATGCCTCTTTCTAATGGTTATTATGCTGTCCGTTTTCTTGCAGGTGCAGCATTACGAATTCGTCGGTTTTGATGACAATGAATACGTAACGGAGAACCGCCACGTACAGACGGGCCTAACATCCGGGAACGTTACCTGGGCCTTTACGACCTTCCATGCAGGCAACTGGCACCCCCTGACCTGGATATCTCACATGCTCGACTGTCAGCTGTTTGGATTGAAGCCGGGCATGCATCATTTGGTAAACCTTTTCTTTCACGTGGCAAACACCATCTTACTTTTCCTCGTTCTTCACCGGATGACTAAGGCCCTCTGGCAGAGTGCCTTTGTAGCGGCTATCTTCGCCTTACATCCTTTGCATGTGGAGTCTGTCGCCTGGGTAGCCGAGCGCAAAGACGTCCTCTCCACATTTTTCTGGATGCTCACCATGGGGGCTTATGTTTTTTATGTTGAGAAGCAAGAGTTGAAAAGATACTTTCTTGCTATTTTCTTTTTTGCTTTGGGTTTGATGGCCAAACCCATGCTGGTGACATTGCCCTTCGTCCTTCTGCTCCTGGATTACTGGCCCCTTCGTCGTCTACAGGTAGAAAAGTTGTCAGTAAGTGAGCATAAGCAATCTGAAAATTCCTTAAAGCCGCGCCATAAGAAAAAAGAGCGTCGGAAGAATGCAATAAAGGCAGAGCGTACAAACAACACTGAAATGCAGACGCTGCAACGGCCTACTATCGGTCATATTATACTGGAGAAGGTTCCTTTCTTTGTTCTCTCTCTGGCATCGAGTATAGTAACATACATGGCCCAGCAGAAAGGCGGCGCCGTTCGTTCTCTGCAAAGCTATTCCTTGCCAGTCCGTGTCGCCAATGCCCTCGTCTCCTACTGTGCCTATATCTGGAAAACGATCTGGCCCGATAGCCTTGCCGTTCTTTATCCTCACCCGGGCACGCTGCCGGCCTGGGAGGTCGTTGGGTCGGTTCTCTTTCTTGCCATCACGACCTATCTGGTTATCAAGACCATGAGGCGCTGCCCCTATCTCACGACGGGGTGGCTATGGTACATGGGGGCGTTAGTTCCCGTTATCGGTCTCGTGCAGGTGGGAGTGCAGGCCATGGCGGACCGCTATACCTATGTTCCCCTCATTGGCGTTTCGATCATGGTGGCTTGGGGATTCCCTGAACTCTTAAAGAAATGGCGACATAGGAATGCCACTCTGGCAACGGTGGCTGTCATTATGCTTTGCATCTTTTCATTCGTTAGCTGGAAGCAGGTGCAGTACTGGCAAAACAGTACTACCCTATTTAAGCATACATTGGAGAAGACATCCAAAAATGCGCTGATACTCAACAATATGGGGAATGTTCTGGAAGACCGGGGCAGGATCGATGAGGCCATCGCTCACTATACCGAGGCGCTGCGGATTGATCCTAGTCTGGCAGATTCCTATAACAATATAGGTCTTGCCTTGACTAAACTGGGAAGAGCCGATGAAGCCGTACCAAATTTCCTCAAGGCAATTAAGATCAACCCCAAAAATGCGGCGGCCCATTACAACCTGGGGACCGTACTGGCTTCACAGGGGAAACTTGATGAAGCCGTCTATCACTTTCGGGAATCTATCCGCATCAAGCCGGACTACGCCAAGGCATATAACAATCTGGGAAATGCCTTGCTACTTGAGAGAAAAATTGACGAGGCCATTGACTGTTATCGAGAGGCCCTGCATATTGAGCCTGACTATAAACTGGCAAGGGACAACCTGAAAGATGCCCTTGTGATACTTAACAAACAACGATGAATCCGGGAGCGAGCGTGGTTAACGGTAATATTGCATAAGGACCGAATATTCGCTGCGGTTCACTGCGGAGAAATGCAGTTCTATCACAGTTAAAAAATGACAAGTAGAATAAATAGATACTATTTGGTGTTTGCAATCTGCATTGCCCTGTCAATAACAACCATTGCCGATTTCTGGCAGGTCGGAAACCACGAGTTCATAACATTTGATGATAACGATTACGTAACAGAGAACCGTCATGTACAGGGCGGGATTACTTTAAAGGGTATCGTCTGGGCCTTTTCAGAACCACATGCCCATAATTGGCATCCATTGACATGGCTTTCACACATGTTGGACTGTGAGTTGTTCGGACTTAAACCGGGGCGTCATCATCTGGTTAACCTCTTCTTTCATGTAACAAACAGTCTTTTGTTCTTTCTCATCTTCCATCGCATGACAAAGGCCCTCTGGCAGAGCGCCTTCGTAGCAGGGCTTTTTGCACTTCATCCCCTCCATGTAGAGTCTGTCGCCTGGGTGGCTGAACGGAAGGACGTCCTCTCCACCCTTTTCTGGATGCTCACCATGGGGGCGTATGTTTACTATGTGGAACGTCCCGGATATAAGAAGTATCTCTTGGTCTTCGTATTCTTCGTGCTGGGTCTCATGTCCAAGCCCATGCTGGTCACCTTGCCCTTTGTCTTTCTGCTCTTGGATTACTGGCCCCTCAAGCGGTTCCAGACGGCAAAATCGGGCATCCACATCGCTGCTGCAACACGCCAACCGGCGAGCCGCGCTAAGAAAAGGAAGAAATCGCGGCAGCAAACCGGAAAAGATACCATACAGACTAAGGGTACTATAGAATCCCGTGCTCTGTGGCGGGAGATACGGCCGTTGCTGAAAGAAAAGGTGCCATTTTTTGTTGTCACCATACTCTTCTGTTTCATAACCTTCTATGCCCAGCATCGAGTAGTGAAACCCATGGAGCTGTATCCCCTGGGCGGTCGCATTGCCAATGCATTGATTTCTTATGTCAGCTATATAGGGAAGATGCTGTGGCCTGTGAAGCTCTCCGTCTTTTATCCGTATGTTGGCGTTGCGCCGCTCTCATGGCAGGCACTATCAGCAGCGTTGGTTCTATTGGTCCCAACCTGCCTCGCCATTCGAGCAGCCAGGCGTTTCCCCTATCTTATAGTCGGCTGGTTTTGGTATCTGGGAACGCTTGTTCCGGTCATTGGATTGGTGCAGGTGGGCTTGCAGTCTATGGCCGATCGCTATACCTACGTGTCCCTCATCGGCGTTTTCATCGTGATTGCCTGGGGCGTTCCGGAACTTCTCAATCGTTGGCGTTATAAGAGATTTGCCATTGCTTCTGCCGCTGTGGGGATTCTTTTTGCTTGTATAGTTATGACGTATATCCAGGTTGGTTATTGGCGCAATAACATCACACTCTATGAACATGCCATAAAGGTAACGTCGGAGAACGCCTGGGCGCAAAATAACCTGGGTTATGCCCTGACTCTCCAGGGCAAAACAAGGGAAGCTATTGCCCACTTTCAGAAGGCTATAAGCATTGGCAATCCGGCAGATGCACACTATAATTTGGGCACAATACTGGCATCAGAAGGGAAACTCGATGAAGCCATTTATCAGTTTCGCGAAAGCATCCGTATCAGTCCGTACTATGCAAAGGCTCATAACAATCTCGGAAACGCCTTGCTTTATCAAGGAAGGCTTGACGAGGCCATTGCCAGTTATCGGGAGGCATTGCATCTCAACCCGGATTACACGCTGGCGCAGGAAAATCTGAAGAACGCTCTGGCTGCGCAGAAGAAATTCAGGTGAGTATTGGATATGATTTGTCTATTGACATCTGCTGTCGTTTATTCTATATGTTCAAAAAATTTGGATAGGATTTCCTGAAAATGACCTTCGTATCAATAAGAAGAGAGACTTTTGCTTTGTGTGTTAGTCGCTTGCCCCTCCTCGCTCTTCTGTTGACGCGGCTATCCGCGTCGCCCGTCGTTTTTAGGACAGGATAAAACTACGTAGATATCATCCTAAAGGCCATGGGTAAAAATCCATGGCCTTTTTAATTTTTATGAAACCTGGCCTCTCTCAGGGAAAATCCGCAGAAAAAGGACTTAGTCGAATTTAACCTGAGCGAGACCTTTGAAAATTTACATGTGGTGTCAATCCGAGGCGCATAGCGATGAGAAATCTTAATATTTCTCGCTCCGCTCGAAATGACAATATTCTCTGTTTATTTACAATGTAATTAAATTCGCAAAGGTCGGCGGTATGCATGAAGTAATATGGCACGGAAGAGGCGGTCAGGGCGTTGTGATAGCTGCACAGATTCTGGCAGAAGCAGCTTACATTCAAGGATTCAGAGGGGTCACCTCCGCGCCGACCTTCGGTCCGGAAAGAAGAGGAGCTCCTCTGACAGCTTCAACCAGGATCTCTTCAGCGCCCGTCCGGATGGTCTCACAGATTGAGCATGCAGATATATCTATTGTTTTGGATTCATCTCTCCTTTCTGCTGTAAATATTATGGTGACGCTCAAAGAAGGGGGGCTTATCATCGTCAACACGCCGTTGAAACCCGATGAGCTCAATTTTGATGTGAAGATCAGCATAGCCACGGTTGATGCCGGAAATATTGCCCTCAAACACCATCTCGTGAGAGAGGGGAAACCGATTGTCAACACCACGATGCTGGGGGCATTTGCTAGGGCATCAAACCTTGTGTCTCTCGATGCGATGGAAAAAGGACTGAAGGGTAGATTATCAGGCGCCGTTTCTTCTGCCAATTTCGCCGCCCTGCGTGATGCATTTGAACAGACTTTAATAAAAGCCGCCAAGTGAGGACAACAATTGTGAAGAAAAAAGACAGGAACATTTCCGCCATGGCCACACCAGCCATTGGAGAAGCGGGGAAAACAGGCGACTGGCGGGATATGAGGCCCGTTTGTGATCATTCAAAGTGTATCCCCTCCATCAAGAATAAGGCTGCCTGCTTTCTCTGCTGGCTCTATTGTCCGGAAGGAGTAATCAAAGCAACGATCCCCTTGGAAATCGACCTGGAATACTGCAAGGGTTGCGGCATTTGCGCTGAGGAGTGTCCCGGAAAAGCGATTACTATGGTGAACGAGGGGGAGAAAAATGGCTGAAGTACAAATCATGACGGGCAACCAAGCAGCGGCTCTCGGGGCGAAGCTCAGCCACGTTCAGGTCGTGGCGGCCTATCCCATCACGCCGCAGACCTCTGTGACGGAGATGCTTTCCCAGTCGATTGAGGGCGGAGAGCTCAAGGCAGAATATATCCGCGTTGAATCCGAGCATTCCGCGCTTGCGGTTTGTATATCGGCATCCACCGTGGGGGCACGCGTCTTCACTTCTACCAGTTCCCAGGGGCTGCTTTACATGCATGAGCAGATACATTGGGCCGCCGGTTCGAGGCTGCCTATTGTGATGTGCTGCATCAACCGGGGAGTGGGAGCGCCGTGGACGATCTTCAATGACCAGCAGGATTCCATAGCGCAGAGAGATACGGGCTGGATACAGATTTACTGCCGTGACAACCAGGAGATCATTGACTCTATCATTCAGGCGTACAGGATTGCCGAGTCCGTCTATGTACCGGTCATGATCTGCTACGATGGTTTCGTCATGTCTCATACTATGATGCCCGTGGAGATCCCCGACGCTGAGGCTGTCTCCGATTTCCTGCCCCCTTATAAGCCCCACACAGTCCTGTCACCCGAGGCTCCCATGAACATCAACCCTGTCCTTTTCCCATGGCGAAGAGCGAATTCAGAGGGTGTCCTCTGTGACGGCTATATGGAAATGCGATACAAACTTCAGAAGGCCCTCGACGAGTCTCGTGATGTTATTATTTCTACGAGTCGTCAATTTGCCGGGGCTTTTGGGAGGGATCACGGCGGCATGTTATGGCAATATAGGGCAGATGACGCCGAGATAATACTCGTGGGGATGGGTTCTGTGGCAAGCGAAGCCACCACGGCGGCGGATATGCTGAGGCAGGAGGGGATCAAAGCCGGAGTTGTCGGAATCAGGGTCTTCAGGCCCTTCCCGAAAGAAGATGTCCGCGCGGCTTTCAGAAAGGCAAAGGCTATCTGCATCTTTGAAAAGGGGATCAGTTACGGATATGAAGGAGCACTGTGTTCCGAAATCAAGGCGGCCTTTTACGGAACGGACATCCGGTTGCCTATTCATAACTACATCTGCGGCCTTGGGGGCAGGGATGTCAAGGCGAGGGAACTCGCCGAAGCTGTACGATCGTCACGGGATGCAATCGCGGCAGGAGATGCGGAACCTATGCCGAAATGGCTGAACTGTTTTACGGAGTGAGAATATGCCAGAGAACCTGTTTAAGGTAAACATTGAAGAGTATATGCTTCCGGGTCAAAGGGCTTGTCAGGGTTGCGGCCTATCTCTTGCGTATCGCTATGTTCTGAAAGCATTGCGTGAAAATACAATTCTGACCTTTCCGGCCTGTTGCCTGACTGTTCTCCATGGTCTATATCCGACGACTTCCGTGACCATTCCTGCACTGAATTGTACGTTTGCCAGTACGGCGGCTTCTGCGTCGGGTCTCGTCGCCGGTTTGAATGCCCTTAATCGTACAGACATTACCGTCGTGGCCATTGCCGGAGATGGGGGCACTTTCGACATGGGAATCCAGGCTCTGAGCGGGGCAGCCGAAAGAGGCACGGACTTCATCTACATCTGCTACGACAACGAAGGGTACATGAATACCGGTACACAGCGCTCCAGCGCCACGCCCATGGGGGCATTGACCTCTACCACGCCGGTGCTAACCAAGCAGCAGCCCAAGAAGGATATGCTGCGAATCATGGAAGCCCACGACCTGCCTTATCTCGCCACCACTTCGTCGGCCTATCCGATTGACCTGTACGATAAATTCGTCAAGGCCAAGCGCATCAAAGGAGCGCGGTATATGCAGATCGCCGTCCCTTGCCCTCCGGGATGGGGTTACGCGCCCAAGGACACCGTGCGCATCGGCAGACTTGCTGTAGAGACGGGGATCGTGGCGCTCTTCGAGATTGAGGATGGCAAATTTCGCTTTACCGGGAGAAGCAAGACACTGGCGGAAAAAGGAAACAAGTTGCCGGTCATCAATTATGTGGAGAGACAGGGACGATTCCGGAAAATGAGCATCGAGCAACTGAGGCAGCTCCAAAGGTGGGTTGACATGAGATGGAATGAATACCTGAAACGGGCCGAGGGCTGACACTTTATCGAAGGGCGGGATCTGTTTCACCAAGGTTGACGATTTCTCAGTATCACATATTGAATGCATTGATGGACAATTTATCTCTCAATGTATGACCTTACCATCTCGGCATATCTCTCTGCGGCCCCCATATTAGCGACCACAATTTTTCGCCCCTTCTCTCCCTTCCTGGCAAGCGCATCAGGATCAGACATGAGCTTGAGGATGCCGTCGAGCAATTCTTCACCGCTTTTAACCATTATCCCCGCCTCGGCCGTTTCCAAGAGTTCCTTTTCATCCCTGAAGTCATCCATTGATGGTCCGTAAAAGATGACCTTGCCCCATGCGGCCGGTTCGAGGATATTCTGCCCGCCCTTCGGGACAAGGGAACCGCCGCAGAAGACCACAGAAGCGAGAGAATATACCTTGAATAGTTCACCGATGACATCTATAATAATAATCCGTTCGCCGGTTCGATATCTGCCACTGTTGATCTCAGTCATAGTTATACAATCGTGAAAGCCAGCCTCCTTGGCCAAGGATAGGACTGCATGACCTCTTTCCGGGTGTCGGGGGATGATGATCAATTTGAAATCAGGGTATCGCTCAAGGAGGCGCCTGTAAACATGGAGGACTATTTTCTCTTCGCCGTCATGGGTGCTTCCCGCCACGAAGACCATATCCATTTTTGTAAGGTTCAGCCTTCTTTCCATCTCTTCCCGGACAGGAGGGGAGGCCTTCGCTGCTAAGCTGTCATACTTTGCGTTCCCCATGACATGAACCCTCGATGGCGCCATTCCAATGGCCTTCAGTCGCTCGGCGTCAATTTCCGAAATCACGCCCATTTCGTCTATCAAATTTACAATGTCTTTCCAGAAGAACCTTGTCATGGCATATCTCTGATAGGAGTGTTGAGAGATGCGACCGTTAACCATTATAATCTTCGCACCCTGTTCTTTACACACTCTGATAAAATTGGGCCAGAGTTCCGTCTCTGTAAGAACAAAGATATCAGGCCTCACCTTCGTGATCACCTTTCTTACGATAAATGGGATATCAAGAGGATAGTATATAAAAGAAGTAGCTCCGGTGACAATCCTTCTGGCCATGTCCTGGCCTGTTTCCGTGCTGGTGGATATTACAATGCAGGCCTCAGGGAAGTGCGTTCTTAAAGAAGCAACAATTGGCTCAGCAGCCGTTACCTCGCCTACGGAAACAGCATGTATCCATATCCTGGGGCTGCCCTTCATCTCCGCAAAGATTGAAGGCCTGATAATCCCAAACTTTGGCGCCATGCTTTTTCTGTATTTTCCCGTCATCATCATCTTGATCGCATAGTAAGGGAGAACGAAAAGGACAGCAATGAATAATAGAATGTTATAAAGAAAGTGCATGGATTACAATTATGTGGTCCGATTTTGCCGGAAGCATGGGCTTTCACAATTATTTTGTCAAGGGTCTTTTCTCCCTTTGAGTAGTTATTGACAGGCTAGCATCGATGGTGTATTGACATTGCGACAGCACACTTCTTTCAAAAATGTCATAAAATAAATTTTTCATAAGTTTCAAAAGAACGGAAAGGAAGGCATGTGATGAAAAAAATTGCCCCCTCCATCCTTTCCGCTGACTTCAGCAGGCTCGGTGAAGAAATCATGGCTGTGGAAGCAGCGGGCGCCGACTGGATACATATAGATGTAATGGACGGTCATTTCGTCCCCAATATAACTATCGGGCCAGGTCCGGTAAAATGGCTCCGAAAGATTACAAGACTTCCTTTCGACGTGCATCTCATGATTTCAAATCCGGAACGTTATATAGACTCCTTTGCCGAAGCTGGAAGTGATATAATAACAGTCCATGTCGAGACGGCCTGGCACCTCCACAGGACAATTGCCCAGATAAAAGAACGGGGCGTCAAGGCGGGTGTGTCTCTTAATCCTGCCACACCGCTCGTTCAGGTTGAGCCGATTCTGGAAGACGTCGATCTCCTTCTTGTCATGTCCGTTAATCCCGGATTCGGGGGACAAACATTCATAGAGAGTGTCCTGCCTAAAATAGAGCAGGCCAGGGAGATGGTGAATGCCGTGTCACCTGATATCGCCATCGAAGTTGACGGCGGCATAACTCTCGATAATATTAGATTGGTTGCCAAAGCTGGTGCAGACGTCATAGTATCAGGCGCAGCCATCTTCGGCAGCGGTGACTATACTCATACCATCAGGGCCATGAAAGCCCTCATAGGCGGTTGATCTCCACTTAAAACTTGAAATGCCCCTATCCCCATACTTGTCAGAATGGGAACGGGGGCATTTATTGTGTGACTACCGGGCTTGCAGTATCCTGCCGATGGTCATAATTTCAGCTTCTTTGGTTCCTTCGTAAAGTTCAAGAATTTTGGCGTCACGGTACCATTTCTGGACGCTGTACTCGTCGATGTAACCGTACCCGCCGTGCAGCTCCACTGCGTAGTTCGCACAGAAGACCGCCGTCTGACCTCCGTAGTATTTTGCCATCGCAGCCAGCGTATAGTCCGGCCTACCCTCATCAAGAAGCCATGCCGATTTATAAATAAGACCCCGCAGAGCCTCTACCTTGATCGCCATTTCCGTCAGTTTCATCTGGGTCAATTGGAATGAGCCCAGGGGGGCTCCGAAAGCCGTTCTCTCTTTGACGTACTTGATGCTTGTCTCCAGACAGCCTTCGGAAAGGCCGAGGGCCTGGGCGGCGACCATCACCCTTGTTGTATCAAAGAAATGCATCAACTGCCGGAAGCCGTTGCCTTCTTTGCCAACCAGGTTAGTCCGAGGAACCCGCACATCCTCAAAAGCGATTTCTGCCGTGTCACTGGAACGGATACCCATCTTTCCATGAATCTTGTTTCTCGTTATTCCCGGGGTGTCGGCACGAACTATGATAAGGCTGAAGCTGTTGTGCTTTTTTTCCTCGGGATTGGTAATGCACTGGGCTACCATGAAGTCACAGACGCTCCCATTGGTTATGAACATTTTATTTCCGCTAATGACGTAGTCGTTTCCGTCTTTTGCAGCCTTAGTTCTGTATCCTGCCACATCTGTGCCGGCGTTGGGCTCCGTAAATGCACCGGCGCTTACCTGTTCACCCCTGCATACGGGAGGGAGATATGTCTTTTTTTGCTCCTCCGACCCGAACTGTAGTATGGATTCACACCCGAATGTGGCGGCAACGACGTTCAAGCCGATCCCCATATCCACCTTGGACAGTTCTTCCATGATGATGGTATTGCCCAAGTAACCTGCCCCCGCGCCACCATATTGTTCAGGAATCCATGCCCCAACGAGACCATTTTCAGCGGCCTTTCTGCGAATGTCCGGGGTGTATTTCTCTCCCTCGTCACATTCATGGGATATCCCGGTGAACTCAGCCTGGGCAAATTTGTATGACATCTCCTTCAACATCTTCAGTTCATCGTTCAATTCAAAGTCCATTTTTGTCCTCCTTATGATATAATTTTCTCAGTTAAATTCTATTAATATTACTCATACTGGCCCTGAGAGTTCCTGCAACAATGTGGTAGCTGAGGGACATTCCTTGAATGTTACACTTCATACAAAGCCATCTCTTTCCAATCATTTATTGCACCCTTGTGGAGTCGTTGGCAGCGAAAATATTATGCTAATACCAAAGGTTTGTGGACATCTTAATCTTCATCGTTACAGGGTGGCATATCCTTTTGCCACTTGCTTGCAGGATTTATTAAGGTAGGAATTGACCTGAAAAGAACTTTCTATTATAAAAACAAACGGAAAATAGCAGAATCGCGGTGTCGAGGTCAAGGAAAAACAGGCTATCGCAGGTAATAAATAATTTAGCATCAGATGCCTAACCTGCGCGACGCAAGAATAGTCATCCCTCCTGTCAGAAGTCATCAGGGATGAAATAAAGCAGGTATTATCCATCATGCACATCATCATTGACGGGTACAATCTGATAAGACAATCCGATGCACTACGGCGGTATGAGAGATTAAGTCTGGAGGCAGGCAGAGATGCCCTGGCAAGAAGTGTATCCCATTATAAAAAACAGAGAGGACACAAGGTGACCGTTGTCTTCGATGGCTGGCAGGGCGGACCTGTCGAGGAAGAGAGGGATAAACTCTCAGGCATTGACATCATATATTCCCGAAAGGGCGAAAAAGCAGACGAAGTCATCAAACGGATGGTTCAAGAAAAAGCGGAAGAAATTGTTGTTGTCACGTCGGACAGAGGCATTGCCGATTTCGTCAGCCGCCGAGGGGGGACAGCAATATCATCCCCGGAGTTCGACGAGCTAATGGAGAGGGCGAAAACCGCTATGACCGACCATACCCGCCATACGGAAGAAAGATCGGATAAGGAAGAGGATGATGCAACAATGGGACGAGCAAAAAAGAAAGGCCCATCAAGGAGACTTTCCCGTAAGAAAAAGTCAGCAATGGAAAGAATACGAAAGCTTTAAATGATTATATTAGATGCATAAGAGTCAATAATTATTGACTCGACAAATGAGTCTATACTCTGCGCTGAGTTTTGTCTTTCGTTATTATGGCACACATCAGGATGTGCCTCACCGGGATTTTTTTTGAGCTTCTAATGCCGTCTGGAGGTTATTACGCGCAGGCACATAATTCGGTTTCAACCACAGAGCCTCCCTGAAGTGGTCGATGGCCTCGCCAGTCTTCCCCGATCGGGCTAAGGCTATTCCCCAGGCATTGTGAGCTTCAATAAATCTAGGATTGATTCTTACTGCTTCCTGGAATTGACCAATTGCATCCTCAAAGTGATCAATCGACATCCAGGCTACTCCCAGATTATAGTGCGTAAGCGAATTTGTTGGATCGGTTTTAAGCGCTTCCCGGTAATGACCAATGGCTTCTTTGAACATCTTCTTTGAAAATAACAGTGCTGCAAGATTGTTATGTGCCTTGGCATAATTTGGCTGTAGTTTAAGAGCTTCTTGATAACATAAAATAGCCTCATCAGTCTTGCCTTGTGCAGATAAGTTATTTCCTAAATTGAAGTAGGCATTTTCATAACGTGGTTTTGTTTTGATGGCCTCTCTATAGTGCGCCATGGCTTCTTCTCTTTTTCCGACGTCGCTCAAAGCAATTCCCAGATTGTTGTGTGCCAGGTAATTATTGTTTGTAACCTGAATGGCATGCTCAAAAAGGGTGATACTATTTTGCCAGTACTTGACCTGCGTCCAGGTTGAGAACATTAAGGCCGACAAAACAATTCCTGCTCCGGCAGCAAGCATGTATTGTCGATAATGCCAATTTCTTGCAATATCAGTGACTGCCCAGGTCGTTGCCACAAAGACACCTATCATGGGAATATAGGTATATCGATCTGCCATGGACTGCATCCCTACCTGTATTATGCCGATGACCGGAACGAGTGTCCCCAGGTACCATAACCATCCCATTGCAAGATAGGGCATTCTTGCCGCCCATCTGATGATTAGTAAAGTTGCGATCAATACGAATATAGCGGCAAGAGAGACTTCCCATAGTGGAGGTGTTCCCTGGTGGGGGTAAAATGCGGCAAGACTGTGAGGGTAGATCATCTTTCCGATGTAGCCTGCATAAGAGATAAAGACATTGCCGATTCGTGCACCGATGGGAAATACTTCTAAAGACTCTAGGGCTCCACGCTCTTGCTGGCCGATAAAAGTCAGCATAGCTGAGATGGCGGAAAGGGTGAATAAGGGAATCTTTTCCCGGATGAAGGGCCATAAACGTTGCCATAGGAGGGACTGATCTGGCGGTGAAAGCTTTTTGCCTTTAGCTTGCGAAGCAATTTTTCGCGCTCGTTTTTTTTCTTTTTTTGATTCTGATATTTTTGGAATATCAAGGGAGTGATTGAAGCGAAGACGTCCCAGAGGCCAGTAATCGAGAAGTAACAACACGCATGGCAGCGTAACCAACATAGGCTTCGCCATGAGTCCAAGGGAAAAAAATAGAAGGATAAGCAGATATTTCTTCAGCCCCGGCTTCTCAACGTAGAAGACATAAGCTCCCATTGTGAGCATCCCAAAGAAGGTGCTGAGGACATCCTTCCTTTCAGCTATCCAGGCGACAGACTCCACATGTAAGGGGTGAAAGGCGAATAGGGCGGCCACAAAGGCACTTTTCCACAGAGCGTGGGTCATGCGGTTGAGGACGAGAAAAAGGAGAACGGTGTTGGCGATATGAAAGAGAAGATTTACAATATGGTAACCACCTGGATTTAGCCTGAATAGTTTAAAATCCAGCATGAATGACAACCAGGTTAGTGGTTGCCAGAAGCCGGTATGATTCGTCGTGAAAGCCCATTTAAGATCGTTTGAATTAAAGCCGCTTTGGATATGCACGTTTTCTGGCACGCATCGAGGATCATCGTAATTGACGAAGTCGTTGTTCTTGACCTGCCAGAAGACAGAAAGCACTGCTATAATGAGAAAAAAACAAATCAGTAGCTTGAGGTGATAGTTTGATATTCTTTGTGTCATAGAAAAAACTTGACTAAAGAAGAGTTATGTTGAAAGTGAAAAAAGAGAATCGTCACTCTTTATTGCCCGTTTCATTCACGTACAGACTTTCACAATAAAGCGCTCCAGCATGAACCGCGGCTCTTTCGCCGTGGTCTTGAAGGCAATGTCTATATCGACGAGGTCTTCCAAATATTTCAACAGGCGCTCGTATGAGAATCGGTAAGAGTTTTTCATGGCATTATAAATGATGTACGGATGTTGACTGTCCAAACCGCCCTTTGTTCCTTTATCGCCTCTCCATTCCAAAATGACCGGATAAACGGACCTCTGAAACATTTCATAGTCCATATTCGGCTCAAAAGATCCGAGCTTACCTGATCTGATAAACATCTTGGCATGGAGGAGAAGTCTGATTTCCCTCGCTATCATCGACAGGATCAACACGTGGTTTATACCCTGATCGAAAAGATCTTTCAGATTTGACAAGGCCACATCCAGCTTCCTCGCGACAAGGGCGCCTGTTAAATCAAAGACTGTGTCTTCTTTAGTTTTTCCTACGACCTCTTCGACATCCGACTCTTCTATCGATATCTTGTCACCTGTGTAGGTGATTAACGTTTCCAAGGCTTTCATGGAATCGGCAAGGTTAAAGCCTGTTTTCCTGCCAATAGCAATCCATGCGCCCGGCGTAAGTTTTTTCCCACTTTGAGCTAAAAGATCTTTTGCCATATCCATCAGGGCATTCTTCTGCCTCGCATCACCCTTTAGACGAGAAAAATTGAGGACTATTCCGGTTTCGGAAATAATCTTGAAAAGCCTCTTCCTCTTGTCCACTGTCTCCGCGGTTATAATCAGGTGGATACCTTCCGGGATACCTTTTTTCAGGGCATCTTCAAGACGTTCCGCAACCCCTCTCTGCACTCCCACATCCATTCCGCGGCTTATAAATATCTCGATCATTTCGGGAAGCCAGGTTTCCCGATCATGTCCACTGTCGCCCTCAACAGTTTTTTGCCAGTTGACGCTGGTTATTTTTTTCCAACCGCCGTCTCTGAGATCATCGATGTGCCAGCCTGTAATCTTCAAGAATTGCATAAAATACCTGAGCGCCATGTCGGGGTCATTTTCAAAATTTTGTCGAATTTTTTGTACTATATCCGGCAGGACTGTTCGTGTTTGAAAAAGGCGGGTATTTGTCAGGACGACAACTTTTCTTCCTGGAATGAGGGGAGGTGTCAGGATGGTTTCGCAAAGGCCGTCTATATCTTCATTTTCTCCATCCATGAAGAAGAGATTCATGTCTCTGTCGTTTGCAGGGATGATGGCAGCTATGATCTTATTCAGGGCATCTTTGACAAGATATTCTTCTTCACCGTGCAGGAGATAACAGGGAGAAGGGTCAGCTTTCCCTTTCTTGACTTCCATCAGTATCTTTTCAAAATCCATTGTGTCTGTTGGCTGTGATGTCGTGAAGATTCTTCTATTTTGAAGGTACGTTTTAATCGCCTGTCATTCCACATGCGAGCGAGGAATCTTAATATGCTTTATTCCGGAATGCCTCGCTTCGCTGGACATGACAATTCAACACCTTTTAATCGAAACTTGATATTGGTATCAGACGAGATATTACAGAGTTTTCAGAGAATGACAAATTTCTTTATATGTTTTACTACTTCATCCGGATCATCAATGATGTGGATGATTTCGAGATCACACGGTTCAATCTTATCGTTCCCGATCATGGTGCCTTTCATCCAGCCCATCAGTCCTTGCCAGTATTCACTACCCATCAATATGACGGGGAAGCCCTTTATCCTTTTCGTCTGAATCAGGGTCAGGGCCTCGAAGAATTCATCCATTGTTCCGAAGCCTCCTGGGAGGATAACATAGGCCACAGCATATTTTACAAACATTACTTTACGGATGAAAAAATATTTGTACTCGATAATGGTATTGGCATACGGATTTGGTTTCTGCTCATAGGGAAGACGAATATTCATTCCTATCGACTGGCCGCCTGCTGCTGCCGCTCCCTTATTGGCAGCCTCCATGATACCGGGGCCACCTCCTGTAATTACACTGAAGCCATTTTCGGCAAGCCTTCTGGCGAGATACTCCGCCTTCTTGTAGTATGGATCATCAGGCCCCACTCTTGCGGATCCAAAAATGGTGACACCGTTTTTCACCTGGGACAGGGTTTCAATGGCTTCCACAAATTCAGCCATGATGCGGAATATCCGCCATGATTCCTCTATCGACAGGGCATCGACCAAATATTGTTTCTCGTCCATTTTGTGTACATTCCGGGTCTCTTAGAACATTTGGCATGAGAGGCCGGCCTTGGTGATGATGGTTGTTACTGTTGAGAAAATTCTTAGTAACTTCTGCGGCGCTGAACCTTGGCATAACGTCTGCGAGCTTCGATAGCTTTGCGTTTCCTTTTCACAGAAGGCTTCTCATAGGCCCTCCGCAGCTTCAGTTCCTTAAACAAGCCGCTCTTTGAGAGTTTGTTCTTCAGGATTTTTAAAGCCTTTTCAATGTCATTGTCATATACTTTTACTTCCAAAACAACACTTCCTTTCTTTTAATTTCTTAAATAATGAAATATAAATTCCTTAAATGTTGAGCCAAAAGGGGACAAAAAAAGGGCAGTACGACACTTGACGATTTACGCCTCTGCCGTAAACTACCCTCTGTTACCTTATGTTAGACCACACTCCTTACTTTAAAAGGATTTTCTTTAACACCTTTAAAAATTCTTTGTTTTCTTTGTGGTTACCAACCGTAACTCTCATACAATTCTTCAAGACCCCAGGAGAGTTCAGGTTCTTAATAAGAATTCCCTCCTGAGCTAATTCGGAGTATATGTTATCCGTATCAAAATCGCAACTAAAAAAAATGAAATTTGCATCTGAAGGATAGGGATGTACACCCGCAATCTTCCCAAGAGCGCTCAGAAGTTCTTCCCGGCTTGCAATTATCTCCCGCGTCTGGCCTAGAAAGGTGTCAATATGATTCAAATAGAACCCGGCAGCAACCTGGGAAAGGGCATTGATATTATAGGGTAGCCTTACCTTGTCGAGTTCATGGACGAGAGGCGGAGAGCCGATTAATAAGCCTATCCTCATGGCGGCAAGTCCCACTTTAGAGAGGGTCTTTAAGATAACAAGGTTGTCGTACTTTTTCAATAAAGGCAGAAATGTTCTTCCAGCGAAGCTCCCATATGCCTCGTCAACGACCACAATTCCTGTTGATGCCTCGACAATAGCCGTGACGCTCTTTTCGCTGAAGCAGTTCGACGTAGGACTATTGGGGTAACTTAAAAAGATCAGGACGGGTGCATCTGTAGCAATCCGGGTGAGCATTGCATCGAGGTCTAAATCAAAGGAGGCATTGAGGGGCACTTCTGCTACTGCGTGACCGGCATTTGATGCGATAATCCTGTACATGACAAAAGTCGGTGCCGGGACCATTACGACTGATTGTGAATTTACCAGAGCGGTGCAGAGGATCTGAATAAGTTCATCAGACCCGTTACCGATCATTATCATATCATCAGAGACCCCATAATGTTCGGCAAAGCGTTTCCTGATCAGGGGTGCACCCGCTTCCGGGTACCTGTTCAGGGCAACATTTTTCATCTCCTTGAACAGTTTTGTTTTAAGAAAGGGGGGGAGTGAAAAGGGACTCTCATTTGCATCCATTCTGGTGCGATAGGGCATGATGTCTGCCCGATAGCCTTCCTGCTCGCGCACTTCCTTCTTAATCAGAGTTCTTAGATCCATCTGATTGAACCTTGCCTTCCATATTCCATTTATCATTCATATATTTATCACTCATCAGTTGCAACTTCAAGGACTCCTCTTCAAGGGTCAAACATCCTTCCACGAGCTTGATATCCAGTTTTTTCTCAAAACTATTCTTTATGACATGGCAGATATTTTCCACGGACACGGACGTGCCAACTTGATCATGTATCGATGTCACGGAACCGTGCAACTTCTCGGCTTGCCGGGTCTGGTCGCCGTGCTGCGGCAGCAGGAGGGCACATGTTTTGAGCGGGTCGAAATCCACCAGGATTGAGCCATGCTGAAGGAAGATGCCCTTCGACCTCAGTTGAGCACTGCCGCAGATTTTCTTTTTTTTTACGAGAAGCTCATATCGGGACGGCGACGAGAAACAGGCAGCTTTCAGGGAATCGTCCGGATTCGACCTCCCTTCACCTTCCATCTCGGCTTCTATGCCAAGCTCCGATAGTCCCCCGGCGACACAGCTACTGATGACCTTGTATGTTCCTAAGATGTCCGGCGGGAAGAGGGGATTGCGCTCACTTGCTATTACCGCATAGGTAAGATCATTTTCATGAAGAACAGCCTTCCCGCCCGTCGGGCGCCGGACGATATCTACAGAATATCGTCTGCACGCCTCGACATTGACCTCTTTCCAGGTAGCCTGAAAATATCCTAGGGACACTGATGGAGGGGACCAACTGTAAAATCTGATGGTAGGCGGCGTATCCGTCCGTTGATTTTCCCTAAATATGGCCTCGTCAATGGCCATGTTTTCAAAGGCATTCAACTTCTTGAATGAAATGAATCTCCATATCATGAAACAGGGTCAGTCACTTTCCGCTTCTTTAAGTACAAAGTCGTGGTATTCCCTCGAGTCCAGAAGATCATCAAGTTCTTCCGAATCCGACATCTCCAGAGTAATCATCCATCCTGTATCGTGAGGGTCGCTGTTTATAATGCCGATATCGTCCAATATGTCTTCGTTGACATTTACCACCTCACCGCTCACGGGTGAAATAAGCTCGAAAACACCCTTTGCAGATTCAATAGTGCCGAACGGTTCGTCCCTCTCTACATAAGAATCGACTTCCGGTAGTTCTATGGCTAGAATTTCTCCCAATTTTTCCTGAGCGTAATCTGTGATACCGATGGTAGCTAATTCACCCTCAACCCTTACCCATGCATGTTCCCTATTATAAAGAAGATCATCTGGAAATACCTTCATATCACGACATCCTAATACATGAATTATTGTATTCTTCTTTTAGAATCAGTGGAGTACTATGAAGTCCTTCGATACTTTTGTCAATACCTCACCACCGTCCTCTTTAACCAATATCATATCTTCAATGCGGACGCCCCAGAGGTCAGGGATATAGACACCCGGTTCTACGGTCAGTACCATCCCAGCCTCAAGGATTATTTCCGAATTGCCTGCTATCCGCGGTGCTTCGTGAACATCAAGTCCGACACCGTGGCCTGTACCGTGCGTGAAATACCTGCCCAACTTGCCAGTCTCAATGCACTCTCTGGCAATGCGATCTATATCCGCACAAGGGATGCCTGCTTTGACAGCCTCCAGTGCCCGATCGTGAGCGGTCTTTACTAGGTAGTATGCCTCTTCCTGTTTCCTATCTTTATAGCCAACAGCAAATGTAGAGGTTTCATCAGAATGATAACCACAATATACGGCGCCGCAATCTATTATGACTATGTCGCCATTTTCAATCGCTCGCGATCCCGGTTGTGCGTGGGGTTGCGCTGAGTTCGCTCCCGACGCTACAATGGTAGGGAAGGAAACTTGTTCTGCACCGCATCTTCTCATCAGAAAATCCAACTCAATGGCTATATCCTTCTCTCTTACGCCCGGCTTTATGAGATCGCGAACAGCAGAAAGGGCCTCACATGATATCTCCGCTGCTTTCTTAATAAGTGCTATTTCTTTTTTGTCTTTGACGGCTCTGAGGGTACCGATTCGGTCGGACATCGGGTTTAACTTCAACCCGCCTAGTTTTTTCGTCAGGTTCAAGTAGATGTTGACATTCATCGCCTGCGATTCAAACCCTACGGATCTTAAACTACCGTCGGAAAGGATTGCTGCAATTCCGTCTATCTTTTCTTTGTACTCGAAGATGTGGGGCCCGTTAACTTCCTTTCTTGCCTGATTAGTATAGCGGCCGTCAACAAGTAGGATCTCTTGCTTATTCCCTAAAACAAACGCGCCGTCACTGCCTGTGAAACCGGTGAGATAGCGTACGTTATGCATATCAAGAAAAAGCAGGGCATCTACATTAAGTTCATGAAGCATAGCCCGTACTCTTTCCATCCTCTCAGAAGGCGTCGGGGAATCACAATGCATGGCTTCTTAACCTGTCGATATTTTCAAGCCACCTCGTAAGCTCCCTAATTACGATCTCATTTTGCTCCATATGCAAAGACGTCTTTTCTCTGATGCCGTCACGTTGCATCGCCATGACATCGTTTAACCTGTCCGCCACCATTCTGTTTTCAGGTTCTCTTTTGAGTATCTCACCCAGCACATTGAGAGCCATATCAAGGTGACCCTGTCTGATGTACAGCTCAGCGAGGGTTGTGGTACAGAAATCAGGCGCAACGTGGTCAGTATTGCTGTACGCATCTGCATCTCCTTGGGCGGCCGAGCCATCTATATAGGCTACGAGGGCATTGATCTTCTCGTATACTTCTTTTGCACTCGCTGTAGCGGGATTCAGAAATATGAATTTCCTATAAAATTTTATTGCCTCTTTTGTGAGGCCCGCATTCAGGCAAAGGTCTCCGACACGATGATAGACGCGAGACAATTCAAGGACATTGGCTTCCAGGTCATCGAGGAGTTCACTGACTTTTTCAAGATCCCCCATCTTAAGCAGTGCGTGGCAACGGATAATATTCGCATCAGCATCTATCGGATAACGCTTGAGCCATGATTCTGCTACATGCGACGCCTCTTTATACAGACTCTTATCTATATAGGCTTCCGCTATGGAAAGAAATTCCTCTCTTTCTTTGGTGGCTGTATCGTCCATATGGTCATGTACCTTGAATCTTAGCGAATTTTCCTGCTGCAGCCCGGACAGGTGTGAGCTGTAACACAGCACCCATAGCGTGTCAAGCAAGAAATCCAATCTGTTTAATTGAAAAAAACTCAGTAATTATAAGCTAATTTTTCAGATGAATTTCACAAATATAATTGGTCAAAATCATCGATTGTTATAAGATTCCAAAAAAGTTTTTCCCCTTCGATCTGATGAAGGCGAGTCTAATTTATGATAATCAAAGGCGTTAGAGCTTATCTATGGAACAGACGCATATGTGAACTTACGTGGCATGCTGATTGCTTATACATAATTTCTTATAAATTTCCTTATGGAAAAACAATAAAGCCCCCTTTTTTATTGCCGATATAGTAATAGGGTATCGATAATTTCAGGCTCGTTGGTATTTCCGGTGATGGCCGTCACAGAATAGCTATAGCCCAGAATGTTAAAGGTAAAGCCTACTCCATTCTTGTGGGAACCTGTATCGGCCAAAGCGGAGGCATGAAAAGGAAGAATATAAGAACTCCTTAAAGAGATTATATAATCTTTGAAATCATAAACAGAGTCCCGAGAAAGGCAAACTGTCCGAAAGGACGGGATGTAAAGCCACTGGCCTAAATCTTCTTTATTCATTAAAGAGGATACGGCGGCAGGGTTACCGGGCGATTGAAATGACCTTTTGTGTTGAAGCAAACAACGGCCGCTTTATTTTAGGTGCCATTCTGCACCGCCTGAACACTGTCACATTATTAAATATGCTTCGCCATTCAGCGTTTCCCATGGATGGATTTCTTGATTTCACTCAGAAAGTATGGGATAGAAAAACGCCAAGAAAATAGTAATAAAGGAGGCCAATTGACAAGAAAAAGCTTATTCTTCCCTTTCTTGTGTCTATCGTCTGCATTACTTTTTGCCTCTGTTCCTGCAGGATATGGCATCGCGTGGGGAGCAGAAGCGAGCCAGGCAAAGAAAGACTGCATCTCCTTAGGCGGGGAAGGGATAAACGAGATATTAAAGAAGCTCAACGTGCCTGACGCGATAGTAATAAGCGTCGCAGAAAGTCCTATAAATCGCGTCTGTGAAGTAGTTATCGATATCATGGGGCAGACGAAGATATTTTATCTTGACGTTGACAAAAACTACCTCATTCTTGGTTCTTTGGTGGAAGTGTCTACCATGACCAACAAGACCGTGGAGGCTATTCACAGGATCCAGGATAAAAAAAGGATCGACACAGCCAAGATACCTCTGAATAATGCCCTCGTCCTGGGGGAGAAGGATGCCGCGAAAAAAATAGTGGTATTTACAGATCCTGATTGCCCCTTCTGCGGACAGCTTCACCAGACGATGAAACAAATCGTAACCAAAAGGAAGGACATAGCTTTCTATATCAAGTTTTTGCCCTTAGCGTTTCATAAGGACGCTTACTGGAAGGCAAAGAGCATCGTCTGCAACAAATCCTTAAAGATGCTGGAGGATAACTTCGAGAAGAGGGAGATACCGAAGACGGAGTGCGCTACCGCCGAGATAGAAAATTCTGTAAAGCTTGCCAATTCGCTCGGCATAGGGGGAACGCCCTCAATGGTATTACCGGATGGCAGGCTCAAAGTGGGGGCTTTACCCGAGGCGGAACTGTTAGACCTCATTGACGGGAAGAAGTAGTATGAAGCGTTGTAAAGGATTTTCACTCATCGAGTTGATAATCGTCATTTGTCTAATAGCAATCATTGCCGCTATTGCAGGATTGAATCTGGTCAACTACACGATAAATAGAAATCTAAAATCGGCGGCGAGGGATATTGCGTCTGACTTCTTTATCTGCAAGGAAAAGGCTATTTCTGAAAGCACAACATATCAAATAACTTTTGCCAATGGCGGAAACAGTTATACTATACAAGCTCTGGCCGTGGGCAACCCTCCTGTTCCTGGTCCTGTGGTTACCAAGCTTCTCTCACAATTCAGCACGGATATTGTAATCCAAAATGCCGATTTCGCCGGTGGGCAGCAGGTTAATTTTCTTGCGAGGGGCACCGTGGCACCATTGCCACCGGCACCGGGCGTCGATAGTGTTACATTAAGTAACAGCAGAGGCTACAAGGCGACGATAACGGTCAATACCATGGGAAGAACGTATGTCAAGTTTGATCCTGTCTAAACGGGGAATCGGCCTCATCGAAGTGGTTATTGCCATATTCCTTGTCACCATCGGCGTTATGGCCATCTTGTCGATGCAACCATCGGCGTGGAGAACGGTCGGGAAGTCGGATTATCTGGGCAGGGGCGCAGGGATATTGCATAGGGAACTCGAAGCGAGAGAGATATTCATCATGAATAGCTGCAACGTTGTCCTTACAGGGGATCAGGCGCCGCAAACTATTGTCGTAAGCGGCCTGGAGGGAGCGGTTTCGGGTGATGCAACCTATACAGTGAATACAAACATCACTGCCGTTTCTGCCAGTTCATGGCGAGTTACTGTCACAGTTACCTGGCCTGAGCAGTTGCTGCGTGGTTCCCGGGATCTAACTGAAAGCATCATTGTGACTAGACAGCAAAAGTTTCAGCAGGGGTGCTAATGAATAGCGCGAAAGGATTTACGCTGGTTGAGCTTTTGGTTGCGGCAGCGGTTTCGCTGATTTTAGTATTCGCTATAGGTATGGCGATCGAGTCGGCATCGAGGTCGTCTGGTGGCATAGAGAGAAAGGTTACGGCCCAACAGGACGTGCGTGGTGCTTTAGAGATTATGGCCATGGAAATCAGGATGGCGTCATATAACCCGCAATTTGTTCCCGATACCGGCATTTGGCGTAATACTAACTGTGCAGCTCCTCCAGCCACAAATCCTACATATCGTGGGATTCAAGGAGCGACCGCGAATTCAATTACCGTGGAAATGGATATATCGGATGGTGTGGGTGGCGATGGCAATGGTACCCTTAATGAGCCAAACGAAATTATCAGTTATGACTATGTGTCTACCGGCGCAGATCGCCTAATCAGAAGAAACACAAACTGCGGTGGACTTCAGCCCTTTCTTGGTGATTTTATCGCCAGTGGAAATCCCCGGACGGTGAGGGTTATCAATGCCGATCTTGGCATTCCGATTTTCCGGTATTTCGATGGACAAGGGAATCAGATTCCTGTTGACGGGACCGCCAACGGTATTCCCGCACAGACACCCAATTTGAGAATGATTGAGATTACCCTGGCCGTGGAAACAGACGAAATCAGTCCGGACACAGGCCAGAGACGAAGGATGATTTATACAACCCGCGAGATATTGAGAAACCATTGATTGGTCAGGAATCATGCGTCAGAATACGCAGATAGCATTGCGGTTAAAAAATTCAGAGGATGGGTTTGCCCTTGTCGCGGCTATCATGGCCTGCCTCATCCTGCTCGCCCTGGGAATGTTGGTTATTTCGCTCTCGACCCAGGATATCCGGGTAAGCGCAAAAATCGTTGGCGAGAAACGGTCTCTTGCGGCCACAGAGGAGGGCATTCACAGCCTCTCTCAAACCTTTGATCCCCAAAATCCTGTCAATGCGCCGGTAACCACAACAAGAGCGGATGGGGTATCCAATTATACCATCAATTATCCGGCCACTGTTCCCGCAAGAGGTCCTAGTGCCATTCCTCTTACAGGTTACTCCATCGCTGGCGGTGATGCATGGGGGCAGCTACTGTATAATATAAGCGTAACGGGAAGGAGTACAGAGTATAACACGCAGGTAACAATCGGTGTGGGCGTTGGATACGGTCCCGTTGATATTACGACCAGGTATCATTAGACACAGGTAAGGAGTACATATGTGTATAAGAAAATCTCAGGCACTTATTATATGCATTACTTTGTTTTTTTTATCTCTGACAAGTATTGCATCTGCTCAGTTGGGCGAATCCGAATTGCTGACAATGACGTCGACGGCTCCCGATGTGCTGCTTTTGATCGATCTCTCCGGGAGTATGGTTTGGAATCCGGCCGGCGGAACCGCTATATGGGGAGATTCTTCGTGCTCCGGACCCTTTCAAAGTTCTTCCGGCGGAAACTATCAAACGGATTGCAGCCGCCTGGCCATCACCAAGCGGGCGATTTTCAGCATCCTTGATGATACCCAGGACGGCCAGATTTACAGCGGTACAAAAAGCAGCACGGATGACGCCAGTCTCGGTGTCAGAATAGGGTATATGAGCTTCCAAGATTGCCAGACAAGCAGTAACGAAGTCAAAAGCCCATCGGTGAATGACACGTATGATTCAAAAGGGTACTATACTACGGGGTGTAATCAATTAAGACAGCCCATCAGTACTACCTCTACTTCTGCGACCAAGTACAGCGTTATTTACTGCGGCAACACAACGAGCTGTAGTATTGGCACTACCTGTAATTCTCTGAGCTGTATTAATGGTGCAAGCGCTACGGGCGGCACACCCTTAGCGGCAGCGCTCTTTGAGGCGAAGCTTTACCTTGATTGGCATAAATCCCAAGATACCTATAAGGACTGCCGTAATAAATTTGTCATCCTTTTTACGGACGGATCGGATACCTTTACCTGCGGTGCGGACGGTGCGGAATGTGGCCAAAACAGGTATAAGAACAGACGCGAGGTGGTGGCGAGGGCAAAGGAGTTAGCCGATGCGGGCTACCAGCTCTTTGTTATCGGTTTTGGTTCTGCCATGCCCACTTATCTGCAAAACACCCTCAATTGGATGGCATATTACGGGGGTACGAAGAATCCAGACGTCACGAACTCTGGTGACACATCGGCCTATACACTTCCTCTGGGGTGTGACCCGGTCACAAATTCTGCTGCGTGCTGCGTGTTAAATACAACCGCCCTAGCAACCTCTACTAATCCGAGCGCCTGCTATCCCTCCGGCGTGACACAATGCGGGGTGGACAGTGCTCCAGCGGCGGCAACCTGTTATGATAGTAGTGCTGGATGTGGCGCTGGCTGTTCAACGTCCAATTTTCGAGCAGGTTCCAATGACCCCGGCTACCTGGCTCTCTCCGGGTATGCCTTTCTGGCCTCAGATACCGCAACGTTGGGTGCTGCTTTGAAATCGGCCTTCACTGCCATTCGCTGGTCGACCTATTCCTTTACCCAGGCCTCAGTTCAGACTTCCCGGACGCAGGATGAGAATTTTCTCTATGAGGCTTCTTTTGACTACATAGCAAATGATCCTTTCTGGCACGGGCATTTGAAAAAGTTTGTGATTAATGCAGATGGATCTGTGGGTACTATGGTCACGGATGCTGCAGATATTCTCCAGGGAACATCTTATTCCAGCCGGACGATCTATACTGCGATTGCCGGTTCAAGGACACCTTTCTCGACAGCACTAGACCCCAGTTATTTTGGATACGTATCGGCGGATACGACAGATCGGAATGCCGTTGTAGGCTATGTCCAGGGGAATCCTACCTTCGTGCCTCCGGCTCCCAATTCTATACATGATCTAGATGGAAATGTCTTCAAGCTGGGTGACATATTCCGGTCGTCACCAATTACGGTAGGGACACCGTCGGCCTTCTTCAATGACTATCGTGATACAGGTAGTTCGCCCAATGCCTTCGTCACTTTCCGATTGAATCATTGTCGCTCCTCGTCCTGTCCCGCTCCCGGTTATACCGGTCCTAACACGCGCATCATCGTTGTGGGGGCAAACGACGGCCAGTTGCACGCCTTTAAGACCTCTGATATGTCAGAGGCATGGAGTTTTGTCCCATCTAACTTGCTTGCCAAACTGAAACTGGTAAACCATGTAAAAGATCCGTCGGGGCTCAATCATCAGTATTTTGTCGATGGACCCGTGACGATACAGGATGTCTGGATACCGAGTTCAAGTGCCCAGGACGGAACGAGCAAGTCATCGTCAGAATGGATGACACTCCTCGTCCTCGCAGAAGGAAGGGGCGGCTCTCCCAATTTATGGAGTTCCTCATCAACCTGCGACACCGGGTTTAATTCCGTTTGGAGTACCAGTTATCCATACTACTGTGGCTATTATGCCTTTGATGTCACAAATACCATAAGTCCCGTCTTCAAGTGGCACTTGGGTGGTATCAGTACACTCATAAACGCGCAGAAGCAGGCACCCTACCTGGGTGACCCGTGGAGCGAGATGATGACAGGAAGGGTATTGCTCAGTGGCAAGGAAAGATGGGTCGGGTTTATCGGAGGTGGCTACAACGCAAACGACTGCTCCGGTGGCGGGCAGTGTGACGCCAGGGGCAAGGGATTCTTTGTTGTTGACTTGAGCAATGGGGCAATTATCTGGAGCTATACGATGTATGATAATCCTAATAAAAATGGTATGCTATATAGCCTGCCAGGCACTGCCGCCGTTGTGGATACGGACAACGATGGCTTCATCGATACGGCATATATTGGAGACCTGGGGGGGAACATGTGGCGGTTCAAGTTCTGCACTAGGGCCATGGGGACAAGCTGTAATACTTCCAGCTGGACAGGGGGCAAACTCTATGATTCTTCCAGCGGTGCGATTCGTCCCATTTACACGATGCCCACCGCCGCCGTAGACGGAGCGGGAAATCTCTGGATCTACTGGGGGTCAGGCGACAAGAGTGACCCGACCGCTTCCAACGCCCAGGAGAAACTGTATGGTTTGAAGGACAACGACCGCACCACGACATACGGAATCAATGATCTTACGAATATTACATCGACAGGAAAGACTTACGACAATACCACATCCTCTAGTGATGGGTATTATATCAATATGACAGGCGGTGGGGAGAAGATACTGTCCGATCCCACCGTATTCGGCGGTGTCGTGTATTTTTCGACGTACACGCCTCCCGCCAATAAGCCTTGCGAACAGACTGGTGATGCATCCCTTTATGCTATTGGTTATACCTCTGGAGGCGGCGCGTTTACAGGCGGTGCAAGGAGTATGTCTGTCGGGAGTGGGATACCGTCCTCCCCTATTGTGTCGCTAAAGCCGGGTTCATCTAACATACCTGACCTATATATAACAACGAGCGGTACCGGGGCTAAAGGTGATAATTCACCGAAAACACAGCGCATAGGCTTCAATCCGCCGGGAGTGACGAATCGAACCAATATACTATTCTGGAGGGATCAACGGTTACAGTAAAAGAAATAAAGACCTCTTTCAGGCCGAAAATCTGGGCAAACTTGGTGGGCAGGTCCTGGCAACCTGCCCTTTTTTTAACGTCCGGAGACAATAGAATCGAGGCTTTTCTTGGCTTCTATCCCCAATCCCGAATCCGGTGTTATATCGATGATAGTTTTGAACTCTACCTTTGCCTTTGCCGGGTCATGAAGTTTGATGTAACACTGCCCTAACCAGTAATGGGATTCCAATAAAGAGGGGGCAGCCTTGAGGGATGCCTGAAAATAACTAACCGCCTTTTCCACATTTCCCTGGGCATAATAGGTTCTGCCGATGTAAAGGTCTATCACAGGGGGGGGGATCGTATGCGGCTGCTTGTTCTTCGCCTCTTCGTACATCTTCAGGGCCTTCTCATAATCCCCTTTCCCGTCATAGGCTGTTCCCATATTGAACATTGCCTTGTCGGGAGTTTCATAAAGCACGTTGGCAAGGGCATTCTTAAATTCATCAATGGCCATGTCCCATTGTTTTTTATCGCGATAGATTACCCCCAGAAAATTGTGAGCCTCCGAATAGTCGGGCTTCAGGGAAAGGGCCTTCTTAAATTCAACGATGGCGTTGTCAGTAAGCCCTTTATCGAGGTACGAAATCCCCATATAATAATGGACCTTGGGATCTTGGGGTGAGAGTTTCTCCGCCTCCAAAAATTCCTTTAAGGCGTCATTAGATCGTCCCGATCCCAAATAGGCAGCTCCGACGTTAAGGTGGGCATCTGCCTGTTCCTGATTCCATGGGCTTGTTCCACATGCCGAAATGGCAAGTGCGCATGCCATCAGAACGCTGTGTATTGTTATATTTAACCGGTTCATGCTCTTTCGCATCTCTTAGTTGTGAAAAGAGTGATGTGGGAAGAAGAAAGTCGCGATGCGTTTTTATTACAAAGAAGCGAGAATATATTAGCTCTTAGGTTTTTCGGGTCCCTTCGGCCTTTCGAATTTGTCGACGGCCGTATCTTCTTTTGCTATTATCCTCGGGGTGATAAATACCATGAGCTGTCTTCGCTGTTTCGTTATGCTCTCAGTTTTGAACAACCAGCCCAAGACAGGTATCTTCATAAACCAGGGAACACCGGATTCGTTTTTTTGATCCGTTGTCTTAAGGATCCCCCCGATGACGATGGTATCTCCATCCCGTACGACGATTCTAGAGTCAACCTCGCTCTTGTTAATGGGCGGGTTCCCCCCGAGCTGTAAAGCCGTGGCGTAGTCCGCAGCATCATTTGTCGCTTTAATCTCCATGGAGATTGTACCCTCGGGTGTGATTTTAGGTTTAACTTCCAGTTTCAGGACGGCCTCCTTAAAGGTGATACTCCTGTTTCCGTCTTTGTCTATTGTAACGTAGGGAATTTCCTGTCCCTGTTTTATCGTAGCCTTGACATTATCCATGGTGGTGATTTTTGGTGATGAAATGATTTTACCTGTATTGTTCGTCTCGAGGGCCTGAAGCTGCGCTTCGAGAACGAGATCGGCTCCCCCCATGATGAGACCGAATGTCGGTCCTAGTACCGTGCCTGGCATATTAACGGCAGCTGACTGAAGTACAGTTCCATCGGTATTCCGAACTCCAATACCAGCAGGATATCCCCACGTCTGAAGACGATTCGCAACCTGACTCGTACCGGGATTTGTGCCGGCTGTCAAGGCATAGGGATAGCTTCCAATATTACCGTAATATGCGCCGCCCCACTGCACTCCGATGTTTCTTATGAAATCATCCTGGGCCTCCACAATTTTTGCCTCTATGGATATCTGTCGCAGCTTTCCTCTCTCTTCCATGCGATCCTGTTCCGCTTTCTTCGCAATAGCCTCGGCTTTGAGACGATCTTCCTCCCCCGCCCTCCGGCCAGCCTCGTCTTTTTTCATTTTCTCAACAGTCATGACACTGATTACGTCACCCATCTGTTTCTTTACAAGACCCTGCACATCTAAAATAGTATCAAGAGCCTGATTCCAGGGGACCTTCTTCATGTACAAGGTCACATTCCCCTTGACATCATCTCCGGATACAATTGTGACTCCTCCAACCTCGGAGAGCAATCTAAGGACGGTCTTAATACTTGCATCCTGAAAATCAAGCGACACCACACGGGCCATATAGGGAGCCTTCGCTTGCCCTTGGGTTGTATCCTCTTTAGAAATTTCAGTAGCTATTTGCGATTCTTTCGTGACGTCTGGCGCTTTCTGCACAGCTACACGCGACTTGGCAGCAAGGCTTCTGACATCGAAGTCAATCAGGACATTTTGTCCTTCCTGATTCACCTTGTAGGGGACGCGCTCTCTTAAAGCGATGGTGATAAATGCCCATTGCTCGCCGGCAACTGTTTTTTGGGAAGGCACAACACTTAATATATTGGAAAGCTTTCCTTCACCCAGGGTGCGTTCGAGCTCCTTAGGTACAAACACCTTTGTCATTTTTACCAACAGGTCATTGCCGCCTATGGATTCAATAGCGACACTCGATTGTTTGGATAAAACAATGGTGAGGCGCTCTTTACCGTTTATTCTGTCTAATATTATATTTTCCAGGTAGCCGAAATCTGCGCCCTGTATCTTGGCTGCAGGAGCCTCCGGAAGTCTTTTCTCTTCCGGCGGAACGCTACCGGCATATTCGGCATTGCCCAAAAATATCGCACAAGCAATCAAAATTATAATCCAAGACATGTTCTTTTTCATGGCTACTCCTCACCTTCGTCCTTGCGAAGTTTCATTGTAAGCCTCTTTGCCTTCGCCTTCCTGTTCTCTGATTTGATTTTTTCTTCGATAATGATCCTGTCTGGAAGTATCTCCACCACCCTGCCGCCGTTTTGGCCGATATAGGTACCCACAAAAATGGGGTAGGCTCTACCTTTAACATCCTGTACCATAGCTATTCTGCGATGGTCATCACTTGAGACCCCAACGAGTCTGAACTTTTCAATACCTTCCCTTTGGAGAGGTGAGATGGGCATAGTTTTTGGTGCAGTATTTTTCTTCGGACTCGGCTCCAGTTCCATAAAAGGTCTAAAGGGATCAGGCTTTCCAATAGGGTTATATTTGTATGTGGATGCCGTCTTGACATCGGGGATCTTCGTTTCAGCCACGTCAGCACCCTGCGCTTTTGTTTCAGTCGATTGCGGAATTGCGGCTATAGACATGGATACTAAAAACCACAGAACGGCAATCGAGGCCAGAAGGATTCGCATTACACAAAACAGGGGTCTATTTTGTTCCATCAGCTTTTTTCTCATCCATTTTTTCGAGGAACATGTAAGTCTTTATCACACAATTCGTGGCGAGAAGACGTCCCCGCTTTACCTTCGTTTCTGACATGGTTATATCTTCGATATTGACGATCCTGGGAAGCTTTGCGACCTTCTCAAAAAAAGCCACCGTGCTGTGAAAGCCTCCACTGACGGTCACTTTAACTGGTATTTCCTCGTAAAACTGTTCGTCCTGTGGGTTCTGTGTACCGACACGTTTCTTGTCACCCGGCTTTCCTGCTGTGGCCTTTGCAGCCGGCTGCTTTACTGGGAGAGCTTCTGCCTCACGAGGTTTCTTTTCCGCTTGTTTCGGTTCGAAAAGGATAAAATCTACGCCGGAATCTTTCCCAGCCTCGGCAACAGCATATAAGAGACCCGGTATCTCACGCTGGTCAGGCAGCTTCGTGAGAGCTATCTTGAATGCTTCCCTTAGGGCATTAACCTCTCTCACATATTTGCCCTTTTGAGCTGCCAAGCGTCCTTTTTCCTGAACTTGCTCCTGAAGCTCGGAAAGCTTCGTTTCCAGAGACCCTTTGCGATCCATTGATGATTGCATAAAAAGAGAATAATATGCGCCACCCAAAAGCAAATAAATAAAGACGAGAGTCACTGCCTTACGCTTTGGGGACCACTTCTTTATGTCATCGAAAGCAATGGCCATCAGATTATTGAACCTTTTTTTTCACACAAGAGATAACGAACAGTTGCAATTTTATGCCAGAGATTTCTTTTTCCCTGGTGGATATCAAATCGACAGTCTTGACAAAGTTGGCCACAGAGAGATTCTTCATAAAGTGCGCAACGGCGATATTGTTTCTCGCCATGCCTTCCATGGTAATTTCTGAACCTTTCTCTGAGATTTTATCGAGCCATACATCCTTTACAGGGACCAGTTGTGAAAGTTCGTCAAGCATCTTAACGGGTGCCAGACGGTTTTGTTCGAGGTTGTTGATTATGGCAAGCTTTCTCTCCAAAGTCGCCATGTTCAACTTATACTGCTCTATGTCGCCTATAGTCTTTGTTAGACGAGCGAGTTCCTCCTCCTGAATCTTTACGTTCTTCTCAAGGTTGCTTGTGCTTATAGTTAGATAAAGTTGAAAAGAACCAATGGCAAGGAGAAAGACGACGGAGCTAATGACAATGATAACAATCTGTCGAGTCAGACCTTCCTTCTTTTCTCTTTCCCGGTAGGGAAGAAGATTAATCCTGATCATTTGTCACCAACTTTTCTCAGCGCCAGTCCGACTCCGACAGCAGCGATGGGTGTAATCTCTTCAA
>Ga0209777_10000895_pt1 | contig 45931 bp, 46 predicted proteins | sample FrelakmetHBP12HB_FD_187147 | JGI IMG/M metagenome (GOLD analysis project Ga0209777, IMG submission 187147) | Freshwater lake sediment microbial communities from the University of Notre Dame, USA, for methane emissions studies -HBP12 HB (SPAdes)... | ecosystem: Environmental > Aquatic >... | reverse complement strand
CGGACTGGCTGTACCCCTTCTCCAACAGCCGCGCTGCTACCATCCGCCGCTGCTCCAGTGCCTCAAAATCTCTGCGAACTCCCGCTGGGTTTCCCATACACGGCAGAGTAGCACAATCTTCCAGAAATGTCAGTATATTATTCAATATTCAATAGGTTGCGCATCCGCTATAAACATGGATGGGTCACTCTTTTACCTGCTATGGCCCGGCTCTTGCCCTTGCACTCTACTTGGGTGTTCGCGGAGTATCACTGGTTCTTGTAACGGCTCTGTTCGGAAGCATCGCTGCGTGGTTTGTGCTGCCCGTCATCCTGCCAATCTTGCCAAAGGAGTGTGTGGTCGCGGACCCATACATCCAGACGCTGGGGCTCACGGATAGGAAATAGCCGGGAGAACCAGGAAGGGCAGAGGCACGCCCGGAAGCGCGAGATCCTTCTCCCGCCTTGCGGGATCAGGATTCTTGCTGAAGGCTCCGTCGCTGCGCGACTCACGCCCGCAAAACGCTCAAACTTTCATGATCTCCTGTTCCTTGGCCTTGCAGAGCTCTTCCATCTTCTTGATCTCGTCGTCGGTGAGCTTCTGCATGTGGTCCATACAGCCGTGCTCCTCGTCCTCGGTGATCTTCTTGTCCTTCATCGCCTTCTTGATGGCCTCATTGCCGTCGCGGCGGATGTTGCGCACGGCGGTGCGGTGGTCCTCCAGCACCTTGTGCAGGTGCTTGACCATCTCCTTGCGGCGCTCCTCGGTGAGCGCGGGGACGGGGACGCGGATGAGCTTGCCGTCGTTCATGGGGTTCAGGCCGAGGTCGGCCGAGCGGATGGCTTTCTCGATGGCGCCGATGAGGCTGACGTCCCAGGGCTGCACGGTGATGAGCTGGGCCTCGGGCGCGCTGACGTTGGCCACCTGGTTGAGCGGCATGGGCGAACCGTAGGCTTCCACCTGGACGGAGTCCACCATGTGGACGTTGGCGCGGCCGGTGCGCTGCGAGGCCATCTCCTTGCGGAAGTCTTCGACGGCCTTATCCATCCGCGTCTTGAGCTGCGTGTAGGTATCTTTCAGGGCGGGTACTGTCGCCATATTCGTTTGGGCCATTAGGGCTCCTCCGAAAACGTGAAGAATTATAGAACGAGCGGGCAAGCTGGCAACCCCGGACTTACGTCCGGGGCTGTCCTATTCCGCGCCTCCGGCGCTGAAGCACGTAAAGCTCCGGCCTTGACGCCGGGCTGAAGCCCGGCTCTACCCAAGTCGCCCCATGCAGGCAGCGGCGGTGCATGGGCCATCCCTGGGACGGCAAAACACAGGGTGGTTCGTCCTTCGACTCGGACGACCACCCCAGCAAGCTTCGCTTGCCGGTGGCCCCGGGCGCAAGGTTGGCGCGTCCTCGCTCAGGATGACAATCGAGTGTCGAGCAGCGCGTTCTCCGCTCGGCATGACATTCCACCGGTGGTGCGCACCTACAGCTTGACCAGCGAACCAACTTTGTCGCCCATGACCACGCGCTCGATGTTGCCCGGCTTGTTGAGGTTGAAAACGACGATGGGCAGCTCGTTCTCGCGCGAGAGGCTGATGGCGGTGGCGTCCATCACCTTCAGGCCGCGGGTCAGGACCTCAGTGAAGGTGATTTCCGGCAGCATCTTCGCCTTCGGGTCCTTCATGGGATCGGCGTCGAAGACTCCGTCCACCTTGGTGGCCTTGAGGATGACCTCGGCGTGGATCTCCATGGCGCGCAGGGCGGCGGCGGTGTCGGTGGAGAAATAAGGATTGCCGGTGCCGGCGCCGAAGATGACGACGCGTCCCTTCTCCAGGTGACGGATGGCGCGGCGGCGGATGAATGGCTCGGCGACCTGGTTCATCTCGATGGCCGACATCACGCGGGTGGGCACGCCGCACTTCTCGATGGCGGCCTGCAGGGCGAGGGCGTTGATGACGGTGGCCAACATGCCCATGTAATCGGCCTGCACGCGGTCAATGTCTTCGCTCTGGGTGCCGCGGAAGAAGTTGCCGCCGCCGACCACGATGCCAATCTCCACGCCGAGGCGCTGCACGGCGGCAATTTCGCCGGCGATCTCCGCGACGCGCTGGCTGTCCACGCCGAAGCCCTGGCCGGCCGCAAGGGCCTCGCCGGAGAGTTTGAGCAGAATGCGCTTGTAAACCGGTTGCGCCATAGCGCCCCCAGTCTAACCTATTCGACGAAGCGGGCGCGCTGCGCGGGGGTGGAAACCCGCTTCCCGGGACTTACGTCCCAGGCTATCGCATGCCGCCCCGCAGGGCGGGGCTGGTGCGGTGCAGATTCACTTCGCGTGCCCGACTAACGCGAGTTCGCAAGCAAATGTCAACGGGGCGGATTGCTCCGGCCCGCTGAACCATCATTTGCCCCAGGGGCCAAAGCCCGGGGCCTGTTCTCTGTTGACGCCGGGCTGAAGCCCGGCTCTACCAACGCCAAGTCGGCAGAAATGGAAAACGGGACGGATTGTCTCCGCCCCACTGAAGTGCATCCCTCGTGCCTTCCGGCTTATTCGGCCTTCTCAGCCGCAAGCGCAGCAGGCTTGCTGATTCCGATGGTCTCGGTGACGTCGCCGACCTTGAAGCGCGCGAAGCGGCGCACGGCGATGTTCTCGCCGAGCTTGCCGATGACCGAGGCGATGAGCTGCGCGACCGGGATGGTCTGCTCCTTGATGAAGGGCTGCTCGTAGAGGCAGACCTCCTCGTAGAACTTGGCCATCTTGCCCTCGACGATCTTCTCGACAACCGCGGGCGGCTTGCCGGTGGCAGCGGCCTGGGCGCGGTAGATGTCCTTCTCCTTCTCGAAGGCCTCGGCGGTCACGTCCTCCTTGCGGACGTACTTGGGGTCTACGGCGGCGATGTGCATGGCAATATCATGCACCAGCTCCTGGAACTCCTTGGTGCGGGCGACGAAGTCGCTCTCGCAGTTGACTTCGAGGAGCACGCCGATCTTGCCGCCGGCGTGGATGTAGCTGGTCACCGTGCCTTCGCTGGTGGTGCGTGCCGCCTTCTTGGCGGCCGTCGCCATGCCCTTCTTGCGCAGGACGACGTAGGCCTGTTCCATGTCGCCCTTGGCCTCGGTCAGCGCGTTCTTGCAGTCCATCATCGGCGCGCCCGACTTCTCGCGCAGGTCCTTCACCATTGCTGCCGTAATATTCACAGCCATCTCCGGAAACCCTTCCTATGAACTCTCAGTCTTGATTGCCTGTCAGAACAATGCCCGCGCGTGCCGGGAAGCAGCGCGGGCCCTCAAACCTCGTGCACGCTCCCTGAGCTTACCGGATCTCCACCTGCGGCAGATCGTCGCCCGGCTCCGGCTCGGCCTCGGGCTGCTTGCGCACGCCCTTGCCGAGGACTTCCTCCATGCTGACGTCTTCGACGGCAGCCACTTCTTCCGGCGCGGCGCCTTCGGCGGCCGGGGCGGAGATCTCCTCGCTGGCGCTCACGCCCGCCATAATGCTGGCGGCCTGCTTGTCGCCGGCGGCAGCGGCGCCTTCAGCGACCGAGTCCGCGATCTTGGAGGCGAAGAGCCGGATGGCGCGCAGGGCGTCATCGTTGCCGGGAATGACAAAATCCACTTCGCTGGGGTCGCAGTTGGTGTCCACCACGGCGACCACCGGGATGCCCAGCTTCCGGGCTTCCTTGACCGCGATCTGCTCCTTGTTCGAATCAATGACAAAGAGCGCGTCGGGCAGGCGGTTGAGATTCTTGATGCCGGCGAGGTTGGCCTGGAGGTGCTTGCGCTCGCGCTCCAGCTTCACCACTTCCTTCTTGGGAAGCAGCTCGTAGCGGCCGTCGGTGGCCATCTCATCGAGCTCTTTGAGCCGGGTGACCGACTTCTGCACGGTGACCCAGTTGGTGAGCAGTCCGCCGAGCCAGCGCTGGTTGATGTAGAACATGCCGCAGCGCGTGGCCTCTTCGGCGATGGCTTCCTGCGCCTGGCGCTTCGTCCCCACAAAGAGGACGCTCTTGCCTTCGGCGGCAGTGTCAGTAATGAACTTTGACGCTTCCTTGAACATCTTCAGCGTCTTCTGCAGGTCAATGATGTAAATGCCGTTGCGCTCGCCGAAGATGTATTCCTTCATCTTCGGGTTCCAGCGCTTTGTCTGATGCCCGAAGTGAACACCGGCTTCGAGCAGCTCTTTCATCGTGATGCCAGCCAAGGAACCTCCTTTTGTGGATTGCATCGCTGGGCCCAACGTCGCGACCCGCACGATTCATTCCCGAAGCCCGACCCGTGTGAGCGGGTGCGGGAAAATTTGGCCCCGGATGCTGCCCGCGGTCCGCGCCGCCGGAACCAGCCCGGCGCAACCGCAAAACTTTCCACGTATCCCAGGGGCTAAAGCCCCGTTTCTGTTCCGTCCTAGACGCCGGGCTAAAGCCCGGCTCTACCCCAGTGGCAACAACGTTGCCGCGAAACTATCGCTTCGAGAACTGGAAGCGCTTGCGAGCACCCTTCTGGCCGTACTTCTTGCGTTCCTTCTGGCGCGCGTCACGGCTCATCAGGCCCTCTGCCTTCATCTTGGGGCGCAGCTCGGGGTTGAACTCCTGCAGGGCGCGGGCAATGCCCATCCGCACCGCGCCGGCCTGCGCGGTGACGCCGCCGCCGGAGCAGTTGGTAACGACATCAAAGCTGCCGACGGTCTCGGTGAGCACAAGCGCCTGCTTGGCGACTATGCGCTGTGCCGGAGTCACAAAATAAGCCTCAAACGGCTTCTCGTTGACCGTAAACTTGCCGCTGCCGGGGCGAAGGAAGACACGGGCTACGCTCGACTTGCGCCGCCCCGTGCCGTAATACTGAACCTGTTCAGCCATCGTTGCTCTTCTCTCTCAATCTCTACTTAGCCGCCGCCAGTGCCTGGGGCTGCTGGGCTTCGTGGGGATGTTTGTCGTCGCGGTAGACCTTCAGCTTCTTGGCCATGGTCTTGCCGAGCTTGTTCTTGGGCAACATGCCGGTGATGGCTTCCTGCACCACCAGCTCCGGCTTGCGCACCATGCGCTTCTCGTAGGCTTCCGTCCTCAGGCCGCCGGGGTAGCCGGTGTAGTGGCGATAGACCTTCTGGCTGGCCTTGGCGCCGGTGACCTTCACCTTGGCGGCATTGATCACGACAACGTGATCGCCCATGTCAATGAACGGCGTGTAACGGGGGTTGTCCTTGCCGCTGAGGATGCGCGCGACACGGCTGGCGAGGCGGCCCAGGGTCTGGCCGTCAGCGTCAACCACATACCACTTGCGCGCAATCTCCCCCTTGGGAAAATACGTAGACATTCCTAAGTCTCCCAGAATTGAAACCAGACGAGAAGACCGCTCGGTCAGAGACGACCCAAACAAGCCTTGCTTGCCAGGAACCCATGCCTACCAAAGACTTACGGGAGGCGGGGCATCTACCGCCAGCAGAGACACTCCACTGTGAGACCGTCAGGCGGGCAACCGCAGGACAGCCGAAGCATTAAAGTTATCGCAGGGCGGCGTGGTGTGTCAACGGGGAGAGGCCGTTTCCGGCCGACGGCAGGGCGACCGCGCTCTATGGAAAATTCACGGCGAGTGAAGCGTCCCGCGCCATATCATGGCGGCTGAAGGAGCCTGACATGAACCGACTCCGCCCGTTCTGCCTGCTTGCATTGACGCTGATTCTGTTTGCTGCCGTAGCCGAGGCCCAAGCCGCCGCGCCGCCGCCTGACTTGCAGGCCCGATTGAATCAGACCTACGCAGGACGCGAGGTGCCGCTTCGCAACTTCTACAAGGGCAAGAAACTCGAGTACGACTGCCATGGAAACGTGATTGGAACGCCGCGCGCTGGTAGTTGGCGGGACAACGGGTTATTCCAGATCCATGCCGTCCAGGTCACCGGCAGTGAGGTCACACTTATCGGGGTGCGGCCGGAAATTCGCTTCGTGGACGGCCGGCTCGTCGACTGGCAGCCTGCTGACTGGAAGAGCCTGACCATCGGCGTTCAACGATGTGGCGACAATGACGCTGTGCTGTTCGCGGCACTTGCCAAGGTCTTCATAGCGCCCGACGAGGATTTCGGGGCGCTCGTGAGCGATGCCGACAGGAAGTACGTCACCGCTTGGCGCCAGCAGTTGGTGAAGGGTCCGCAGATGACACGCGTTGATTCCGGGGCCGGAGTTGCAGGAGCCTACCGCGTCGGCAGCGGCGCCAGCGCCCCTCGTCTCTTGCAGAAGAGGGACCCGCATTACTCCGAAGAAGCGCGGCACGCACACCTGCAGGGCACGGTTCTTCTCAGCGTGGTGGTCGGAACGGACAGTGCCGCGCACAACATCAAAGTGCTGCGTTCACTGGGTAGAGGCCTTGATGAGGAGGCTATTGCGGCTGTCAAGCAGTGGAGGTTCCAACCAGGGATGAAGGACGGAATTCCGGTTCCAGTTGAAGTGGCAATCGAAATCAATTTTCACTTGTAGGGTGAGAAAGGGCTGCGCGCACTACTCATACGCCAGGGCGTCGATGGGGTCCTTGCGGGCGGCCTTCAATGCCGGGTAGAGGGCTCCGAGCAGCGCGCCCACCACGGCAATGACCGCGGCGCGCAGCACCCAGTGGTTGTCCCAGGCGATGGGCAGGACGGGGAACTTGTGGCTGAGAGCGAGGCGCGCGACGGCGCTAAACGCCACGCCGCAGGCGAAGCCTCCGAGGGAGAGCAGGAAGGTCTCACGCATCACCACGTTGGCAATGTAGAGGCGGCTGGCGCCGAGCGACTTGAGGATGCCGATCTCGCGGGTGCGCTCCATCACGGCGGTGTACATGGCCTGGAAGATGACGATGAAGCCGATGATGATGGAGACGCCGATGACGACGTCAATGAACTGGTTGAGGCCGGGCATGTTCTCCACCGTCATCATGCTCGTGTATTCGCCGACGGAGCGCACGGCGTACTGCTCCATGCCGGGGATGGCCTTGATGGCGGCGACGACCTGGTCCACGTTGCGGTCGTCATCCACCTTGACGTAGAAGATGCTGGCCTTGCCGTTGGCGCCGATCATGTCCTGCAAAGTGGCCATGGGGACGAAGCGGCGCGCGCCCTTGCCATGCTCCACGATGCCGCAGATGCGGAACTTCTGGTTCATGACCTCGAAGGTGCCGCCGACCTTGGCGTTGCGCTGGCTGGCAAAGAGGTCGTCCACAATCATGTCATAGGGGCCCTGGAACGGCCCGCCCTGCAGGTAGTGGAAGGCGCGGCCCATCCTGTCGAAGTCGTTCGGCGAGGCGGGATCGAGGACGACGCCGTCGAGCACCTCGAGGCGGCCGGTGGTGATCATCTGCATGACGATGGGTGTGGCCACTTCGACATGCGGCACCTGGCGAAGCTTGTCCGCCACCTTCACGGAGACGGGCGCGCCGGTCATGCCGGTGAAGATGCTGGAGCCGGGAGGCAGCACCATGACGTCAAAGCCGATGCCCTTCTGGCGGTCCTTGGTGTCATTCAACATGCCGATACAGAGACCGACGATGAGGAGGATGAGAGTGACCTCCACGGCGATGGCGAGGACGCTGATGATGGAGCGCACCGGCCGGTGCACCAGATTGGCGATGACCATGCGATTCATGTTGGGATCAAGGATAGCAGGAAGCGGCTATCCGCTCGTAGCTATTAGCGGTTAGCGATCAGCAATCAGTGAATCCATAGGGCGCGGACCTTGGCGGCGGGCGTGAAAGCTCGTGCCGTCCCTGACGGGACTCGGTTCGTGTTGGACTCGCTACCCCGGGCTCACGCCCGGAGCTACCTTATGCCGCCCCTTCGGGGCTGGATTGCGCAGCTTCCTCCGACGGTGCGCAAATGCCCCGCTCAAGCCGACAGTGGGCTTGAATTGGCCGCCCGACGGGCAGCTGCAGTGTTTTCAGAGTCGCTAAAGCAGATTCTTCGGCTGCGCTTCGCTACGCCTCAGAATGACAACCCAACGAAAAGGAATTCGTGAGTTTCGGCACGAGTCTAGAAGTTCTTTGTGCTATCCAGCAGGATGGTGACCGGGCCTTCATTGGTGAGCGAGACGCTCATCATGGCGCGGAACTTGCCGGTCTCACATACCAGGCCGGTGGCGCGGATGCGCGCGACGAAGCACTCGTACAACTCCCGCGCGCGCTCAGGGCCGGCGGCAACATCGAACGAGGGGCGCTTGCCGCGGCGGACGTCGCCGTAGAGGGTGAACTGGGAGACTGCCAGCACCGCGCCGCCGGAGTCGGCGACGCTGAGGTTCATCTTGCCCTCGGCGTCCTCGAAGATGCGCAGGCCGGCAATCTTTTCGGCGAGATAGTCGGCGTCGGCCTCGGCATCCGTCTGCGAGACGCCGAGCAGCACCAGCAGGCCGGGGCCGATGGCTCCGACGGTGCGCCCTTCGACGGTCACCGATGCCTGTGACACCCTCTGCACCACGGCTCGCATGGCGCCCAGTGTGGCCAGCGGGGGCGGGCGCGTCAAGTGAAACCCTGACAATCGTGGGGCGGGCGGCGGGCGGGCAGCAAGGAAAAATTGACCCGCCGAAAGCCAGCAGTTAGGATGTGCTCTGGCTTTCCCCAGTGAGATCAACGTATTGTGGGGATCGTGGGGGCTGGGTGTCCGCGTCCTTTACAGGACGCGTCCGGCCTCAGTACACTTAGCCGTTTTCATCTTGCAGGAGGGCGCCTCTAATGGCCGCTGTTCAAGAAAAGGTAAAGCAGATAATCGTGGAGCAATTGGGCGTGGACGAAGCCGAGGTTACGCCGACGGCGTCGTTCGTGGACGATCTGGGAGCGGATTCGCTGGACGTGGTGGAGCTGGTGATGGCCTTCGAGGAGGCCTTCGAGATCGAGATCCCCGACGAGGACGCCGAGAAGATCAAGACGGTCCAAGAGGCGATTGACTACATCGGCAAACACTCCAAGGCCGCAAAGTAGGAAGACCCGCCTGACGCGGCCGCGCCCCGGCTGACTTGAGCCGCACAGCGGCGGCCGCTGTTGCCGCGAGAACGATAACGATAAGGAGAGAACCGGATGGCTTCAGTGGACGAGAAGGTAAAGCAGATCATTGTGGAGCAACTGGGCGTGGACGAAGGCGAGGTGACGCCGACCGCCTCGTTCGTGGACGATCTGGGAGCGGATTCCCTGGATACGGTGGAGCTGGTTATGGCGTTCGAAGAGGCGTTCGACATTGAGATCCCGGACGAGGAAGCGGAGAAGATCCGGACCGTGAAAGACGCGGTTGACTACGTCAACGCGCACGCAAAGGCCAAATGAACCTGAACCGCAGGGTTGTCGTCACAGGTCTCGGCCTGATCTGCGGCGTGGGCAACACCAGCAAGGAAGTATGGGCGGCGCTGCTGGCCGGCACGAGCGGCGTGAAGCGCATCACAGCCTTTGACGCTGAGCAGTTCGCCTGCCAGATTGCGGCCGAGGTGAAGGGCTTTGACCCGCTGAACTTCATTGACAAGAAGGAAGTGCGCAAGATGGCGCGCTTCATTCACTTTGCGCTGGGCGCGACCGACGAAGCGATGAAGATGAGCGGCCTGGAGATCACGCCGGAGAACGGCACGAAGGTCGGCGTGTTCATCGGCTCCGGCATCGGCGGGTTTGACATCATCGAGCGCGAGCACACCAATCTCCTGCAGGGCGGCCCGCGCAAGATCTCACCGTTCTTCATTCCCTCGGCAATCATCAACCTGGCGGCCGGCCAAGTCAGCATGAAGTACGGCGCCAAGGGCCCGAACGAGGCCACGGCCACGGCCTGTACCACGAGCGCGCACGCCATCGGCGACTCCTACAAGATCATTCAGCGCGGCGCCGCCGAGGTAATGATCGCGGGCGGAGCGGAGGCAGCCATCACGCCGATGGGCGTGGGCGGCTTTGCCGCCATGCGCGCGCTCAGCACCCGGAACGACGAGCCGGAGCGCGCCAGCCGCCCGTGGGACAAAGACCGCGACGGTTTCGTCATCGGCGAAGGTTCGGGCATCCTCATCCTGGAGGCGCTGGAGTACGCCCAGGCGCGTGGAGCCAAGCCCATTGCCGAGATCGTGGGCTACGGCATGGGCGCGGACGCCTACCACATCACCGCGCCGGCGCCGGAGCACGAAGGCGGCTTCCGCGTGATGTGGAACGCGCTGAACGACGCGGGCGTGAAGCCGGAACAGGTGGGCTACGTGAACGCGCACGGCACCTCGACGCCCATCGGCGACGAGCTGGAGGCCATCGCCATCCGCAACGTCTTCAAGGAGCACCCCATCGCGGTGAGCTCCACAAAGTCCATGACCGGGCATTTGCTGGGCGGCGCGGGAGGCCTTGAGGCCGGCATCACCGTGCTGGCGCTACGCGATCAGCAGGTGCCGCCGACCATCAACCTTGAGAACCAGGACGAGCGGACGAGCGGGATGGATTTTGTTCCCAACAAGGCGCGCGCCGCCAAGCTGGACTACGCGCTCTCCAACTCCTTCGGTTTCGGCGGCACGAACGGATCGCTGCTTTTCAAACGCTGGACGGAATAGGTCCGCGTGATGCTGTTTCGTGGGAGAGGCCTCACCGGCGGGTGGGGCTTCTTCTTTCGGACCAGCATCCGACCAAGGAACCCGGCGTGGCCCGCGGCGCGGGCAGGAGGAACATGCCAGCACTGGAGTTGAAATCAATCTGCAAGAGCTATGACGGCTTCGTGGCCGTTGATCAGCTGAGCTTCACCATCGAGGAAGGCTCGGTCTTCGGCCTGCTCGGCCCGAACGGCGCCGGCAAGACGAGCAGCATCCGCATGATGATCGGCATCACGCTGCCGGACACCGGCGAGGTGCACATGTTCGGCGAGCCCTTCCGGCGGAAGATGCTCGACCGCGTGGGCTACCTGCCGGAGGAGCGCGGGCTCTACCGCAAGATGAAGGTCATGGAGCTGCTGGTCTTTCTCGCCGGGCTGAAGGGAGTTGCACGGCCGGAGGCGGAACGGCGCGCCAAGGAGTGGCTGGAGCGGCTGGACCTTGCGGAGTGGGCGGCGAAGAAGATTGAGGACCTCTCCAAGGGCATGCAACAGAAGCTGCAGTTCATCGCCGCCGTGCTGCACGAACCGGAGTTCCTGATCCTCGACGAGCCGTTCAGCGGTCTGGACCCCACCAGCTCGCTGGTGCTGAAGGACGTGCTGCTGGCGCTGAAGAAGCAGGGCAAGACGATCCTCTTCTCCACCCACCGCATGGACACCGTGGAGCGGCTGTGCGACAGCATCTGCCTGGTCAACCACGGCCGCAGCGTGCTGGCCGGCGAGTTGAAGGCCATCAAGGCAAGCTACGGCAAGAGCAGCCTGCAACTGGAGTACGAGGGCGAGCTGCCGTTCCTGCACGACACATCCGTGGTGCAGAGCTTCAACGACTTCGGCAACTACGTAGAGCTGAAACCGGCCGAGGCAGCAGACGCGCAGCAGGTGCTGCGCCTGGCGATGCAGAGCGCGCGCATCCAGCGCTTCGAGCTAGTGGAGCCCTCTCTGGAACAGATTTTCATTGACGCGGTGAATCCGGCAAAGGCGGTCGGCGCGGAGGCAAAACATGCGTAACGTGTGGCTGATCTTCAAGCGCGAGTACCTCACGAGGATACGGACAAAGGGGTTCATTCTCTTCACCATCCTGATGCCGCTGTTTGTGTTCGCGGTGGTGGTGGTGCCCTCGAAGCTGATGATGCGCTCCGGCGCGACCAAGCAGGTGGTGATCGTGTGTGCCAACCGCGCCCTGGGCGAGAGCATGAGGCAGAGCCTGATGGAGAGCGACAAGCGGCTCGCCCCGACGGAGCCGGGGGCTGACGACGAGAGGAACATCGGGCCGAAGTTCGATGTCGCCCTCCGCAGCACGCTTGACGACGCCACCGAGCGCGAGTTGCACGACCAGGTGAACGCGGACAAGATCAGCGGGTATCTATGGCTGAGCGAGGCCGCGCTGCAGGCCGGCAGGGTTGAGTACAAGACCAAGAACGCCGGCAGCTTCACGGAGATCGCGGCGGTGCAGTCAGCGCTGCGCACGGCGGTGACGCGCTCGCAACTGACCGAACGGGGATTGAGCCCCGCCGACGTGGAGAAGATCCTGAAGCCCGTCAGGCTGGAAACCGTGACGGTGAAGGCAAGCGGCGAGAAGAAAGCCAACGGCATCATGGCGTTCCTCCTGCCCATGCTGCTGATGATGATGATCTACATGAGCCTCATCATCTACGGCGTCTCCGTCATGCGCTCGGTCATCGAGGAGAAGACGACGCGCGTAGTCGAGGTGCTGCTTTCGTCGGTCAGCCCACTGGAGCTGATGGCGGGAAAGATCCTTGGCGTCGGCTCGGTAGGGTTGACGCAGATGACCATCTGGGCCGTGTTCGGCGTTTTGATCGGCACCCCCGCGGGATTGGCGATGCGGTCGTTCGTCAAACTTGATATTCCCCTGGAAGCGCTGATCTTTTTGCCGGTCTTCTTCCTGCTCGGCTACCTGCTGTACAGCACCCTGTACGCTGCCGTGGGTGCCATGTGCAACAGCGATGAGGAGGCCCAGCAGTTGCAGTGGCCGGTGCTGATGCCGATCATCTTCTGCGTGGTGTTCGCCAGCGTCGTCATCGGTGAACCGAACTCGAAGGTCGCCTTCTGGCTGTCCATCTTCCCGCTGACCTCGCCGATTATCATGTTCGTGCGCTGCTGCGTGCAGCCCCCGCACGCCTGGGAGCTGGCACTGTGCGTAGCGCTGCTGATCCTTGCGATCTTCGCGGCGATGTGGCTGTGCTCGCGCATTTACCGGGTGGGTATATTGATGTATGGCAAGCGGCCCACCCTGCCGGAGATCGTGAAGTGGATCAGGCACGCGTAGGGACAGGGGAGAGGTTTCGGGAGGTTGGAACCTCGCCGTACACAATGTCAGCGCAGGGCTCTGACTTTATACCGGTGCGGGTAGAATTGAGCCAGCCCATGTCCGCCAGCGAGCCAATCCAGCAGCCACCCTTCGAGGCGGCTTTCGTGCCGCGCCGCTTCACGCTTCGGCAGCGGCTGGCGCTTTGGTTCATTTCGCTCGCCTGCTACTGGCTCATTCGCGTCATTGGGCACACGCTGCGCTATCACGTCACCACCGAGGTGGAAGGCGAAGACCCAGCCGTTCCCCCACGGCAGTGCTGCGTGGGGCCGTTCTGGCATCGCTGCGGGTTCATGGCGGCCTATTTCTTCCGCGGTCTCGACATCGCGGTGATGGCCAGCGCGAGCTTTGACGGCGAGTACATCGCGCGCATCATGCAGCGCTTCGGCTTCGAGCCGGTGCGCGGCAGCAGCTCGCGCGGCGGCCTGAGGGCCCTGAGGGAGATGCACGAGGTGATTGCGCGCGGGGCCATCGCGGCATTCACCATCGACGGACCGCGCGGACCGCGCTACGTGGCCAAGCGAGGGCCGGTGGTGCTGGCGCGCAACACGGGCAAGCCCATCCGCTGCTTTTACACGGCGCCCACGCGCTGCTGGACGCTGAACTCCTGGGACCGGTTCATCATCCCGAAGCCGTTCGCCCATGTGTACGTGCGCTTCGCTGCGCAAATGTTCGTCCCTGCCGCGACGCCCGACGAGCAGCTGGAAGAGCTGCGTCTGGAGATGCAAAACACGCTGGAGCGCGTTCGCCTGTATGCCGAGGCGCAGGCCGCAGGGCAGATTTGACACTGCGAGTTTCCGGCACGTAGAGTCGAATGCGTGCCGCGCCGGATGATCCGTCCGGCGAGCGTTCTTTCCAACCTGTGTTCGCGCGTTGGCGGTGCTCGCCGCCAACAGGAAGCGGGTGAGAATCCCGCGCTGCCGCGCAACTGTAAGCCGAGATTTCGCCGACGGTCACTGTGCCGCCCGGACGCTCACAAATGAGCGGGGAACGGGAAGCATGGGAAGGCCGCCGGCAGCGATCAAGCTGGGCATCGGAAGTTGCCCTGCCTGCTCGGTGAAGCCAGGAGACTGGCGCGAACGCGTCCACCAACCCCTTTCGCGTGTAAAGCAGGAGTGCCTTGCGTTTGCTTCATCTGGTTCCGGTCTGCTGTCTCATCTTCGTGGTTGCCTGTCTTCCTGTCTTCGCTGCCGGCGGTTCCGTGCGTGTGCTGGACCCCGCCGGGGCACCGGTGGCGGGCGCGCGCGTCACTGTGCTCGACGAGAGCGGCAGGGTGGTGAGCGTCCTGAGTACCGCGGCGGACGGCTCGGTTACGCTGCCTGAGGGCAGCGGGCGCGTGCGGGTTGAGGCGCCGGGGTTCGCTCCCCAGGAAACGGCGCTGCGATCCTTGGGGGCTCCACAGGACATCCGGCTCCGGCTCGCGTCGCACGCGGAGAACGTGACCGTCACCGCCGACGCGACGCCGCTGGAAGGCGCCAAGGCGAGCGCGCCGGGGGGCTCGCTGGACGCGGGCACGCTGACGCTGCTGAACCTTCCCGAGCTGAGCGACAACCTGCGCGTGCTCCCCGGTGCATACGTCTCCGACACTGGCCGGCGCGGCGGGCTGACCACGATGTTCGTGCGCGGCGGAGAATCCGATTACAACAAGGTGATCGTGGATGGCGTGCCGGTCAACGAAGACGGCGGGGGCTTCAACTTCGGAGTGGTTTCGAGCTTCGGCGTGGGGCGGGTGGAGACGGTTCGCGGCGCGAGCAGCATCCTGTACGGCTCGGATGCGATGACCAGCGTGACCCAGCTCTGGAGCACCGCGGGCGCAACCCGCGTGCCGGAGCTGCGCTTCGGCGCAGAGGGCGGGACGTTCAGCACGGCGCACGGCTTTGCCTCGCTGGCGGGAGCGTACGGGCGCTGGGACTACAACTTTTTCGGCGAGCAGTTCAACACCAGCGGCCAGGGAGTGAACGACGGCTATGGGAGCTCCATGCAGGGGGCGAACCTCGGCGGGCGATGGGGCGGCACCTCGCTGCGCCTGCACCTGCGCCACGCCAACAGCCGCAGCGGCGTGCAGAGCGACTGGCTCTTTCCAAGCGGCGCGCTGCCGCCGGACACCGACCAATTGGCGCGGCAGAACGACTTCCTGGGGAGCCTGGCGCTGACCTTCTCGCCGGTGGCGACGTGGCGGAACACGATCACCGGCTTCGAATACAACCACCGCCTGCGCAATGCAGACTTCGTGATGGATGCCGGGCGCCCGTACGATTACCCGTTCGATGGCCGCGACCATTACAACCGCGCCGGTTTCGACTGGCAGAGCGAGGTCACGGAGCGCGCGTGGACGCGCAGCGTGGCGGGCTTCCACTTCGAGGACGAAAATGCCTTCGTCAGCGAGCTGCTCGGCGGCTCGCTGACGCACGGGCTGCGGAGAAACTCGGCGGTCTTCGGGGAGCAGATCGTGGATTACCGGCGGCTCGCGCTCAGCCTGGGACTGCGCTGGGAGCACAACGAGAGCTTCGGCAACAAGGCGGTGCCGCGGGTCACAGCCTCGTTCCTCATCTTTCGCGGCGGGCACACGCTGGGCGGCACACGCATGCACGCCAGCTATGCCGAGGGCATCAAGGCGCCGAGCTTCGAGCAGACTTTCGGCATCACCGCCTACGGCGTGCTGCCCAACGCGTCGTTGCGCCCGGAGCAGGTACGCGCGGTGGAGGCCGGAGTGACGCAGCAGTTGTTCGGGGACCGATGGAGCTTTTCGGCGCTGTACTTCCATAACCTGTTCCGCGACCAAGTGGAATACCAGACGCTGCCGGTGACCGCGGCGCCCTGCATCGCCGCCGGCTTCAGCTCCTTCTGCAGCGAGTTCGTCAACCTGAACCGCACGCTGGCGCACGGAGCGGAGCTCGAAGCGCACGGCCGCCTTACCCAGCGCCTCTCGCTCAGCGGCTCCTACACCTACACCTCGACGCAGGCGCTGAGCGCGCCACTGTGCGCTCCGGGCACGGGATGCACGGCGATGGGAGATGCCCTGCCGCGGCGTCCGAAGCACTTTGGAAGCGTGCTGGCGACTTACAACGGCCACCGCTGGGGAACCGGGTTGGGCGGCAGCTTTGTGGGACGGCGACCCGACCTGAATTTCGAGTCGCCGGGCATTCCGCCTTTCAGATCGGTGGCGGGCTACGCGCGGCTCGACGCGTCGGCGTGGCACGACATCACGCGGCGCATCACTGCGTTCGCCACCGTGCAGAATTTGCTGAACCAGAGGTACGAGGAGGTGGCGGGCTATTTGGCATACAAGGCGAGCTTCAGAGCGGGGCTGCGCTTCCGGCTGGGCGGAGATTAGCTGCGAGGCGTACTTCGCCGCGTCCTCCTTCACATTGTCATGGCGAGCGATACGGCGGCGAGGCGGAGGGAGAGCCGAGCCACTGTTTGTTTTCTCCTTCGGAGAGCACCAAGACAAAACACAGGGTCCCTCGACTCCGGACGCGCAACGATTGGCGCGTCCTCCGCTCGGGATGACGTCTTGAGGATTCGTGCCAATCCGTGAAGATCCGTGGCAAAAGGTCTGCGGCCGTGGCTACTTTGTCGGCGAATTGTTCGTGGCGGAGGCCCGCAGGGCGTTGATGCGCTTGCGCATCTCGCCGAGGCGGTGGACCTCGTCTTCCGGCAGAAAGCGCGGGCAGCCAAGCTGGTGTGTGATGAGGGCGATCTTGGCGAAGTGCTCCACGGTTTCCATGTGCATGTAGGCCTGCATGAGGTCATGCGCGCAGGTGACCACGCCGTGGTTGGCCATGAGGACGGCATCGTGGTTCTTTATGTGGGGCTCGATGTTGTCGCAGAGCTGCTTGGAGCCCGGCGTGGCGTACTGCGAAAGCGGCACTGCGCCGAGGGCGAGGACGATCTCCGAGACCAGGGCTTGGTCGAGGGCGATGCCGGCGGCGGCAAAGCTGGTGGCGACCGGGGGGTGGGCGTGGACGATGGCGTTCACGTCGGGGCGGACGTGGTAGATCATGAGGTGCATGCCGATCTCGCTGCTGACGTTGCGGAAGCCGCTGAGCCGCTGGCCCTTCATGTCCACCACCAGCAGGTCCCCGGGCGCCAGCATTCCCTTGCTCATGCAGGTGGGAGTCACCAGCAGGGAGCGGTCATCCAGGCGCACGGAGATGTTGCCATCGCTGGCGGCGATGAAGCACTTCTCGTGCAGCATCCTGCCGATGCGCAAAATCTCTTCGCGTTGTACGAGGTCACTCATCCGTGAGACACAAAACGTAGTTCGCGTATAGTAGCCTAGCTCGGCGGCGTTCGCCAGCGCAAATACGCGCGTCGGCGGGCGATGATGGTGACGGCCGTACCGTTCAAGCAAGCGTCCGCCCTGCCCTCCCCGGCGGGTAGAATCAGGTGCAGCCGATGCTGGTTTCCGACTTCGATTACGAGCTGCCCCCGGAGCTGATCGCCCAGCAGCCGCTGGCCGAGCGCTCGGCCTCGCGCATGTTGCACCTGGTGCGGGGCACCTCAACGTGGGCGGACTGGGCTTTCAGGGATTTCCCCGGCCTGCTGCGCCCTAGCAACCTGCTGGTGATGAACAACACGCGGGTGATTCCGGCGCGGCTTTACGGCCACCGGAGCGGGATTCGCTCGCAGGCGCTGAGCCCGCATAACCCCGCCATGCGCGGCTTCCTGCAGGGCCGGGTGGAGCTGCTGCTGACGAAGCAGGTCTCCGCCGAGCCGCAGGTCTGGGAGGGGCTGGTGCGCCCGGGCCGGAAGGTCGGGGTGGGCGAGCGGCTGGTCTTTGAATCGGAAGCCACGGACGGCGGACAGGAGAGCCGCCTGGAGGCCGAGGTCATAGCGCGGGGCGAGTTCGGGGAGCGTACGGTGCGCTTCGCCCCCGTGCCGGACTTCTTCGCGCGGCTGGAGCGGCTGGGGCACGTCCCCCTGCCGCCCTATATTGACCGCGCGGACACCCCAGAGGACCGCGAGCACTACCAGACGGTCTTTGCCCGGATGGCCGGCTCCGTGGCCGCGTCGACGGCGGGGCTGCACTTTACAACGGAGATCCTGGACGAAATCCGGCGGCGCGGGGTGGAGACCGCCGAAGTCACCCTGCACGTGGGGCTGGGAACCTTCCAGCCGGTGCGGCACGAGGTGGTCGAGGAGAACCGCCTGCACAGCGAGCGCTACGAGGTCAGTACGGAGGCCGCGGAGAAGCTGGCGCGGGCGCGGCAAGAGGGCCGTCGCGTGGTCGCCGTGGGGACGACGACGGTACGCACGCTGGAGTATGCGGCGTCACTCACGCCGGACGGGAGCATCCCCGCGCAGCAGGGCGAGGCGAATATCTTCATCTATCCCGGGTTTCAATTCCGCGTGGTCGGTGCCCTTTTGACTAACTTCCACCTGCCGCGCTCCACGCTGCTGATGCTGGTATCGGCCTTTGCCGGGCGGGAGCTGGTGCTGCAGGCCTACCGCCACGCCGTCGCCGAGCGGTATCGCTTTTTCAGCTACGGGGATTGCATGTTTATCGAATGAGCGAGTCCATACCCCAGAGCACGAGCATCGCTCCAACTACGAGGCCCCAGAGCAGGCCGTTGCGAATTCGCCGAAATGACTTCTCGCCAACTTTTTCGCGAACTTGCAAGAGTTCGCGCTCAGCGCAGAAGTTGGTCAAAAGAGGAGCGCAATGAGGCCAAGAGTGGATACAAGGCTTAGGTAGCCAAATTTCGGCCCGAGTGTTGCCACACGCGTGTATATCCTTCCCAACACTATGGCCGCAATGAGAAGCAGTACTACGAGGAGAGCTCTTGGAGATTCGTCCATGATAAGGTCTCCGATACGCCGGGATTGTAGCACCGCAACTTCTGGCGGGAGCGGATCTGCATTCTGTTCCGGAATTCGGAAAACACGGGGTCCTTCGACTCGGAGGCGTAACGTCCGGCGCCTCCTCGCTCAGGATGACAAGTTCATGTTGAGCTTCGCACCCTTCGCTCGGGATGACGATTCCCGTGATCCGTGAGATCCGTGGCGATGGTAATTGAAACCTTCCAAAACTTCCCGACACCCCGATTTTTGTTAGCATTCCTCCGTGCCGAAGAAGAAGTCACCAACATCTGCCGAGCCAACCGAAGCCGCAGCCCAACCCGCCCCGCCGCGCGAGCCCACACTCCCTAAGGGCAAGCGTGGGCGCGTCTTCCTCATAGACGCCTACTCGTTCGTCTTTCGCGCCTACCACGCCATGGCGCGGCAGCGGCCCATGTCCACGCGCAGCGGTCTGCCCACCGGCGCCACCTACGTCTTCGTGAACATGCTGAACAAGCTGCGCAAGGACTTCGCCCCCGAATACATCGCCGCGGTCTTCGACATCGGGCCGAGCTTCCGCGAGAAGCACGCCGAGGCGATGCCCGCGCTCAGGAAGGTGGACCGGGAGACCGGCGAGGTGACCGAGGTGGAGTACGCGGGCTACAAGGCCAACCGCGCAGAGATGCCCGAGGACCTGCGGCAGCAGATGCCGTACATCCGCCGCGCGCTCGAGGTCTATCGCGTCCCGATGCTGGGGCTGGAAGGCTACGAGGCCGACGACGTCATCGGAACGCTGGCGAAGCGCGCCGCCGCCGAGGACTTCGCCGTCTACGTGGTGAGCAGCGACAAGGACATGATGCAACTGGTGGACGAGCGTGTGTGCGTGCTCAACCCGCCGAAGGAAAACCTGATCGTGGACCGGGCTGGAGTGGAGGCCGTGCTGGGCGTGCCTCCGGAGCGCGTGGTGGACGTGATGGCGTTGCGCGGCGACGCCGTGGACAACGTGCCGGGCGCTCCGGGGATCGGCGACAAGGGCTCGGTTGAGCTCATCCAGAAGTTCGGCTCACTCGACAACCTGCTGGCGCACGCGAGCGAGGTGGAGAAAAACACATATCGAAAATCGCTCGAAGGGAACCGCCCGCGCATTCTGTTAAGCCGAGATCTGGTCACAATCTCCACCGATGCTGACGTGCCTTTTGAGCCGGAGACGATGAAGGCACAGTCGCCGGACGTGGCGGCGGCGCGCGAACTCTTCACCGAGCTGGAGTTCAACAGCCTGCTGCGCGAGTTCCTGGAGCAGGGCACGGCGACCAGCGAGACCGGTGAGACCAGCTACGGGGCGCTCTCTGCTGAAGCCCTGGAGCGCATGAGCAAGGCGGCGCTGCTGGCCGTTGCGGTGGATGCGCCGCAGGCCGAGGAAGAGAACGAAGAGTCCGAGGAGGAGAGCGACGGGCAGAAGGCGCTGACGCTGGAAGAGAAGTCCGCAACGCCGTCGGCACAGCAGGTGGCGTTGAGCGACAAGCCGGGCGAGGCGATGAGCGGCGAATTGCACGGGCCGCTGCAGGCGAGACTGGCCGAGGTGATCGGTGATGCTGCGCTGCCCAAGGCGGTGCATGACAGCAAGACTGCCGGGCGCGCGCTGGCCGCGGCCGGGGCGGAGCTTGCCGGGGTGAAGCATGACACCATGCTCTACGCTTACCTGCTGGACCCGACCTACAGCCGCTATGGGCTGGCCGACGTGGCGCTGCGAGACCTTGGCCTGCGCCTGGCCGGGAGCCTGCCGGAAGCGGCGGACGTAACGCTGCGGTTGGCGGCGAAGCTCTCCGCGGAAGTGGACGAGCATGGGCTTCGCAAGGTGTACGACGAGATTGACCTGCCGATGGCGCCGGTGCTGGCGCGCATGGAAGACGCCGGCATTAGGCTCGATGCGGGGGCGCTGGCGGGACTCTCGAAGCGGCTGGAGAGCGATGCCGCAGCCAAGGCGAAACGCATCCACGAGCTGGCGGGCTCGGAGTTCAACATCAACTCGCCGAAGCAGCTCGGCGATGTGCTCTTCAACCGCCTGATGCTGCCCAAGCCGGTGAAGTACGGCAAGGGCAAGACGATCTCCACCGCGCAGGACGTGCTCGAGGGGCTGGCCGCCGACCACGAGATTGCGGGCGTGGTGCTCGAGTTCCGGCAGGTGACCAAGCTGAAGTCAACGTATGTGGACGCGCTGCCCGGCCTTTGCGACGAGAGCGGGCGGCTGCACACCAGCTTCAACGCCACGGGCGCAGCGACCGGGCGGCTCTCTTCCACCAACCCGAACCTGCAGAACATTCCGGTGCGCAGCGAGTTGGGCAGGGAGATCCGCGCGGCGTTCGTGCCCGAGGCGGGCTGGCTGCTGCTCTCCGCCGACTACTCGCAGATCGAGCTGCGGCTGCTGGCGCACTTCTCGGAAGACCCGCTGCTGGTGGAGGCCTATCAGCGCGGCGACGACATCCACGCGCTCACTGCCGCCAAGGTCTTCGGCGTGCCCCCGATGCTGATTGACGCCGAGCAGCGCCGGCGTGCCAAGGCGGTGAACTTCGGCATCGTCTATGGGCTCTCGGCCTTCGGGCTGGCAAAGCAGATCGGCATTGACACGAAGGAAGCCAAGCGCTTCATTGACGCCTACTTCGAGCGGTATATTGGCGTGCGGCGATGGATCGACGCGACGCTGGAGCAGGCGCGGCGCGACGGCCTGGTGCGCACCATGCACGGACGAGTGCGGCCCATCCCGGACATCCTGAGCAAGAATCCCAACCTGCGCGGCTTCGCCGAGCGTACGGCGGTGAACACTCCGCTGCAGGGCACGGCCGCCGACCTCATCAAGCTGGCGATGATCGAGATTGACCGCGAACTGCTCGCGCGCGGCATGAAGTCGCGGATGTTGCTGCAGGTGCACGACGAGCTGGTATTTGAGTGTCCGCCGGAAGAAATGGAGGCGATGCGCGGCCTGGCGAAGGAGAAGATGGAGTCAGCCGCGCTGCTCAAAGCGCCGCTGGTGGTGGAGCTGAGCGCAGGCAAGAACTGGCGGGATATGGAGTAGCGGCAGGTTTCAAGGTTTCAGGGTTGCTCGGAATCGCCAAGTGCGTTGCCCGTGCCTTAGATTCCGATGGCCTGCTGGAATGCGCGGGCGATGGCCTCGGCGTGGCGGCCGGTGAGCTCGTGGCTTTCGGCTTCGATCATCACGCGGGCCAGCTTCTCTGTCCCTGAGTAGCGCACCACCACTCTTCCATTGCCGGCGAGCTCGCGCTCGGCCTCGGCGATGGCCTGCTGCACTTCAGGTAGCTGCTCAAGCGGGGTCTTCTCGCGCACCTTCACATTGCGGATGAGCTGCGGGAAGACCTTGAGATCTCCCAGCAGCTCGTGCAGCGGGCGGCCGGAGCGGGCGATGACGTCAAGCAGGCGGAGGCCGGTCAACATGCCGTCGCCGGTGGTGGAGTCGCCGTCCATGAAGAGGATGTGCCCGCTCTGCTCGCCGCCGAGGGTGGCGCCGGTCTGCTGCATTTGCTCGAGGACGTACTTGTCGCCGACACCGGCGCGGAGCATCTTGATGCCCGAGCGCTCCAGAGCCTTCTCCAGCCCCATGTTGCTCATGGTGGTGGCAACCACCGTCTGTTGGCGGAGCAGGCCGCGGGACTGCATGTCGCGGGCGGCGAGCAGGAGCACCGCGTCTCCGTTGACGACGCTGCCGTGGGCGTCGGAGAAGAGGGCGCGGTCGGCGTCGCCGTCGAAGGTGATTCCGAGGTCGAAGCCGCCCCGGCGCTGGAGTTCCACTGCGACGTGCTCGGGATGAAGCGCTCCGCAGCCGTGGTTGATGTTGCGGCCGTCGGGCGAGACGTGGAGGAACTCGGCGCTGACCGCGAGCTGCCGGAAGAGGGCTGGCGCAAGTGTGCTGGCAGCACCGTTGGCGCAGTCCACCAGGACACGCAGCTTGCGCAGCGGCTCCGGAGGCACGTTCGCGGCGAGCCAGCCGAGGTAGTCAGAGGAGAGCCCGGCGCGACCGGGCAGCACGTCGGCTGACGCGGCGACAGCGCCGCTGGGGGTTTCCTCGAGATGAGCGAAGATCTCCTGCTCGATCTCATGCTCGAGCGCATCCGCCAGCTTCATACCGTCGGCGCCGAAGAGCTTGATGCCGTTGTCCTGCCAGGGATTGTGCGAGGCGGAGACAACGATGCCGGCGGCGAAGCCGTGCGTCCGCACCAGGTAGGCAACGCCAGGAGTGGTGATGACGCCGGCGCTCTGGAAGCGGGCGCCGCGCTCCACCAGTCCGCGGGCGAGCGTCTCGGCGATCCATGGGCTGGATTCGCGGGTGTCCTGGCCGATGACGAAGTGCGGCGAAGCGTGGCGCCGTGCGAGGCGGGTGCCCAGAGCGCGGCCGATGGCGTGGATTGTTCTGGGGTCGAGGGGAGGCTCGCCGGCGATGCCGCGGATGCCGTCGGTGCCGAAGAGCTGTCTCATAGGGATGCGCCGCGGCAAGGTGCGACCCTGCGGCTATGGGACTCCTGTCCTGGCGGTGGATCGCTCCGTCACCACGGTAACACGGATGGGTTGAGGATTGACCATGCGCACCAGCGGGTCGGCGATGTAGGCGTGGGTGGTGAAAGTGGCGTGGCCCACGGCGCCGCTGGCATCCACGGGATCGGTGAGGACCTCATCCACCAGGCGCACGCGCCGGGCCGGGCCGACGATGACCACCTTGGGCGGAACCGCCGACGCGGAGACCAGGCGGTAGCCGGTGGCGAAGGTGCCGAGCACGCGGGGACGGACTTCGACCTCGCGGTACTCGCGGTGGTCGAAGGAAACGCGGATCTCCGCGGGCACGACCTGGACGACCTCAACCTCATGGGGCGACTGGATGCGCTGCGGGCTCATCTGGTAGCTGCGCTCGCCGACCGTGGCATCGCGCAGATCAATGACCGGATGAACGTCGTCCGAGGTGAGGCCGCCGATGATGCGCGCCGGGCCGCGCACGCGGATCTCCACCTGCTGCGGCGCATCCGAGTTGAACTCCAGGTCAGCGGGCCGGTTGAGGAATTCGATGTTCGCGTGGAACGCGACCTCGGCGACGGGATCGCGGGCCAAGGCGTACCACAGAAGGGTGGCGATGAAGAGCGCGAGCAGCTTGAGCCAGAAGTCCTTGAAGAGCCACTTCAGCAGGCGGGCAGGCATCGGTCAGTCCTCCCTCGCGCCACCGGCGGGCGGCCCCTGGCGCAGCTCGTAGGGCTGCTCCTTGCCGGTGATGGCGGTGCTGGCGATGGACTGCGGCACCGCGGGCTGCGAACTGTATCGCCGGAGGAGCGTGAAGAGGCGCTCGCGCAGGTGTTCGGCAGAGATGTCGCGCTCGATGCCGCCAGCAACGGCGAGGCTGATGGCGCCGGTCTCCTCGCTGACAATCACCGAGACCGCGTCCGTCTCCTCCGTGATGCCGATGCCGGCGCGGTGGCGGGTGCCGAGCTGGGTGGAGAGCAGCGGGTTCATGGAGAGCGGGAGGAAGCAGGCGGCGGCGGCGATGCGGTCGCGCTGTACGATGACAGCGCCATCATGGAGCGGCGCGCTGGGACGGAAGACGGTGGCCAGCAGGTCGTAAGAGAGCTGGGCCTCCAAAAGCACTCCCGACTCGATGTAGGTGCGCAGGCCGATCTCGCGCTCGATCACGATGAGGGCGCCGGTCTGGTTCTGCGAAAACAAATTGGCGGCCAGGACAATGTCATCGTACACATTGTTCATGGCGCTGCTGCCGCCGCGGGTGAAGCTCAACTGCCTGCCCAAGCGGGCGAGCGCCTGCCGAACCTCCGACTGAAAGATGACGATCAGGGCGAAGATGGTGTAGGGCAGGATGGTGCCCACCAGCCAGTCAAGGGTGCGCAACTGGCTGACGTGCGCGAAATAGAAGAGGATGGCAAGCAGCCCGACTCCCAGCAGCATGGGCACGGCGCGCGTGCCGCGCACCAGGTGCAGGAACTCGTAGATGAGGAGAGCGACCAGCAGAATGTCCAGCACCGCCCACCAGGTCAGGTGGGGCGGCTGCGCGAAGATCTGCGTGACGGTGTGCATGCGCCTCTTTGGAATCACATTGTAATGCAGGCCCCGGCCCGGCCCGCGTGAAAACGCTGCACCCGCGCCGGACGGCGCAGTCCGGTAATATGCAAGGGAGATGACCAGCCAGCCCAGCCCGCTTCGCCTGCCGCCGGAGATCGCTGCGGGCTATCCATTCAATCCCCAGCGCGTCGCCACCGGCGGCGAGTGGATGAGCGTTGCCGAAGCCGGCGATACGGCAGCCCCTGCGCTGCTGCTGGTGCACGGCTGGCCGGCATGGGGATGGTTGTGGCGCAAGGTGATACCCGAGGCGGCCGGGAAGTTCCGCGTGATAGTGCCGGACATGGTGGGCTTCGGGCTCTCGGCGAAACCGCCATTGAGCAGCCATCACAGCCTGGAGCGCCACACGGCGAATCTGGAAGAACTTATTGGGGGGCTGGGAGTCGGGCGCCTGACACTTGTGCTGCACGGGTCGGGCGGTCCCATCGGGCTGGGGTGGGCGGCGCGGCATCCGGAGCAAGTGCATCGGGTGGTGCTGGTGAATACCTGGTTGACGCCGCTGCCACCGGCGTCGTGGCTCATGCGCCTGCCGGGGATTGAAGGCAGGCTGCGGAGATTGTCCGGCGGGATGATGCACGAATCCGCCATGCTGGGGTACCTCGCCCCGCTGCGCGAGCACGGGGCACGGCAGTCGCTGCGGGAGTTCGAGCGCATGATGCGCTCGCCCGAAACGGAGCGAACGCTTGCGCAGATTGCGAATCGGCTGAAGGAGCTGCGCGCGCCGGTGGAGATCGTGTGGGGAAAGCAGGACCGGCTGCTGCCGGGCCCGGTGCCGCCTTACATGTTGCGCGATGCTTTTCCGAACGCATCCGAGCCGCGATGGGTGGCGGAGGCGGGGCATCTGGTGCCGGAGGACGCGCCGGAAGCGCTGCTGGAGGTGCTGATGGCGCCCTTCAGGCCGAGGCCTACAAAAGCTGGGCCGCTGCTGAGAGTCTTGGGCTAGGAACTTCGAGTTGTCCCGGCACGGCCGCTTCTATTCGCAGATCTCAGGATTCGGCAAGCGCTGCTCTAACCGGCTTTTTGAGTTATTTGCTTCACCATGATCTCTCGGAGCAAGGAATTCGCTCTCGTCTGATAGCCTTTGCCGTGTTTGCGGAGCCAGGCGATCACGTCGGCGTCCAGGCGAAGCGTGATCTGTTTCTTCACGGGCCGATAGAAGGGATTCCGCACGGCATTTTGCCAGAACTTGTCCGTCAGCTCGGGGATTTCGGACAGATCAATTTCACGGTCAGGACGGGTTGCGAGCTTCGCAAGTTCTTGCTTTCGCTTGGCCGTGGGCCTGCACTCAGTAAGAGTCTTTCTGACGACTTTGGTCATAGCGTGTGTGCTCCTTCCGGGTCGCGCGGCGAGCTGAAATGATGCGGATGATCTCGTCCTGCCCCGCTTCCTCAACGGTGTGGGCAACGAGCAGGACCACCACGCCTCCAACCATGCCAACGGTCTGCCGGCGCCACTCGCCGCCTTCTCTGATGTCGTGCTCGGCCAAGGCGAACGGGTCATCGAAGACCTGCATGGCGTCCTCAAATCTGATGCCATGCTTGCGACGATTGCTCGTGGCCTTCTTCTCGTCCCATTCGAACAGGGTCATGCCGCCATTAGTATAACGCCACTTGCGTAGCTACAAATATGTATTTTGACAAGGATGCAACGGCCTACTTCGTGTGCTTCCGTTCTTTTGGTACGGGTCGGGCTCTATCGTTCTCCGGCGCAGTGCTTTCCACGCGGGCGGCGAGCGAGCCATGCGCCAGGCGGGCGGTGATCTCCGCGCCGGGCGAGACCTGGGCGGCGTTCTTCACCAGACGGCCCTTGTCGTCGAAGACCAGCGAGTAACCGCGTTCCAGAATTGCGACGGGCGAGAGTTCGCGCAGCCGGGCGCTGAGCTGTTCGAGGCGGGCGCGGCGGGTGAGCAGCAGGTGCTGGAAGGCGGCGGCGAGGCGCTGGTCATGCGTCTGCAGCAGTCGTCTGCGCGCCAGCAGGCGATTGCGCAGGTCGTGGGGGCGAATGCCGGCTGCGGCAACGTCAAGCCGACGGTGGCGTAGGCGCAGCAGCGCGCGCATGGCGGTGGCCATGCGGTAGAGATGGTCGTCAAGGCGCGAGTGGCGGCGAGCGATGAGCTCGGAGACGCAGGCAAAGGCCGTGGACTGCGAGAGGCGCGTGACGCGCTGGCGGGCGGAGAGCAGCTGGAAGCGGGCGGCGCGGCCGAGGCGGGTGTGCAGCGAGGCGACGCGCTCGAGCAGTTCCTGTTGTGAGGCGATGACCAGCTCGGCGGCGGCCGAGGGCGTGGGCGCACGCAGGTCGGCGACAAAGTCAGCGATGGTGAAATCCGTCTCATGCCCGACGGCGGAGATGACCGGAATGGCGGAAGCGGAGATGGCGCGGGCGAGCGACTCGTCATTGAAGGCCGCGAGGTCTTCGATCGAGCCCCCGCCGCGAGCAACGAGGATTACATCCACGGTGGTCAATGCGTCTTTCGCCGCGCTAGCTGCGTTGAAGAAGGCGATGCCGGCGGCGACCTCGCTGGCTGCGCTCGCGCCCTGCACCTGTGCGGGATAGATGAGCACATTCACTGACTCGTGGCGGCGGCGCAGGATGTTGAGGATGTCCTGAACGGCGGCGCCCGAGGGCGAGGTGACGATGCCGACGGCACGCGGGAAGGCCGGGATGGGCCGCTTGCGCTCTGGCGCGAAGAGCCCCTCGGCGGCGAGACGCGCCTTGAGCTGCTCAAAGGCGACCTGGAGAGCGCCCGCGCCCATGGGCTCCAGGTATTCGCACTGGAGCTGGATGTCTCCGCGGTCTTCGTAGATGGTGACGCGCCCACGGGCAAGGACCTGCAGACCGTTCTCCGGGCGGAAGCGCACGAGCCGCGCCTGCGAGCGGAACATGACCGCCTTGAGCTGGGCGTCGCCGTCTTTCAGCGTGAAGTAAAGATGACCGCTGGGGGCGGCGCGCAGGTTGGAGATCTCTCCCGAGACCCACACGTCGGGGAACTGCGCCTCAAGCTGCCCGCGTATGCGGGAGACCAGTTCGCGCACGGAGAGGATGCGCCGCTCGGGCGGCGCGAAGTTGAAGGCGAACTGGGGAGAGTCCGGCACAGGGGAAGGATAGCAACTTTCGACTTGGGGCGGGCAGCGTTCAGCGGCGCAGGAGATTGATGATCCACATCAGCAGTGTGAGCACAACGCTGACCACGATGCAGGTCATCAGCGGGAAATAGACGGTAGTGTGCTTGCCGCGCCAGGTGAGGTCGCCGGGGAGGCGTCCCAGGGGCAGGTGGGCGCGGCCGAGAAGAATAAGAATGACGAGCACTCCGACGAGCACGAGCGCGCCGCCGAGGGCGATGAGCAGTTTGCCGAGGTCGTGCATTCAGTCATTGTACGGGCCGCGGCCGAGGGAGTGCATAAGGTTGGTTCTCTGCTATGCTTGCGCCATGTTGGCCGAATACGCGGTGAAGGTGGAGAACTCGCGCGGGCGGCGCCATGCCGAGCCCTTGCATCCCTACCGCAACGACTACCAGCGTGACCGCGACCGCATCATCCACGCGCGGGCCTTCCGCCGGCTGGAGAACAAAACGCAGGTCTTCACCCGCCGCTTCTCCGACCACTTCCGCAACCGGCTGACGCACACCATCGAAGTGACGCAGATCTCGCGTACCATCGCCGGAGTGCTGGGGTTGAACACGGAGCTAGTGGAGGCGTTGGCGCTGGTGCACGACATCGGCCATCCACCGTTCGGGCACTCCGGAGAGACCGCGCTGGACGAGGCGATGCGCCGCCGCGGCAAGAGCTTCAACCACAACCTGCACGCGCTGCGCATCGTGGAAGACTTCGAGCAGCGCTATGCGAGCTTCCGCGGGCTGAACCTGACCTTCGAGGTGCGCGAGGGCATCATCAAGCACTCGTGCGACTGGGACGAGAAGGAGTATCCGCAGCTGGCGGAGTACCTGCTGGACGAGCGGCCGCCGCTGGAGGCGCAACTGATTGACCACACCGACGAGATCGCTTACAACACCGCCGACCTGGATGACGGCTATGAAGCGCACATCCTGGAACTGGACGACATCCGGGCGAACGTGGGCATCTTCCGCCGCTGCTGGGAGCAGGCGGAGAAGAGATTTCCCGGTGCCGCCGACAAGCTGATCTTCAATGAAGCGCTCAAGGCCATGATGGACTGCATGGTGACCGACCTTGTGGAGGCGACGGCGCGGCGGGTACGCGAGGCGGGAGTAAAGACGCTTGATGATGTGCGCGGTTGCCGCAAGCGGCTGGCAGGCTTCAGCGCAGAGGTGGATGCCGAGCGCCGCGAGGCCAAGGCATATCTCTACCGCGCGCTGTATGACAGCGATGCGCTGCGTCCGGAGAAGGCGCGAGGGGCGGAGATCGTCAGCGAAATGTTCGAGTACCTGATGGCGCATCCTGAGCAGTTGCCGAACACCTACCGGGTCAAGGTCGGCGTGTCGTCACTGGAGCGGGTGGTCTGCGACTACGTGGCGGGCATGACGGACGGCTTCATCTTCGAGCTGCATGAGCGGCTGCTGGGTGGCGCGGCAGGCGACCTCTGAACTGACTCTTCCTTCACGCCCGCTGACCGTGCGGCCCGCTCAAGGCTTTCCACTTCGGGCCTTCCGGCCGGAATTCATTGAGAGATCACTTCTTCGCCGGGAACTCCGGGAGTACGCTGGTGTCTCTTACCAGAGGAGGTTCCAATGCGCAGCAGGCAGGCGGCATTTGTCGTCGCAGTCATCGCTCTCGTTCTGGTTTCAATCACAGGCAACGGGCAGTCCGCTCCCGGCTCCACGCCTGCACCGCAGGCGCAAGCCGCGCAACCGCCCATGGACCCGGAAGTTGCCAAGGACCGGCGTTACGCGCTGGAGCTGCACAACAGCGGCAAGGTGATGGAGGCCTGCGAGTGGTTCGAGAAGCTGGCGCCGAAACTGCCGGCTGACTTCGCGGTGCAGGAGGGCTGGGCCGACTGCCTAGTGAGGCGCGAGGGCCTGTACACCGACGTGGAGAAGCGGAGGGAGCTGCGCAAGCAGGCCTGGCATGCGTACAAGCAGCTTTATGATTCCGGCGATCACAGCGACGTTGTGCAGGTCATGCTCTCCATGCTCTCCGCCGATGGGGGCAGCGAGAGCGTCTTTTCCGACAACAAAGAGGTGGATCGGTTGATGCATGCCGGTGATGACGCATTCGTTCAGCGCAGACTGGACGAGGCCAAGGACAACTATCTTAAGGCGCTGGTTCTGAATCCGAAGTTGTACACCGCAGCGCTCTTTCTTGGAGACGTCTACTACCAGAAGGGCGACGGCTTGGGGGCGGACCAGTGGTTCCTGCGCGCCACGCAGATTGACCCTGATCGCGAGGCTGCCTGGCGCTACTGGGGAGACTCCCTGCTGCAGCGGCGGAGGTTTTCCGAGGCGCGCGAAAAATTCATCGCCGCCGTGATCTGTGACCCGTACACGCAGAAGACCTGGGGGGGAGTGAACAACTACTCACGGGCGGCCCGCGTGAAGCCGACTTGGCACAAGGTAAACTCACCGAACAAGACGGAGAAGAAGGACGAGAACAACATCAATATCGCGCTGGATGAATCGCACCTCACCGCCAAAGACGGCAGTGGGGCCTGGCTGGGGTATGAGCTCAACCGCGCCTACTACCTCGGCGACGGCTTCAAGAAGGAGTTTCCCAACGAACCAAAGTATCGGCACACCCTGAAGGAGGAGTCGGCGGGCCTGTCCCTGGTGGCCGAGATGGCTGAGGGCTACCAGAAGAGGGGCGAGAAGCTGAACGATGATTTGGCATTCCTTGTGAGGCTGAAGAAGGCCGGACTACTCGAGCCTTACATTCTCATCACGCTGGCCGATGACGACATCACCAAGGACTACGCGGAGTACCGGAAGCAGCATCGCGACCTGCTGGAGCGCTACCTGAAGGAGATCGTGGTTCCGCCGCCGCCGGCGGAGGGCACGACGGGGCAGGAGAGCAAGTAGACAGAGGAGAGAGGATGAGACATTTCAGCGTGGTTGCGATGTTGCTCGTATCGGTCTGTTGCGTGGCGCAGAACGAGAAGGTCGTCCAATGGCAGTCGTTGATCAAGTCGGGAAAGACCGACGAAGCGAGAAAGGTATGCAGGGGTGGCTGTCCGCATCGGATGACGTGACGAAGGCGGAGGGACATAAGTGTCTTGCCAACGTGGTGCTGTCGGTCAGGACGTCATGTACGTCGAGGGAAATGATGTGCGCGGCGGAATGATTCGGACAACGTACCGGCCCGAAGCAGTCGATGAAGCATTGGCCCAGCTAAATTCGGCGCTGAAGCTGGTGCCACAAGACATCTCAGTCCATAAAGGCCGACTGCATGTGCTGGAAGTGGCGGGCCGTTACGATGAGATGGCCGAAGCGCTGGATGAGAGTTGCAGCGCATACAAGGAAACGCGAGGCGCCGACGAATGGATTCGGTACACCTTCGAGTTGTACGAGGCGAAACACTACCGCGCGAGCATAAAGCTGTTGGAGGTGCTCGACAAGCACTATCCGAATTCGTATGAAGTGCTTGGAAATTTCGACGCTATGCACAGTCTGCTGAAAGAGGATGACCAGGCAATTGCCTATCTGCACAGAGCCGTGGCTTTTGCGCCGGACGACCCCATTGACACCTGGGACCTCGGACGGGAATACGACTACGCCGGCAAGATTGAACTTGCAGACCAGTGGTACCAGAAGGCTCTGACGTTGGACACGGACGCAACACACAGGCGCAGTTCGGAGTGCATCTACGCGGAGTTTGTGGAGAAGAAGCTGCATGACCTTAAGCGCGCCTGCGAGCTGCAGAGGAAGAGCTGCGAGGCAAAGGCACAGACCGCGTGCGCGGGCGGTAACTGACATTCTAATCACCATCGAGAAGCCGTCATTTTCGGAAGCAATCTGCTGCGTGGCAATAATTGCTTGACTCATGCAACTACATTGCCGTATGGTGCAGATATGAAGAACGAGCAGCCAATGGCGGCCAAGTCTGAGGAGGCCGTGCAGCAGTGGTGGGAGGAGCTGGAGCGGCTGGGGCGCGTGCTGGGACAGATTGGCCCCGACGAAGTCTGCTGCGACGGCCTGAGTCAGCGCCAGTGTGCCATCCTGAGGACGCTGGTGGCGCAGGAAGGCGCCCGCATCGGCGATCTGGCCGCGAGTTCGGGCATCACGCCTTCGGCCATGACGCGCGTATTGGAGAAGCTGGAGCGCCGCAGGCTGGTGGAGCGGGTGCGGGGCGCGCAGAAGGACGGTCGGGCCGCCATGGTGCGCATCACAGCCGCCGGACGGCAGACGCGCAGGCAGCTCGACGGACTGATGCGCGAGCGCACGCTGCAGATCATGCAGGCCTTCCCCGCCGCGGGGCGCGGGCAGGCGTTGCGGGCGCTGAAGATGCTGAACGATGCAATCGCACAGGGCGGTTGCTGTCCGCTGAACGAGCCGGTAGCGCGGCTGTGCAAGTAAACGAGGAGAAGGAACATGGCAAAGGACGCAATCACGCAGGCGGTGGAAGAACATTATGCGGTGGTGGCGCGCGGCGAGGCTTCGGCCTGCTGCGGCACGGCGGAGGACGTGGCGCGGAGCATCGGGTACACCGAGAAGGAGTTGGCGCTGGCGGGGGATGCAAACCTTGGATTGGGCTGCGGGAATCCGCTGGCGCTCTCCGAGGTGGGCCCGGGGATGACGGTGCTCGACCTGGGCTCGGGCGCGGGATTCGACGCCTTCCTGGCGCTGGACCGCGTGGGGCCGACGGGGCGCGTTATCGGCGTGGACATGACCGACGACATGCTGGCACGGGCGCGCGCGAACGCCGCCAAACGCGGCGCGACGAATGTCGAATTCCGCAAAGGACAGATCGAGAAGCTGCCGGTGGAGAGCGCCACGGTGGATTACGTCATCAGCAACTGCGTCATCAATCTCTCGACGGACAAGGCCGCGGTCTTCAGCGAGATTGCGCGCGTGCTCAAGCCGGGCGGGCGCTTCGCGGTGAGCGACATCGTGTTGCTGAAGGAGCTGCCGGATTCACTGCGACGCGACGTGAGCGCTTACGTGGGCTGCATCGCCGGAGCCAGCCTGATGGGCGAGTACCTGGGCTACGCGCTGGCCGCCGGCCTTCGCGGGCTGTGCGTGCCGCAGATCGCCTTCGGCTCCGACCTGGTGAAGATGCTGGCGCCGGAGGGCATGGGACAGGCGAAGAGTTCGTGCTGCGGCTCGACGGTCTCCGCGGCTTCGCTGAAGTCGCCCAACAACGTAATCCGCCAAGCAGCGGAGGCCGTCGCCTCCATCAAGCTGCACGGAAGAAGGTAGGCGAGCTTGAGCAGCGCGACGTCCGCACGACTGAGTTTCCTCGACCGCTATCTGACGGCGTGGATCTTCGCCGCGATGGCGCTGGGCGTCGGCTGGGGCTGGCTGAGGCCCGGCATTGTGCCCTTCCTCAATCGCTTCAGCGTCGGCACCACCTCCATCCCCATCGCGGTGGGACTGATCGTGATGATGTACCCGCCGTTTACGAAGGTGCGCTACGAGGAACTGCACGAAGTCTTCCGCGACACGCGCGTGCTGGTCCTTTCGCTGGTGCAGAACTGGGTGGTGGGCCCGGTGCTGATGTTCGTGCTGGCGGTGGTGTTTCTGCACGGGTATCCGCGGTACATGGTGGGACTCATCATGATCGGCCTGGCGCGCTGCATCGCCATGGTGATCGTCTGGAACGAGCTTGCGAATGGCGACACGCAGTATGCGGCTGGTCTGGTGGCGCTCAACTCGATCTTCCAGGTTCTGTTCTACTCGCTCTATGCGTGGGTGTTCATCACCGTCTTGCCCGCGCATCTCGGGCTGAAGGGCGCGACGGTCAACGTCTCCATCGGCGAGATCGCGCGGAGCGTGTTCATCTACCTCGGCATTCCCTTTCTCGCGGGATTCCTCACGCGGACGATCCTGCTCCGGGCAAAGGGGCGCGAGTGGTACGAGCGCAGCTTTGTGCCGCAGGTGAGCCCACTGACGCTGATCGCGCTGCTGTTCACCATCGTGGTGATGTTCTCGCTCAAGGGTGGCGCCATCATGCGCCTGCCGCTCGATGCGCTGCGGATCGCCGTGCCGCTGCTGATCTACTTCGTTGTCATGTTCCTGGTCTCGTTCTACATGGGCAGGAAGATGGGCGCGAATTACTCGCAGACGGCGACCCTTTCCTTCACGGCGGCAAGCAACAACTTCGAGCTTGCCATCGCGGTGGCGGTGGCGGTCTTCGGAATCAACTCAGAAGCGGCGTTTGCCGCAGTCATAGGTCCGCTGGTCGAGGTGCCGGTCATGATCGCGCTGGTGAACGTGGCTCTCTATTTCCAGCGCAGGTACTTTGCGGGTGAAGCGGCGGCACAGGCTGCCGGTTCGACGGGCAGCCGCTAGGCGCCAGGAGAATCGGACGGTGATCAAGCCGAAGGTGCTCTTTTTGTGTACGGGCAATTCCTGCCGCAGCCAGATGGCAGAAGGCTTTTTGCGCGCGCTGGCGGGTGAGCGCTTTGGTGTGTTCAGCGCGGGAACGAAGCCCTCAACCCTGAATCCGCTGGCGGTGGAGGCCATGCGCGAGGCCGGGGTGGACATCTCGCGCCAGCGCTCGAAGGACGCGGCGAAGTACCTGGGCCAGCACTTCGGCTACGTGATCACGGTGTGCGACAACGCGAAAGAGCACTGCCCCATCTTTCCCGGATCGGCAGTCCGGGAGCACTGGCCGTTTGAGGACCCCGCCGAGGCGACCGGCAGCCATGACGAGCGCATGGTGATCTTCCGGCGGGTGCGCGACGCGATTCGCGAGCGCGTGAGGCGGTTCGCCTCGGAACGCTGAGGCCGCAGGGATTATCTACTCTCGAAATTCCCGCCCTGCCGCCGGGCAAGGCGCTTGAAGGTGCGCCTGAAGCATTGCTGACAACGCGAGACTTGTGCGGCCCCAACGCAGCACGCGGTTTTGCGGGCGAAGCGTGCCCTCCGACTCATGCTATCGTGCTGAGGTCATGGAGACGATTCGCTGGACGCGGATGGAGTCGCCGGTGGGCGAGCTGGTGCTGGCGGCAAGCGAGCGCGGGCTCGCCGCGCTGGAGTTCGAACGCCGAAAGAGCGCACCCGCGATCGCGGACGGAAGCTGGTTCCGGGGCGCGGAGTGGAAAGAAGACGCCGCGCCGCTGCAGGAGACGATGCGCCAACTGCGGGAGTACTTCGCCGGCACGCGCCGCGAGTTCACCGTGCCTCTGGACCTGCACGGCCCGGAATTTCACATGAAGTGCTGGCGCGCCCTGCTGGGCATCCCCTATGGCGAGACGCGCAGCTATGCCGAGATCGCCCGCAAGGTCGGCAGCCCGGAAGGCTTCCGCGCAGTGGGCCAGGCAAACCATCACAATCCGGTGGCGATCATCGTCCCGTGCCACAGGGTGCTGAACAGCAATGGTGGTTTAAGCGGATATGGCGGCGGGCTTGAGACGAAGCGCTTCCTGCTCAAGCTGGAGGGCGCGCGCTGCGAAGGCGGAGGTGCGCCCACGCTGTTCGACGAATGACCCCGGTGAGCCGATAAGCCGCAAGCTGCTAAGAGACGGCGTAGGCGACGGCCAACGACAGGACGAATACGAAGAGAAGGATCACGCGATCTTGCCGCATCGTGACCTCCGACGGTGAAAGTTCCCCTGGGCTGGGCCTGCAGGAGGTCGAGAACAGGCCCGCGCCCGGGGGAGAGAGTGATGACGAGTTGACGATAGCAACGCGCGGTGTTCACGGGAAGCAGATATGAGGCGAGCAGCGAACGATCGGGTTCGCGTATGGGATGCTGCCAATCCGGGAATCGTCGAATCCAAGCAGGATGAGCGGAACGGCTACGGCCGCTGGGCGGCGATGACGCGCGGGATGCCGGCAAGATCGGGGACGCAGTGGACCTCGCGCCACTCGCCGAGCAGCGCCATCACTGCCTCGCTCATGGAGTAGCCGATCTCCATCACCAGCCAGCCGCCGGGTTTGAGCGCCGCCGCGGTCTGCGGAATGAGGCGGCGGATCATGTCGAGGCCGTGCTCGCCGGCAAAGACGGCAACGCGCGGCTCGAACTTCTTCACCACGTCCTGCACTTTGTCCTCTTCGCCGAGGGCGACGTAGGGCGGATTGCTGACCACGAAATCGAAGCGCTGGGAGGGATCCACGGTGGCGAGCACGTCGCTGACGGCGAAGCGCACGCGGCTATCGAGCTGGAGCCGCGCGGCATTGGCGCGCGCGACCTCGAGAGCTTCGGCGGAGATGTCGGTCGCGGTGACCTCCGCCTGCGGCAGCTCATGGGCGAGCGCGAGGGCGATGGCGCCAGAGCCGGTGCCGACGTCAACGATGCGCGGCGCCTTCCTGACGTCATTCGACTGCGCGCGCAGCAGATCGAGTACGACCTCGACCACGTGCTCGCTCTCCGGACGCGGGATGAGCACGGCCGGAGTGACCACCAGATCGAGTCCCCAGAACTCCTGGTGGCCGGTGATGTACTGTGCCGGGTAGCCGGTAGCGCGGCGGGCGATGGCGTCGTTGTAGCGCGACTGCTCGTCGGCGGTGAGCTCACGCTCGGAATGGGCGTAGAGATAGGCGCGGTCACAGTCGAGGGTGAAGAGCAGCAGGCGCTCGGCGTTCATGCGCGGCGAGCCGATCTCGCGCGCCGTCAGCTCTGCCACAGCGTCGGCCAGCGCCTGCTTCAGGGTCATCGCCCCAATTGTAGATTGCCGATCGCGGTTTGCCGACCGGCTACGCCTCCGAGGCAGACACGAAGACACCCCGGTTGTTCAGTGAACCTCGCGGGCTTCTCGCGAGCGGAGCACGGGTTCACCGAGTCGGTACCACAGTCCGCCGATAAGGCAGAGAAGCCGACCGGGCTGCGGCCCCCGATTCTCATTTGCGCGCCGCGGTGGGGCCGCGCTTTCTCGGCTTGCGCGCCGCCACGGCTTCAGCCACGGCCTGGGAGGCAAGTGCCTCACCATGGTAAAGGCGCAGGCGCATCCACAGGATGCGGACAGCGGCCATCGCCGGCACGGAGAAGTAGATGCCGGCCACGCCCGCGATCTCGCCACCGACGAGCACGCCGAAGATCGCAAGCAGCGGGTGGATGGAGACGCGGCCGCCGAGCAGCCGCGGAGAAAGTACGTAGTCCTGCACGATGCGCCAGGCAATGAGGAACAGCACCAGCCAGAGAGTGGTGTGGCCGCCGCACAGGGTGACGGATACAACCACCATGGTGAGACCGGCGACCACCGGGCCGACCAGGGGAATGAACTCCAGCACGCCGCCAAGGGCGCCGAGGACCAGTGCATAGGGTACGCGCATGGCGCCGAGCGCGACCGAGTAGCCGACGGCGGAGATGGCCCCGAGGTAGACCTGGGCGCGCACAAAGTGCGCCAGCATCTCGTCCAGATCGGAGAGCACCGCGCGGAACAGATGGCGGCGGCGGACGCTCCCGATGAGGCTGGCGATCTCGCCGCCCACATGCCCGCGCTCCGCGAGGAAGAAGACCGACAGGATGGGAATCATCACGAACCAGAGACTGTAGCCGGCGGAGGCGCCGGCCTTCTGCGCCACCCCCTGAATGGCGCCGAGCACGCGGTCGCGATTGGCAGCGAGCAGTTGCTGCAGGCGCATCTGCGTCTCCAGGCTCCAGCCGCGCTGCTGGCCGACCTGGCGGGCGATGGCGCCGCTGGAAATCTTCTCGTAGAGATCCGGTGCGAGCTGCGCCAGCTTGCGCCCTTCGTCCACGAGCTTGGGGCCGAAGGCCGCGCCAAGCGTTGCGATGGCAAGCAGGCCGGTGAGGTAAACGACCAGGATCGCAATTCCGCGTCGCCCGCGGAAGAGGTGCTCCAGGTGGCCAACAACCGGTTCCAGCAGGTAGGCGAAGAGCATGGCGAACAGGAACATGAGCAACATGTCCCGCGCCATCCAAAGGAAGGCGAGCACGGCGGCCACCAGCAGCAGCGTGAGAGCTACGCGAAGAGTGGTGCGATCGAGTAATAGCATAAGGTTTGGGAGCCATTATACGGCCATGTGGCAAACAGAAAGACCATTGTGGCCATGGCCCGGCGGCTTGCGCCCGGCCGCCCACGAAAGCTAGAATCCAGTGAATTCACAGTCCGCCGAGGGATCTTGAAAAAGGTCGTCGCGATATATCCCGGGACATTCGATCCGGTCACCTACGGACATCTCGACCTCATCCAGCGCAGCCTGCGCATCTTCGACGAGCTGATCGTCGGAGTCCTGGTGAACCGCGAAAAGACGCCGCCGCTCTTCACGGTGGAGGAGCGCCTGGAGATGCTGCGGGAGACGACCTCCGCCCACGAGAACGTGCGACTGGAGCAGTTCGACGGCCTGCTGGTGGATTTTGCCGAGAGGATGAACGCCGACGCGGTGCTGCGCGGCATCCGCGCCATCAGCGACTACGAGTACGAGATGCAGATGGTGTGGATGAACCGCAAGCTGAACCCGAAGTTCGAGACCATCTTCATGATGCCTTCGGCGGCGTACTCCTACCTGAGCTCGCGGCTGGTGCGGCAGATCGCCAGCTACGGCGGCTCGGTCAAGAACCTGGTTCCTCCCGCGATCGAAGAAAGGCTGCTGGCTAAGTTCGCCGTGGCTTCCAAGAAAAGATAGCACGCGCCCCGACCTCCGGATGGCAGGGGACGCGGCGCCCGGAACCCACCGTACTTCCACAAACCAGAGGATTCTCTATGCCCACGCCTGAGGTGGAGCAAAAGACGGTGTTTTCGGCGCGCATCCGGCGCATCGAAATCTCCGCCACCATGGCGGTGGTGGCCGCAGCCGACCGCCTGCGCGCGTAGGGCGTTGACCTGCGGCGGGTGCATCTCATGGTGCGGCACAGTTCGAAACCAAGCAGGGCCGCGGGAGACGATTCACTCCCGGGTCACTCCGGCGGGTGACTTTGGTCACTGCGTGCGGTATCGTGTCCGATAAGCTAGTGTGTTTGCCTTCGGCAAGAAATCATGCGGAAGAAGTCTGCTGACCGCGAAACATCGAGCCCACGAGGAAAGAAGGATAACGTCATGAGTCTTAGCCAGCTTGCGCGGTCCATTCGGGAGTCGGCGACTCTCAAGCTGAATGAAACTGCCGCTCTGCTTCGCGACAAGGGAGAACCGATCATTCATCTGGGCGGCGGCGAACCGAAGACCAAGGCACCCGTGGATGCAGTGATCAACTGCGCGGCGTTGCTGAACACGGGCGAGATCCGGTACACGCCGCCGGATGGCATCCCGGCACTGAAGAAAGCCATCATCCGCTACACGGAAGAGCACTACAAGAAACAGGTCCTGGCGCAGAACGTCATCGTTTCGGGCGGTGCCAAGCAGGCGTTGATGGTGCTTCTGCACGCCATTCTGGATCCCAAGGAAGAAGTGATCTTCCCCACGCCGTACTGGGTGAGCTACCCGGAGATGGTGAAACTCGCGGGCGGCGTTCCGGTGCCGATCACGGCCGAAGATGGGACGTTCCACCCTACGGTCAAAGAGATCAAGGCCGCGGTCGGCTCCTACACCAAGGCCATCATTCTCAACAGCCCAAACAATCCGTCGGGAGCGATGTACTCGAGGCAATTCATCCAGGAGATGGTGGAGTTCTGCGAGAAGAAGAACCTCTACCTCATCATGGACGATATCTACAACCGGCTGGTGTTCGACGGCAAGAGCGCGCCTCTGGGTTACGAGTTCGCAAAGGTGCCGCTGGAACAGTCAAAGCTGGTGGTCATTAACGGCGTGTCGAAGATGTACGCGATGACGGGCTTCCGCATCGGATGGGCCATTGCCAACGAACCCCTGGTGGAGGCGATGGGGATCATCCAGTCGCAGCAGACCTCCGGGCCCTCGGCGCCTTCGCAGTGGGCGGCCGTGGGAGCCCTCAACGGCGTGCAGTCGTCCATTGACAGCCTGCGCGTGATGCTGCAGAACAACCGCAACGTGATGGTGGACCGTCTGAAGGCCTTTGACGGGGTGAAGGTCCACCCGCCCGACGGCACGTTCTACTGCTTCCCCGACTTCAGCGCATACATGAAGGACTCACAGAAGCTCGCCCAGCTCCTCCTTGATAAGGTGCGCGTGGTCACGGTGCCGGGCAAGGAGTTCGGATTCGAAGGACACCTGCGGCTCAGTTACTGCGGGACGATCCGCGACATCACGGAAGGTCTCGACCGCATCAAGTGGGCGCTCGATCCGAATTCGGCGAACGAGCTCTACCTCGGCGACCGCAAGCTGGTGAGGGAATGGCTATGAACATTTACCTCGACGTCCAATCTCCCGCTGTAAAAGAGGCCGGCAAGCTCGCCTCGAGCTACGGCCTGCAGAACCACGGACTGGTGAACCTGCGGCGTGTCTACTGGAACCTGCCGACGCCGGCACTGTACGAGGAGAGCATCTTCCGGTCGGAAGGAAGCCTGTCGCACCTTGGACCGCTGGTGGTTGACACCGGCAAGCACACCGCGAGGGCGGCAGCCGACAAGTTCGTGGTGCGCGAAGAGTCCACGGAAGAGAAGGTCTGGTGGGGCCAGTACAACCGGCCGTTCACCGGCGAGGCTTTCAGCGCCCTGGTCACGCGCTTGCAGGGCTACCTGCAGGGTCGCGACGTCTTTGTACAGGACTGCCTGGCGGGCGCAGACCCGGAACACACTCTCCCCATCCGCATCATCACACAGAAAGCGTGGCACAGCCTGTTCGCGCGCACCATGTTCCAGAAGATCCGGAGCCAGGATGCACTGCACAATCACATCCCGGAGTTCACGGTGATCGCGGCGCCGTCATTCCAGGCTTCGCCGATGGTGGATGGCACGCGCTCGGAGACCTTCATCATCATCAACTTCCGGGAGCGGCTTGCCATCATCGGGGGCACAAGCTACGCCGGCGAGATCAAGAAGACCATCTTCACGGTGCTGAATTTCCTGTTGCCGCTGCAGGGCGTGCTCTCCATGCACTGCTCGGCGAACGTCGGTGCCGGGGGCGATGTTGCGATCTTCTTCGGGCTCTCGGGCACTGGCAAGACGACGCTCTCGGCCGACCCCGCGCGGCGCCTCATCGGCGATGACGAGCACGGCTGGAGCGAAAACGGAGTCTTCAACTTCGAGGACGGCTGCTACGCCAAGGTCATCCGGCTCTCTGAGGACGCCGAGCCCCAGATCTACGCCTGCACGCGGCGCTTCGGGACGGTGCTGGAGAACGTCACCTTCGATCCTATCTCGCGGCGTCTGGACCTGAACGACTACACCGTGACCGAGAACACGCGCGCCGCCTATCCGCTGACCTACATCGAGAACTCCATGCCGGAGAAGCGCGCCGGGCATCCGCAGAACGTCATCTTCCTGACCTGCGATGCCTCGGGCGTGATGCCGCCCATCTCCAGGCTGAACCCCGACCAGGCCATCTATCACTTCGTCTCGGGCTACACCAGCAAGATTGCCGGCACGGAGGTCGGGCTTGGCATTGAGCCGGAGTTGACCTTCAGCACCTGCTTTGGCGGGCCGTTCATGGTGCACCAGCCCCTGGCCTATGCGGAGCTGCTCAAGCAGAAGATCAAGAAGCACGGCGCACACGTCTGGCTGGTGAACACCGGCTGGACGGGCGGGCCGTTCGGCGTGGGCAAGCGCATCAGCATCCGTCACACGCGCGCGCTGCTCAATGCAGCGCTCAGCGGGTCCCTCCTCAATGTGAAGTACAAGAAGGACCCTGTGTTCGGCTTCGACGTGCCTCAGGAGTGCGAAGGCGTTCCCTCGCAGATACTGGACCCGGCGAGCACATGGCCGAGCCGCGAGGAGTACTTCAGGAAGTACGACGCTCTGGCGGCACGCTTCATCGAGAACTTCAAGCTGATGATGCCGGACTGCCCGGAACATATCCTTGCGGCCGGGCCCCGGCGCCTGACGACAAGCGCGGTGCGCTGAGAGCGGAACTCACTTACGCGCCTTTGAGCGCCCTGTCCCGAAAGGGGGCGGGGCGTTTTTTCTTTCTGCGCGAATTCATTCATCTGGACGAGAATTCATTTCCGCCCTCGGCGCGGCCGCGCTACACTCCGGCTGAAAGGTGGGGCACGGCCAAGAGGTGATTAGATGAACACGGAGTGGAATGTGTGCGCCTTGCTCGCGGACAAGATGACCACTTTCGACTGTGTAGTGTTTATTCTGGCGGGCGGAGCGGCGGTGGCGTACGGCCTCTTGGCGAAGACATTCAGAGAAGATGGCAGGCTTCGCATGCTCACGCCCGTCGACCAGTTAGAAAGATATGTTCCGCGTTGGTATCAGCGCCTACCGATTGTCGTTGTCGGCGTTGTCCTATTTGTCCTCGGGATTCTTGGGTTGTGCGGCATCGTTGATTGAGAGCTATACTCCGTTTGCCGAACCCACCTGCGTGACAGCGCTCGCCTTAACTTCCCTCTCCGCCGGTCACGCCTCCTCTGCTACAGTAAGAGTTCTCGGACAGACAGAGCTCCATGGCTGACCTGTATCCCCTGCTGCTGATCCCGGAGTTCCATGAGCGTGTGTGGGGCACGCGCGACCTGCGCCCCATCTACACCAGAGTCGTGAGCCACGAGCCCGTCGGCGAAGCCTGGGTGGCGGGCGACGACTGCAAGGTGGCCAACGGGCTGCTGGCGGGCAGCACGCTGAAGCAGCTCTGCCAGCGCTTTGGCGCGCAGCTGGTGGGCGCAAACGTCCGGGAGACGAGCCGCTTCCCGCTGCTCATCAAGTTCCTCTTTCCGCGCGAGCGGCTGAGCGTGCAGGTGCACCCCGACGACGAGGGTGCGCGCGCGCTGGGCGAGCCCTGCGGCAAGAGCGAGTGCTGGTACGTGGTGCGGGCGGTGGCGGGCGCGAGCATCGGGCTGGGGCTGAAGCCGGAGACGACGCGCGAGGCGTTTGCGCAGGCCATCCGGCAGGGCACGGCAGAGGAGCTGCTCAACTGGCTGCCGGTGCACACGGGCGAGATGTACTACGTGGCGGCGGGCACGGTGCACGCCATCGGGCCGGACTCCATACTCATTGAGACGCAGCAGAACTCCGACACCACCTTCCGCCTCTACGACTACAACCGCGGACGCCCGCTGCACGTGGAGCAGGGGCTGAAGGCGCTGCGCGAGACGACCGCCGCCGGACTCGCGGAACCCGTGGACTTCGACGACCGCACGCGGCTGATCGCCGTACCGAGCTTTGTGGTCGAGCGCTTCCGCCCCACGGAGCCGATCGTGCTGAAGCGGGCAGAGGTGGGCGGCGCGGCACAGGTGCTGGTTGCCTCCGAAGGTTGCGGTGTTGTGCAATGGGAGGGCGTGGAGCCGGTGGTGCTGCAGTGCGGCGAGGCGGTGGTGATTCCGGCGTCGCTGGACAGGGTGCAGGTGAAGCCGCAGTGGGAGCTTGAGATGCTGCGCATGAGAGTGCCGGCCTGAGTGCGTTGAGGCCGTACAAACGTAGTGACGGAGGCAAGCTGTGGCGAAGATGCGGAAGACCAGCAAGGCGGCAGGGCGCAAGAAGACTCACAGGATCCGTCTCGACGCACCCGCGTTTTACCCGGTCATCCTGGCCGGCGGCCGGGGCACGCGCTTCTGGCCGCTGAGCCGCAGCAGCATGGCCAAGCAACTGCTTCCGCTGAACAGCGATCGCTCCATGCTGCAGGAGACGGTGCTGCGGCTGCTGCCGGCCTCGCGGGCGGAGAATTTCTGGGTCATCACCAACCGCGACCTGCACGCCGGAGTGCGCCATCAGTTGCGCGGACTGCCGGCATCGCAGATGCTGGCCGAGCCGGTGGGCCGCAACACCGCGCCCGCCATCGGATTGGCGGCATTCCTGCTGCTGCACCGCGACCCCGACGCCATCCTCGGGCTCTTCCCCGCCGATCATGTCATCGCCGACGAGGCGCGCTTCCGGCGCGACCTGAAGCTGGCGATCGAGGTGGCGCGGGCGGGCGAGAACATCGTGGTGATGGGAGTGAAGCCGGCGCGGGCGGAGACCGGCTACGGATACGTCGAGACCGGAGCGCCGGAGCGTGACGGCGTGCTGCGCGTGCGGCGCTTTGTGGAGAAGCCGGACGCAACACGCGCGGCAGAATACGTGAGGGCCGGGAACTTCTACTGGAACAGCGGGATGTTTGTGTGGTCGGCGGCGACGCTGGCCGGCGCGCTGATGGAGTATCTGCCGGAGACGGCTGAGCTGCTCGACGAGATTGCCTCCGCATGGGGGACGAAGAAGTTCGAGGCTGCGTACCGGCGGCTGTATCCGCGGTGCACGGACAAGAGCGTGGACTACGCGGTGCTGGAGCCGCGCTCAGCGCGGGGCGAGGGCGCCAGCGGGATCTACTGCATTCCGGCGGAGTTCGGCTGGAACGACCTGGGTTCGTGGTCGGCGCACTATGAGCACCGGCTGGCACAAGCGAGGGCGCGACGGAAAGCGGCGCCGGGAGACAACGTGGTTCTAGCCAACGGCAGCTACCTGGCGGATGCAGCCGGCAACTACCTGCACGCGCCGGGCAAGTTCGTGGCCGCGGTGGGCGTGAGCGGGCTGGTGGTGGTGGATACCGGCGACGCATTGCTCATCACTACTCGCGAGCGCGCGCAGGATGTGGGCAAGATCGTAAAGCACCTGGATGAGAGCAAGCACCGGAAACTTACGTAGGACACCGAGATAGAAATGGCAAGCGACATTAAGTTCGGCACCGACGGCTGGCGCGGCGTCATCGCGGACGATTACACCTTCGCCAACGTGCGGCGGGTGGCGCATGCCATCGCCTGCTACGTGCACAAGCACGAGGACCGCGCGCACGGCGTGCTCGTGGCTTACGACACACGCTTCGGCTCGCGGCGCTTCGCCGAGCTGACCTCCGAAGCTCTGGCGGCGAGCGGACTGCGCGTGCAACTGGCGCGCGAGATCACGCCGACCCCGGCGCTAAGCTACATGGTGAAGAAGCTGGGCGCCGCCGGCGGCGTGATGATCACCAGCAGCCACAACCCCGCAAGCTGGAACGGCGTGAAGTTCAAGGCGACGTACGGCGGTTCCGCCACGCCGGCAATCATCAGCCTGATTGAGAGCTACATTGACGCGCCCAAAGTCGAAAAAGGCGGAGGCGCGGTCGTAGAGGCTGACTTCAAGACGCCCTACGTCGAGGCGCTGACCACGTTCGTGGACGTGAAGCGCATCGCCGACGCGAAGATGAAGTTCGCAGTGGACGTGATGTATGGCGCGGGGCGCGGGGTCGTCGCCGGCATCTTTCGCAACTACGGCATCGAGTTTGTAGAGATCCGCAACGAGATCAACCCGCTCTTCCCCGGCATCAACCCGGAGCCCATCATGCCGCACGTGCAGGCGCTGCTGGACTGTGTGGTGCGGGAGAAGTGCCACGGCGGGTTCGTCACTGACGGCGACGCCGACCGCATCGGCGCGGCCACCGAAGACGGCAGCTTCGTGGATTCGCACAAGTGCTACGCCGTGCTGCTGCAGTGGCTGCTCGAATGCCGTCCGCAGTGGAGCGGCGTGGTGACCCGCGCCTTCAACACCACGCAGATGCTCGACCGCATCGCCAGGGCTCACGGCCGCGAGCTGATCGAGCATGGCATCGGCTTCAAGTACGTGGCGGACATCGTGCTCAGCGGGCGCGAGGTGCTCATCGGCGGCGAGGAGTCGGGCGGCATCGGCATACCCCGCTTCCTGCCGGAGCGCGACGGCATTCTGAACTCGCTGCTGCTGGCCAGCGCCATGGCCGAGCAGGGCAAGTCACTGGGGCAGCTGGTGGAGGGACTGCAATCCACCTATGGCCGGCACTATTACGACCGTCGCGATCTGCGCCTGACCGAGGAAATCAAGCAGAATGCGCTGCGGCGCTGCGCCGCCGGACTGAAGCAGATCGGCCGCTACAAGGTGACGCACTCGGCCGACCTCGACGGCTACAAGTTCTTTCTCGACGCGCCCAACAACAAGGGCAGGGACGCCGAAGCCTGGGTGCTGGTACGCGGCTCCGGCACCGAGCCGCTGCTGCGCGTGTACTGCGAGGCGGCGACGCAGGAGATTGTGGAGGAGATATTGGGGGCGACGGTGGAGCTAGACCAACTTAGTTAATAGTGTAGAAGCTGAATGGGTGCTATGTTGCGGGTGGCGATTCTCCCGACAGCGCGACGATGGCGAGAGCTTATTCAGATGATCTGCGGTGCCGCATTTTGCGGGCTTAC